>WBZQ01000338.1_pt2 | contig 18045 bp, 11 predicted proteins | sample 5204251 | NCBI WGS metagenome assembly WBZQ01 (sample SAMN12412402, study PRJNA552823) | activated sludge metagenome | isolation source: activated sludge from nitrification reactor of wastewater treatment plant... | place: USA: Virginia | collected 2017-09 | reverse complement strand
AACCCGGACCGGGTGCGGGCACTCCCGACGGCTACAGGTTCGAGAAGACCTTGATCACCGCTTCGGCGACTTTTTCCCGCTCGTCCACCGTCAGGGTGGGGTAGATCGGGATGCGCAGCAGGCGGTTGTAGAATTCCATGGAACCCGGGAATTCGGCGTCGGTGCCGAGATCCTGGTAGTATTTGTTGCGGTGCAGCGGCGTGTAGTGGACGTTGGCCATTACGCCTTCGGCCCGCAGTGCGTCCATGATCCAGTACTTCTTGTCGGCCGGTACGAGCAGGCCGAACAGGTGCCAGTTGTGTTCCGCGCCTTCGGTAATCCGCACGAAATCGAGGCCCGGCAGTCCGGTCAGCGTTTTCAGGTAATATTCGGCGATCTCGCGGCGTACGGCATTCATGGCTTCGAGCCGGGCGAGTTGGGTTACGCCCATGGCGCCGTTGATGTTCGACTGGACGTAACTGTTGCCTTTGTTCACGTACTCGTAGTAACCGCGGGTGATGTTGTCGGTCAGGAAAGAGTATTTGTCCGTGCCCTTTTCGCGCATCACCTTGATGAAGTCGGCCAGCGTATCGTCGTTGGTGACGATGGCGCCGCCCTCGCCGGTGGTCATGTTCTTGGTACCGTGGAACGAGAAGGTGGTCACGTCCGCCTGGTTTCCGGTGTAGAAGCCTTTGTACTTCGAGCCGATGGACTGGGCCGAATCCTGCACCACGTAGAGGCCGTGTTTGCGGGCAATGGCGTTGATCTCGTCCATTTCGGCGGGGTTGCCGGCGTAGTCGACCGGCATGATGGCCACCGTTTTCGGCGTAATATAGGATTCCAGTTTCCGGACGTCGAGGTTGCCGTTGTCCGGGTACACGTCGGCCAGTACGATTTTCAGGTTGTTGAGTATGGGGCCCAGAGCCGTGCTGGTATAGGTAAAGTTCGGCACGATGACCTCGCTGCCGGCCGGGAAATCCTTGATCATGAAGGCCAGATCGAGCGCCGTAGTGCAGGAGTTCAGGAACAGGACGTGTTTCACGCCGAGGTATTCGCCGAGCCGCTTTTCGAATTCACGGCAGGCCGGGCCGTCGCCGCTGACGAACGTCGAATGCATCGCTTCGGTAACGGCGCGGACATCGTCTTCATTGATGGACGGCTTGTGGATCAGAATAGGGTTGGCGCTGAGCGGCTGTCCGCCGTTGATGGCCAGGTCGGAAGACTGTAGAGTTGTCATCAGGTCTCGCTGACTTTTGTTTAGTGCGTGAATATTTTATGTTGGCGGGGGATTGTTTCATTGTTCAATTGATTCATTGTTGTATTGTTGTATTGTTGTATTGCTGCATTGTCCGGTAGCCCAGGGCATTGTAATCAATGAAACAATGAAGCAATGAAACAATGAATCAATAATTCTCTTCGTACCAGCGGATCGCCTGGGCTACTCCTTCGCGGAAATCCACTTCGGGTTTCCAGCCCAGTAATTGTTCGCCGCGGGTGCCGTCGACCGTTTTGTAGGCGGCGCCGTCGGGTTTGGTGGGGTCGAGTTTGATCTCACCCCGGTATCCGGTCAGGTCTTTGATGAGTTCGCAAAGTTCGAGTACGGAAACACCGTGCCCGACGCCGATATTGACGAAATCTTCGGTGGCCGGCATGTTGATACTGCGGATCATGGCCTCTGCTCCGTCATCGATGTGCATCCATTCGCGAACCGGCGTGCCGGTGCCCCACACGTTGACGAAGGGAGCGTTGTTGCGTTTGGCCTGCACGAATTTCATGATCAGGGCGCCCAGGGCGTGCGAGCGTTCTTCCTCGAAGTGGTCCTCCGGGCCGTACATGTTGGACAGGACGATGTTGACAATGTCCATGCCGTACTGCCGGTGCGCTGCCCAGGAGCCTACCCAGAAGGCCTTGCGTACGAAGCCGTAAACCAGTACCGACTCATGCATGGGGCCGTCCCAGATCTCCTCTTCCTTGAAAAGCGTGGCTTTGGCCGGATAGACGCAGTTGGAAATGGGATTCACGATGCGTTTTACGCCGGTTTCGCGGGCTGCTTTCAGGATATTGACGTTCATCAGCAGGTTGTTCTCGAACAGGTCGACGGGGTACTTGTAGCCGAATTGAATGCCGCCTACAAAGGAGGCGCAGTTCAGCAGGATCTCGGGTTTTTCTGCTTCAAAGAAAGCGATGGCCTGTTGCCAGTCCCGCAAGTCCACCCCCATACTGAGGGAAGTAACCACCGGGTTTTCTCCCCGTTCTTTCAGTTTTTTGACCACTCGTTTTCCCAAAAAGCCTGTGGCGCCGGTTACTGCGATTTTCATTAGTACGTGCTTGTGTTTTAAAAAAATTGGTTTGATCGAATCGGAAACGAGGTTTCAGGGACTATGGTTTTCAGGAATTACCGGTCATTCCGGATCCGGGAAAACCGTTATGTTACTGCGCCACCACCTATAAATTCCAAATTGCATACCAATAATGCCGGTTGGCGCGGGTCCGGTGTTTTTTATTGTCGGCCGCCCGTTCACTTTGTCCCGGGTAATTATTCCCGGCCGACTACCGGGTGCTTTACCAGGGTCGGGAAATTGTGTTCGCGCAGGGTGGACAGGACCTTCAGGTTGACCCGCTTGAAAGGGCCGTCGAGGCCTTTCATCCATTTAAAATACTGATAAGCAAAGTTGTACAATCCCCGTGGGTCGCCTTGGGCGGCTTTGCGCAGATACTCCAGGGCTTTGTCCTTGTGCCCCAGCATATAGTAGTCCGTGGCCGCGGCGAATTGCCACCAGGCGGCTTCCAGCGGCGAAAAGATGTTTTCGGAACGTTCCAGAAGCACCAGGCGGGCATGTACTTTTTTCTCGGTGGCGCTGCTCGCCGAATCCTCCGTGGGGAAAGTGACCGCTACAATGTCGTCGTGCAGGGCAAAGGTTTCGAGGGCCGCCAGCCGGGCGCTCAGTTCAATGTCCTCCAGCGGTGCGGCAGCCTGGTCGAACCCGCCTACCCGCAGCAGCAGGTCTTTGCGGATCATCCAGCGCGAAGGAAATCCCGTGCAGGTGGCTTTCAATTCGAGTTTCTGCTCTTCCAGCACTTTGCCCGTGGCGCGGTCGCGCGACTGGAAGCCGGACACCAGGAAGCCGTTACCCGATTTTTTCATGGCCCGCAGTTGCGATCCGAAGCGGTGCGGCAGGCTGATGTCGTCGTCGTCGAGGAAGGCGATGTACTCGCCCCGCGCCATTTCGATGCCGTAGTTGCGCGCCGAACTCACCCCTTTTTGCGGGTTCAGAAAGTATTTGATGCGCGGATCCTGGTCCACGTATTTCCGCACCACTTCGGCAGTGTTGTCTTTGGACTTGTCGTCCACGATCACCATTTCCCAGTTCTGGTAGGTTTGCGTCAGGGTGCTTTCAATGGCGTCTTTGAGCAGGTTGGCCCGGTTGTAGGTCGGGACAACCAGGGAAACGAGTTCATTCATTTGCATTTCCGTTGTTGGTTGATAGTTGATAGTTACTGGTTTGGGCTTGGTTCAGGCGGGAATAATCTTCAGTTGGTCAGGGCCGGTTTTTTCAGGAATTTCTGGAGCACGATCTCGCGAATCTCCAGGTAGGGCTTTATTTTGAACTGGTAGGAAACGACTACCGTGAATAAAAAGCCTGACGCGACCTGAATGAGCAGTACGACCAGGTGGTGGAAAGGGAAAAATTTGCCGGCCAGGAACACGAACGCGCCCAGCAGGGCGGCAAACAGGAAACTGGGCAAAATATCCAGAACCTGCTCCCTGACCGGATAATGGATGAGCCGCCCGGACGAAGAAGCCGTCACCAGGTAGTCGAGCATCCAGGTGAAGATCATGCACACGATCATGGGTTTGATGCCGAAGAAAAAACCGGTAATGAGGGCCGGTACGGCGATGATCTTGGTCAGGAACTCCAGTTTCAGGTGGGCACCCGAATGGCCTTTGATGACCAGGATGTTCAGGTTGATGTAGTGGAGGGGATAAAAGATGCCGGCGAGGCTGAGCAGTTGCAGGTAGGGAATGGCTTCCGCCCATTTCGGACCGATCAGGCCGAGGATAAAATTGTCGGCCGTGCCGGCGAGGCCGAACATCAGGATCGCCGTCAGATAGGTGGTGGACTGCACCAGTTTCCGGTAGGCGTTTTTCAGCCGCACATCGTCGTTTTTGATCTCGGACAAGGCCGGGAAACTGACCGACTGGATCACGTTGTGCAGCGTTCGGGAGAACATATCCTTATAGCCGTTGGCCCGGGTGTAGAGCCCCAGGTCGCGGGCGCTGAAAAACTTGCCGATCAGCAGGTAGTACATGTTGTTGTACAATTCCAGGAACAGGCGGGAGGCCAGCAGCCGGGAACCGAAGGCAAAGATTTCCCGGAATGACTCGCGGCTGAACTGCAAGCCGAAACGGGGCCGCGAAAAGATGTAAACCAGGGTGGTGTTGGCGACGGCCTGCATGATGTTTCGCCAGACCAGGCTCCACACCCCCCAGCCCTGAAAGGCCAGGGTTACGGCTACTGCGCCGGAGATGAGGTTGCTGACCACGGAAATGGTGGCCAGCGCTTTAAAATCCATGTTTTTGGTCAGCGGTACCCGGGCAACCATGCTCAGCGCATTGATGACAATGGTGCTGCCCATCACCCAGATGATCGGGGTGAGCCTTTCTTCGTTGAAAAACCAGGAAATGCCCGGGGCGGCAGCGCTCAGCAGCGCGTAAAAAATGATGCCCGTGGCGACGTTGACCAGAAAAACCGTCGAATAGTCTTTGGGGGAAGGATCGCTTTTGCGGATGAGCGCTTCGCTGAAACCGGCCATCACCAGGGTGTCGGCAACTTCGAAGAAGATGGCCAGCATACCGACCAAACCGTATTCGGCCGGGGAGAGCAACCGCGCCAGGATGATCCCGAAAATAAACTGGGAGATCTGGTTGGCAAAACGGTCGATAAAAGCCCAGGACAGCCCGCGAATGGTTTTCTGCTTTAAAGACATGTGGAAGTTGGCGGGGATAAACGAAACTTACTGTGAATCTTAGATTTAGGTTGACTGCACTGCCGGATAAGATTACATGACCGCGGTTTTTAAATATCATGCAGGGCGCGCTGCGGCACAGGCATTCCCTTGATTGCAGGTTTCGTGGGCCTTTAAAAATCTGCAATCACGTAATCTGATCGGCAATCTTCGAACAATCCGGGTCGCCGGATCATTTGTCCTCCCCGTAATAGGAAGTATAGTAACCGCCGTAAGTGTTCTTGTTCAGGTTCACGGCGTTGAGCACCACGAAAGGCCGCGGCAATTTGTCTTTTTGAATGATGTCGCGGATGATCTTCAACTGGGCCTTGTGGGTGTACCCGGAACGCACGACGTACATCGTGGCGTCGGCGCAGTCCTTGATCTGGACCGCATCGGCGACCACGCCCACCGGCGGGGTGTCGAGGATCACAAAATCGTAGCGTTCGCGCAGGGTGTTCACCAGTTCGCGGAGGCGGTCGGACAAGAGCAGCTCGCTGGGGTTCGGCGGCTTGGGGCCGCAGCGGATCACATCGTAGTTGCGGTGCAGGCCGGTGTTCTCGATGATGCTGTCCACTTTCACCGCCGGGTCGATCAGGTAATTCACCACGCCTTCTTCGGTGAGTTCCACTTCTTCGAACTGCTGGCTGGGTTTGCGCAGGTCAAGTTCGAGCAGGATCACTTTTTTGCCGGCCAGCGCCTGGGTAATGCCCAGGTTCAGGGCAATGAACGACTTCCCTTCACCGGGAATGCTGGAGGTAACGATGAGCGTCTGCATTTTTTGCCCCGGTGCGATGAAGGTCAGGTTGGCCCGCAGGGCACGGAACATTTCGGCGGCGGCGCTGGTACTGTTTTCCTTGACCACCACCCGCGATTTTTTCCGGCTGAAGGCCAGCACGCCGGCGATGGGCGCGGAAACGGCCCGTTGCACGTCGTCTTCGGTCTGCACCTTGTCGTTCATGCTGTGTACGGCGAAGACGAAGGCGGACGGGAGGGCCAGGCCGAGGAACAGGGCGATCAGGTAGATCTGGGCTTTTTTCGGGCTGATGGGGTCGTGCGCTACGGCGGGTTCGATGACGCGGCCGCTGGCGGTGGTAACGGCCAGCGAGATCGCCGACTGTTCGCGTTTTTCGAGCAGGTACAGGTACAGGTTTTCCTTGACGCTTTTGCGCCGCTCGATGTCGAGCAACTCGCGTTCGCGGCGCGGCAGGCTCTGCATCCGGTTCTCGATGCTGGCGCTCTGGCCTTCTTTGGCCCGGCGGCCGATCAGGATGTCCGATTTAATGGTGCCGATGCTCGCGATGATCGTGGAACGCAGGTTGCGCAGTTGCTTTTCGATCAGGAGCATTTCGGGGTGCGAGGCGCCCAGCGTATTGCGCTTTTGGTCGCGTTCCGACAGCAGCCGGTTGAATTCGTTCAGTTGGTTGGTCAGGGTGAGGTTGTTGATGTTGAGGTTGGTGGGGACGAATTCGAAATTTTCCTTGTTTCTGTCCAGGAATTCCTGGATAGAATTCAGGATTTCCAGTTGTACGTCCGTTTCGGCGATGCCCTTGTTGAATTCGACCATCTGGTTCATCAGCAAGGTGCCTTCCGCGCTTACCTCCACGATGTTGTTGCGGCGTTTGAAACTCTCCACGTCGAATTCCGCGTCCGACAGTTCCTGGGCGATGAGGTTGATGCGTTCGTTCAGCAGGTTGAGGCTGTTCTCGAACACCTTGTTTTTCTCGTCGACCGACTGCTGGTTGTAGAGTTTGATCAATTCCATCAGGACGGCTTCAGCCCGGGAGGGCACGAAGTCGTTGACCTTGAGGCTCAGCGTACTGGATTGTTCGCCGACGGCGGTCACTTCCAGGGTTTCGATGAGTTCCAGGGCTTTGGTATTGGGACTCATCAGGCGGATGCCGATGGGGCCTGCCGAGTTGTTGGCGCGGTTGTAGGTCAGGGTGAGTTTGCCTTCGGGCAGGCGCAGTTCCTTGCCGAATTCGCCCTGGTACTCGTTCTTCTCGACTTTCAGCCGGTAGCCATTATTCCCTTCAAAAAAGACATCGCCGGCCAGCACAACCTCGTCGGAGGCCGGTTTCCAGTCCACCACCTTGATGGGCGAATCCTTGCTGATGTCGCGGCGTTTCATCCACTCGATGCTGAAGTACTCGTACTGCAGTTCGAGGTTGCGCACGGCCGCTTCCATCAGTGGCGTGGATTTGAGGATAAAGATCTCGTTCTCCAGGCCTTTTTTCTTGATGTCCTTGATGTTGAGGCCGTCGAGCACGGCCTGTTCCACCACGGCGCCGGACTTTTCCTCGTCCTTGATGAGCAGCATCGCGCTGGCTTCGTAGCGCGGAGGCGTCTTGCGCAGGTACAGAACGGCCAGTCCCACACAGAGCGGAAAGACAAGGAGGTACAACCACCAGAAGCGGAGCGCCTTGCCGAGTAATTGACTGTAATCGATTTTATCTTCTTTCACGATGATGATCTGTTTGCGGCGTTACTCTGCGGAAGAGATGCCAGGTTGTTTTAGATGGTTATTATTTGGCTACAGCCAGACCCACTACAAAAGTTACCACCGTCACCAGTGGGAGGATGATCGGAGAATAGCGGTTGAGGAAGTCGCCCTGAATGGCGTACTCCTTGGCTTTGAGCGGCTCCACGTACACCACGTCGTTGGGTTTCAGGTAGAAATAAGGTGATTTGAAGAGGGTCGTATCCTGGGTATTCACCCGGGCAAACTCCCGCACCTGGTTGCGGTCACGCATCACCAGCACTGAGTTGCGCCGGGCATAAGGCGTAAAGTCGCCGGCCATACCGACGGCCTCCAGAATGTTCAGTTTTTCGTTGGGGATAATATAGGCGTTCGGGCGGTTGACCTCGCCGATCATCGTCACGCGGAAGTTGAGGAAGCGCACCTGCACGATGGCATCGGAAATAAAGGCCGTCAGGCCGTTGTTGATCTCCTGGCGTAGTTCCAGCACGGTTTTCCCGGCAGCGTGCACTTTGCCGATATAGGGTAAAAAGATATTCCCGGCTTCGTCGACCCGGTATCCTTCCTGGATGCCCAGGGCGTTCTCCCCCGATCCGGCTTTGCTTTCTCCTTTCTGGTTTTGAAAAGCCACGATGGCTTCCGGAACCCGGGTGGTGACCTGGATGCTCAGGATGTCGTCCGCCTGGATTTTGAGCGCTTCGATGGTGTCGATGGAGGCCAGTTTTTTCTGTACGTCCTGCAACATCAGCATTTGGGAGTGTTTGACGCTGCCGCAGCTGCAAAGCATAGCGAAAGTAGCGGCAACAAGAACCGTTGCCAAAGGGGTAAGGGTACTATTTGTCATTTGTGCGCGTTGGAAAAAATTATGTGAACATTCGATTCACCAAAGGCAAGTGGATTAAACTAAAGGTTTCGGGAGTATTCCGGTTTTGGGCCGTGCCGGTAAAACGATCCTGAAAATTCCGCAAAAATGCGCTGAATATCAGGGATTTAGGCGGTAGTAGCGTTTGTTTTTCCGGCTTGATCAACCTTATTCACAAAACCGTGCCAATTGCGCTGCGGCACGGCCGGAAAGGCTGAAAAACCTTGAAGCCGCCCGCCCGTGCCTGGGGAAAGGAATACAACGGGGTAACACGACTTCAACGGTGTTCGAATTTACTGAAAATCGTGGTTGTGAAACTTTTGTGAGAACGTCACCTTGGCCAGGTGCTTCAGGTGGCCGGCATTGTGGATATCCGTTCCGATAAACTCATACCAGCCGTTGTCCAGAATTTTTCGCGCCCGGCGGGCCATTTCCTTGCCTTCCAGGCCCGATACGGCCATAGCATTGCCCTGGAACAATAGCCCGGTCGATTTGAGCCCTTCCATGGTGTTCCAGTTGTCGCAGTAATAGCCGTAGCGTTCGGGGTGGGCCAGTACCGGCAGGTACCCCTTCATTTTGATGTTGAACAGCGTTTTCTGCAGAGCCGGGAGGATCTGAGCTTGTTGCGGGTTCAGTTCCACCAGCACGTGTTTGCCGTGCAGGGTAAGCAGGTTGCCGGCGGCCAGGTGCGCGTTAAAGCCTTCGTCGAGCATATACTCGGCGGCCAGGCTCAGTTCGATGTTGATACCGGCCTTGGCCACGGACCGTTTGAAATATTCAAAAACCCGTCGCAGGTCTTTGGGCTGGTTCGGGCAGGTTTCTTTGATGTGTGGCGTGGCGATCAGTTTCCGGTAGCCGAGTTCGGCCAGGCCCTTTACCAGGGCGAGGCCTTCCTTTTCGGTTTGCGCGCCGTCGTCGACGCCCGGAAGCCAGTGGCCGTGCATATCGACCGTCAGGTGTTTGCCAAGTTTCGTCTGCCCGCCCAGGTAGGGGAGGAACAGATTTTTTAAGTAAGTAACCGGGCCGGTTGACATCGGAGTAGGGATGTGGTCAGAATGAATCGAGTTTCTCATTTTTGGGAAGGGATTAATCAGTTCAGATTATTATTACAAAAATTCCACCATTTCCTCGCGCTCGAAGGGATGCGGACACATCGGCAGGTCGGCGAACGGGTGACTGTTGTCCATCACTCCGAGTGGCCTGGCGCTTCTGATGTCGTGGGTGATGCGGACGGCCTCTTCGGTTTCGTCCAGACCAAATCCTTCACCGCGCAGAATGGCTTCGTAACTTTTGGTGTGCAGATCGCGGAATCCGTCGCTGAATTCCACTTCGTGGCCGTCTACCTGGAAAGAGCGGTAGGTACGGCCGCCGGTTTCTCTGACTTTCGCCGGGATCGTGTCGTAATTGATGCTCAGGAACCATTTGACCCGGGCCCTTTTCAGTTCCAGGTAACCGGCGGCCCGGTCGTGGGTGTGCAGGTGGATCTGATTCTCGCGGGTTTCGCCGAAGATCCAGGTCAGGGCATCAAAAAAGTGAATGCCGATGTTGGTGGCGATGCCGCCGGATTTTTCCATCTGGCTTTTCCAGCTGGTGTAATACCAGTTGCCGCGCGAGGTGATGTAGGTAACCTCGACGTCGAAAATTTTATCGGGCGGGGCGGCATCCACCCGGTTTTTCAGGGCGATCATGTGCGGATGCAGCCGTAGTTGCAGGATGGTATTGACTTTTCTTCCGCTGATGTCTTCTTCCATGCGCAGCGCATCCAGGTTCCAGGGGTTGAGGACCAGCGGTTTTTCGCAGATGACATGGGCGCCGATGCGGAGGCCAAACCGGATGTGTGCATCGTGCAGGTAGTTCGGGGAGCAAACCGACACGAAATCAACGTGGGTATCTTCGTGTTTCAGCTTGCTGACATACCGGTCGAATCGTTCGAATTCCGTAAAAAAGGAGGCAGACGGAAAATAGCTGTCGATGATCCCGACATTGTCACTTTTGTCCATGGCCGCAATCAGGCTGTTTCCGGTTTCCTTGATTGCTTGCATGTGCCGGGGGGCGATGTAGCCTGCGGCGCCGAGGAGGGCAAAGTTTTTCATTCGTTTATTAAAATTATGGATTGATGACATCTCAAAAAGTTTCATCGTGAATGATGTACGGCTTCGCCGACGATAAGTCGCAAAGGACTTAATCTTATGGGTTCTATAAAAGTTTTTTCAGGTTTTTTAGCGATTTTACAGGTTTTCAGAGGCTAAAGCCGACCATTTTTGTATATTGTTATCCGGCTCGCTGGCCTGCTGTGCTGCAATTCGCCTTCACTCTTTCCAGCATGGCTGGCTCTATCGACATTCTCAGCGAATAACCGATGGTCTTCAGTTCGACCAGGAAATTGTTTTTGCGCTCCTTCCCCAGCAGTATGCCCCGAATGCCGGCAAGATTTCCGTAAATGATCTCCACCTCGTCGCCGACCTGTAATCCCCGGCTGTGTTCGATCTCTACTTCGATGCCTTCCCCCGTAATACGCTGCATCAACTGCATTTCCCGTTCGGGAATGGCGATCAGGTTTTGAGAAAATTTTACAAACTGCAAAACGTCGGGCGTGTCCAGCACCGGCACGTAGTTTTTCCGGACAATCCGCGTGAATACATAGCAACTGATCAAGGGTAATTCTACCGCTTTGATCTTGCGTTCGTACCGTCTGGTCAGCCGGTGCAGAGGTAAATAGGTGTGGATGCCCTTTTCCATCAATCGCTGCTGCACCAATTTCTCCCGTTTGTACCGGGTATATACTGCAAACCAGCGCGGTTGGATTTCATCCAGATGATTTTCGCTGTGTTTCGAGATATCCATTTTCGGTCAACGTACATAATCCTGGGGGTGGATTTTTCGAGTTTGAAGCGCAATCGGCTTCGTCCGGCCGGGCACAAAACGGGTTTTCCGTAACTGTGGTCGCCGCATGCAGCATGGGAAAGGATTAAAGGCAGAAAGCGACCGGTCAGAAAAACCAGCGGCGTCACCGTTGTTTTTGAAGCCCGTTCCCGGGCGATCGTCCGTGGCCGGAGGCAAGGTGTTACGTAGTATTCCGAAAACCGTGCCAAGAGCAATTTTCCCCGGCGCATCGGGTACTGTAAACTCCGGCATAATGAAATGGTAATATACCTGTGCCGGATTTGTCGGAAAAATAAAACCTTTGCCCAAACAATCGATATGAACCGCGACACACTCATCGGCCTGACCGCCGCTTTTCTGGTGGTTGTTTTTATCCTGTTCCAACCCCGCTCCCCGCAAAAGAGCCCCGGCCCCGATCTTTCGGGACGAGAGCAATTCACCGCCGTCTACGGCTCGCCGTTGCTCGACGGTTCGGCGGCCGACTCCATCTGGGAAACCGCATCCTGGTACCCGCTCGACCAGACCTGGATCGGGACACCCCCGGCGCCCGGCGACTTTTCAGGGCGGTATAAACTGGCCTGGGACGACAACAACCTGTACGTGCTGGCCGAGATCACCGACGATACGTTGATGGATATTCATCCCGACGGACTGGTCCAGTACTGGGACGACGATTGCCTGGAGATATTCCTGGATGAAGACGCTTCCGGCGGCGACCATCAGTACAACTACAACGCTTTTGCCTACCACGTCGGGCTGGACGGCAAGGTGGCGGACATCGGACCGAGCCGCGTCGCCAACTACTACAACGACCACTGTACCGTACGCCGCAACAGCGCCGGAAAAACCAGTGTCTGGGAAGTGGCGGTAAAAATTTTTGACGGGAAAAATTACACGGACGGCGGCGACAATATTCCCAAAATGCTGAGCCGGGGTAAAAAAATGGGCTTTGCCCTGGCGTACTGCGATAACGACCACTCGCCGGAGCGCGAAAATTTCGTCGGCAGCGTCCGGGTGGAAGGAGAAGATAAAAACCGCGGCTGGATCGACGCCGGCATTTTCGGGGCGCTTACTTTGAAATAAAAGTTGATGAGGGTTGATGGGGGGATAAAAGTTGATAAAAGTTGATAAAGGTTGATAGGGGGGTGATAAAAGTTGATAAAGGTTGATAGGGAGTTGATGCCGTTAAGGTCATCAACCCTATCAACCTTTATCAACCCCTATCAACCCTTATAAACCTTCATCACCTTTTCAACGTCACATCCCCTTCATAGAGGATCTCCTGGCCGTCGATCATTTCCACAACGGCGTAATAGACGAATACCGCCGGATTCATCTCCTGACCGGCGTGTTTGCCGTCCCAGCCATAGGCCGGGTTGTTGGGCTCGAAACCGTAGCGTTCGCAAACCAGTTCTCCCCAGCGCGAGAATATCTGGAACGACTTGATTTTTACCACACTTTTCGTGTCGGCGAAGATCATAAATACGTCGTTGTCGCCGTCCCCGTTGGGAGAGAACACGTTGGGGATGTACACGTGCGGCTCCTTGTCAACCAGCAACAGCAGCGGGGCGGAATCTTCACAGCCACCCAGGCTGGAGACGGACAGGTGGTATTGCGTGGAAGTGAACGGCGAAGCCACCGGGTTCAGGCAGGAATCGCAGCTCAGGCCCGTGGACGGCGTCCAGGTGATCTGGGCCAGTTGGCTCAACGGCACGCTGACCTGCGTATTGATCTGATAGGTATCGCCGAGGGCTATGGTGACCTTCGGTTCTACGGTGATCTCCACCAGCGTACCTTCCACAATAGTAGCCGTGGCTGTGGCCGTACAACCGTTGGCATCCTGGATAAACAGTGCGTAGACGCCGGGCACCAGGTTGGAGAACAGGTTGTTTCCGGTGAAGGTAGCGCCGTTGTCCAGAGAATATTTCAGCGGCGGTTTCGCACCCGCGACACTGTCCACCACGATGGAACCGCGGTCTCCGTAGCAGGGGGGCTGATTGACGCGCACGGCTGCCGTGGGCTGTTCGGGAGCGATCACGACCTGGTCGGTATCAGTACAGCCGTTGACCGGGTCGCTGACCAGCAGGAAATAGGTTCCCGGTTCGTTGATCAGTGGCGTCGGCGTGCCGGTGCCGCTGACAAAACTGCCGTCGGTAGTCGTCCACAAAAACTTCAGGGCGGAAGCCCCGGTTGAGCCGCTGCCGTTCAGGCTGGCCGTTTCTCCGAAACATGCGATGGTAAACGGTACGCCGGCGTCGGCCACCGGAATGGTCTGGTCGGCCGTAACCGTCGTGGTCAGGAAATTGGTGCAACTGTTGTTCGGGTCGCTGCCGATCAGATAATACGTTCCGGCCGTGCTGACCACGATGCTGGCGCCGGTGCCGACCACGGTCGTGTCCGTTACGCTGATGGTCAGCCAGGTGAAGACAATGCCCGGGAAAGGCGACCCGCCGCTGACCGTCACCGTTTTGTTGGTACAGGTGAGCACGGAAGGCGGGTTCACGAACAGCGGGGGATAAGCCAGGTCTTCGTTGATGAGGATCTTGGCCGTGTCCGCACAGGCAGTTATGGTGTCGAGTACGACGAATTCATAGGTGCCGGGCGCGTTGATCGGTACCGGGTTGACTCCGGTATAAAACGTTCCGTTGAGCAGCCAGACCGTATTGACGGCGGTGGTGCCCTCCGCCGAACCCGAGAGGATGATCTCGTCGATGGTACAGTCGAGTATGTCGGAGGGATCGACCGAGATTTTAGCCAGTGGCTCGTTGGAAATGTCGACCACCGTAACGGCAGCCGTATCGGTACAGCCGCTGTGGTTGATAATCAGGGTGTAAAGACCGCCGGCATTGACCGTAATGACGGCCTGGGCCGGGTTGCCGGCGATGGAGCCGCCGTTGGTGGCCGCCCACTGGAAGGCCGATCCCTGCACATTGGAACTGCCGTTCAACGGCACCTGCTTGACCGCGCAGGACAGGATACCCGGAGTGGCGATGGCGGCTTCGGGTTTTTCTTTGAAGACCACCGGAGTGCCCAGGGAAACTACCGTACAGAAGTCGCTCAGTATTACGTTGCCGGAGCCGTCGTTGTTGCCGGCCACCGCCGAAATGAAGTAGGTCGTTCCATAACTCATTTTGGCCGGATCGAAGCAAAACTTCGGCTGCGTATTGCGGGCTATCTCATTCACGATCTGGTTGCCATTGCCTTCGTGCAGTACGAATTGCAGGACGTCGTTGGCGTCGAGGAACTGCCCGTTCACGCCGTAGAATGCCGTTACACAGCCGGTGCCGCAAATGGAGAGCGGGACATCCGACATGGTACCCACACTGGTGCTGCAGTTGATGAGGGCGACGGTGAAGTCGCAATCGGCCGGGCAGCCGTTGGCATCGGTGACGGTGACCTGGTAATTGCCCGTGCCCAGGTCGCTGAAGCTAAACGTGCCGGCCAGCGCATTGGACGGAGTGCCGCCGGGCGACCAGTTGACACTGTAGGGAGCCGTACCTCCGGAAATATCGACCTGGCCGGTACCGTCGCTCAGGCCGGGCGCGGTAACGCTTCCGGTTGCCGAACAACTGATCTGTACCGCCGCAGTCGGCTGAGCGATGCTGAATGTTGCGGTGCCGGTGCAGCCTGCCGCATCGGTAGCCGTAACGGAATAATTACCGGCGATCAGTCCGGTCGGATCCTCCGGACTGCCGGGTATGGCCGGCGACCATTTAAACTGGTAGGGTTGAACACCGCCGTTCACACTCAGGTCGATGGCGCCGCTGTTGCCATTGAAACACAGTACGTCGGCCGGGGTGCCGCTGACCAGCACCGCCTGGGTATTGTCAGGCACTACGAAGGAGGCTACAGCGGTACAGGCGCCCCCGCTGCTGACCGTAACGGTGTAATCGCCGGGTGCGGCGTTGACCAGGTTCTGCGAATTCTGGTTGTTCGACCAGTCAAACGTATAGGTATCGGGCGGGGTGACATCGAGCACGACCCCGCCGTTGTTCTGCACACAGGAAGAGTTGGGCGTAACTGCTCCGGTAAGGCCCGGGGTGATGACGTTGTCGGGCACGTCGTAGGACTTTACCGTGGAACAGCCGTTCGCTCCGGTGACGGTCAGGGTATAGGTGCCGGCCGGTACGTTGCCCAGGTCCTCGTTGCTGGTATTGTTCGACCATTTAAAGAAGTACGGCCCCTGGCCACCGCCGGGCGACACGTCGATGCTGCCGTTGCTTTTCGCGCAGAAGGCCGGCGTGATGACTTCGGCAATGACCGGAGAAAGCGTGTTGTCGTCTACCGTGAAGGAAGCCACATTGGTACAAGTGCCGCCGGCACTCACCGTTACGGAGTAATTGCCACCCGGCAATCCGCTTACGTCTTCAGTTATCTGACTATTGACCGACCATAGGTAGGTATACGTTCCGACTGGCGTCACATTCAGATCGATGGTCCCGTTGCTGGACCCGCAGATGGTGTTGGGAGCCGTGGTGCCCGCGAGAGAAAAGCCGATCGTGTTTTCCGGAACGGTAGCGGTGGCCAGCACCGTGCAACTGTTGGCATCGGAAACGGTGACGGTATACACTCCGGCAGCCACCCCGGTCAGATCTTCCGAGTTCTGGCTGTTGCTCCAGGAATATTTGTAGGGCATCTCTCCGCTTAAAACCGTCAGGTCGACGCCGCCGTTGACCAGGTTGCAAACATCGGCCGTCACCGTACTGGTAGCCAGCGGATAAACGCGGTTGTCCTCGATGATAAAGGATGCGGTGGCAGTACAGCCGCCGCCGGACGGGTCGGTGACCGAAACGTCGTAAATGCCGTAATCCAGCCCGCTGATGTCCTCGGTGACCTCGCCGTTGGACCATTTAATGATGTAACTGCCGGCCGGAGTGATGACCAGGTCGGCCGCTCCGTTTGGGGTGAGGCAATTCGTCAGGGCAGTTGGCGAACCGGAAAGGCTGAAGGTGGAACTGTTATTCGCTACGTTCAGCGTGGTATCGGCGGTGCAGCCGTTGCCAGCGGTGACGGTGACGGAATAGTTGCCGGACAGAATGTTGACCTGGTCCTCCGAATTGGTGCTGTTCGACCAGGCGTAAGAATACGGAGTGCCACCGCCGCTGACCGTCAGGTCGATGCCGCCATTGCTGTTGCTGCAAATGGCGGGCGTAACTACCGGACTGATCACCGGGTCCTGCGTATTGTTGTCCACCACAAACAAAGACGAAACGGTACAACTGCCGCCGGCGCTTACGGTAACGGAGTAGATGCCTCCGTCCAGATTGCCAATGTCTTCCGAATTGGTGTTATTCGACCAGGCGTAGGTATAAGCCCCCGCCGGCGTCACCGCGATGTTTACCGCCCCGTTCCCGGTGGTGCAGGAAGTGTTGTCGGAAACCGTGCCGCTGATGTTCAGGGCGAGGTTATTGTTCACTACGCTGGCCGAGGCGGTGGAGGAGCAGCCGTTGGCCCCGGTAACCGTGACGCTGTAGTTGGCAGCGGCCAGGCCGGTTATTTCGTCCGTATTTCCAAGGTTCGACCAGTTGAAGGTGTACGGCGGCATGCCGCCGCTCGGATTGGCGGAAGCGGTACCATTGTTCAGGCCGCAGATGGAGGCCTGGGCGCTGGCGGCCAGGTTGGGTGCTACCGCGTTGTTGCCAACGTCGAAACTGGCCGTTGCCGAACAGGTAATGCCGGTGGTCACCGTAACGGTATAGCTTCCCGGTGCTAGATTGCTGATCGAGGGCGTATTGCCGCTGTTCGACCAGGCATAGGTGTACGGCGCGGTCGGAGTGGCGGTTACCGAAACCGAGCCGTTCGGCGCCAGGCAGGACGTGTTGTCCACCGGGGTTCCCGAGATGCTGATGGCCAGGTCGTTGCTCGGAATGCTGATCGTGCTGGTGGCTGTGCAGCCGCCGGCCGAACTCACCGTAACACTGTAGTTTCCCGGAGGCAGGTTGTTCTGGTCCTGGGAATTGGTCTGGTTCGACCAGGCATAAGTGATGGGCGCCAGGCCACCGGTGACGGTCAGGTCGATGGCGCCATTGGATAACCCACAGGTGGCTTCGGTGGAATTATAGGACAGGTTGGGGGCCTGCGATTCGTCGGGTACGACAAACGTGGCGGTTTTGGTACAGGTGCCGCCGGCGCTTACCGTCACCGAATAGGTTCCGGCCGCCAGGTTGTTCAGCACGGAACCGTTGCTGTTGTTCGCCCAGTGGATGGTCACGTTCGGCGGTGGCGGGTCGAGCGTAAGCGTGATCCGGCCGTTGTTGGTGGCGCAGGAATTATCCGGCAAAACGACCCCGGTGATCGTAATGGGTACGATGTCGTCGGGTATTTCTCCGCTTTCCACACTCGAACAACCGTTGTTCCCGGTGACGGTCACGAAATAGAGGTCAGGCACTACGTTGTTCAGGTCCTGGGTTACTGCATTGTTTGACCAGAGATAACTGTACGGCGCAACTCCGTCCGATACCATCAGGTCGATGTCGCCGTTGGGCTGACCGCAGGTGGAGGGGTTGAAGTCCATGATCAGGCTGGGCAGTTTCGGATCGTCCTCCACGTCGAAGGAAGCCACGGTGGAGCAGGTACCGGCCCCGCTGACGGTCACGGTGTACGTACCGCCGGTCAGTCCGCCGATATCCTGGGTGACCGCATTGTTCGACCAAAGGTAGGTATATGGTCCCGCCGGCGGGGTAACGGTGACGTTGATGCTGCCGGTACCGCCGATACAGGCCGTGTTGGGCAGGGTAGTAGCGGTGACGTTGATCGGCGGGTTGTTGTTGTCGATGTCGAAGGTGGCAATGTTGGTGCAGCCGTTGGCGTCGCTCACCGTGACGGTATAATTGCC
>WBZQ01001248.1_pt1 | contig 18073 bp, 16 predicted proteins | sample 5204251 | NCBI WGS metagenome assembly WBZQ01 (sample SAMN12412402, study PRJNA552823) | activated sludge metagenome | isolation source: activated sludge from nitrification reactor of wastewater treatment plant... | place: USA: Virginia | collected 2017-09 | reverse complement strand
ATTACGATAAAGATTAAGTCTGCGTTAAGTTTGGCGGGGGTTTTAGCATGTATACCGAAGATCAAACAGATCGACGGCAGGAGGCCGATTACTGCTCCTACAAATGTAACCTGAGCTACAAACAAGCTAATGCTGAAAATGGAAGAAAATTTAAAACACCTGATCTCCAGGCTCGCATCGGCTGGAATTCATATTTTAGATCCCGATGATCGCACCGAAGTGTTCAGAATTATTCAGGCGCTGGTTGATATGGGATTCACCGAAGAATTGAAAGAGCGGATAGAGCGACTTGTCCGGAAATACAACAATTAATTGAATTCCGGCAGGGCTCACCGCCTCTTCATCGTCTCCTTCTCAAAACACACGCTGTTCTCCATCCCGACATACTGCCCGTAATTCGGAATGCCCCGGTACCCGTTCTTCCGGTACAAAGCGATGGCATCCGGCTGGCGTTTCCCGGTTTCCAGTACGCATTTGGTGCAGCCCAGTTCGGCGGCCCAGGTTTCCAGTTCGGCCAGCACCCGCGAGGCGACGCCGTGGCCCCGCTTTTCGGGAACGGTGTACATGCGTTTCACTTCCATGCAGCCCGGAGTATAGTCTTTGATCGCTCCGCAGCCGACCGGGCGGCCGTCTGCATAAGCCACCACAGCCTGGGCGATCTTGTCGATTTTGTTGAACTGAGCATAAAAGGCGTGCTCGTCTCCGTCCAGAACGGCCAGTTCGGCGTCGAGGAAGCGGACGAGGTGGATGAAATCGGGGTGGGTGGAGTCGGTGCGTACAATTTCGAGCATCGGGAAGGCTGCTGTTTTCCGCAAAGATACCGGTGCGCGGCTCTTGTTTTCCGGTCGGCGCCGCGACTGCGGTTTTTCCGGTTAGTCACGGCTACGAAGCTGTCTCACAAGTCGGTGATTTGTTTATCTGTTGATTTGTTTATCTGTTGATTTGTTTATCTGTAAATAGGGCTGAAGCCAAAGGCGCTACCTATAACCAAATCCGCAATTAAACGATTAAACAGACTTATGAGACAGCCTCGTGTGCCCGGCTCAATCAGTAACTCATTTTTTGAGCGTCACTTATTTGGAATATTCTTTCAGTTTTTGCTTCTCTTTTTCCGACAGACTGTTGATCCCGTTCCTGCTTATTTTCTCCAGCAAGCGGTCGAGTTCCCGCTGCTGTTTCGTTTTTTCGGCATTGACCCGGTGTTCGAGGTCGTAATCGTCGCGGCTGCTCCGCGAGAAAATGTTGTCGATCAGCAGGAGGTGCGGCCGGGTTGCCAGCAGGTACAAAAATAACAGGGTCGGCAGTAGAACGGCCAAAATGGTGCGGGAATTATAGTTCAATGCCTCCGGCTCTATGGCTATGGCGGTCAGCATCCCGACCAGGGCGCCCCCCAGATGCGCCTCGTGCCCGATGTTGTCGCGCTTCGACTTGATGCCGTAAATCGTATAGACCACGTAGGCAATGCCGAACAGCCAGCCCGGAACGGACCCGGGAATAAAAAAGAACCCGACCCGCATCCAGGGAAACAGGGCGATGCAGGCAAAAATAACCCCGCACACCGCGCCGGAAGCCCCGACGGCGCTGTAGTCGCCGTGATTGCGGTGAATGTACAGCGCCAGCAGGTCGCCGCCGATCAGTCCGGCGAAGTAAATCAGCAGGAAGTAGGCGCTGCCGAGTTCGAACTCCAGTATCTCACTGAAAACGTACAGACTGAGCATATTGAACAGCAGGTGCGCCCAGCCCACATGTAGAAAGCCCGAACCGAGCAGGCGGTCGTATTCCCGGCCGGTCAGGATGCCATCCACTTCAAATTTGTAACGCTCGAAAAAGAGGCGGTCTTTGAAGCCTTTATAAGAAAAAAACAGGGTGACAGCGATGAGGAGGTAGGTGATTATGGGCAAGTCGGGCATAAGTAACCGGTTTATTTATTGATTTTCCAAGGCTTTACCTGGACTTATATCGAATCCCATTGGCTTTCCAAACTCAGTACTACGCATTGTTCGCACATATAAAAATGATAGTTGCCGCAATGCGCTATTTCAATACCCAAGGATGAATCCCAATGCCAACATTTTCTTTCCGAATTGGTCGGGTAACACCTGTGATCCCTATTAGTCTTTTTTGTATAACAATTAACATGCAAACATAACCAAAATAATCCACCTGCTTTATTGACAGCCCTTATTTTTCTCGGCAAAACGGATCGCTTTCCCGAAATGGATGGCGAGGGCCCGGGCTTTTAAGGTACCCAGATTGTGGAGTACCCTCTCCAGGTCGGTTAACTCGTCTTCCCGGCAAAGGGTAACGTGGCTGCCGATCAGCCGGTGCTGTTCCGGGTTGTACGTACCACGGATCGTCTCGATATCCCTGGCCGCCTGCGGTTCGGCGAACAGGGTCAGTTGCCGGCGAACTTGCGGAACCAGAGTGGAAGGCTGTTCGGGCATGGTTAAAAGTTAAAAAGGCCGGGAATTGCGGAAGTCTTTTCAGCGGCTTTCGCAACTCCCGGCCCGGAGGTGATCCTACTGCTTCACTATTTTGGCCCTACCCAATATCCGGCCGTTTTGCCGGTACTCGACGACATACACACCCGACGGCAGGCCGGCAAGCGAGCCGTTTATTTCCTGCACCCCGCTCGGCGGCTGCCCGGTCCACAACAGGCGGCCGTACAAATCGAATATCTGCACGGCGTCGGCCGGACCGGCGTCGGCCGGCAGGGTCAGGACGAAGGAGCCGGTGGTCGGGTTGGGCCGGAGCAGCAGGGGCGGTTGCGGTGCTTCGGGCGCCGCGACCGGCAAGGCCAGGGTGGTAAGCACAGTATTGGTCTGTACCGGCAGGTTATAGTCAAAGAAAATATACGCCGTATTGCGGAATTCCGAACCCACCGCCAGCCCGGGCCGCGGCTTCAGGCCGTAGGTGACGAAGCCGTGGCTGGCCGGTTCGTTGGCGCTGGAGTCGGGCAGGTTGATCCGGTCGAAAAAGAAAACGAGCCGGTTATTCCCTTCCAGGCTTACCTGTACCGGATGCGAATGGGCGAGCAAGGTGAACGAGGCCAGGTCGAATTGCGCGTCGACGGTATCCACAATGCGTACGAACTGGGCGGGATAGTTGCCCGTGTTCTGGAACCGTACCGTATAGGCGATCGGCTCGTTCGCTGCGTATTGAACTGTAGAATACCGGTCGCCGGTGTGGGCGTACTTGTCGTTGGGGTCGAACGAAGACCGCACTGTTTCCCGGAGCCGCACGGTGTTGTTGGAAGGGGCGGCGTCGCCGTCGGGCGGCCCGACCGAAGCGGAAAATACCAGCGGATCGCCGGCCGCCAGGCTGACCGAAGTCTGGCAGGTGAGGGTAATCGTGGCCGTCTGGAAAGGTTCCAGTCCCAAAATGGACCATTCGATCTTGTTTCCATCCACCGATACCGGTCCGGGCGCCGAACCCGTAAAGGCCAGACCGTCGTCGAGCAGCAATTCAACGCTCGCATCCTGCACGGTCGGACCAAGGTTTTTGACGGTCAGCACCACCCGGGCTTCGAAGCCGGGCACAAAGGGCGTAGCGGCGGTAGCGCTGATACACAGGTCTTTTATCCCCGGCTCATAATATATCCCGAAGGGCAGGTCGCTGCCGGGCACAACCGGCTGCGCGGCGGGAGTGGAAGTGGCATAGGTCCAGGGCAAGACCACCAAGGCCGAATCGCCCGCAGGATCGCTCAGCAGGCGGAACATACCGGCCGTATCGGTAAAAGCGTATGCCGTCCGGGCGGTATTGTGGACCATGAAATTGGGGAATCCCTGCTCCCCGGCGTCCCGGATGCCGTCCTTATTGGGGTCGTGGAATACTATTCCGTCTACCGGAATGCTGGTGAGCGCGGATAAGGGTAAGGCCCGGACCTGGCCGTTGACGTTCAGGGCGATCAGTTCGCCCTGGAACACCTGAAGCCCTTCACAGGTAGCCATGCCCAGATCATCCGTGATGTTCACCCAGCTCTGCCCCCGGTTGGGGGAGAAAAAAACCGAGTCTTTCTTGGCCATGAAAAGGCTGTCCCCACTGGCGGTAAACGCCCAGTTGCCGATGGCGGGCGACGGTATCTGGGGGCTCAGATCGGTCCAGGTGGCGCCGAAATTCTGGCTGACGAACATATAGTAATCGTGCCAGGCAAAAAGATTGTCGCCGGAGGCGAAGACCTTGTAATAATTGCCACTGCCGGCCGGGGATATGTCCTGCCAGGTATGGCCGAAATCGGGCGACATCGCCAGGCCGCCATTGACCCCCGCAGAGAACAGGTGCCCGCGGTAGGGGTACCCCAGGCCGCCGCTCTGGTACATACTGCCTTCTTCGGCCCAGGTTTTTCCACCGTCGGCCGAGACCAGTATTTTATTCGAGTTATACAGCAGTTTGTCACCGGTTTTAGCGAAAAAGCCGCCTCCGAACGGGGTGGGTACATTGCTGAGCCACTGCCAGTCCTGCATGGCCAGGTCGGAGGAAAGGATCACGTAACTGCCGTTCTGATAACTCACGGTCAGCATCGTGTTTTGGTCCTGAACAAGGATGTCGGCCACTCCGTAATTGGCCACCGCCGAAAACCAGTTCTTGCCGCCGTCCGCGGAGAGAAACCGGTCCAGTTGCAGGAAGGAAGGCAGGTCGTTTTTGACCGTCCAGGGCGCGCCGATACTGCTGGGAAGCCCGGAATTGTTCACCGTCCAGTGTGCGCCGAGGTCGGTACTGCGCAGGATACCGCCAAAATCCGAGGTGGCCAGCACCACTTTGCCGGCCGCTGCGACCTTGACTGCGTAGGGGCTGACGGGGGGATAGACCTGGGACCAATCGGTAAAGTTGTCGCTGCGCCAGATGCCGGTGCCGGACACTCCGTATAATGTGCCGTCGGCCTCCGTCAGGAAGGAGCAATCGGGGATGTTACCGGCCGGGCCCCAGGTCTGGCCCAGGTCGGTGGAGAGGAGCGCGCCGGAAAGCAGGTTCCCGTTCCAGAAAAATATCTCGTAACTGGGGGTATTGTTCAAGCCATCCAGCGTATGGGTCAGCCGGTCGTAGCGGTATATTCCCTGCCAGGTGGCGATAAAAATATATTCGTTGTAAAAGGCGAGTTTCAGGGCCGTGTTGCCAAAGGTGGCGAGGGTCTCCCACTGCGCGGCCCCCGGGGTGAGTTCACTCAGCGTATTGGCTTCCTGCCAGTACAGACGCCCTTTATGAACGCCGAGCAGGCGGTAGCCGTTGACCCAAAAATAAGGCGCCGGCAGTACTTCCTGCCAGGTCTTCCCCAGATCGGTGGTTCGAAAAATCCGTGTTCCCGCTGCGTACAGGGTATCGCCCTCCGTAACGATCTGGTTAAAGGAAAGGGCCGGGTCGTCGGGCCCGGCATATTCCCAGATCTGGCCGTAGTTGGAAGAGCGGTAAACTTTTGAACCGCTGAGGGTAAAAAAGTGCCCGTCGATAACCGCGAGTTCGGAGGCGCTGCCGCCGGGCGAAATGCGGTCCAGCCACTGGGCCTGACCGAACAGGGGGCAAAAAAACAGCAGAAAAAAAGACAGTCTTTTCATTGGTAGAGGGTTTGTATAAAAAATATGGGCAAATATAACCTTTTTTACCACCCGCACACCACTCTCCTTACCCCCTCGAACCACGTGATCCCCAAAATCTCCTTGATCCGGTTGTAGTCCTTGCAGGCGTCTTCCCGCTTGTTCGTATTCAGCAGGGTGGTGCCGCGGTAATAGAGCCATTCCGTGTTGTTGGGGAACAAGGTCAGCGCTTCGGTCCATTTCGCGATCGCCTCCTCCGCTTTGTCCTGGTCCAGCAGGGTGTTGCCGGCGTCGGCCAGCAGGGTGGCGCGGTCGAAACGTTCGTTGGCGGCCTTGCAGCCCGGTTTGTCCGATTTGAAAAGTACGCGCAGGGGCAGGGTGGTGGCCACGGCCTTGCCCCGGTATCGGGCCGGTGTCCAGCGTTCGTTGGTGCGGTTGACCAGGCGGACGGCCTCCCACTGGAAATCGGGGCCGAGATTGTGAAAATCGATCTGGTTCAGTACTTCGATCGAGCCGTCGGTGTCGATCAGCAGCGACATTTCCACGACGCCGCTTTTGCAGCTGTCGGCGTAGGCGGCCGGGTACTGGAGGCGGTTGTACACAAAAGTAATGAGCGAATCCATGCCGCCGCGGAACATCGGGTCCTCATCGTAGACGGTATAGATGGAGTCGCCGTTCTCGCCGATGTAGTAGGGGAGGGCTTCCTGCAACTTGAAGCGCAGGGGCAGCGACTGTCGCATCCGGACCGGTTTGCCGCCGCGCTGGGCGGGTTGCCAGCGCATGCCGATGGTATCCAGAGCCTTCAGTACCCGCAGGGCTTCTTCGCCGCATCCGTCGCCGATGTCTTTGAGCAGTTTGTAGTGGCTCATACGACCGCTGGGTTCCACCACGAACGAAACCACCACCGTACCCTGGGTGTTTTTCTCCCGGGCGGCCTCGGGGTAGCGGATGTTCTGGCTCAGCAGGGCCAGCAACTGCACTTCCGCGCAGCGCCGGATGCTGTCGTCCGTCCATCCCGGGTGCAGGTTGGGGTTGCAACTTTTTAAAAGTGGGTAGGGTATTCGCTCCGCAACATCATAAACGGTGGTATCCGTAGCGACGGCGGTTTGGGCGGAGAGGACGGTTGCCGACAGGAGCAGCAGGGCCAACAGGGGAAATTTCAGGTTTCGCATAGCACAGTATTGGCCGCGAAGGTAGTCAACTCGTCAGATCGCTCCAAGTCTTAACTCGTCTGACGACTTCAAGTCGTCTGACGAATTAACTGTACTCGTCTGACGACTTCAAGTCGTCTGAAGAGTTAACAAACCGTACTCGTCAGACGACTTGGAGTCGTCAGACGAGGGGAACCGTACTCGTCAGACGACTTGGAGTCGTCAGACGAGGGGGGGCTTAAAAAACGAAAGTCCCGTTCCTTTGAACGGGACTTTACAGGCAAATTATATTCCCATGAACATTCTAAAGAGTGGCGGCTTTTTGGGTGTTTCCACCTGTTATGGGGGGGGGAAGAACCGGGATCAACGTTCGCTGGAAATGCGTACCGTGCCGTTCTTGATCTTGATTGTAACAGGTTTGGACATAGGCTGTGTGTAAGTGTGGTTGTGAATGAAATTAAAATTAACGGAACAAAAATGGGGGCAGGATTCTCTTTTTACCAATGACAATTTTTGGCACTTGTGAAAAATGTCTTTTAACAAATGTAGTCAAAATAAATATTGATAATCAGCAGTTTATTTCAAAAAAAAATCCAAAATGTGAAAAGTAAATTGTTGCCTCCCAGGGTCTGAAAACCTGAAAAATTGCGCCTGGGCGACATTTCCGCGCCGGAAAAGGCCGGTGGACAGTTTTTACCAACATTGCCTGTTAAGCGACAATGTGGCATATTTTTGGCTGCGCAACATTGCCTGGTTTACCGAACCGGCCTACTTTTATCCCTGTAAAGAGCAACCATTCATTTGATTCTGCCATATTTAATCCGCTTTCATCGGCAACCTTCCCGTTATAATCCCATGTGCATTTTTCCTCGTTGGAACGGGTCAGTCTTCGGACTGACCTTTTTTATTTTTCTCTCCCGGCACATTGGTAATTTCTCCGGGTTTCCCGTGTTTTGTGCCAAGGATGTTTTCCTGTAAGTTTGCTGTTCGAGCCCTGGCCTTTGGCCAAATACCACGTTTCTGTAAGCAAAAAGATGATCGTCAATGAAGAACCTGCTTATCATCGGGGCCGGGCGCTCCGCTACCGCGCTTATTAACTACATTCTGGATCAGGCCCGGCAGCACGATTTTTTTATCACCGTTGCCGACGCCGACCTGGAACTGGCCCAGAAAAAGGTGCATGGACACCCCAAAGGCCGCGCCATCTGGCTGGATGCCTCCAAAACCAACGACCGCCGCGACGTCATCAACCGCCACGACGTGGTGGTGTCGTTGCTGCCCCCGCAAATGCACCTCGAAGTGGCGCAGGACTGCATCGCTCTCGGCAAGCACATGGTCACCGCCAGTTATGTGAGCAAACAGGTGTTCCGCCTCGGCGACGAAGCCCGCCAACGCGCCCTGGTTTTCATGAACGAACTGGGCCTCGACCCCGGGATCGACCACATGAGCGCCATGCAGCGCATCCACCAGATCAAAAACGCCGGCGGCCGTATCACGGCTTTTTATTCCTATACCGGCGGACTGGTGGCTCCGGAAAGCGACAACAACCCCTGGCACTACAAATTCAGCTGGAACCCGCGCAACGTCGTGCTGGCCGGCCAGGGTACGGCCCAGTTCCTCGAAGACGGCAAGTTAAAGTACATCCCCTACCGCCGCCTGTTTCGCCAGTATCGCCTGGTGGATATTCCCGGCCTGGGCGAGTGGGAAGTGTACGCCAACCGCGACTCGCTGTTGTATAAGGAGGCCTACGGCCTGCAGGACATCAAAACGCTGTTCCGCGGCACCATCCGCCACCGCGGCTTCTGCGATGCCTGGAACGCCCTCGTGCGCATCGGCCTCACCGACGCCACTTTCCCCATCGTCGACTCAGACCAACTGACCTATCACGACCTCATGGAGGCCTTCCTCGGCATCAGCCAGCATACCGGCTCGGTAAAGGACCGCGTCGCCAAAATGATCGAGGTGGAGCCGGAGAGCGAAGTGATGCAAAAACTGGAATGGCTCGGCCTGTTCAGCAAGCGCCGCATCAAGGTGAACAACGCCACCCCATCGCTGATCCTCGAAAACCTGCTGCTGGAAAAGTGGGCCCTCGCTCCCGACGAAAAAGACATGGTCATCATGCAGCATGTCTTCGAGTACGAACAGCAGCGCAAAAAACGCAAACTGACCTCTACCCTGGTCATGAAAGGCGCCAACAGCGCCGAAACCGCCATGTCGCGCCTGGTCGGCCTGCCGCTCGGCATTTTTGTCAAACTGCTCATGCTGGGCAAAATATCCACCACCGGGGTCAGCATTCCCACCATGCCGGAAGTGTATGAGCCGGTGATGCAGGAGCTGGAGGAATACGGGGTGCAGTTCACGGAGCAGGAAGAGTGACGACTTACGATTTCGAAAAGGTTTCGATTATCTGAATGAGCACCTCGTTCAGGTTGCCGATGGCCAGGGGCAGGTTCCAGGCTTCGCGGTTGCGCGTTTCCACGTAATTGGATATGCTGCGGATCTGCAGGAACGGTATTCCGGCGGTCAGGCAGGCGTAAAAAAAGGCGGCGCCTTCCATGCTTTCTACGCCGGCAGCGGGGTATTTGGCCCGGATGGCGGCGGCGGTGGCCTCCGTTCCGTGTACTTTGTTGACAGTGAGCCCCTGGGCTGCCGGCAGGAAAGCAGCCTGTTCGGCGGCCGGGTTGTGCAGCAGGCCGTTGATGAAAGGCGGAGTGTTTTTTTCCAGCAAACCCAGTTCGAACAGGTCGGTGAAGCGACCGTCGGCTTCTTCCACCCCGAGGTCTCCGAAACGTTCGGCTACCACGTTCACCACGTCGCCGAGACGCAGAGAACGGTCGAAGGCGCCGGCGATACCGGCGTTGAGCGCGAATGCCGGCCGGTTTTGGGCCAGGTATTGCCCCAGGTGAAAGGCCGTGGCGGTCAGCCCCACGCCGGTGATCAGGGGAAACACCCGAAGTGAGCCCCGTTCGAAGGCCCCCGTTTCGCTGGCCTGGAAGTGTTCTTCCAGCCAGTTCAGGGCCGGCGCTATTTCAAAAACGGTCGCGGAAACGAGCAATACGTGCATGGCTGGGACAAGGGGTTAGTATTCCGGCGCCTGGGGTTTGTTGTTCAGAATGCCCTCGATGCGTTCGTTGACCTCGGGGGTCAGCAGCGCTGCGGCGTCGGGGCTGTCCAGGGTCTCCTCCAGTTGTTCGGGTTTGCTGGCTCCCAGGATGGCCGTACTGACGTTGGGGTTTTGAATGCACCAGGCAATGGCGAGTTTGGGCAGCGAAGTACCCAGGTCGTGGGCCAGGCCGTTGAGGGCACGCACTTTTTCGATGTGGGCCGGCGTCAGGTTGCGCTCGCGCAGCCACTCGAAACCCTCCAGGCCCAGGCGCGACCCGCCAGGGAACTGTTCCAGGTATTTGCTGGTCAGCACACCCGAAGCCAGCGGCGACCAGATGGTGGTACCGAGGCCCATGGTTTTATAGATCTGCGCAAACTCCGCTTCCACCTTGTCGCGGTGGAACATGTTGTACTGCGGCTGTTCCATTACCGGACCGATCAGCCGGTTGTCGCGCGCCACCAGGTGGGCTTCCATGATCTCCTGGGCGCTCCACTCCGAAGTGCCCCAATACAGGATCTTCCCCTGGGCGATCAGGTGGTTCATGGCCCACACCGTCTCTTCGATCGGGGTGTTCTTGTCGGGGCGGTGGCAGAAATACAGATCAATATAGTCCACCTGCAACCGCCGCAGGGAAGCGTGGCAGGCTTCGAGGACGTGCTTGCGGCTGAGGCCGGTCTGGTTGGGCTTTTTGCCGCCGTCGCCCCAGAATACTTTGGAGGAAACCAGCCAGGAACTGCGTTCCCAGTTCATTTTTTTCAAAATATGGCCCATCACGGTTTCGCTCTGGCCGCGGGCGTATATTTCGGCGTTGTCGAAAAAATTGACGCCCCGCTCGTAAGCGATGGCCATGAGCCGTTCGGCCGTGGCGTCCCCGATCTGTTTGCCGAAAGTGACCCAGGAGCCGAACGACAATACGCTTACCTGCAGGCCCGATTTTCCCAGTCGACGGTAGTGCATTTTGAATTATGAGTTATGAATTATGAATGCTGATTTTTGCGCTTAAAGAGACCGAATGCAGGGGTAAGATCCTGAAAATTCACCCTTCATATTTAAAAAACGATGATTGCAGAAACACCCGCACCGCCGTATTACGCCGTTATTTTCACTTCCATCCGCACAGAGGAAGACCAGGGGTACCACCATATGGCCGCTCACATGGTCGAACTGGCCGCCGGGCAACCGGGTTTTCTCGGCGTGGAGTCGGCCCGCAACGAGGTCGGTATCACCGTCTCCTACTGGGAAAGCCTGGAAGCCATCCGCCACTGGAAAGCGCACGCTGAACACCTCATCGCCCAGAAACTGGGCCGTGAAAAATGGTACAGCGCTTACAAAACCCGCATTTGCCTGGTGGAGCGGGATTATGGTATGACGTCCACCTGACGTCAAAACAAATTAAGCGTATAATGCGCCACCCAGGCGAATGCGAGCAGGGTTGTGGCGATGACGACGCCGCGCATGGACAGGTCCCAGCGGCGGCGGCGGTAGAGGTTCATGGGAATCAGGTTGAGAGCCATAGCGATCACCGCACTGGTGCGTTCCCGGAAATTGGGAGTGAAGCCTTCGCCGCTGGCGCCACCCAGCAGAGCCAGGATTTTGAAGAGGTTGAAGATCAGTACGGCGCCGATCAGCGGTAAAACCAGGCCGAAAACCAGGCCGGTCCATATTTTATTCTGGTTGAGCATGTGCGAGGGTTTGCTGGTTAGCAAGGCTGATGGCTGCCCGGGCAATAAAAAGCGGAGGGTATGCCCGGTGGCAAGCCCTCCGCAAAAGTATTACAGGGAACGTTCGAATGTATCCGTGTTTTCAGAACATTTCCACGCCTCCGAAGTGAAATGCGCCTTCGATGGCGGCATTTTCGTCACTGTCCGACCCGTGTACGGCATTCTCGCCCACACTGGTAGCGTATTTGGCGCGGATGGTGCCCGGTGCGGCGTTGGCCGGGTTGGTGGCGCCGATCAGGGTGCGGAAGTCTTCCACGGCGTTGTCTTTTTCCAGAATAGCCGCTACGATGGGCCCGCTGCTCATGAAGGCGCACAATTCGCCGTAGAACGGGCGTTCGCGGTGTACGGCGTAGAATTCCCCGGCCTTTTCCAGGCTGAGTTTGGTCAGTTTCATCGCCACGATCCGGAATCCGGCGGCGTTGATCATCTGAAGAATGTTGCCAATGTTGCCGGCGCGCACGGCGTCGGGCTTGATCATAGTAAAGGTACGATTACCAGCCATGTGTTGTAGACGTTTCTTTTAAGGGCCGCAAAGGTAGGGCAAGATTTTATTTCAAATAAGCGTCTAAAAAAGGTTTTCCGAAAAATTATCTGCGGCAGGCCGGCAATTCAGATTGGAATGCCGTACTTTTGCCCGCCTTTTTGGGGGCGTGTCACCGAATTTACTTTGGGAAAGCGTCCGCCAAGCCGGGGCCGCGTTTTTCGGGCGCCCGGCCGCTCCAAACGCCAGTTTTTAACAATGGACTTTCCGGCTTCTCTCAAACAACTCATTCACCAGCCGCAAAATGTGGCCATTCTGTCGCACCGCAACCCCGACGGCGATGCGATCGGCAGCAGCCTGGCCATGCGGCATTACCTCGAACAGTACGGCCACACGGTACACGTTCTGTTCCCCTCCGAGTTTCCCGAGGAGTTCGAAATCCTGCCCGGCGCCGATGATATTCTGGTCTGGGACATCCACACCGAGGAGTGTAAACACGTGCTGGCGCGGAAAAACGTGTTCATCTACCTGGATTTCAACATGTTGAACCGGATCGACAAGATGGGCGACTACATCCGCGACCTGCCCGGTACCCGCATTCTGATCGACCACCATCTGTATCCCGACCAGATCGCCGACTACATCTTCAGCGAGCCGGAAGCCAGCAGTACCTGCGAACTGGTGTACCGCTTCATCAGCGGCATCGGCGACGGGCAGAAGATCAACCCGGTCGTGGGCAAGTGCATCTTTACCGGACTGGTCACCGATACCGGCTCGTTCCGGCACGCCACCAATCCACATGTCTACCGCATCGCGGCGGACCTGGTGGAACGCGGCGTAGACGACTCCGCGGTGCAGGATATGATCTTCAATTCCCAGAAAGAAAAAAACCTGCGGCTGCTGGGCCACTGCCTGTCCAACCGCATGGAATACTACCCCGAGTTCCGCACCGCGCTGATCTGGTTGTCCAAAAAAGATTACGAGCAATTCAACATCCAGCGGGGCGACTCGGAAGGAATTGTGAATTACCTGCTGACCATAAGAGATGTGCGGCTGGCGGCTTTTATTCACAACCAGCCCACGGTCGTCAAACTGAGTCTTCGTTCCAAAGGCGACCTGGACGTTCAGGAGATCTGTAAAAAGCACTTCAACGGCGGGGGCCACAAAAATGCGGCCGGTGCCTATTCGCACGACAGCCTGAAAGCCACCATCGACAAATTCAAAAGCCTGTTGCCCCAATACAAGGACCAATTGCTGAAAAATTGACTTTGGATGGTTGGATGTTGGACGTTTGACTGTTAGACTGTTTGACGTTTGACTGTTAGACATTTGAGTGTCGGGCCCGGGGTGCCGAGAGCAGGAATAGATTCCTCCGGTTCCCATCCAAACCCAGGCCGCACCCGATCCAACGTCCAACGTCCAAAAATCCAACGTCCAAAAAAATCCAACGTCCAAAAAATCCAACGTCCATAACTCATTCACTCTTAAGAAATGCGTACATTCCTGATCCTGGCTCTCGCAGCCTTTTTCTCCACCCAGATGGCTTGCAAGCAAGGTGGTACCCAAACGGAACACGGTTTCCGTTTCATCAACCATACCGACAAAGGTGGCCAAAAGCCGCAACCCGGCGAAACGGTGCTCTTTCACCTGGAGGCCTTCATCGGCGACTCCATGATGGGCAGCACACGGAAAAACTTCGCCGCCCCGCGTGAATTTACCCTGCCGACGGCCGACAAACTCCCCAAACGCGTACCGGCCGTCTACGACGCACTCCTGCTTTCCGGCGTGGGCGACAGCGTGACCATTTACGAAAAAATCGACTCCTTCCTGCAGGCCTATATTCCGGCCAACCTGAAAAACGAAAAAGAAGTACGCTACGAGATCGTGCTGACCAAGATCGTTTCGAAGGAAGAGATAGAACAAAAAATGCAGGCCGAACAGCAGAAGGCCATGGAAGAGCAAAAGATCGGCGAAGAGGCCCAGCAGCGCGCCGCCGGAGTAGCCACCATGGTGAAAGCCACCGCGGCCGACTACCGGGCTGGCAAACTGAACGGCAAACTGACCACTACCCCCTCGGGCCTGAAGGTGCTCATTGTGGAACAAGGCTCCGGAGAGGCCGTTAAAAAGGGCGACCAGATCAAAACCCACTACTATGGCGTACTGACCAACGGTACCATGTTCGATAACTCCTTCGAACGCGGCCAGGCGCTGCCTTTCGCTGCCGGCGTAGGCCAGATGATCGCCGGTTTCGACGAAGGCGCCCAGATGCTCAACCACGGCGGCAAAGCCTACCTGTTCATCCCTTCCAAACTGGGTTACGGCGAACAGGGCCAGGGCACCATTCCGCCGAATTCGGAACTGATCTTCTACATTGAACTTCTTTGATGGTTTGATGGTTGGAAGGTTTGATGGTTTGATGGCAAGCAACCATCAAACCTTCCAACCATCAAACCTTCCAACCATCAAACCTTCAAACCATCCAACCATCCAACCTTCCAACCTTCCAACCATCCAACCATCAAACCTTCCAACCTTCCAACCTATAAAATTTTCCGTTTCCAGTTATGACGACCGAACAACTCCGGGAGTTGAAGGACAAACTGGCGGTCTTAAGGAGGTATCTTTGACGTGGACAACCGCGCCAAAGAAGTTGAAGACCTGACCAGCCAAACCCTCGACCCCAATTTTTGGAACGATCCCAAACGCGCCGAAACCATTCAGCGCAAGATCGGCCTCAACAATAAGTGGCTCGACGAATACGCCAACCTGGCCCGCGAGGTCGATGACCTGGAAGGGCTGTATGAATTTCAGAAAGAAGGGCTGGCCACCGACGCCGAAGTGGATGCCCAGTATGCCCGGGTATCGACCATCATCGACGACGCCGAGTTCCGCAGCACCCTCAACCAGAAAGAGGATTCCATGAACGCCGTGCTCACCATCAACGCGGGCGCCGGTGGCACCGAAGCCTGCGACTGGTCGTCGATGCTGCTGCGCATGTACCGCATGTGGGCGGAAAAAGCCGGCTTCCAGGTGATCGATATTTTCGAGCAGGACGGCGACGCCGCCGGCATCAAATCGGCCAGCATCGAGATCCGGGGCGACTATGCTTACGGCTGGCTCAAAGGTGAAAACGGCGTACACCGGCTGGTTCGCATCAGCCCGTTCAACGCCCAGGGCAAGCGACAAACCTCGTTCTCCTCGGTATTCGTTTTCCCGCTGATCGAAGACGACGACATCCAGATCGTCGTCAGTCCCGACGACCTCAGATGGGACGTGTTCCGGGCATCCGGTGCGGGTGGCCAGCACGTGAACCGGACCGAATCGGCCGTACGCGTGACCCACATCCCCACGGGCATTGTAGCCGAATGTCAGCAGGATCGCAGCCAGCACCGCAACCGCGAAATTGCCATGACCCTGCTGAAAAGCCGGCTGTACGAACTGGAAATGCGCAAGCGCCAGGCCGAAAAGGACAAGATCGAAGCCGGAAAAAGCAAGATCGAGTGGGGCAGTCAGATAAGATCTTATGTACTCGACGACCGCTGGGTAAAAGACCTGCGCTCGGGCTACAAGGTCCATAACCCCGACGCGGTGCTCAACGGCGACCTGGATCCTTTCCTGAAGGCTTATCTGATGTGGGAACGCAACCCGACGCCGGTGGAGGCTGACGACTGACCATTGACGACCTACGACCTGTGACCTGCCCGGGACTTCCGGGCGGGTTTTTTTATTTCTCCAGAAAATACATCTCGATCTCCCCCTTGTTCTTGGCATTGATCCGGCCCCGCTGCTCGAAAACGTAGTGGTCCTGCACGAGCCGGTAGGTGGCTTCCGATACGTTGATCCGGCCTTTTTCTCCCTCGCTTTCCATCCGCGCGGCAATGTTTACGTTGTCGCCCCAGATATCGAAGGCGAATTTGGTGTTGCCCACTACACCGGCAATGACCGGACCGCTGTGTATGCCGATGCGTACGTCGAAGACGGTGCTGCCCGCAGCGAGGCGCCGTTCTTTTTCCTGCCGGATAAAATCCAGTATTTCCGTGGCGGCTTTCACGGCCGTCAGGGCATGGTCGGGATCGGGCAGGGGCAGGCCGGCCACGGCCAGGTAGGCATCGCCCACGGTTTTGATCTTTTCCACGCCGTGCCGGCTGAAGATCGTGTCGATGGCCTGGAAATAATAATCGAGTTCGGCAATGAGGTCTTCCGGCGATACCCGTTCGGCAATTCTGGTAAACTCCACGATGTCGAGGAAAATGGTGGTAACGTCGTCGTAGCGGCGGGGCTGCACACGGCCGTATTGCTTCAGTTCTTCGGCGATCTCGCCGGGCAGGATGTTGCGCAGGAGTCGCTCCGATTTTTCCTTTTCTTCCGAGAGCTCGTTGGTGCGCAGCCGTACCTTCTCTTCCAGGTGTTCGTTGGCGGCCTGCAGGTCGTGCAGCAGTTGGGAATTGTGTTTTTGCAGGTAAAATTTCTCCATCCCCATGTCGAGGGTATGTTTCATTTCGTCCTGGTCCCAGGGCTTGGTCAGGTACCGGAAGATATTGGATTCGTTGATGGCGCGGATAATCACTTCCACATCGCTGTATCCGGTCAGGATGATGCGGACGATGCCCAGTTCCTCGGGCAGCTGGCGAAAAAGTTCGACCCCCGTACAGGCCGGCATACGCTGGTCGGAGATAATGACCGGCACCTCCTCCCGGGCGATGATCTCCAGCGCCTCGGTATGGGAAGTCGTGGTGAGTACGTTGAAGTCGCGGCGAAATGCCGATTTGAACACGATGAGGTTGTCTTCCTCGTCGTCCACGTACAATACGGTGGGTTTTTCCGGTTTGAGCGTCATAGTTGCGTTGGTGCGTGCCGGTCTTTTACCGGCCGAAATTAATGGACAGACACTTTTTCAGGGCGGTCTGTTTCAGGATTACTTCTGCCGGACGGGCAAAAATATGCGGAACGTCGCACCTTTTCCGGATTCGCTTTCCACTTCGATCCGGCCTCCGTGCTCTTCCACGATGCTGTAACTGATGGACAGGCCGAGCCCGGTGCCTTCTCCAACGGGTTTGGTGGTGAAAAACGGCTCGAACAGCCGTCGTTTCACCGCTTCCGTCATGCCGGCGCCCGTATCGGAAATGGCGATTTCCACCGTGTCACTTTCCGGATGGTGCCGGGTTTCCACCGTGATGACCCCCTGCGATTCGATGGCCTGCAGGGCATTATTGAGGATATTCATGAATACCTGGTTGATCTTGCCGGCGGCGCATTCCACCAGGGGCAACCGGCCGTAATTTCTGACGATCTCGGCTTTCTTTTTAAACTGGCTTTGCAGAATTTCGAGCGTCGAATTCAGTCCTTCGTGCAGATCGACTTCTTTGATCGTTCCTTCGTCGAGGCGGCTGAAATTGCGCAGGCTGCGGACGATGCTGGTCGTGCGTTCCACCCCGTTCTGAATGCTTTTGAACAGCGTCTCGCTGTCGTCAAAAACTTCCAGGATCTGTTTCCGGAGTTTTTCATTGGTCAGTTTTTGCAAGGCCTCCTGCGGGTCCGTTTCCGGGTTCAGGTAGGCGTTGAACACTTCTTTGGCCTCCTCGAAGTTGCGCATCAGGTTTTTTACCCCGACGGACACAAAATTGATCGGGTTGTTGATCTCATGGGCAATACCGGCAGTGAGTTGGCCGAGCGAGGCCATTTTTTCACTTTCCACCAGTTTGGCCTGGGCCATTTTGAGTTCGGTCAGGGATTTTTCCAGGGCTTCTTTCTGGCGTACCACCTCGGCGGTACGTTCCACGATCTTTTGTTCCAGCCGTTCGTATTGGAGAGCGTTTTCCAGGGAAACCGCCACCTGTCCGGAGAGCAACTGGATAAACTGGACCCGGTCGGCCGTGAAGACACCGGTATTCAGGTTGTTCTCGGCGTACAGGATACCGATGATCTTGCCCTGGTTGATAACGGGCAGGCAGAGGGCCGAGCGGGTTTGCTTCTGGCGGGCCACCGCGTCCTCGGCAAAACGGACATCCAGCTGGAAATCGTCGATGACCAGGTTGGCGCGGGTGCGTACGACGTATTGAATGACCGATTCCGGCACCAGTACATTG
>WBZQ01001246.1_pt1 | contig 18093 bp, 11 predicted proteins | sample 5204251 | NCBI WGS metagenome assembly WBZQ01 (sample SAMN12412402, study PRJNA552823) | activated sludge metagenome | isolation source: activated sludge from nitrification reactor of wastewater treatment plant... | place: USA: Virginia | collected 2017-09 | reverse complement strand
CTGGATCGACGTCGTGCCGCCGTCCACGTCGTTGGCGCCGGCCGAAGCTCCGGCCAGACGCGCCGTGACGAGGTCGTTCACGCCGCTCACCGTCGTGCCCTGCTGCGTGGTCACGCCACCCGACGTGGTGGCTTCCGGATCGCCGCGCTCCCACGCGCCGGTGGTGGCGGTGTCGTTGGCGTTGGGGTTCGTGGTCCAGCCGGTGGCCGTCTCGAAGTTGTCGAAGTAGATCGTCACCGGGCCGGGGGCATTGACGCTCAGCGCAACCGTCGCCGTGCGCGTGGTGGCGCCGGAGGTGCCGTTGACGGCGACGCTCGACGTGCCGGTGGTGGCCGTGCCGCTGGCCGAGAAGGTCAGCGTCGAGGAGGCCGAGCCGTTGGCCGGCGGCGTGACCGAGACAGGCGCGAACGCGCACGACACGCCGGCCGGCAGCGTGCCGCAGCCCAGCGTCACGGCCGAGCTGAAGCCGTTGATCGAGCTGACCGTGCAGGTCGTGTTGGCACTGCTGCCCTGCGTGACGCTCACGCTCGACGGCGCGCAGGAGACGCTGAAGTCGGGCGTCACCGAAGCCGCGGGCGTGACCTGCGAGCAGTTGCTCACCGGACCGAAGCAGGCGTTCGACGCGCCCGCCGCCACGACGTTGTAGGAATACTGGCGGCCGTTGGCCACCGCCGTGTCGGTGTAGGTCGTGGTCGTGACTTCGGCGATCTTGGTCTTGCCGAAGTTGCAGCCCGCGAAACCTTCGCTCCGGAACACCTGGTAGCGCGTGGCGCCGGCGACCGACGTCCACGAGAGCGACGCCGAGTTGTCGCCAGGCGTCGTGCTCAGTGACGCGGCGCCAGTCGGTCCGGCAGCGCAGCCACTGCGTACCGGCGTGGGCGTGGCGCAGCCGATGCCGTGACGGTTGAACGCAGCCGCCAACTCCGGCATGTGCGGCGTGCCGTCGTTGACGTTGCCGTTGTCGTCGTCCGCCGCCAGCCACTGCATGTAGCCGTTGGCCGTCGCGCAGCCGCTCGAAGTGCCGCCGCACGTGCAGGAGTGCCAGGCGCCGATGTTGCCGCTGCCCTGGTAGAAGAGCCGGTTCGCAACGACGAACGCGGACTGGCTGTCGAGGTTCAGCGGCGCGCCCTGCAGGTCACGCGCCACGAAGTCCCAGGCCGCCTGACGCGAAGGCGCCGCGGCGCAGTGCACCTGCCGACCGCACGGGCCCGTACCGGTCAGGCACGACGTGCACACGAAGCCCAGGGCCGTGTCCGGCGTGTTGGGGTTGTGACGCAGGTAGTCGGCGTCACGCACGCCCGAGCAGTCCAGGTCGCAGTGCAGCGCGCCGTTCTGGTCTTCGTTGCGGTTGGGACCGGTGCCGTCGGACGTCAGGCCGCACGAACCGGCCGCGCCCACGCTGAAACCGTGACCCACGCACGAGGCCTGCAAACGATAGATCGCGGCGATGTCGGCATAGGCCTCGGACGAGTTCGAGAGCGCGCCGGCCGTGTCGTTGTCGTCCAGTCCATGGCCCCACTCGTGGTCGAACACCGCCGCGATCTCGCCCGTGTTGCCGCAGCCGCCGCCCGAACGGTAGAAGTTGATGCTGGCCCCGTTCCAGAAGGCGTTGCAGGTCAGGTTGATGTTCACGTTGGTCGTCAGCACGCTCTGCAGCCAGGTGTTGCTCGGCAGCCAGCCGCGGGCCTGCTCGGCCAGCTTGTTGACCTCGTAGAAGGCCGAACGCGAAGCCGGCGTGTTGCCCGCGCCGCCGCCCGTGCCCACCGTGCAGTCGTGCTGGCCGTTCGTGCCACCCAGGTCGATGCCGCCCGCCGCGCTGGCGCTGATCGCTCCACAGGAGTCGACGATGTCGACGTACTGGCCGGTGAGCGTCGTCGTCACCGTGCCGCTCGTGTAATTGAACAGGCCCGCGCTGTTGGTGCGGTTGTTCGGCGCCGCCAGGCCCGTGTCGGCAAAGGGCATGGGCGTGTTGGCCTGGGCGACACCGCAGGTCTGGTTGTTGGGGCAGATGCCCGTGTTGGTCAGCGGGTAGGCCGAGCCCTTGATCTGCTGGGTGATGTAGTGGTTCTTGTCCTGGAAGGCGACGACCTCGCCCGTGTGCGCGTCGACCATCGGCTCCCAGGTCGCACCGTCGCCACCGCGCCGGAACGAGAACGTCCACACCAGGCGATGGCCGTACCCGCGGCCGATCGGGCCAGCGAAGGCTTCACCAGACTGGTGCTCCTGAGGAGCAAAGGGCACGATCTCGAGCTTGGCCTTGTCGACCAGCACGTCGCTCAGCGAGCGCCCGCCCGCGTACTCGAAGCCCGCGTCCAGAGCCTGCTCGGCCGTCAGGTCGGGCGTGGTGCGCAACGTCACGTTGCCCCACGACTCCGTGCCGAAGGTGACCACGTTGCCGTGGCTGATGGTGAGCGCAACGCGCCCGTCACGCACGCGCACGCCGCCCACCGTCTGCGGAATGCTCACGTGCCACAGGTCGGCCGAGATCTGTCCGGCACGCACCGCGCCGAGTTGGCTGGCGTCGATGCCCAGGACGTCCTGATGCTCACGCACGAAACGATGCGAAGCCTCTGCCACCGCGCGCGCGTCGAGCGCTTCGACCGCGCGGCCCAGACGCTGGCTCAGTTCGCCCAGCGTGACACGGTTGGCGACGCCATCGCCCGGGATCAACGGGAACACTCCCAGGACGTTGACCGCCGAACCGGAACGCGGATCGATGAAGACGTTCAGCTCCTGCCCGGCTGCGTCGCGTCGCTCCGCTCGCTCCCAGGCCGCCTTGTTCGGAAGTTGCTCCAACACGTCCTGCAACGGCACGCTCGAGCTGCTCACGTACAGCTCGGGCAGGAAAAACGCGCGCGCATCGAGAGGCCCGTCGGATGGCTTCGGCACAATGGCCGCGGCCGAGAGCGCGACGGCGCACAGCGCGCCCCCGAACCCGGCTCGCAGCCTTCGCGTGTGAGCTTCGGACATACCAACTCCTTGTCTGAGCCGGCAGGCTCTCGCGCGCCGGCGGACGGTCAACGCCGAGGAGGCGCACGTCCGCGCGACGAACACGGCAGTGCGCTTGTGAACGGGTGCAATTTGAGTAATGGGTATCACGCTTCCCTGTGAATGTCAAATACTGCAAACAGGGCCGAATACTACCGGCGCTAGGAGCGATTCCAGGGCTGGCGTGACCAGGCAGACCGAGATCGATTGGGCTGCTGGAACGATGGTGAGAGCGTGGCAGCAACGAAACGCGGGCGCGAAGCCGTTCGTCAGGCTCCGCGCCCGCACTCGAGAAAGACGCTTACTCGAGGCCCAACAGCCCGGCCAGTGGCTCGACGTCGGGAGCCGTGGTCGGCACGCCGCTGACGCACGCGCTGACGCGGCTGAAGCAGGCCGCCGAGGCCGCCTGCGTCACGACGTTGTAGTAGTACGTGCGGCCCGGAAGCACGCTGGCGTCGACGTAGCTCGTGGTGGTGACCTCGGCCAGCTTGACCTTGCCGAAGTTGCAGCCGGCGTGCCCTTCCGTGCGCAGCACCCAGTAGCGCGCGGCGCCCGCCACCGCCGTCCAGGACAGCGTGTTCTGCGAGCTGCCCGGCGTGACCGTCAAGGTGGCCGGTGCGGCAGGCGCCGTGCAGCCGCTGTTGACGCGCGCCGGCGTGGCGCAGGCGATGCCGTGGCGGTTGTAGGCGTTGTAGATGGCGGTCATGTGCGGCGTGCCGTCGTTGATGTTGCCGTTGGTGTCGTCGGCCGCCAGCCACGTCATGTAGCCGTTGGTCGCGCCGCAACCCGTCGAGGTGGAGCCGCAGGTGCAGGAGTGCCACGAGCCGACGGTACCGCTGCCCAGGTAGAACAGCCGGTTGCCGATCAGGAACGAGGTCTGACTGTCGAGCGAGAACGGCGCAGCCGTCAGGTCACGCGCGACCAAGTCCCAGGCCATCTGGCGCACGGGCGCGCCGGCGCAGTGCGTCTGTCGCCCGCACAGGCCGCTGCTCGCCGAGCACGAGCTGCAGACGAAGCCCAGCGCCGTGTCGGGCGTGTTCGGGCTGTGCTTCAAGTAGTCGGCGTCGCGCACGCCCGAGCAGTCGGTGTCGCAGTGCGCCGCGCCCACCTGGGCTTCGTTGCGGTTCGGGCCAGTGCCGTCGGCCGTCAGGCCGCAGGAGCCGGCGGCGCCCGAGCTGAAGCCGTGGCCCACGCAGGAGGCCTGCAGACGGTAGATCGAGGCGATGTCGGCGTAGGCCTCGCCCGAGCTCGAGATGACGCCGTTGGAGTCGTTGTCGTCCATGCCGTGGCCCCACTCGTGGTCGAACACCGCCGCGATCTCACCCGTGTTGCGGCAGCCGCCGCCGGAGCGGTAGAAGTTCACGGTGCTGCCGTTCCAGAAGGCGTTGCAGGTCAGGTTGATGTTCATGTTGGCGGTCATCTGGGCCGAGAGCCAGGCGTTGCTGGGCAGCCAGCCGCGGGCCTGCTCCTTGATCTTGTTCAGCTCGTAGAAGCCCGAACGCGAGGCGGCCGTGTTGCCGGCGCCGCCGCTGCCCGGGGTCGTGCAGTCGTGCTGGCCGTTGGCGCCGCCCAGGGCGATCGAGCCGGTGGCGCTGCTGGCGCTGAGCGTGCCGCACGTGTCGGTGGTGCGGATGTAGCGGCCGTTGTTGGTCGTCGTGGCCGTGCCGCTCGTGTAGTTGTACACGCCGCCGCTGTCCGTGAAGTTGTTGGGCGAGGCGAAGCCCGTGTTCTCGAAGGGCATCGGCCAGTTGAGCTGCATCGTGCCGCAGGTGGCCACGGTCGGGCACACGCCCGTGCTGGTGAGCGGGTAGACGCCGCCCGTGATGGTGCGGTCGACGTAGTTGTTCTTGTCTTCGAAAGCGATCACTTCGCCGGTCTGCGCGTCGACCATGGGCTCCCAGGTCGCGCCCTCGTCGCCGCGCTGGAAGCGGAAGGTCCACACCAGGCGGTGGCGGTAACCCTTGCCGATCGGGCCGGCGAAGGCCTCGCCCTGCAGGTACTCCTGCGGGGCGACCGGCACGAGCTCGAGCTGCGGCTGCTGCACGATGACGTCGGTCGTGCTGCGCCCGCCGGCGTAGGCGAAGCCGGCGTCCACGGCCTTCTCGGCCTCGAGCGCCGGCCGCGTGCGGACCGTGACCGGTCCCCAGCCCTCGCTGCCGACGATCACCAGATTGCCGTGGTTGATCGTGCCGGCCAGCATGGCACCGCGCACCCGCACGCCGTCGGCCACCTGTGGCACGACCACGTTCCAGAGCTCGTCGCTGACGGACGTGGCGCGCACGGGGCCTGCCTGACTCAGGTCGATGCCGAGCACGTCGGCGTGTTCGCGCGCGAAGGCCATGGTGGCCTCGGCCACCGTGCGCGCGTCGATGCGCTCGACGCTGCGGCCCAGCTTGGCCGAGAGGCTGGCCAGCGTCACGTCGTTGCCGACGCCGTCGCCGGGGATCAGCGGGAAGGAGCTGATCAGGTTCGTGGCCGCGCCCGAGCGCGGGTCGATGAAGGCCGACACGCGCAGATGTTCGGGGCCGTCCGCGCGCTGCTGGAGGAAGCGCTCCCAGGCCTGGCGATTGGGCATCTGCCCGAGCAACTCTTCCACGGGCGCCTGCGAGCTGCTGATGTACAGCTCGGGCAGGAAGAACTCACGGGCGTCGAGCGACGTGGTGACGGCCTTCGGATCGAGGGCCCACGACGACGTGGCCGCCAGGCACAGCGCGGCTGCCAGGCAAGTACGCTGAAGCCTGGGCGTGAAGGACTCGGACATGCCAACTCCTTTGTTCGTTAGCGCCTACCAGCTCGCGCTGGGGCGAGTGAACGCCTGGCCACACGAGTGGCTCGTTGGGCTCCGCCCGTGGGCTTGACTATGCGGAAGTCGTTGGGCTGTGTATATCACGCGTGCAAGATGGCGGTCAACAATTATCCCGGGATTGCATCATCGGCGCTCGCTGACACGGGCGGGCGGAGGCCGCCACGCGGCGCCGCCCGCCCGTGTGTCGCCTCAGTTGTCGTGATGCAGCTCGACGAACTCGTAGATGAAGTTGCCCGTCCCGGCAGCGTCCGCGAACTCGTTGATCACGACGCCCTTGGCGCAGCCCACGCCGGCGCCCAGGCCGGGATCGGCGGTGGTCGTGGCGCCGACGTTCCAGCTCGCGGTCGTGCCTGCGGCCTGACACGGGTCCTTGCGACGCAGGGCCTGATTCGCCGCGCTCGCCATGCTGATGGTCGCCCCGTCGACGCGCGTGCCGGCGGCGTTGTTGAGAGCGTAGTTCTCGGAACCGTTGATCTGGGGGAAGGCACCGGCGCTGTTGACGTACAGGACGTTGCTCGGCAGTGCCGTGCCGCCGCGCCAGAAGGCCTCGAAGGCGGCCTTCGTGGCATCGCGAGCCACGATCAGATAGCCGCCCGCGGGAATCAGAGATCCGGCCGGCAAAGTGTAGGTGATTGCCGAGTTGGCCTGCACGAGACGCCAGCCGGACACGTCCACGCTGGCCACGCCGTTGGCGACCGTGACCGCGACGCCCGCCGACGTGCCCACGTTGGCGGCCGCGTCGTAGGCCTTGGCCGTCAGCGTGTGGGCGCCGTTGGACGAGCCGGTCGTGTCCCATGTCCACTGGTAGGGCGAGCTGGCGTCGGAAGCGCGCAGCACGCCGTCGAGGTAGAACTCGACCGAAGCCACCCCGACGTTGTCGCTGGCCGTGGCCGACACGGTGACGCTGCCCGAGAGGCTCGCGCCCGCCGTGGGAGACGTGATCGCCGTCGTGGGCGCTTGCGTGTCGCCGCCCGGCGTCCACGTGATCCACATCGGCGCCGACCACAGGTCGTGGCCGTCCGACTGCACGGCGTGCACGAAGTAGTAGTAGCTGCCCGACGTCAACGTCTCGCTCACGGAGAAGCTCGATTGGTTGGTGAACGAGCGGTAGGGCGCCGAGGGCGCGCCTGCGCCGATCTGGCCGCGCCACAGTTCGAGGGTCGAGACCGTGCCGCCGTTCGGGTCGTAGAGCGCCGCGCGCAAAGGCGTGCCGGCGGCCGCGCTGAAGACGTCGCCCATGATGCGCGTTCCGGCGGCGAACACGAGCTGGGCGTTGGGGTCTTCGCTCGCGAAGAAGTGGCGCGCGCGGTGTGCTTCCAGCAGCCGCTGGCGGGTCAACACCGGGGCCGTGCCGTTGGGCAGCAGATAGACCGTGCGCGTCGGCAGCGCCTGGCCGTAGTTGATGCAGTGCGAGTCGTGATCGGCCGTTGGTCCGAGATGGAAACCGCGATCGAGCGCGGCGCGCCACTGCGCGGAGTAGTCGCTGCTGGCCACGTTGGCGTCCGCGCAGTTCGTGGCGTTCGAGAAGGCCAGACCCGAGCGCACCGCGATGCCCTGCATGGCCGCGTCGGCGTTGGCGTTGAAGGCGAAGTTGTCGAAATTGCCCGTGCTCGGATGGCAGAAGATGCCCAGCGCGCCGGCAGTCGACGGGTTTTCGAGCGAACGCTGGTACAGCGTCAGATAGCCGAAGCGCTTGGGCGTGAAGACGTCGAAGTAGCAGTTGCTGCCGGCGCTGCACTCCGGGTTCGGGCCGTTGCAGGTGCTGCAGGTCTCCCAGCCGAAGAGCGTGGGCGTCTCGAGCAGCGTGACGTGGCCCTGATCGGCGTTGGTGGTCACGCCCCACTCCATGCCGTAGAGCGCGACGAACGAACCGTCCACCGTGGCGGCGGCCGCGGCCGCGCGCCCGTCCTGATAGCGCTGGCGCACCTTGGCCTCGGTCACCGGGGCCGCATTGGTGGCGACCGAATCGTTGATCAGGTGGTTGTGCTCGTTGATCACCCAGAAGTCCAGGCCCGCCGTGAAGCGCGCGTAGGAGTAGGCGTCGGCCGGCGTGGCGCTGCCGCTGCCGTAGGCGTTGCCGGAGCTGCAATTGGTCGTGGGCTGGCCGCCGTCGGAGTAGGTCGTATGGGCGTGCGTCGACCCGTAGTAGAAGTTGTAGCCGAAGCCGGCTTCCAGCGGCGCGTTCTGCTGGATCTCGCAGGTCGTCGCGCGGGCGCTGGCGCGCAGCTCGAGCGCCTCGTCGGCCGAAAGGGCCGGGTTGAGCAGCAGCTCGTCGCTTGAAGAGCGCGCTTCGCTCGCGCCGGCCATGCCACCGAGCTCTTCATAGCGCAGCGCGGTGGAGACGCGCAGCGTGTCGGGCACGTAGCGCGCTTCGAAGGTGTACTCGTAGCGGCCGGCGGGTACCGGCCGGCCGTCCTCGTCTTCACCGCTCCAGGTCTCTTCGACCAGGGCCGTGCCGGCCGGCGCGCCCAGGGCCACGCTGCCCCAGGCGCGATAGAGCGCGCGCGTGTCGTGCGCGGCGCGCACGCTCAGGCGCCAGAAGGCGCGTCCCGACTCCCCCAGCGCGGCCGCACGCTGGTAGGAGAGCACGCTGTAGAGCCGCACGGAGCCCAGGTCGCCCGTGTGGGTCGGCGAGAACTGATACGCGTCGGCGCCAATGAAGGCGATGAAGTCGGCCTGACAATCGTCGTAGTCCGCATGGCGATGGTCGGCGGCGCCCGTGGGCACCGGCCCGGTCAGCGCGCACACGAGCGCGAGACGGAACACGAGTTGCGACATGAATTGCCTCCGTTCAGACGTCGGTGCGGAAGTCGTTGGGCGAAGCGTAGTCAACGGCCCTGTGAGCGTCAAACCCGTGCAGGCTCGCGCGCCTGCGTGACGCGCGCGCGACCAGGCCGCGACGCGCCTTGACACTCCGCTGGTCAAGGGGTAGCTTCAAGACAGGAACTCCGGAGGCTGTTTGGACTCATACAGGCGGCGCGCGCTCTCGGACTTCTACCGCGAAGAGTTCCTGCGACATCTCGACTACCTGCAAGTGAGCGGCTGTCTGGGCGGCTCGAGCGACGTGCTCGTCGCGCAGGCCTGCCGGCGCGTGATCGGAGATCTCGATCGGCTCTGCGCCTGCTCCCAGTTCCCGGCCCTGGCCGAGACGCTGCTCCAGCGTTTCGACGTGCTCACGGGGCTGAGCCAGCTCGACTCGCGGCGCGCGCATTGACCGCGCGCCGAGCGCGCTCCACACGCGCGCGCCTGCGTCAGGCGGCGGCGTCGATCCTGCGCGCGGGCCTGGACGCGGCCGACCCGGCGCGTCTCGTGCACGAGCATCTGCGCCTGGAGCGCGGCCGGCTGCGTGTCGGCGGCCAGGACTGGCGGCTGGGTTCGGGCCGGCTGGTGCTGGCGGCGGCCGGCAAGGCCGCGTCGCGCATGGCTCAGGCCGCTGAGGACGTGCTCCACTCGCACCTCGCCGAGGCGCTCGTGGTCGACGTCGCGGCCGACGTGCCGCTCGCTCACTCACGGCGCATCGTGGCTGGACATCCGCTGCCCGACGCACGCGGTCTGCGCGCGGCCGAACGCCTCGAAGCGCTGGCGCGCGGCCTGGGGCGCGACGACCTGCTTCTGGTGCTGCTCTCGGGTGGCGCCTCGGCGCTGCTGCCGGCGCCCGCCGCGGGCCTGACGCTGGCCGACAAGGCCGCCGCCACGTCCGGCCTGATGCGTGCGGGCGCCTCCATCCACGAGCTGAACACGCTGCGCAAGCACCTCTCGCGCCTGAAGGGCGGCGGTCTCGCGCGGCTGGCCTGGCCCGCGCGCGTGATCGGCCTGGTGCTCTCGGACGTGGTGGGCGACGACCTCTCGACCATCGCCTCGGGCCCGCTGTCGCCCGACCCGACGACCTTCGCCGACGCCCTGCGCATCGTCACCGCGCGCGGCGTGCTGCGCCGCCTGCCGCGGGCCGTGCGCGCGCATCTCGTGGCCGGCGCGCGCGGCGAGCGCGACGAGAGCCCCAAGCCGGGCGACCCGCTCTTCGCGCGCGTCAGCGTGCGCGTGATCGGCAGCAATCGCCGCAGCGTCGCGGCGGCCGCGCGCCAGGCGCGGCTGGCGGGTTTCCGGCCGCTGGTGCTGACGACGCGCCTGGAGGGCGAAGCGCGCGAGGTCGCGCGCGCGCTGACGGCGGTGTTGCGCGAGTGCGTCGAGAGCGGCCGGCCCGCGCGCCGGCCCGTGTGCCTGCTGGCCGGCGGCGAGACCACCGTGACAGTGCGCGGCGACGGGCATGGCGGGCGCAACCAGGAATTGGTGGCCGCGGCCATCACGCCGCTGGCCGCCTTCGACGTGCCCGCGCTGGTGGCCAGCCTGGCCAGCGACGGCGTGGACGGGCGCAGTCACGCCGCGGGTGGCTACGCGGACGACACCAGCCTCGCCCGCGCCCAGGCGGCCGGCCTCCGACCGGAGGAGTTCCTCGCGCGCAGCGACTCGCAGAACCTGCTCGCGGCGCTCGACGACCTGATCGTCACCGGGCCGACGGGCACCAACGTGGTCGACCTCGCGCTGCTGCTGGCCTGAGCGCCAGGCGCGACGGGTTCTGAGTTACACTTTCGGCTCAGCACGCGATTTCCCGGGAGTGGCCTTGTCCCAGGAGAAACCCGCCGACGGGCCTGAAAGCCCGGAGACCGGCGGAGAGGTGAGCGCTGAGGCTGGCGCTCGAGACGTCCCAACGGCGGCGACCTCTCCGTCGCCGGCCGCAGGCGTGTCTCCGCCGCCTCAGGGCGGTGACCGCGCAGAAGCCTTCCTGCGCCGCGCGCACTTGGCCGAGGATCGCCTGGAAGAGGTGCTGAGCGCGTACCGCACGCTCAAGCGCGAGAACGACGGGCACCGCGAGCGCGTCACGCGCAACATCGAGCGACGCTACGAGGGCCGCCGCGAACGCCTGCTGCTGCGCTTCATCGAAATCCTCGACAACCTCGACCGCGCGTTGGAGGCGGCCGAGACCAGCTTCGCCTCGGCTTCGCTGGTCGAGGGCCTGATCCTCGTGCGCACGCAGCTCCTGAACACGCTCAAGGACGAAGGGCTCGAGCGCATCCCGGCGTTGGGGCTGGCCTACGATCCGCACCATAGCGAAGCCGTCGAGACCCGCGCCGTCGGCGAACCGGATCAGCATCACGTGGTGGTGAAGGAGCTGCTGCGCGGCTATCGGCTCAACGGCCGCGTGGCGCGCGCGGCGCGCGTCGTGGTGGGCGAGTATGCCGACGGCTCCACGCCGTCGCTCGCGCCCGGCTCGACCGATGCGCCGGCCAGCTCGTCGTCCGCGAGTGGCGCGCCGGCCGCCGCGTCGCCCGGCACGGAGCTGAGCCTCGACGAGATCATCGCGCACGCCGAAGCCATCGACCGTGGCACGCCGCCCGAGGGCTTCGACGCGCTCGGTCCCGACGATGCCGACGAGGAAGATCTGGGCGAGGAGCTGCTCGGCTATCTCGGCGACGGCGCGCTGCGCGCCAAGGATGACGAGCGCGACTGAGCCCGTGCGTGAGTCATCGACCGGTCCAAGAGGGTCAGGCGATTTCACCCAACGGGAATGAGTCCAAGGCGGCGCTGGCGGTTGAAGCAGATCCCCAGCCGCTTCCACTTCACGGATCTCCGTGAGCCTGGAGTCGATTCGTGAGCACGGTGGCCTCTACCCACTGGCCACGCTGACCGAGATGCACGTCAGCGTGCCGGCTCCGGGCGGCAACGACTGGAGTCACGACGCGGTCAGCAGGAGCTGGGTCATGATCGGAGCGGGTGTCACGCACGGCGTCCGCGAGCCCCGGGGCTGTGCAAACGAACTCGATGATGCTATCTGGACGGCGTCGTGGGTCTTATCGAGCTACACCGACCGAGGCCAAATGGGCTCTACCGATCGAGACAATAATTGTTGGACCACTTCGTGGGTAGCGTGAAATGGCTCGTGACCTCGTAAGCGCCAAGACCCGTCTCGAGTTCCGCGAGCACTTCGTTGGAACAACGTTAGCCGTCATCTCCGACGCATTCCAGGTTGCTGACATCGCCTGCGACACGCGGTTCACACCTCAACAGTCGGGGCAGAGAAGATCGCTCGTCGAGCAGTACTACCACACGCTTGATTTCACTCGATGGGACGACGTAAGAAGGGTCCTCATTGTCTTCGAGCACGTCCTAGATGCCTTGCAGCACCGTACTCAGTCGACTGATCAGTATCAGCGCCAATACGCCACCGACGAGTTGGGCAAGCTAACTCGCTGTCTCGATCGTGATGGCTATCATTGGGATGGAACGCGCCTTCAGCCTCACCGCGATCTCATCTCCGTCAGCAACATCCAAGATGCGGTCGCAGGTCTCGACGCCCCCGAGCTCGGTAGGCAGCTGGCGCGGCTGCGTGACTCGGTCAACCAAGACCCAGCCCTGGCGATAGGAACCGCAAAGGAGATGCTCGAGACAACGTGCAAGACGATTCTCGAGGCTTCTGGCGTCACGGTCGATCCCGGTTGGGACGTTCCCTTCCTGCTGAAGGAGACGCGCAAGAAACTCAAGCTATTGCCGGAGGACGTGCCAGCCCCCGCCAAGGGTGCCGACACAATCCAGCGGCTGCTCAGCAACCTCGGGCAAGTTGGCATCGGATTGAGCGAGCTGCGTAACCTCTATGGCAGCGGCCACGGGCGAGGCGGCAAGGCAAAGGGACTGGGGCCCCGGCACGCAAGGCTCGCTGTCGGTGCCGTCAGCACGCTAGTTCAGTTCCTGTTCGAGACACACCACGAGCGCCAGACGAGTTCGGAGTAGGATCGGCGTGGTCCAACGACGCGTTGGAGCGGGCGGCGCGAGCGCGAGCGACGTAGCGCCGCCGCTCAACGCAGTGTTAGGCCGACACTAAATGCCGAGGCATGCCTTCAGCTTTCCGCCGCTCGTTCGCGAGGCCGTCCGGAATTACGTCCGAAAGGCAGTTCTCTCGGTCAACCCGAGTCGCTTTCGGCAAGAGGCGCCATACTGCGCCGCACTTGCGGCCAAGCTGGAAGGTATCGCCTACGACGGACCCGAAGGCAAGGTGGCCTTCACACCAACCGCAGTCAGCGACCGCGGCTATCAAGGGGCGGCGGAGGGCTGGTCCGGCGCGGACCTAGCAATCACGGCCGAGATTTCCCATGGCGAGATCGAGGTCCGCAAGGCCATCCTGGTCCAGGCGAAGCGCAATTTGAATGACCTGCCAGCCGGTGAGGTAGATCGCTTGAGGGTCCAGATCGCAAAAATGCAACAGATCACTCGGTCGCCGAAGCTGATGGATATTCGACATCAAGCCGGTTTCTCCGACGTAGGCGTGTATAGCGCTGGCCTCTATGCGCTCGGAGCCACTCCGGAGCGATGTGAGTTGGGCGACTATTTCGTTCGACGCGTCCTCACCACACTGGACGGCGACACACGACCCTCCTTCGTGGCGGGCGTCCAGGAAAGCGATCTCACGGGACTCAAGGTAGTCGCTGCGACGACTCGGCGTGGGCGCGACCGTGCGGCCTAACAATCGGATGAACTTGACAAGGTCCGCGATGCAAACGGACTACCGCGGTCCTTGCAGGTGAAGCCGAGTGTTCGGCCGACTTTCGGGTCGACGTTCACGCGACCACGGCGTATTCTAGGGACTGAGGACCCCGGCATGCGGCACTTCAACGTCGTTATTGAGCGCGATCCCGACACTGGGCTGTTCGTCGGCCATGTACCCGGCTGGCCCGGCGCCCATAGTCAGGGCGAGAGCTTGGACGAGCTTCAGCGCAACCTTCAGGAAGTGCTGCGTATGCTTCTCGAGGACGGCGACCCAAACCTGGAATCAGACTTCGTTGGGGTGCAGACCATCAAGGTCGCGTAGTGGGCACGCTGCCCACCCTCAAGCCACGGGATGTGGTTGCCCTCCTCGAAGCCCTCGGCTTCGAGGAGGTTCGGCAACGTGGTTCCCACAAGCAGTATCGGCATGCTGACGGTCGGGGACGACCGTGCCGTTTCACCCAGGACGGGACATCTCCCCGACGTTGTTGCGTAAGATCGCGAAGGACATCAGCCTCACAGCCGAGCAACTCCTGGGACGTGCGTAGGTGCGGCCGAACACCGCGTTGGGAGCGGGCGGCGCCGCGCAAGTCGGAGCGCCGCCGCTCAACGCGGTGTTCTACGGACCTCGAGGCGTGACTGAGGAATGACGAAATATGTCGCCGGGCCGCTCTTCCTCGTGAGGGCCGGCGCAGACCTCCCGTCCGGCTTCCTTACTGTCTCGCACTGCCTCGCCACCGTGGCGCCGGACACCTGGGCCATCGACTGGGTTCAGGTTCACGAGACGCAGCGGCTCGAGGAGGCAGCACGCTGCGGCATCCCAGCCGAGCGCTTACCCGCTGTTGTGGCTTGGGTGACCGAGCGGTTCGACCGGCAGTTCGCCTGGTCCCACGTGTTCCTTGATCGGGCGGCAGCAGTTGAGTTTCAACGGCTGTTCCTACCTGACGGCTTTCACCTCCTGCAGATCGGCCTTGCCGAGGCGGCGGTCGATAGCTTCTTGGCAGCCGCGGCACCACCAGCACAGCAGCCTGGGTACGCGCCGCAAGGGGCCACTGGGGTCTACAAAGCGCTCGCGGCGCGGCGGCCGCTTCCAACCGGGGCGGATCGCGGCTTCGACGTGCTCGGTTATGACCGCTATGGGGGGACCTTCGAGTCTTTCCGGTGCTACGCAGGCTTCGAGCAAGAGTTCGCGACACTCGGCGCCACCTACAACCAATGGGGGCTCATCAACGACGAGGAGGCAGCTCTGAAGTGTGCGCACTTCGCGGGCACGCCGCCCGGCTGCACGTGCGCGGACAGATGGGCGGCGTGGCGTGTCGTCGAGCATGCGTCGTAGGTGAGCCGTAGAACAATCGTCGCCGCGGACGAAGCTGGCACAAGCGACGGAGCTTCGCCGCTACCCAGGACGGGACGTCTCCCCGTCGTTGTTGCGTAAGATCGCGAAGGACATCCGCCCCACAGCCGAGCAACTCCTGGGACGTGCGTAGATGCGGCCGAAAACCCGCGTTGGAGCGGGCCGCGCCGCGCGAGTCGGAGTGCTGCCGCTCGACGCGCGGTCGTCTAGAACACGTAGGCCAGCGCGAAGCCGATTTGGGCCACCATCATCATGCGGTACATGTGCGTCCAGGAGGGGTGGTTCTCGGTGGTGGCGAGTTCCTCGGGGCGCCGCACGAGCAGCCAGACGGTGTAGACGCCGTAGGCCACCAGGGCCGGCCCGAGCACGAGCAGGAGCGTCGTGTTGCCCGTCAGGATGCCGTTCCACACGCCCACGGGGATGAGCACGAAGGGCAGCACGAAGAACGGCGCGATCATCCAGGCCGCGCGCTTCACGCCGTAGACGATCGGCAGCGTCGCGCAGCCGCCCGCCCGGTCGCCCTCGACGTCGGCGAAGTCTTTGGTGCTCGCGGCCCCCAGCACGAACAGGCCGAAGATCGCGCCGATGAACCAGGGCTCGACGCCGAAGACCGTCTTGACCGTCGACCAGCCGGCCACCTTCAGCAGCAGCCCGCGCGGCACGGCGATGGTCACGTTGGCCCAGATGCCGTGGCGTTTGGTGCGCAGCGGCGGGGCCGAATAGGCCCACACCAGCACGCTCGTGAAGAGCACGATCCAGAAGCACTCGCGCCGCCCGTCGGGCGTGGCCACGTAGGCCAGCAGCCACGAAGCCACGAAGCTCAGCCAGGTGAAGCCCCAGGCTTCGCCCATCGTCAGCGTGCCGGCCGGCAGTGGCCGCTTGGGCTTGTTGACGCGGTCGATCTCCAGGTCGTAGATCTGATTGATGGCGTTGCTGGCGGCGTTCAACGTGGCCGCCATCAGGCTGCCCCACAGCACGGGCAGGGCCAGTTCCCAGGTGAGCGGAGCCTTGTGGTGCCCGGCGCCCCAGGCCGTGACGGCGCCGCTGATCACGCCCAGCGCGGGCGGCGCCAGAGTGAACGGGCGCGCGAACTCGACGTAGGCCTTCAACTTGCTCATCGCGATGCTCCTGCGGCTCGCACGCCTCTCAGCTCAGCCCGACGAGGCGCGCCAGGGCCACGGCCAAGGCGCCGCCGATGGCCGTGTTGAGCGCGTTCAGCAGATCGTTGTCGAGCCAGCCGCGCTTCTCGGCCACGCTGCCGATGACGCTCTCGGCCAGACTGCCGAGCAGGCCGGCGAGGCCGACCAGCAACGCGGCTGGCCACGAGTAGAGACCCAGCGCCGCGCCGACCGACGCGATCGCGAGCCCGCCGAGCAGGCCGCCCAGCGTGCCTTCGAGGCTGATCGCGCCCTCCGTGCCGGGCGGCACTGGACGCAGCGTCGTGATCAGCAACGTGCGCCGTCCCCAAGCCTTGCCGATCTCCGACGAACACGTGTCGGCGGCGGCGGTGGCCACGGACGCGGCGTAGGCCAGCAGCAGCAGCTCGTGCAGGCGCTCGCCCGTGGCTCCGGCCAGCAGCGCCAGCGCGCAGGGGATGCCGCCGTTGGCCCAGGCGTTGCGCCAGCCGCGCGCGCCGCCTCGCTCCTGGGCAATGCCGCGCGCCGCCTTCAGCCGATAGCCGAGCTTGGTGGCGAGGCTGCCGACCACGAAGAAGGCGGCCAGGATGGCGAAACCGGCCAGGCCGGTGCCGAGCGTCACGAGCGTGCCGATCAACACGGCCGAGAGCGCGCCCGGCACGTCGATGGAGCGCGCGGCGTAGGCCAGCGCGGCCACGACGGCGTTGACCAGCAGACCCTGCACGATGCGCTCGGGGGCCGCGGGGTCGTGCCACAGGCGTGGCCACTCGGCCAGGCTGAGCAGGCCCAGCGCCACGCCGCCCACGAGCGGCACCGTCAGGTTGTCGTCGAGCGTCGTCGGCAGCGATTCGGCCAACGCCGCCAGGAGCGCCGCGGGCAGGATCAGGCCCAGCATCCAGGGCGAGAACCAGGCGGACGGTGGCAGTTTCAGCGTCCAGCCCGCCAGGGCGGCGCCGGCCAGCGTGCCGCAGACCACGAACGCGAGCAGGCCGCTTTGTCCCTTGCGCGCGTTCCAGGGCAGACGCGGGCTGCGCACGGCCTGGCCGACCACGGCCGCCATGCCATCGCCGAAGGCCATGAAACCCCAGGCCGCGGCCACGATCCACAGCTCGCGCCGGAAGACGAGGATCAGGGCCAGCACGGCCAGCGGATAGATGAGCATGCCGCGCGTGTAGCCGGCGGCGTGCTCTTCGTCGCGCCACAGGCGGCGCCCGCCGATGCGCGGCAGCAGTTGCCAGTTGAAGACGAAGGCCGCGATCGCCATGCCGGCGGCCTGCTGCCAGCTCAGCACGCGCAGCAGCAGGGCGAAGCCGCCCACCGCCATGTGCAGCAGCTTGCGCTGCCCTTCGGCCGCGCTCAACGGCATGCGCGTCGCTCACACATGGCCGCGCTCGCGCAGCCAGTCGAAGGTCAGGCGCAGTCCCTGTTCGAGCGACGTGGGCGCATAGCCCAGCTCGCGGCGTGCCTTGTCGCTCGCGTAGGCCCAGTGCTCGCGGAACACGCCCACCACCTCGTGCGTCAGCAGCGGCGGGTGGCCCGTCAGCTCGGCCCACAGGTAGAGCATGAAGCCGAGCGCGCTGGCCGCGGCGTAGGGCACGTGGCGGCGCGGCGCGGCCACGCCCGTCACGCGCGCCAGGGTGGCGAAGAGCGTGCGCATGTCGGCGTTCTCGCCGCACAGGAAGTAGCGCTCGCCGCGCCGTCCGCGTTCGAGCGCGGCCACGTGGCCCGCGGCCACGTCGGCGACGTAGGCGTACGACCACAGCCGGTCGCCCGGGCCGACGATGCCCGCGAAGCGGCCCTTGACGTGATCGACGGCCATCTTGACCACGAGGTTGCCGTCGGTCAGATCGCCCGGACCGTAGACCACGCCGGGATAGAGCAGCACCACGTCGTCGCCCGCGGCGGCGGCCGCGCGCGCTTCGACGTCGGCCAGGGCCTTCGTGCGCTCGTAGTCGTTGCGGTAGTGGTCGCCCGGGTGCAGGCGCGTCTCGTCCACCGGCTCGGCGCCCGTCGGTCCGATGGCGATGAAGGACGACGTGTAGACGAGCCGCGCGCCGGCCGCGCGCGCGGCCGCCAGCGCGTTCCTGAAGCCACCCACGTTGGTGGTCTCGAACAGCTCGCGCTCGGGCACCCACATCTTGACCAGGGCCGCCATGTGCATCACGGCCTGGCAGCCTTCGGCCGCGCGCTTCAGCGCCTCGGCGTCGGTCACGTCGCCGCGCGCCGTCTCGAAGCCGGGCGGCAGACCCGTGAGGTCGCTCGTGGCGCGCTGATCG
>WBZQ01001243.1_pt1 | contig 18103 bp, 17 predicted proteins | sample 5204251 | NCBI WGS metagenome assembly WBZQ01 (sample SAMN12412402, study PRJNA552823) | activated sludge metagenome | isolation source: activated sludge from nitrification reactor of wastewater treatment plant... | place: USA: Virginia | collected 2017-09 | reverse complement strand
TTTGCACATTTGAGACGGGGCCGTCAAACCGGTTGGTATCGATGAATCCACCCGCGACGCGTAACGTGGCGTCACCCGAGAAGTTGTATTGGGTTTGCGCGTTGAACTTGTTTGATCGAAACGCCAATGCGTCATTGTTCCGCCATTGTTGATTCTGGTCATGCCCGATGGACAGGCGATAGTCGAGCTTGCCTGCCGAACCGGCCTGGACGGCTGCGCTCGAAATGGTGCCCAGTTCCCCGCCGCCGAACTGCAGCGTCGTGCCCTTCATCTCCTGTGCGGACTTCGTGATGATGTTGATGACTCCATCGAAGGCGTTGAATCCGTAGACCACGGAGGCCGGTCCCTTGAGGACCTCAATACGTTTGATCTCCGGCAGCGTCACGGGGAGTGATTTCCAGAACACGAGCCCCTCGCCGTCGATGTAGATCGATCGACCATCTACCATGACGAGAATTTTATTGGCGAAGAGCTGGTTGTCGCCCCGGGCGCTCACATTAAAGTCGGCTCCCGTGACCTGCATAATATCCAGGCCGGGCACGCGACGAAGGACAGAAGGGAGGTCGGTGGCGCCGGAATGCCGAATGTCTTCATCCGTAATGACGTACACGTTTGAGGGAGCCTGTGAGATCGGTTGTTCATGACGCGTCGCGATCCTGACCGTCTCTTCTTCTTTGAGCAGTTCAAGTTCTTCGTTTGCCGGGATGTCTGCTTGCGGAACAGCATGGGAGGAGACTGGCGAGTACGTGTCGATGGCGATGGCCCAACATACGCTCATGAGACCTCTACCCAATATGCGTGTAAAGTGGTGCCAGCGAGGGGTGGTTGGTCGGGCCAAAGCGATCTCACGTTGAGTGGGGGCAGTGGAACGGCGAACGATGGGTTCGGCTCCTGTGGTACGAGTGCGCATGGCATACCTTGAGCCCTCTAACGGCGACATCGGACGTTGTCTGACAGAGAAAGGAAGCGAGCCCGGCTGTGCCCACAAAAATCTGACGCAAAAGGCATGCTTGCGCTACGCATCTGGAGAATGAAACGGCGGGTTGGGATTCCGGAAGGATCTAGGCGATTTGGAAGATCATGGCACGAAGGAAGGCGAGGAGGAGAATCTTGAAGCAGCTCTGCGTATCTAACGGGATACAGGTTGTATGTTTTCAGATACAGACGGCTGAGTCGATCTTGAGGATCGCGGCCGGCCTGGCTTGAGGTCTTGGAGCCGCGGAGAGAAGGGGCGGCCATTCTGCGATTCCAGACTGTGGAGTAGATCTTCAATTGCCGAGGATATGAGCCCGGCCATGGTAGTCCCGGAGGTCCAGTACGCGGCGTCGCGCATGCGTTCTAAAAGGTCTGCTGGCAGGCTGACGGTCATGCGTTGCCGTTTTTGGGGTCTCAAATAGATGAATCGGTTCATGGTGCAACTCCTTTGCACGAGAGGCGTATGGAGGTGTACGCCTCTCGACCCGTTCTAGCTTCATATTGTAGGAGGCGCCGCTTCCTCCAAAAGAACATCAGACGGCTATATCCTCCGCTGTGAGGGATGCGCCTCGGAGTGATGCGCGGCGCTGTCTTTCCATACCGCGACAATCAATACGGCTAACATGCCACTGACGCCCACCAGGAGACCGCCCATGACGAGTTCCATGTCAGGCTCCTTTCTATTTCGAAGGGGGGACTCTCTTGTTCTACGGCCGCCCCAAAATGGTCTACGTCGCCCTGTGCAGCAACAGCCGTGCCACGACGATTGGTGCACACGACTCCGGTTCGATGGATAAAATCTTTCGAAAGTCTGGGGGAGAAGACGGCGCGGTCTCACGCGGTGCGCGGCTTACTGTATCGGATCAGATGCAAGGCGTATCTGATGAGATACCAGAACGGGCAGAGCGCTGTCCCTAACTGTGGAACATCAGATGAGCTCCATCAATCGACTGGTTACATGTCCTGTCATGGCGAAGGACGGTGAGCCGGAGTACGACTCGAAACATTGACGGCGAAGGATGAAAGGCGCCAGTACGTCTGATGTCGAGATTAAGGCGACGACTCTCCTGGCAGATGTACGCCGGACTGGTGCAGCAGATGGTCGAGCATCAGCCGCACACGATCTTTATCAGAGTCCTGTTCCATCAGGTCGACCAGACAAGCAATGGCGTCGTACCACAGACCTGACTCGGCGTAGCGATAGATGCCGTCGGTATCACAAGCAGATGAAGGGCAGGGCATGCCGAGGGCGCATGCTTCGTCCAGGGAGATGCGCTCGATCATGCCACCGGCGACCACGTCGAGGGATGGTCTGGTGGGGTCCATTACCACCGTCACATACCATCGATAGGATTCTTCTGCTCTGAATTCGACCCCATATTCTCGCGGTCTCAGGCAGTGAATCCCCGGACGACCAGGCGAGGGCAGTGACTGTTCAAGAATAGGGCGGATTCCACGGGAATCGACTACTGTGAGGACCATCGGTCGAGACGTGTGCAAAGACTGATACCAACACAGGGTGGGATCAGTCTTGACCGTAAAGGCAATGTGATCGGGCACGAGAGCAATGAGGACAGGGCCTCCTGATTCCACTCCGCGGATGTGTCCGCCGAGGCGAGCCCTTGGCGTGTCGGCCTTTCTTGGTTTGTACTCTGGCATGCGCCATTTGGGAAGGGCACTCGGTTCGGCGGCAATGCTGCCTGGGGGGCTGCCAAGAAATCGTGACGCAGGCTCGCCGGTCAGCCAGGTGATCGTGAGGATTATCAGGAAAAAGATTCGAACGTAAGGCATTCGTCACCGCTGCCGGGCATGGGATTGCGCGAGATCCCAGTCCGCCACATCGTGCAGGCCCACTTGCTTGAGTAAGGCGGCACGCTGTTTCCGCAGGGTCGTGTCTGCCGGATCGGATGCGATGAGATCGCAGAGGCAGCCCATCGCGTCGTACCAAAATCCCTTGACAGCACTGGCCATGACGGCGTCGCGGGTACAGGTCGTCATGGCGCCCAATATCGAACACTCGTTGAACTCGCAGCGTTCGATCATTCCGCCGGTCACGATATCCTGTGAAGGCGACCCGGCATCTTTGATCACCGAGATATACCAGCGGTATTGCACGTTGGCTTGCAGCGCGAATCCCAAATCGTCGAGCTTGACGGTGTGCACTCCGGCCTGATGGGGGGGAGCCAGGGGCCGTTCAACCAAGGCATGGATGGAGCGCTCATCGATCAGTGTGAAGGTGATCGGCAACGAAGTCTGCTTGGATAAGAACCAGTTCAATGCCGGATGTTGTTTGACGGTAATGCCGACATGGTCAGGGACAAGCGCAGCGACCGCAGGATCTTCGCCTTCGCCGCCCCGCAAACTTCCCCCTAAGCGGGCTCGGGGGGTCATCTTCTGCGGCACATTGTACTGCGGGAGGTCATGCTCTGCCTGTACCTCTGCCGCAGTCGCCTCACTCAGCGACGCGGCGAAAAGGACTGTGGCTCCAAGTATCGGAGCGATAACGCACTGGCGCCAGCTAGCCCAATGAGTGCCTTTTTTCTCTAACTCTGTCATAGCCAATTATTCAATAACAGAAACGCCGCCCAGTAGGCCGGATGTTCATAGACGCGATCCGAGAGCAATTTCAGCTGTGCCTTTTGCAAGGCTCGCGCCTTCGAGATCGACGCGTCATGCAGTTGACGGTAAAATTCCGAGACGAGTTCGGACGAGGCGTCGTCATTGATGAACCAGAGCGTGGCGAGCGCGCTTCTGGCTCCTGCCTTTACCGCGATTCCGGCGAGGCCCAGCGCGGCGCGGTCGTCCCCGATGCCGGTCTGACAGGCACTCAGCGTGAGCAGCTCCAGGGGCTCCTGGCGAAAGCGAAACAGACCCACCAGCCGTTCTAACTGTGACATGGTCAGCCGATCGTCGAACGTCAGCAAAAAGGACTGATTCACGTCCGTGGCAAACTGGCCATGCGTGGCAATGTGCAGAATGCTGTAGCGGCCATCCTTCAACTCGCCTTCGAGTCGCGTCGTGACGAAGTTATGATCGAGCAGTTGCACGCCTTTAAACAGCGACTGGATCTGATCCATTTCATCGGCGACATGTGGTAGGGGAGGAAAGCCTTGTACCGCTTGGGTCAACCCGCTGGAGAGGAGTTGAGCCTTGGTTCGATTGATGGGGCGAGGGTCGGTCAAATCCAGACCGGGAGTCATCGCCACGGCGTACTGGGCGATGAGGAACTGGGTGCCATCGTGGAGTGCGGCCATCGGGATCGTCCGAAGCGCGCCATCAGGAACAAAAATCAAGGTATCCACGTGGTGTGTGCGAAGGTCCTCGGCAAGAGGCCGCAACAACCAGTCATAGAGCTGCTGAGCATGGGGCAAGTACTCGCGGGTGGTCCGTTTTTCCAGCATACGGCGGAAGCTGCGGATCTCGTCGGTCAGGGCCGCCGCCGTCACCGGCACGGACCATCGATGGAGGCCGTCAGGGAAACTCACGAGCAGTTCGGTGCGATCGCTGAAGATGATGGGGTAAATGATGGCGGTCGAAGTGGAGACGGCGTCGAGTTTGGTGATACGAGCCTGCATCTGGTCCACGCAATCGTCGCGGAAATAGTCCCGGAGCTCGGCCGCCTTATAGGCTTCAATCGCGTCCCGCGCGCCCTTCAAATAGGGCTCAGCCTCACGGTCATCCCCCATCAAAGCCGCTCGTTGCAGCAGCAGATCGGCCAACTCAAAATACAACGAGCGAATCGAGGGGTAGCCGGGATCCAGCGACGTCTGTGACGCGAACGTCACCTCAGCTCTGATCGGTTGCAGGGTTATCGCAGCTTCGTGATAGGCCGACAATGCATCATCGAGCTTGCCCAGGCGCGTGAGCAGACGGCCGCTTTGCCATTGCCAGCGGTACAGCGATTCAGGAGCGCGGGCGGATTGCGCGGCAAAGACGGCTCTTCGGGTGAATTGCAGCGCCTCATTGAACCGTCGTTCAGTCTCATAGAGCTGCCCGAGGTACCCATAGGCGTATGAGGCGAGTCGCGCATTACCGGGCGTTTCCGCCAGCGTGGCCGCTTCTTGCAGCAGGGCCGCAGCCTTCGTCAGTGAGCCGGCGTGAGCGTCGGGATGCACCGGCGCGAGATCGCGATATCCCAAGGCCAGGTTGACGAGTCCATCCGCTTTCTCGTGCGACGCCGGAGCCGCCGAGAGAATCTTGCCGGCCTCATTTAAGGCCGATGCGGCCTCTTCGAATCGTGTCAGTCGAACGGCGACCCTCGCAGCGTTGACATGGGCACGAACGGCCAACATGCGAAGATCTTCTTCCTGCGCTCGTGTTGCGCCGGCTTGAAATGCGGCCAGCGCTTCCTGGGACTGGCCCTGCAAGGCCCGGACGATGCCGAGATCATTCTGGAGCGCGGCCGACAGCGCCTTGAGACGCTGAGACTGCGCAATCTCGTTCGCTTGCGACAGATACTCCGACGCCGTGTCGTATTGATGGTTCGTCACATAGGTTTTGCCTAGCTCGGAAAGAGTGAGCGCCAGCCAGTGGGGATCACCCGTCTGGCGAGCGAGGTGCAGGGCCAATTCCTGTTGGAGAAAGGCCTGGTTCAGATGGCCCAGGGTGCGGGCGGCATAGGCGGCATGCGTGAGCGCTTGGAGGTGCCCTTTAGTCTGGCCGGCTTGATCGTATAGCCGTGCGGCTTCCTTCCAGGCGACCAGTGCCTCCTCCAGTGATCCCTGCTGGGCAGCCGAACGACCGCGTTGCATGAGCTCATCGGCGGACGGGCTGGTCTCGGCAGCGAAAGACAACGCACAGGAAAGCAGGAACATGATGCAGAGGCCGAATGCCTGTGGAATGTGTGCATGAGCCCAGGTTCTCATTGCAAACCCTTTCCGTCGCGGGCGCCTTATCAGGCAGGATGCTGAAAACCTCTATTGCATGGCCGTGACTTCAATAGTCAACACAGGAGACACGTGTAGGATGGTCAAAAAGGCCGTCCAGCGCGGCCGCAGCGATGCGAGGAGGCAAGGCGTACCCTTGCGGTACGTTGAGCCTCTGAGCGATGCGAGAACAAAGCTGGCGGACTTTTTCACCATCCTATTACAGCACCTGCACGACGAGTTGCAGATGGATGCCGTGGTCCTGGAGGTTGCCCTCGCCGCCACGGACATGATTGAGCTGCTGTCCCCAGTACACTTCGAAGCGGGCCCGTTCCTGAGGCAGGATCATCCAACGCAAGCCAGCGCCGACGCTTGCCAGGGTTTGCGGGTCGAGTGTCTCGCCTTTGGCGTTCCACGCATGGCCGAAATCGACGAATTGCGCGAATTGCAGCCGGTCTTCCCCGGATGCGAACCGCAGTAAGGGAAATCGCGATTCGAATGAAGCCAGCACGGCATCGTCCCGCACAAGCGTGTTTTCTCGATATCCGCGCACGCTGAAGCGCCCGCCGACAGGCATTTGTTCCAGAGGAAAGAGCCGGTCGTTCGCCACCTGGGCCGCCACGCGCCCGAACAACTGCACGCCCCACCAGTCATCCAATCGTTTCACGACTTGGGCCTGCCCCAACCACGAAAAAAACTGGCCGTCCGGCAGAGGTCCGGTATTGACGGTGGCTCCGAGCACATTCAGACCAACGCTGAACCGGGACAAGGCGGCGAAGACCAATGACGGAGAGCGATGGGTGTATTCCTGGAGGAACCGCAGGGCACTGACGGTGGCCACACCGGTGTTGGATGAGCCGGGAATAAACAGAGACGGGAGGCCGGGCGCATCGAAGGCGGAGGTCGTCTTGAGATACAGATGTTCTCCCACGAGAGACACCGCCAACTCGTCGGTAACGGTACGATACACCGGTTGACGGAGCGCGAGACCGATGATCTGGGTATCGACATTCAGGTCGAGGGTCCGGAACGGATCCTCCACGACCAGAAACGCGTTCTTCCGATAATAGGCCGTGAGCGTGGTGTCATACGAGTTGAGGGGTAGGCTGTAGGAGGTATCGATGATTGGATTCACCCCGCTGGAACGACCGTAGGTAAACACGAACTGATCACCATGGCCCGTGAGATTCTGATGCGCCAGTGTCGCCAGGCCCCGCTCTGCGCCCACCACCGGCGTTTGATAGTTATTAAATTCCAGCCAGGCTTTGAAGGGGGTAGCGTCTTTCACTCGCACGTTCAGGACGCTCTCGCCCCGAACGTCTCCCGGTCTCAATTCGGCATTGATCCGTTCGATACGCGGATCCTGCTGCAGCAATTGGATGCGCTCCTGAAGCGGCTGGATGCTGAGGGGCGTCGACAGGCCTCGCGCGACTCGATCGCGCAGATACGAACTGCGAAACCATTCGTTGCCTTCGACATCGATGCGCGACAGTTTGCCCTCCACCATCTGAATCACGATGGTGCCCAACGAGACGTCCTGGTCGGGGATGACGGCTCCGGAGGTGAGGTAGCCGTTATTCACGTACAAGAGGGTGAGGGCGAGCCGGACCCGTTCGAGATCGTCGCTGGTCAGTTCACGATTGCGATAGGGGGCGATGACCTCGGCCAGCTCAGTATCGGAAAAAACGGTGCTGCCGGACACGTGGATGTCGTGCACGAAGACGCGGATACTTCCCAATCGATTGCCGGACGGTTGTTGTGGTGTCGCCGGCACCTCCGGCAGAATCGAACTGGGAGGCTCCGTCGGAGGAGCTTTGAAATCTTCTTTTAACGGGGCAGGCGGTTTCCCTGATCGCCCGGTCGGATCGAAGATCGGCGGGAGCGGGGGCGCTATTTGAGCCAGCGCTGCCTCCTCCATAAGACAGAGGCACATCACCAGGCTCGCGCAGAGAGAGCGTAAATTGAGTCGATGAACCCGCAATTCATCCACCTCTGTGCTGGAATGCCGGCGTGACATGTCATGATCGGCAACCGGCCGCCCACTCGGAGACGCTTCGTTGGCGCGAAGAATTCAACTGTTCACCCCGCGGCTCTGCGAGCGCTTGCGTCTGCCCCAAGAGATCAAACGCCTGCGGGGCGACCGGCGCAGAAGACCCCTCGTTGACTGGAAACGCCAGGGGACTCATCAACCATCCGCCTGGTTCGACCGGAAGGGCATCCCGGCTCGCCATGACGAAGCTGCTCAATTGACCATGGGTTTGGGCTGCGCAGCGTTGTCGGAGGAGATTCTGCGCCTGTCGTGGTTGCTGCGGCAAGGTGGCCAAGGTGTTGCTCAAGCTCGACACCGGCGATTGAATATTCACCGTGCCGCTCAGGCCGAACTGAGATGACGCGCTGACGACGCTCGTCGGGTCGGCCAGAAAGGTCCCGGCAATGATGGTGATGTTCCCGCCCTGCCCTTGGACCGCTTCAGCCCGGACCTGGCTGTTCTGAAGCGTCACGACCGCCGGGTCGATGGTGATGTTCCCGCCGGACGTACTGGGTCCGCCCTGGACTGAGGTGTTGAGCTGGCTGTTCACGAGTCGGATCGAGTCGGTGGCCTGAAGCGTGATGTTGCCGCCGCTGGCCTGATCCGCTTGTGTCGTGACGGACGCCTGCTGCATCTGCAAATGGGAGCCGGCCTTGATGACGATATCGCCGGCGTTGGCCGAACCGGTATTGCTGGCGGAAACACTTGCACCGTCACTCACCACGATCGGCCCCTGAACAGTCATCGTAATATTGCCGCCGTTCTGAGTACCGCGGGACAGGGCCGACACCCTGCCTCCCTGCATCAGAAAGTCTCCGGCGATCACATCGATGTTGCCGCCTTGCTCTTGCAGGGTCATCGACTGCGGCCGCACATCCGTCACATTGGCTGAAATCGTCGAATCGTGCAGCTCGACGGTACCTTTTGCTTTCAGGAGAATTTTCCCACCCAGGGCATCGATATTGGTGTTGGTGAGCAGGTCGGTTCCCGTGAGGTTGACGGAAGTACCGGGCGGCAAGGGCGTATCCCCGCGCGCCGGCGGTCTAAATCCGCTGATGGAGATCATTCCTGCGCCACCGGTGCCCGTGCTGCTGCTGGAAATGACCACGCGAGCCGGGTCATCCGGGTTCAAGATCCTTCGCGCGGCCAGCGTCCCTCCCGGTCCGGTTCCCGGCCTGGTCGTCAGCACATCGGTTTGCAGCTGAATGAGGCTGCCGATGCGGCTGCCTCTGGTGGGCGCGACAATGCCTCCGCCCGTGATGTCCAGGACTCTTGCGGAAATGAGCGTGCTCCCCTGGACGCTTCTGTTATCCGTGCTTGCGGGACTCCGTTCGCCCGCGCCGACGACATCGATCAATTGACCGGCAGAATCTCTGACGTTGGACACATCATTGGCTCGCGAGTTCAAGATGGTATGGTCGAGGATGACGTTGTCGGCCCGAATTCTCAGGTACCCCGGCAGCCCGGAATGTTGAGCTTCGACCGTGACCTCCGAATTGGTCAACCGGACCGTACGCGTCGGTGCGTCGGGGTAGAGCGTGTCCCAGATGGCGCCTTCGGTAAAATAATTGTCTCCGATGATTTTCGTGAGACCGGCTTGGGCTCTTCCCCGGCTCGTGTTGGTGATGAACGAATTATTAGCGGTCACGGAGTTGTCCGCCCGCAACCAAATTTCTCCCGCGGTTGGTCCTCCCTGGCACGTAGGGCAGGCGCCGATATCCGACACCAGCGCATCGGCCTTGATGGTGCTATCGTTCAGGACGATGTCCGATGACAGAATGTCGATGTTACTCAACCCCTGGTACCGTGCCGGCTGACCGTTGGGCTTCGTCCCGTCCAGGTAGAAATCCTGCGTGGCGACTGACACGGTCGTATCGGTCAACGCCACCTGTTCTTGCCCCCGCAGGATCACTTTCCCCCCAGGGGCGTTACTTGTGGCTTGTGAATGGAGATCGGCCCCCTGCACGTCCAGCCGCCGCGCAACATAGACGGTCAACGGATCCGTGCGCCCCAGGTGGGGTGTGAAAATAAATGAGTAGTGTCGCGTGACGCTGTGTGCGGGGTCAGGAAGACCTTGTATTGTAATGTCGCCGGCTTGCCCGCCGAAGCATTGGGTCCCACAATTGCTGTCCGCCGAGAACGTGACACGCCCATCCGGTCCCGCCTGGGTTTTCAGGCTGTCCACGTTCAACCTGATGGCTCCGGCATCTGCGCCGCCCGTGGTGTCGGACCGGAGGAGGGTCCCGTTCGCCAACTCGACTTGCCGCGCCGTCATCTCGATGTTGCCGGGCGCCGCCATCGGGTCTGCGGTCTGGCCGACTCCCGTCACGATGCGGGTATTGCTCAACAAGACCGCGTCCGCCGGCTCTCCTGCCTTACCGCCGATGAAAATCGATCCGGCGCCGCCTTGGCCTGCACTGGTACTTTCGATGGTGACGGGCGCGGCGCCAGGTAGAGGCGTGCCGTCTCGGGCGACGTTGCTGCGCAAGGTGCCCGCCTCAACGCGGATATCTCCTACTGTGCCGCCGCTGGTGGAGGCGATGACGCTCGTCCCCTGCGAGAGGGTCACGGCATCGCCTTGGATAGAAATCGCCTCGGCCGACGAGGCCGAGGCGGCATGCGGGGCAGTGGACGACGTGCTCGCCTCAAGGCGGGCATTTTCCATGGTGAATTGTCCGCTGCGGATGGCAATGCGGCCGCCGGACTCGGCATTCGTCGTCAGCACGGTGCCTTGGGTGAGCGAAATCGATCCCAGAGCGGTCCCCTGAACGGCCGGATTGCCAGAGGCCCCGGCATGACCAGTTGTTGTCAGTTCACCGGCAGATCCCGCGCTCAGTAGATTGATCTGTCCCGCGGGAGCCGACAGTCGAGCGGGCTGAGATGTACCATTCTCCAGCAAGCCGGAGCGAATGTCGATGTTCCCCCCGACGAGTGCGAGCGCGTGCCCCTCGGACACCGCCAGTCGGCCGCCCTGCACCGTGATCGCTCCCGGGTTCGATCCCAGAAATCCGAATGCGACCACCGGTGCGCTAGAGAGGGCGACATCGTGCGAGCTGGGAATGGCGGTAAACTGGGCCCCATCTCCTAACCGCAGATAATCCGCTGTCGTGAAATTCACCGAGCCTCCGACATTCAAGGATGCATTGGGGCCGAACACAATGCCCGCCGGATTCATTAAGAACAGATTGGCGCTGCCGAAGCCGGTGGTTTGAAGGGTGCCGAAGATAGTCGATGGATCGCCGCCGGTGACGCGCCCGAAAATATTGGAGGTGAGGAGCGCGGCGTCGTTCACAAAGTTGGCGACATGGTTCGCGGGGATGTCGAATTCACCGAAGCTGTGAAACAGATTCGGCCCGCCGCCGGGCCGCGTACCGCCGGTGATGTCAGAGACGGGGCCGCGTTGCGTCACGGTTGTATTCAACCCCGAAGACGTGATGGGGCCAGGCGTCTGAGTGTAGCCGACATCGGGCACAATAGATTGGATGAGCCAACAGCCGAGCAGCGCAGCCAACAGCTGTGGACAGTCCATCTGAGGCGACCCCATTCGTCTACTGACCATAGAAGCTTTTTAGGCTACCCGCTGGTCGACGTGGCCGTTTTCAGGACCCGCAACCGGCTGCTTGGTCGGTGCCCTCTCGTGGTAACCACCAGTTACGTTGATCCGACCCTGGTCGCATAGGCTCTTCAAGCGGAAGTTTGAACACTTCATTTGTGGCGACGTGACCATGCGAGATCGGCTCGTCGCCTGTCATCTTGGCGAGAGGGCTCATCAGCCATCCGCCCGGTTCGACCGGGAGCGCTTCCCGTCCGGCCAGCACGAGGCTGCTCAATTGGCCGCCTATTTGCGCTGCGCACCGCTGGGTGAGCAACGGCTGAGCCAGCAGGGGGCGTTGCGGCAGGGGCGCCAGCGTGTTGCTCAAGCTGGAAACCGGGGATTGAATAGTCACGGTACCGCTCAGTCCGAATTGAGACGACGCGTTCACGATACTGGTCTGGTCGGCAAGGAAGGTCCCTGCGATGATGCTGATGTTGCCGCCTTGCCCCTGCACGGCCTGAGCCGTAACTTGGCTATTTTGGAGGGTGACAATGGCCGGATCGAGGAGGATGTTTCCGCCCGATGTATTGGGGCCGCCCTGGACCGAGGTGTTCAATTGACTGTTAATGAGTCGGATGGAATCGGTGGCCTGCACGGTGATATTACCGCCGCTGGCCTGGGCTGCTGCTGTCGTCACGGCGGCATTTTGGCTGAAGAACTGCGCGCCGGCATTGATGGCAATGTTACCGGCATTCGCAGGGCCGGTGCTGCTGGCTGAAACGCCGGCGCCATTGGTTAATGAAACAGACTGGCCAGCATTAAGAAGTATATTCCCGCCGGTCCCAGAATCCGGTTCAGATCCAATTGTACGACTTAGCATGCCAGCCGGCTGGCCATTGCTCAATGTGCCATTGATGGAGATGGTATCCCGGGCATTCACGGTGATACTCCCACCTTGCCCTGTACTGCTCGTGCCGCTATTGATCTGAGCTCCGTTCCCCATCGTGAGAGCGCTGGTCGAAATCGAAACGTTCCCAGCATTGCCACAAGGTCCTAAACAATTGCCACCGATAGTCAGGGTGAAGATCCCGCTTGGCTGAAGGATTCCAAGTGAGAATAGGGGTTCTGGAGCGAAACCACCGGTCTCGCCCGCCATGGAAACTGAGTCGGTAGCATGGATCGTCACATTGCCGCCACGACCGCTGGACGCGGTGGTCGTGTTAATACGCGCCCCACCGGCCATTTCTAATCTTGGGGTGATCAGCGCGATATCTCCGGCACTTCCAAGAGATCCGAAGGTCCCGAATGAATTGCTAAATACTCCACTTGGCCGATCGGCAGCACTCCCGCGTAATAGTCCGATGTGATCATTGGCTGTTATCGTAATCAGGCCTGCATTTCCGTCACCTCCTGTGCTAGACACGAAACTGCTTCCTTCGGTTAATTCGATGATATCCCCGGTGATAGTGATGTTTCCGCCAGGCTCGTGAACGGTTTGCGCGACGATCTGAGAATTGTCCGCCACCAGGTGATTTGTGTCGATTGTGATGGCGCCGCCTCGCTCCTGACCGGCAGCGCTGAATGCTGTGTTGTTCAGATTGATGTCACGAGCATTGATGGTGATATCGCCGGCCCTTCCGATCTGCTGCTCGAAGTCGAATGAGTCGGTCACGATTTGGGAAAGTGTCATCTTGACGCTATCTGCTGTAATGCTGACATTGCCGCCGTAACTCGCGCCTCCCTGGCCAAGCAAGAAGGCTGAGAGGTTGCCCGTAGAGATGCTTGTATCTTGGGTCTCAATCGTGTGTGTTGTAATCATCACATCGCCGCCGCGTCCTGGATTGGTCCCACTGGTCCCGCTCTCAATAAATAGTGTAAGACCGCCAAGAGGATCGCCTCTGACTGTTAGATCACCGGTGTTGATGCGAACGTTGCCCGCATTTCCTGACCCTGAAGTGTGCGTATCAATGATTGAATAGAGAAAGCTGTCGACTGCGGTTCCGCTGATGTCCATCTGGCCGGAGGAGACTCGAACCTCGCCGGCATTGCCTGCACCGGTTGTTCTGGCGGTTAAAGCCGGAGCGTCAACAGTCGATATGAGCACCCCTTCGGTAGTGTTGATGTCGATCGCGATTGCAGCACCAGTTGCATTGGCCGTATCTGCTACCATGGAAGCATGGTCGATCACGAGGTGGCCACCACGGATTTTGATCGTGCCGGCAGCATTCGCCGAGACATCCAATGCCGGGCCCCCTGAGAGTGAAATGTTGCCCATGTTCGTGAAGGATTGCCCATTGATGTTCTGCTCGGATTGCAGGCTGGGAGTGAGGACCTCACCAGGTGAGGCCACGCTCACCAAGTTGATCTGGCCGCCAGGGGCGTAGATTCGAGCAGGCTGGACGGTCTCGGAGGCTGGTGTGACTCCCTCGATCGTAATGTCTCCACCGACGAGTGAGATGAGTTGCCCTTCTGTGACCGCCAGCTGTCCGCCTTGAACGGTAATGGCAGCTTGGTTTGTTCCGAGAAAGCCAAAGGCGGCAACCGGCGCACTGGAGACGGACGCATCCTGAGGTCCGGGAATCGCGGTGAATCGTGCGCCGTCAGCCAATCGTAGATAGTCAGCCGTTGTGAAACTCACCGATCCCCCGACATTCAAGGAGGCATTCGGGCCGAATACGATCCCTGCCTGATTCATGAGGAACAGATTGGCATTACCGAATCCGGTGGTTTGGAGGATTCCGAAGATGGTTGAGGGGTTGCCGCCTGTGACGCGACCAAGAATATTGGAGGTGGGCAGAGCCGTTTCATTTAGGAAGTTAGCGAGGTTATTAGTAGGAATGCTGAATTCGCCAAAGCTATGAAAGAGGTTGGGCCCGTTTGCTGGTCTGGTTCCGCCCGTGATGTTGTACTGCACCTGTCCGGCTGGATTGTTGATCGGAGCGCTGATCTGGGTATTGAGCCCTGATGAAGTGATGGGCGCAACTTGTGCCTGAACGGGTACAGATAGCAATAACTGGCTTGTGACCGCGGCTGCGAGCACTGTGAGGCCCGCAGTGCCGAAACGGATTAACACGGTATCTTCTCCCAGCGGCATGCAGTTCCGTACGTCCTTGCAGACCTCTCCATCGCGCGCTCCTCTTATAAATTCTTCGTCCGTCACCCAAAGTTTTCACCGGCGCATCAAACCAGATATCAATTGGGTCTGGGCCGATGCAACGCTGCGTATTACAGGCACTTACACTCGCAACTCCCGCTTTTGTTAACAGTCTTGCATTTTAGACTGGGGTTCGAAGAGTTGCAGCCCGGCTGATTTTCAAATCTGCATTTATTGCCGCCAATGCAGGGCTGCCCTTCCGCCGTATCTCCGGGCATGACCGCCCGCGTATAACAGCCTCCCGCCTCTTCTGGATTCGAGCCGTCAGCACAGTTCACGTAAGTTCGAATGCATCCTGTTAGCGATAGTCCGGTTATCATAATAGACACCATTAATAAACTTCTCGCTCTGACCGCTGGATGAAAAGCATCTCTCATGGTGACCTCCTGGTTTTTGAATTGTCTGTACTCATTGGTTCGTTACGATAAGCCGACCTGGAGATTCTTTGTGCCTCTTGAACAAGTTTCAGAAAGGCGACTTCAGCGGATAAGGGGGTCCCTGCAAGGAAACCGTATTTCCCATCATCGATTAAAGGTATGATGAACAATTCCTTATCCCTTAAGTCGCCCAGAAAATATCGACCAAGTTCTTCAATGCGCACGATAAAACGCGATGAAGAGGCGTGACCTTTTTGTTGCGCCGAAACCAGAAAGCGGATGAGTTTTGGGGCTCCCCATCCGATCGCGCGCCATTCTTCGTTAGGGGCAACACGTTTGGGAACCCTGGCGACGGTGAGCGAGGAAAGAGGGGGGCCATTGCCGGAGCCGACTGCATTGAGTGGATATAGAAATTGTAAGCTAGAAATAAATAACGGGATTGGGTTCGCCTTTTCTGTATATGATTTCAATTTGTCTACACTAATAAAAAAGAATGGGAACGGTTCGCCCAATTCAGTCTGACTATCATCAGCTTCCGCAGCAGAGGAGAATCCTAAGTCTCGCGCATGACTTTCATTTTGCTTAAGTAGACGAGATAGTGCCTTTTTCCCTCCAATGGCTGCTTGCAAAGCTTCAGGAGGAGCGTTAGGTACAATAAATGAGAGCAGCGCCTGTTTAGCGTCCTCTTGGGAAGAATGGCCATCTTCAGAATAGGATTGGCAAGGTAGCAAAATCACCGTCATGATCATCGCAAACAAACCGAAATTGTAGGTGATGCTTCGCATGGGCAGTTCCTTTTCAGTTTGTTGCTTAATCGTTGCCTCAATGTCCTGTCCAGGTAATGATCTGGTCTCCAAGCCTTTTAGCGTGACCCGCGCAGACTTCAACGTACCAACAGTCATAGTCAAGATCTTGAAAACCAGTGATCTCATGATCATCTACACTTACTTTCTTTGTGCCGGTCTCCGGATCCTCGATGAAACCCTTTATGACATTAGTGTGAGCAATAGGTGGCCAAGATATGCCTTGAGTGACATAAATAAATGGCTGTCCCTTTTGTCCATCGGAGGGACAGATTTGTTCTTTGATCGCTTGCCAGGAAAGATGATCCCATTGACCAGCAGCCGTTATGCCAAGAGGTGCCATGATGTAATCTGGCCATCCCGTCTCGAGACATTCGGCCTCTCCTCGTGGCGCCGGACTGCTGCAACAATCGTGAGCCCTTGTTCTCTCCGGCTGTCCAATGTTGTAAAGCTCGCACTGTTTATAGGGGCTCCCCAGCCGCGGTGATCTCATGTCAAAGCGATCGACGAAGACCTTGGTGCTTGCCACCCAACACCATGGCCCTTCCTCTTGTTTCACTTGAGTCACGTCGAGGCTACCGAATGTGCCGTCGGAGAAGCACATGTCGTTTGCGATGAGCTCCGAGGCATGCGAGAGGAAGCAAGTTAGAGCAGCAATACTGCCCGCCATACATAATTGCTTGAGTGAGGGCACACCGTTGTGGATATTTTTCATGACCGTCACCTCTAGGACCATGGTGCTCAAGGGTATTCATTCCTCGCCTGTGTGATATAGCATGACGTGCCGACGATTATGCCCGGCAGCACCCGCACGATAATTTGCCTCTGTTATAGGTAGATCGGTAGCGCGAAGAGAAGAAACCCAGCGAGAAAGGACTACGGAACCTGAGTAACCATCCATGGCTGGCTCCTTCCGGCCTCCTTCAAGCCACTCCGGAATGCAGGAAATGGCTGTAGTGGCTGCCAAGACAGATCCGCTGCGAGATGATTGCAAGCCTGATCGTTTCTCCGTCAGAAGTGACCGCCTTTACGGTTCCCACGGATGATCTATCTGATTCCCGGCACACCTTTCTCCTGGGTTCATATAGCAGTCTGACGGGGGAAGCATCTGCGCTAGACGGCCGAATCGTCGCCTTTGGAGGGACGGTCCATTGCGACAGACTCGCCGGCATTGTCCGCAGCCGCTGAATCGATGGTGGGTGAATCGACTGGTGTCGCATCGATCCAGATGCGGCCCGCTGCTGCGAGAAGGAAGAGAACCCCGAGAAACAGGAAGAGGAGCGCAAACATAGTGCCCCCCTGTATTCGCTGTGCTCCCATCGGTGTGCGCTTCCTAGGGAAACTGCTTTCACGGCTCGAGGCGCAAAGGTTGTGCCTCGCGAGCGCAGGTTTGCCCGTTCTCAGTTCAATAACGGATCTGTAGAGATTCTAAGGACATGCGCAGTCCCGCTCATTCTATTCGGCCCCGGCTGAATATACGTACTACGACTTGGACTGTATCGGATCAGATTCATGCCGTATCTGATCTGATACGGAAGAAGTAAGGATTTTGCTCGATTGAACGAGCTATTTCAGTCATGGCCGATGGAGGGATAGGTTGCAGCGTGCAGGCAAGAGCGGCAGTGGGAGTACAAGTGCCGCGTCTCCGTGAGGAATGAAGGCGCGGCAGATGGCGTGGAGATGAAGGCGGTTTGCTCAGCGCTGGATGGGCACGATCCAGGAGGCGTGAGGTGCGGCCGGTTGAACGCAACCGGCGACAAGAAACCGGCTCTACGCCACGCCGCGATGTTCTGCACAGCTTGTGTTGGTCACATGCCTTCCGCGGACGCTCTGTCGAGAAGAGACGCAATCACCGTGCCTGTGAGTGGCCTGAACAACCGGCGTGAAGAGGCAGACTGACTAGGTCTGAGCCACGCGCCCTAGTAGTTGAACCGAAATGAGAGTGAGCCGGCGTGGATGAGGGTATCGTAACGGCCGTTGACCGTCGGGTTTTGATTGCCGGAGACGGTTCGCACTTCATACAAGGCGGCTTGGTATGCCAGATCGATCGCGAAGAGCTTTGGCTTGAGCGGACCAATCCCCAAATCGCCGCATCGGATGAGTCCCAGAAACAATCCATTGGGATGACAGGCCAACCCGATGCCGACTGAGGGAATGTGCGAGTTGGCCGAGGGGACGCCGGGATTGAAGGTGCGGTCCGGGATCTGGGTTTGCTGGTTCATGTATCCGCCGCGCAAGGCGACGTCCCATTCCGGCAGGGAGGAGAGATGCAGCCATCGATATTCGGTGCCGAACATCGCCGTATAGCCGCTTTGCCAGTTTTGCGGAAAGGGCAGTAGGCCGCCGTTGGACAAATGGATATCAA
>WBZQ01001186.1_pt2 | contig 18113 bp, 21 predicted proteins | sample 5204251 | NCBI WGS metagenome assembly WBZQ01 (sample SAMN12412402, study PRJNA552823) | activated sludge metagenome | isolation source: activated sludge from nitrification reactor of wastewater treatment plant... | place: USA: Virginia | collected 2017-09 | reverse complement strand
ACATACACCTCCATCGTGATCAATCTCTCCTCCCGCCCAAAAAATCGGGAGACCATGACCACAACCCAAGGTGTGTCAAATTTCAATCGGTGGGGCGTATCAATTTACAAGTGGTGGTGACAGTCCACGGCAATGTCCACGCATTCGTGGCTGAAGTCGTCGATGATCGTCAGGCACTTGATCTGACGACCATGGGCCAGGCTGTTGCTGACGAAGTCCATGCTCCACGCCTGATTGATCGCCTCGCACCGATGCAGTGGTGTGCGCTCCAGCTTGAGCCGCTTGCGACCCCGATGCTTGCGTACCGCCAGATCTGCTAGGCGATACAGCCGGTACACCCGCTTGTCGTTGACCGCAGTGCCCTCGGCCCGGATCAGCTCGCCGATGCGCCAGTAGCAGCCAGGGTGTCGGCGCTCATGGGCCAGCTTAACAATGCCTTGGCTCATGGCCTTATCGGCCTTTGCGCGCTGGGGCCGGTGGCGCCAACTGTCACGCGCCAAACCCATTAGGGCACAGGCGCGCCACTCGCTGATCGAGGTCTCTTGCAGCATCTTGCCCACCGCCTGCCTCTTGGTCGGTGGGCTTAGCGCTTTACCCCGAAGGCCACCTTCAGCGCTTCGTTATTCAGCACGGCCTCGGCCAGTAGCTTCTTGAGCTTGGTGTTCTCAGACTCCAGCTCACGCAGCGCCTCGCCTCGCTGACGCCCATGCCACCGAACTTGGCTTGCCACTTGTAAAACATGGCTGTGCCACAGCCTTCCCTCCGACACAAGTCCGCCACGCTCACGCCTGCATCGGCTTGCTTGATGAATCCAATGATCTGCTCTTCCGTGTACCTGCTCTTGCGCATCGCGCTTTCCTTTCTCCTGGTTGCGCAGATTCCATTCCTTTCACTTGGTGCAGATTTCGGGGGGCAGGTCATGAGCGTTATTTGGTCCGAAACTCAGCCAGAAATGGGATAGCCGCAAAACGCTTTGATGGTTTGCAGCTCGGGCTTGGAGGCAATTTTTTCTATGCCCAATGCCGGCTCATCGGTCCAGGCGGCGGTCAGTTCGCGGTAGTGATCCAAGTCGCGGCAGGCCAGGCGCAACACGTAGTCGCAACTGCCCGAGACCAGAAAACATTCGACCACCTCATCGGCCGCGCGCATGCACGCTTCAAAACGTTGGTGCGTGGCCTGGGTTTGGTCTTTGAGGGTGACTTCCACCAATACGGTGAGCAGATTCGATACCTTGCGCGGATTGACGCGCGCCATGTAGCCCTCGATAACCCCTGTGTGCTCCAAGCGGCGCACCCGATCTAGGCAAGCGCGTGGACTCAGGGCCACGTTCTGCGACAACGCCTGGTTGGTCATGCGGCCATCGGCCTGCAGCTGGGCAAGGATCTTCAGATCAAGGCGGTCTGGGGTCTTCATGGACGTTAATGCGGACGTTAATGCGACTTGATCATCGTGCCCACGCCAGCGTCCGTCAGGATTTCCAGCAGCAGGCAGTGATCGACGCGCCCGTCGATGATGTGCACGGCGTTGACGCCGCTTTTGGCGGCATCGAGCGCTGAGGAAATTTTGGGCAGCATGCCGCCAGAGATGGTGCCGTCGGCAAAAAATTCATCAATCTGCCGCGCTGACAACCCGGTGATGAGCTTGCCGCTTTTGTCGAGCACGCCGGGGGTGTTGGTGAGCATGACCAGCTTCTCGGCCTTGAGCACTTCGGCAATCTTGCCGGCCACCACGTCGGCGTTGATGTTGTACGAGAGGCCGTCTTCGCCAAAACCGATGGGGGAGATGACGGGGATGAAGGCATCGTCCTGCAAGGCTTTGACTACGGCAGGGTTGATGCTCTCGATCTCGCCCACCTGTCCGATGTCGTGCTTTTTGCTGGGGTCGTCCTTGTCGGCCATGAGCATGCGGCGCGCGCGGATCAGGCCCCCGTCTTTGCCGGTCAAACCCACGGCTTGTCCGCCGTAGCTGTTGATGAGCATGACCAGGTCTTGCTGCACTTGACCGGCCAGCACCCACTCGACCACTTCCATGGTCTCGGCGTCGGTCACACGCATGCCTTGGATGAACTGCGATTTCTTGCCAATGCGGTTCAGCGCCTCATCAATCTGCGGGCCGCCACCATGCACCACGATGGGGTTCATGCCTACGAGCTTGAGCAGCACCACGTCGTGCGCAAAAGCGGCTTGCAATTTCTCGTCCACCATGGCGTTGCCGCCGTACTTCACGACAATGGTCTTGCCGTGAAAGCGGCGGATGTAGGGCAGCGCTTCGGAGAGGATGTCGGCCTTGAGTTCGGGGGTGAGTGGTGCCGCGCTCATATCAATGTCCGTGTGCGTTGTGACGGTGCTCAGATTGTGGCGGCCCACCACGGACGAATACGTCCACAGACTGGGTGGTGGTCTTCATGCTCTGGGTATCCACAAGCTGTAATTGCAACGTGAATTGGTCACCGTTGTTCAATGGCTTTTTCAGGTCCATGAGCATCACGTGATAGCCACCGGACTTGAGCTGCACTTCGCGACCAGCCGGCAAGGGGATGCTGCTGACCGCATCCATTTTCATCACGTTGTTTTCGAGGATCATGCGATGCAGCTCGGCGACGCCGGCCACGGTAGTGGCCACGCCCGTGAGGATGGCGCCTTGTGGCGCCATCAGCGTCATGTAGGCGCCGGTGCCTGACTGACCCGGACGCGCCCACGCATCTTTCACTTGTATCTGTCCTGGGGCTTGTGCCGCACTGGCGCCCACCATCAGGGTTGCCGCAATCGAGACAAACCAACGCATCATGTTTTCCCCCAATTTTGTTAGTACTACAACACATAGCGCGCCAAGTCTTCATTGCGCGCCAGTTCAGACAGTTTTGCATCAACGTAGGCCGCGTCGATTTGCAGCGTGAGCTGGCCGCTGTTGCCAGCATCGAAAGCCACTTCTTCGAGCAGCCGCTCCATGGCGGTGTACAGGCGCCGCGCGCCGATGTTTTCAGTTTTCTCATTCACGGCGTGAGCAATTTCGGCCAGACGGCGGATGCCCTCGGGGGTGAATGTCAACTGCACACCATCGGTGGCCAGCAGCGCTTCGTACTGACGCGTCAGGCATGCATCGGTGGCGGTGAGGATGCGCTCGAAGTCGGCCACAGAGAGTGAATCCAGTTCTACGCGGATGGGAAAGCGGCCTTGCAGTTCGGGAATGAGATCGCTGGGCTTGGCCAGATGAAATGCACCACTGGCAATAAACAGGATGTGATCGGTCTTGACCATGCCGTACTTGGTGTTGACGGTGGTGCCTTCCACGAGGGGCAGCAAGTCGCGCTGCACGCCTTGGCGGCTGACGTCAGCGCCCGAGGTCTCGGCGCGGCTGGTGATTTTGTCGATCTCGTCGAGAAAAACGATGCCGTTGTTCTCGACATGCGCCAGCGCTTTGAGCTTGAGGTCTTCGTCGTTGACAAGTTTGGCGGCTTCTTCGTCAATGAGTAGGCGCATCGCTTCGTGCACCTTGAGCTTGCGGCTTTTGCGGCGGCCCAGATTCATGTTTTGGAACATGGATTGAATCTGCCCGGTGAGCTCTTCCATGCCAGGCGGGGCCATGACTTCCATTTGCGGCGCGGGCTGCTCAATCTCGATTTCAATCTCTTTGTCATCGAGGCTGCCTTCGCGCAATTTTTTGCGAAATTTCTGGCGGGTGTCTGCAATGGGATCGGTGGTGTGCTCGGGCTCTACCAAACCAAAGTCGCGCGCGGGTGGCACGAGCACATCGAGGATGCGCTCTTCGGCCGCATCGGTGGCACGGGTGCGCACCTTTTTCATTTCGGCTTCGCGCGTTTGTTTGATGGCAATGTCCACCAGATCACGAATGATGGTGTCCACATCGCGGCCTACATAACCCACTTCAGTGAATTTGGTGGCTTCCACTTTGATGAAAGGCGCATCGGCCAGGCGCGCCAAGCGCCGCGCAATCTCGGTCTTGCCCACGCCCGTGGGGCCCATCATCAAAATATTTTTGGGTGTGATCTCCGCGCGCAGGGGTTCGGCCACATTCTGGCGCCGCCAACGGTTACGCAAGGCAATGGCCACGGCCCGTTTGGCACGCGCCTGGCCGACGATGTGTTTGTCCAGCTCGCTGACAATTTCGCGCGGCGTCATCATGAAAGCGTCTCGATGGTGTGCGATTGGTTGGTGTAGATGCACAAATCGCCGGCAATGGTGAGCGCGTTTTTCACAATCTGCTCGGGCGACTGCGTGGTGTGATCGAGCAGAGCACGCGCGGCCGCTTGTGCATAGGCGCCGCCCGAGCCGATGGCCACCAGCCCATGTTCGGGCTCCAGCACATCGCCATTGCCGCTGATGATGAGCGAGACCTCGCGGTCGGCCACCGCCAGCATGGCCTCCAGCCGCCGCAAGATGCGATCAGTGCGCCAGTCTTTGGCCAGCTCTACGGCCGAGCGCAGCAAATTGCCCTGATGCTTTTCGAGTTTGGCTTCAAAGCGCTCAAAGAGGGTGAACGCATCGGCCGTGGCGCCCGCAAACCCAGCCAAGATTTGATCGTGATAAAGCCGCCGCACTTTGCGGGCGCTGTGTTTGACCACGATGCTGCCTAGCGTCACTTGGCCGTCACCGCCGAGCGCAATGCTGTGGCCGCGTCGGGCCGAGACAATGGTGGTGCCGTGAAAGGGTTCCATAAAGGGAGTGAGAAGGTTTTGCCGTCGACTTGCCGACGGCAAAAATTGTTAGTCGCGGCGCAGCTGTACCGAGGCTACGGCAGTGACGCCGAGTAGATGCAAAAGCGCGCCGATCAAAGCGTTGACATTGCGCAATTCGAGCGTGACGCCGTTTTGCTGCAAACGAAGCGCCAGATTCAATAGCGCTGACCCCGCAGAAAAAGCCATGCGTCGCAGTTGACGGCACTCAATCACGAGCGTGCCCTTATGGTTTTGTGCCGCCACACTCACTCGCCCGAAGTGCGGTTCACCTTCGCCCTCAATGACGCCGCGCCACTGAAGGGGATCGTTGGCGTCGACCACGGGTGCAACGACCGCTTGCACGACAGGACGAGCGGGCCGAACCTTCATGTTGGGGGAGATGGGTTCCCACGACGGGGGCGAGACCTCGTAGGTAATGCAGTACTGAATGCCGGTTTCTTCAAACTCGTTCTGACGTTCCAGCAAGCGCAGCACTTCGAGGAGCAGCATCCAACCGACATCGGTGGGATCACGGCGACCGGGCTGCACCGCGCGTTGCAGTGCTTCGCATAAGCGCTCAATACCCACCAGCGTGAGCTCATGCGCAGCGCGCTTGAAAGCATTGACCACGCGCAGTAGTAATTCGGCGCCCACCAAATCAATGCTCTGTATGGCCGAAGCATCGAGCACCAGAGATGGGCTCGTGGCGGCATGGGCTTTAAGCGCCTCGAGGTACTGAACAACACTGGCATCAATGGTGGCAGGCAGATAAACGACCGGGGCACCATCGAGGGTGGCGGGCGCAGCCTCTGGGGGGGGCGCGACACTGGCCACAGTGCGCGAAGGGCCGCTTGCGGCAGGCGCTTCGTATTCCATCCACGAGGGGGGCGAATGGCCAAAGCGCAGCACGTAGTCCATGGTCAACTTTTCAAAAGTCGTCCGATTGCCGCCCTGGTTGACCAGTTCAAAAAGCATTTGCCAGGCAGTCTGTACGTTCTGGCCCACGGTGTCGGCAGCCAAGGCGGTACTGAGGCCCGTCTGGGCCTCAGTGGTCAATCCGTTGGCGAACAAGATGGCTGTTTCATCAATGACCGAGCCCGCACCCGAGGTGTGAATTTCGATGGCGTTGACATTTCCCAGGTCGTCATCGGCCAAGATGTCCGTGTTGCCGCGCAGCGGCTGCGGTGATGGCGTTTGTCCCTTGTTTGCACCAGGCGCAAAGGCGCTGTTGGCGGCTGCGCTGGATGACCCTGGCGACCCAATGGGCCGCAGGAAGTCACGCGTCATTTCAGATTCGATGGCGTCGATCTTGGCGGCCGTTTCCATAGCCAGGGTGCGATGAAAGTCGCGGCTCGAAGCGGCGTTTTCTGTGGTGACAAACCGCCCTTGAGGTTTGCCCGCATGGCCCGAGGCGGGCGGGTTAGGCCTTACACCAGGGCGCTCGGGTGCGGGCTTGGCGCGCGTCGGCGCACCGTCACGCGCACCACGGTCTTTGGTGTCCTTGGAATCTTTTTTGAAGAAAGAAAAAACCACGTGCCCAACTCTCGCCCGAAGGCGCTCCAAAGAGATCAACGACTAGAAAGAAGCCTGCGCTCTCACGTTTTTTTGAGACCGCACCGGCGCCACGCGCAGGTAGGCCGCAACGATGATGACCCAATCCACAGAGGGCAAATCACTATATCAACAATCAGGTTCGCACCTGAATTCAACGCTTGAATCACATGAATGCGCCTAAGGTTTGAGCGCGCAAGCATCGGTTGGTGCTTAGTCGCCGAAAAGCTTTTGCTTGATCTCTCGACGTTGTTGCGCTTCCAGGGACAGCGTGGCCGTGGGGCGCGCCAACAACCGGGGAATGCCGATGGGCTCGCCGGTTTCTTCGCAATAGCCGTACTCGCCGGCATCAATGGCCACCAATGAAGACTGCACTTTCTTGAGCAACTTGCGCTCACGATCACGGGTACGCAGTTCCAATGCGTGCTCTTCTTCGATGGTGGCGCGATCTGCGGGGTCAGGAACGATGACGGTCTCGCGCAGATGCTCGGTGGTCTCCCCGGCATTGGCCAGCAGCTCTTTTTCAATCTGCTGCAAGCGGTATTTGAAAAATGCCAACTGCGCTTCGTTCATGTAATCGGATTCAGGCATTTTCAGCAACTGTTCCTCTGTGGGCAGGCGTTTGCCGTTCACGACCACGGGCGCCTCGCTACGCGTGGCTGAACGGTTGAGCAGGTATTGCGTTGCGGCGGCCACATCCTTAGCGCTGGCCATCACTGCGGGGCGTGGCGCCAGGGGTTTGGGCGGCGGCATGGGTACCACAGGGGCCGCAACTGGAGATTGGGCCGCTTTAGAGGTGGCTTTGGAAATGGTTTTTGGCGCAGCCTTGGAGGCAGCAGCTTTACTTGTGACGGGCGTTGCGGATTTGCTCACGGGTTTTGCAGACTTGTTCGTTGGGGCTGCCTTGGCAGCGGGTTTGGTGGATGGGGTGGATTTTTTAGTGGGTTTGGGCAATGGGGTGGCCTTGGTCGGCGCGGCTTTCGCCTTGGCCGCGGATTTTGTCTTGGTTGCTGCGGGGGCAGGCTTTTTAGAAGCAGGTTTCTTTGCCGGTACTTTTGCTTTCGTGGCCATGGTTAAAGACTCCGATTGCGTTTGTGGTGGATGTGCCCAACAACCTAAGCCAAGCACGCATCTAAACCTTTGCTGATCACGTCCTTGGGCAACTTGCGTCCAATGAACACCATCTTGCTGGCCGGTTGCTCGTCGCGACTCCAAGGCCGCCCCGCATCCGTGCCCATCATCATGTGTACGCCCTGGAAAATCATGCGGCGCGGGCTGCCCTGAACAAAAAGGACGCCCTTATACCGAAGCATGTCCTGACCGTAAACCTGAGTGAGTGCGCTCATGTAGTGCTCGAGCTTGGCGGCATCAAATGGGCGCTTGGATTGATACACAAACGCTTGAATCTCGTCGCTGTGCGCAGGGGCGTGATGAGGAGGGTGGGGGTGGTGGCCGCAATGTTCGTCGTGATGATGATCGTGACCGCAGTGGTGGTGATCATGCTGATGCTGCGCTTGGGCTTGCTCGGTCGCTAAAAACTGTGGGTCAATCTCCAAAATGGCGTTGAGATTGAAACCCTTCAGATCAAGCACCTCCTTAATAGGCACCTGCCCCATGTGTACCGGTTGGATCGGCGCGCGTGGGTTCATGCGCAGCAAACGCTCGCGCAGCGATTCAATGGCATCGCTATCAACCAAATCGGTTTTGCTCATCAGGATGCGATCAGCAAAGCCCACTTGGCTTTGCGCTTCGGGCTGCGCATCGAGCGTGGTGTGGCCGTGTTTGGCATCGACCACAGTGACGATGGCGTCAAGCACGTAGCTCGACGCCACGGCGTCGTCCATAAAAAACGTTTGCGCCACCGGGCCGGGGTTAGCCATGCCGGTGGTCTCGATGACCACGCGGTCAAACTGCACCTCACCGCGCGCACGCTTGCCCGCCAAATCGCCCAGGATGCGCACCAGGTCACCGCGCACCGTGCAGCACACGCAGCCGTTGTTCATTTCCACAATCTGCTCGCCGGCTTCGCGCACCAGCAGGTCGTTGTCGATGCCTTCGGGCCCGAACTCGTTTTCAATGACCGCAATGCGCTGGCCATGCGACTCTTTAAGGATGCGATTGAGCAGCGTGGTCTTACCCGCGCCCAAAAAGCCGGTGAGCACGGTGACGGGAATGGCGGACGTGGTGGATGCGGCAGAAGACATGGCGCTGAACCTGAAAAAGGGCGCGGATTCTAGACACGATTGAGCCACAACCCCTTGAGGTACTCCCCCTCAGGATGCGTCATGGCTAAAGGATGATCCTCACCGGCCGCCAGACGCGCCATCAGCTGCATGTCCACCCGTGCATCGATCACCGCGCCGGCCACAATTTTTTGAAACAAATCCACATCAATCGCGCCCGAACATGAGAACGTGAGCAAGTTGCCCTCGGGAGCAAGCAGGCGTAGCGCATTGAGGTTGATGTCCTTGTAAGCGCGCGCTGCGCGGTCCACGTGGCGGTGGCTGGAGGCGAACTTGGGCGGATCGAGCACGATGAGGTCAAACGTCTGCCCCTCGGCCTTGAGCGCACGCAGCGCTTCAAACACATCTGCATTGCGCCATTCACCTTGCGCAGCACATGCATTAAGCACCCAGTGCTCGCGCGCCAAGGCCAGTGCTTCGGCGGATGAATCTATCGACAGCACTGCGCCCGCACCGCCGCGCGCTGCGGCCAACGAGAACCCGCCCGTGTAGCAAAAGCAGTTGAGCACGCGCGGCGCGCGGCCGTGCTGTTGGCGCCAGCGCGCCGTCAGTTGCGCCACCCGCAGACGGTTGTCACGCTGGTCGATGTAGTAACCCGTCTTATGACCCAACCGTACATCCACGAGGTAGCGCACGCCGTGCTCGTGGATCTCGATGCGCGCGGGTGGCTCTGCGCCACGGGCCACGCCTTGCGCGGGGGCCAGCCCCTCGCGCGTGCGCGCCGCGCTGTCGGAGCGCTCAAACACCTGCGTACACCCCGTGGCCGCCACCAGTGCATCAAAGAGCGCCTCGCGCTGCGCCTCCGCCCCGGCCGATTGCATTTGCACCACGAGTTGATCGGCATAACGGTCGGCAATAAAACCCGGCAGCCCGTCGGCCTCGCCAAACACCAGACGCACCGCATTGGTGGCTTCAAACAGCGGTGCGCGTCGCGCCACCGCCGCGCGCACCTTGGCCGCCAACCAATCGGCGTGGATGCGCTCGCCCTCCACAAAGCTCCAGCAGCGCGCACGCAACGTGGAATCGGGCGCATACGCAGCCCAGGCCAGCCAGCGCCCATCGTGCGCGGTAATGGCCACCGTGGCGCCGCGTTCGGGCTTGCCTTTCACGCGCGCCACAGCGGTGTCGTACACCCAGGGGTGACGGCGCAGCAAAGATTTTTCCTTGCCAGGTTTGAGTTGCACTTCAGCGGTCATGGTGTGGACTTCTTTTTGGCACGAGGGTGGGCCTGGTCGTAGACCTTGGCCAGATGTTGAAAGTCGAGCTGGGTGTAGATCTGCGTGGTGGAGATGTTGGCGTGGCCCAGCAGCTCTTGCACCGCACGCAGGTCGCCGCTCGATTGCAACACATGCGAGGCCATCGAATGGCGCAGCATGTGCGGATGCACGTGCACGCCCAGCCCCAGAGCGCGCGCCAGCGCTGCAATGCGCGCACGCACGCTGCGCGTACTCAGGCGCTGACCGCGTGCAGATAAAAAAAGCGCGCGGCCATCGGCGTGTGCCCCCCCCAAACTGTGGCGCGTCGCCAGATACGCACGTAAAGCGCTGACCGCCGCCTGCCCCATGGGCACAGTGCGCGTCTTGCGCCCCTTGCCGGTGACGGTGACTTGCGCCTCGCGCAGATCAACCCAACCGCTCGATGCACTCAACCCCGCCAGCGGTTCGGCACCAAAGTATTGCCAGTCCAAAGCCACGGTCTCGGCCAAGCGCAAACCGCTCGAATACATCAGCTCCACCAACGCACGGTCACGCAGCGCCAGGGGGGAGCCATCCGTGTCGTGTGCTGCCAGTTGCACGGCCGCGTCGGGCGAAAGCGCCTTGGGCAAACGCTTGGGGCGACGCGGCGCGCGCACACCCTGCGCGGGGTTGGTGGTCAGCTCACCGTGACGCACGAGCCAGGCGCCAAAACTGCGCCAGGCCGAGAGCGTGCGGGCGATGGATGCCGGTGCTTGCCCCTGCGCATGCAAGCGCGCCGCCGCCCGACGCACATCCGCCGCAGTCAGCTGCGGCAAGGTAAGCGCGTGGGCCTGCATCCAGGTGTGAAGCGTGTGCAAGTCGCGCTGATAGGCGCCCAGCGTGTGCGGCGAAACGCGGCGCACGTGGGCCAGTTCATGCAGGTAACGCTGCGCGGTGGCAGGCAGGGGGGCTTCCATCAAATACAAGTCTCGTGGCGACGACGGCTTTCATTTCACTCGCGTTTGCCCAAGACGCGTTTGTCTAAGCCGTTCAGGCCGTGGCTCGCACCGGCACGGCCTGCGCAGCGGGCAGCAAGCGCGCTAGCGCTGCTGCAGCCAAATGCGCAAAGCGCGTTAGAAACTCCGTGCCCATCGTGACTTGAAAGCGCTCGCGCTCGTCTGAGCCCAGCACCAGCAGACCAAAGGGTTCAGATTCGGAATCAGTGTCCAAGCGCAAGGGCATCAAGGCCAGGCTACGGATGGTGGCCACGTTGGGGTGCATCCATATGGCCGCCTCAAAGCCTGCATTGGCACCCGCAAACGGGGCGCGCATGCTTTTGACCAGGCGTTTGACATCGTCATTGACCGGCGCGGCCCACTCATAACCTTGATAGCCCGGCGCCACGGTCCAAAGGCGCAGCGCGGCATAGGGCACACCAAAAATTTGTTTCATTTGCTCAACGGCGGTGTCGGGCAAAGCCACCGCATCGGGTTGGGCGAGCAGCGCACGCGCCCACACGATGAGCTTGTCCACCAGCGCATCGTTGTCCACGCCGTGGCGCTTGAGTTCAGCCATGTGGCTTTCCAGTGCTTGGATGCGTTGCCGTTGCACTTGGGCCTGACGCTCCACGAGTGAAACCGCCTGACCGTTTTGCAGATGAGGCACGGTGAGTGTGGCCAAGAGTTCCGGGTGCGCCTCCAAAAATTCGGGGTGGGCCTGCAGGTACTCGACAACGTCTTGTGGGTTCAATGTGCTCATCGTGCTTGTGCTCATGTCCTGCTCCCCGATTCAGATTTCAATTTCACTCGTAAACACGTCCACCGCGGGACCCGAAAGGAACACGGGTTGCCCCACACCCGCCCAACGTACCCGCAGTGCGCCGCCGGGCACGTGCACACGCACATCCGCATCGAGCAGTCCACGCGCAATGCCACTGACCACCGCCGCGCAAGCGCCCGTGCCGCAGGCCAACGTCTCGCCCGCGCCGCGTTCCCACACGCGCACGCGCACCTGCGTGCGGCTCAGACACTGCATGAAGCCTGCATTCACGCGCCGCGCAAAACGCGGATGATGCTCGATCAGCGGTCCCAACGTGGTCACAGGCGCGCCCGCCACATCGTCCACCCGCTGCACGGCGTGCGGGTTGCCCATCGACACCACCACCACTTCAACATCCGCACAAGGCGCATCCAAGGCCCACACCTGCGCCTTGCCCTCGCTGCGCGCAGTCAAACCCGTGTCATCAAAAGGAATGCGCGCCGCCTCAAACGCTGGCGCGCCCATGTCCACGGTCACACTGCCGTCGTCCTCAAGGCGTGGCTCAATCACGCCCGCCAGGGTTTCCACGCGAATGCGGCGTTTGTCCGTCAGGCCCAGCGCGTGCACAAACTTTACAAAGCAGCGCGCACCGTTGCCACACTGCTCCACCTCGCCGCCATCGGCATTAAAGATGCGGTAGCGAAAATCTGCGCCCGCCTGCTGCGCGGCTTCCACCACCAAAATTTGATCGGCCCCCACACCAAAGTGCCGGTCGGCCAAGCGCCGCAATTGTTCGGGCGTGAGGTTAAAACGCTGACGAATGCCATCGAGCATGACAAAGTCATTGCCCGCGCCGTGCATTTTGGTGAAGCGAAGTTTCATGGGTGGGTTACTCAAAAGCTGCCGGAATATCGCGCGCCGCGTGGAGCACGCGCACCACCTTAATGCCATCGGCTAAGGGCAAATAGAAAATGACATGGCTGGCGTGAGCAAAACTGCGAATGCCGACCTCAAGTTCATTTCGCATTCGGCCCATCAAAGGGTGCGCGGCCAGCAAGACCAAAGTTTCATCAAGTCGGTCAACCCAACGGTTTTCGGCGCTGGGATTGTCTTCGGCGATAAAACACCAAATATCGAGAATGTCCTCGTTGGCAAGAAGCCGACATAAAACGCGCGACATGCACTAACTCTTTTTTTTGTGGGCTGTGCGCGCTCGGCCCTGACGCTTTACAACTTCGGCATCCCAAGGCTCGGCGGGGCCCGAGTTCAAGCCCCGGTGGATTTCGGCTCTGAGTTGTTCCAGTTTCGCGGCACGTGTTTGGTCTTTTTCGTCCATCAGGCGCAGCGCTTCGCGAACCACTTCGCTGGCCGAGGTGTAAAGGCCCGAAGCGACTTTGGCGCGCACCAGTTCTTCCAGTTGTGGCGTGAGATTTACGTTGATGCCCATAACGCTCTCCTGTTCATGCTGTTAAATCGAGCGTGGTCATTGTGTCAATTTATGTCAAAGATTGACATTTTTTGCATAAACCGAAGCCTCGCCCTGCGGGCGCGTCTTGAAGCGCCGATGGGTCCACAGGTACTGCTCAGGCAGGCGTTGCACCCAGTGTTCGATCTCGCGGTTCATGCGGGCGGTGTCGTCTTCAATGGATGCGCCGGGGAAGTGTTCCCAGGGGGCGGTCAGGTGCAGCACGTAGCCCTCAGCCGTCATTTCAGTCACGGCCATGATGACTTTGGCGTTCAACATGCGCGCCAGGCGCGAGACCATGGGCACGGTGGCGGCGCTCACGCCAAAGAAAGGAACGAAGAGGGAGGCGTGTGGGCCGTTGTCCATGTCGGGCAGGTAATAAAGCGGCAGGCCCTCTTTGAGGGCGCGCACCACGCCGCGCATGTCGGCGCCACGCGCCAGGAGCACGGGATTGTTGAAGCGTTGGCGCGCTTTGAGCAGCCAGGCGTCCCACACTGCATTGCTTTGGCGCGCGTAAATGGAGGCGCCGCGCACCAGGGTGTTGACGCGCAAGCCCCCGGCATCGAGCCCCACAAAGTGCGGCGCCACCATGATGAGAGGGCGCAGTTCGGGGTTGAGCAAATGTGGTGTGCCTTGCACGCGCACCAGGGTTTCAACGTCGGTGCGCGTGCCTTGCCACAGCACGGCATGGTCCAACACGCTGCGGGCGATGTTGCAAAAGCATGCGCGTGCCACACGTTCGCGCTCGGCTTCAGTCCATTGCGGAAAACACGCGCGCAAATTGGCCAGGGCCACGTGGCGGCGCGAGCGGGCCACCCACCACAACACGGCGGCCAATGTGCGAGCCAGGCGCGCACGCGCTGTCACCGACCAACGTGCGGTGGTGTTGATCAGAGCGATCCACAAACGCGCAAACAGACCCACCATCAGGAACTTTCTTTCGGGGGTTCTTGGGGGGGTTCTTGAGGTGGTAGGGGCGCTCCTGCGGGCACCTTGTAGCGGTGGTAACCCCATAAATATTGCGCGGGCATTTTGCGAATCAGGTTTTCCATGGCGCGGTTCAGCGCTGTGGCATCAGTCAGGGCGTTGCCGGTAAGCGGTTCGATGACCGGTGCAATGTGCAAACGCCAACCACGCCCTTGGGGCAGGCGCTCGCCCACATAAAAAACAAGATTGGCATGGCAGGCGTGCGCCAAGCGCGCGGGCAAGGTCATGGTGTAGGCCCACTGGCCAAAGAATGGCGCCCACACCCCTTCGCCTGAGGAAGGCACTTGATCGGGAAGCATGCCGGTCACGTGTCCAGCCTTGAGCGCGCGCATCAGTTGGCGCACACCCGTGACCGAGGTGGGGGCCAGTTGCAAACCCGGCAGGCTGCGCCCCGCTTGCATCAACGCATCCACACCGGCAAATCGTGTGGGGCGAAAGAGCGCGGTAAAGGGACGCGTATCCACATGGGCGTGCAAGGCATAACCCTTGGAGAGAATTTCAAAGCAACCCAAATGTGGTGACAGATAGAGGGTGGGTTTGCCGGGCCGCTGTAAGGCTTTGAGTTGGTCAAAGTCGTCGACGCTGATTTTGTCGAGCAAGTCTTGGGGCGGACGCAACCAAACCCACACGGCTTCGAGAATTTGTTGGCCTGCTGCAGCAATGGCGGCACGACGTGTGCGCGCATCCCAGTAACCCGCCGCGCACAAATTGGCGCGCAGCCGTGTGCGGTAACGGCGCGAAGTCCAATACGCAAACCAACCCGACAGACCGCCCAGCGTGTGCACCACGCGCAAAGGCAACGCGGCGATGAGTTGCGCAAAAAATCGAAGCACGATGTGTTCGAGTAAACGTTGGAAAAGGGGCGCATCGTATTCGGTGTGCGTTGTTTAGACTGCGCGCGGCTTTGGTTACTGTTTTGGCTGCTTTATCCGCCGATTTAGGACAACTTGCAGGGCGGCGGGTGTCGGGCCTGTTGAGTGGTTTGAAATTTGTGGCGAGTTCTTGGTGCGAGGCATCTTTCCCTCACCCCAATCCCTTGCTCGAAATGACAAATTGCTTGGCGCGTTCTTGCACCACAAATACTGCTAAAGCGTCGCCGCTCCCGAGGACGGCAACGCAAGATCGTCCCCGACCTTTACTTTGTGGAGTGGCACATGGCCAACGATTTTTTATTTACCTCTGAATCTGTCTCTGAAGGGCACCCCGACAAGGTGGCCGATCAGATTTCTGATGCCATTCTTGATGCCATCTTGGCGCAAGACCCGCGTTCGCGCGTGGCGGCCGAAACGCTGTGCAACACGGGCTTGGTGGTGTTGGCCGGTGAGATCACCACCAACGCGCATGTCGATTACATCGAGGTGGCGCGCGACGCCATTCGCCGCATTGGTTACGACAACACTGAGTACGGTATCGATTACAAGGGTTGCGCAGTGTTGGTGGCCTATGACAAGCAAAGCAACGATATTGCGCAGGGCGTGGATCAAGCCAGCGACGACTACCTGAACCAGGGCGCCGGCGACCAAGGCCTGATGTTCGGCTACGCGTGCACTGAAACGCCCGACTTCATGCCTGCGCCCATTTACTACGCGCATCGACTGGTGGAACGCCAAGCCCTGCTGCGCAAAGACGGTCGCATGCCTTATCTGCGCCCCGATGCCAAGAGCCAAGTGACGATGCGTTATGTCGATGGCAAACCGCATTCGATCGACACCGTGGTGCTCTCGACTCAACACTCGCCCGAACAAAGTGAGGGCAAGGTGATGAAGAAAGCATTCATCGAAGCGGTGATCGAACAAATCATCAAACCTGTGTTGCCCGCCGAGTGGCTGAAAAACACGCGCTACCTTGTCAACCCCACCGGCCGTTTTGTCATTGGTGGCCCGCAAGGGGACTGTGGCTTAACGGGCCGCAAAATCATCGTTGACACCTATGGTGGCGCCTGCCCGCATGGGGGTGGTGCGTTCTCGGGCAAAGATCCCTCCAAGGTGGACCGCTCTGCTGCGTATGCCGCGCGTTATGTGGCCAAGAATGTAGTGGCCGCGGGTTTGGCGCGGCAGTGCCAAGTGCAGGTGGCCTATGCCATCGGCGTGGCCAAACCCATGAACGTCACCGTGTACACCGAGAACACGGGCGTGTTGCCCGACGACAAAATTGCGCAACTCGTCAACGACCACTTTGATCTGCGTCCCAAGGGCATTGTGCAAATGCTCGATTTGCTGCGGCCCATTTACAGCAAGAGCGCGGCTTACGGCCACTTTGGCCGCAATGAGCCCGAGTTCACGTGGGAGCGCACCGACAAAGCGACCGAGCTGCGTCGCGCGGCAGGGTTGTAAGAAGCGTAAGAGACCTGTGAAGGCAAACGGGGCACGCCCACTGGGGTGCCCCGTTTGCACCACCGCAAAGTGCGTCGCTACGCGGCTTCAGCGACCTTAAAGATGCTCACAGCGCCGGCCAGGGCTTCGGCCTGTTGCGCAAGCACTTTGGCGGTGGCCGCCGACTGCTCGACCAGCGCAGCGTTTTGTTGGGTCACGCTATCGAGCTGCGTCACGGCTTCGTTGACCTGACCAATGCCCGAGCCTTGCTCGCGTGAGGCAAGGCTGATTTCTTCCATCATCTGCGCCACGGTTTGTACTGACTGCACCACGTCAGTGATGGTGCGCCCCGCAGCTTCAACGGCTGACGAACCCGCATCGACTTTGCTCACTGAATCACCAATCAGTGTTTTGACTTCACGTGCGGCGTCGGTGGTACGACGCGCCAGGGCGCGTACTTCAGCGGCCACCACCGCAAAACCGCGGCCTTGCTCGCCCGCACGTGCTGCCTCGACCGCAGCATTGAGCGCCAGGATGTTGGTTTGGAAAGCAATGCCATCGATCACGCCAATGATGTCGCTAATGCGCCGTGCAGAAGCTTGGATATCGCTCATGGTGCCCATCACGGCCTGAACCTCTTGCCCTCCCTGCGCAGCCACTTCGCGTGTGCGTGAGACGACCTTATTGGCTTGTGTAGAAGTGCTGGTGTTTTGTTGAACCGCTGAGGTGAGTTGCTCCATCGAGGCGGCCGTTTGTTGCAAGCTGGCGGCTTGTGCCTCGGTGCGTGCCGACAGATCTTGATTGCCCGAGGCCACCTCAGAGGCCGTTTGCGTCAGCCCCGAGACCTCGCGTCGCACATCGCCCACAATGGCCTGAAGATTCACGTTGAGCTGATTCAGGCCACGGTAAACCTGACCAATGGCGTCAGTTCGGGTGGTCGTCAATCGATGGGTAAGGTCGCCCGCTGCCATGCGATTGATGCCCGCCAAAATGTCATCCAGAGGGCCGGTTACCCGAGCGCTGATGGCGCAGCACCCCATCAGGGTGGCCACCACGCAAAGGACGGTCAGCCCAATCAAGCCGGCGGTGCTGGTCGGCAGCAACTTGGCTGCGAGTGCAGCACCCCCGACCGCGCAGGCCACGGACAGCATGACCTGTCCGCGCAAAGACAAGGACAGTGCCCGCCCAATTCGTGCCGCAAGTCCTGGCAAGTGCACATGCCCCCCCACGACGCGAGTACGAATCTGATTGGCCTCCGCCTCTTTGCGCATTTGCGCATACAGGGCTTCGGCCGCCACCACTTGTTCGCGGGTGGGTTTGGTGCGCACGCTCACGTAGCCCACGGGTTTGCCGTTTTCCAAGATGGGTGTGGCATTGGCCACCACCCAATAGTGATCACCATTTTTGCGGCGGTTTTTCACAATCCCGGTCCAAGGCAATCCGCTGCCACAGGTGCGCCATAAGTCACGAAACGCTTCGGCCGGCATATCGGGATGGCGCACAAGATTGTGGGGTTGCCCCATGAGTTCTTCGGCCGTGTAACCACTGGTGCGCACAAAGGCGGCATTGCAGTAAGTGATGTTGCCCTTGGTGTCGGTGGTGGACACCAAAGTTTCGTTTGCGGGGTAGTCGTACTCCTGTTGAGTGACGGGCAAATTCATGCGCATGGCGATCTTCCTTGTGGTCTTGGTCAGTGGCTCAACAAAAAGGTTGTGGGGGATAGAGACGGCGTCACCGGGCATTGCATCGCTCGATTTGCATCAATGCGTGCATCAATGCGACATCTGACCGACACGCACGGCTGCTGCACTGTTTCACAGCCCTGGCCGTGGCGGTGCGGAGAAAAAACGCACTAACAACCTGGGAATTACGTATTGCGGTTTGCGTGTGAGCCCGTGATCAAAAAAGGCAGGCCTTTATGGCGCTATCTGAAGCATTGCCAAGCTT
>WBZQ01001242.1_pt1 | contig 18130 bp, 16 predicted proteins | sample 5204251 | NCBI WGS metagenome assembly WBZQ01 (sample SAMN12412402, study PRJNA552823) | activated sludge metagenome | isolation source: activated sludge from nitrification reactor of wastewater treatment plant... | place: USA: Virginia | collected 2017-09 | reverse complement strand
ATATGTTTACTGCTTGAGCGTAGTGCGATGTTTTTTCGTATCCAGAAATTGCTGTAAATAGGGTAATACCAGTGATGGTTCTTCTTCCTGGACGGCGTGGCCAACCTTATGAAGGACGATCAATTTTGAGTTGGGCAAATTTTTATGGAGGCGCTCGCCAATGGCTAAAGGCACAATTTCGTCCTCTTCGCTCCAAATAATTAAGGTAGGGATCGTTAAGTTGGCATAATTTTCTGAGAATTGCTGCAAATCTGCTGGAAGCATCTGCCGTACGCTGGTGAGCGTCGCATATTTGGCATTGGGTTTGCTCAAATTATCAGCGTAATGGTCGACGGCATTTTGTGGAATCAGATTATCATTGAAATACACTTTCTTCAGTAAATTTCTGACCTGAAAGGTGTTAGGAATAGCGTAGATAATAAGTGATCCCAGTATCGGGGTAGCCAATATTTTGACGAAACCTGGAAGATCTTGCGGATAGGCGATGCTGTCTATTAATATCAGGCTTTTTTGTAGATCTGGATGTGATATGGATAGATAGATCGATGTCGCCAGCGCTACTCCGCCGCCATAAGAATGCCCAATAATGTGAAGATTTTTCAGTTTGTTTTCAAGGATGAAATTTCGTACCAATCTGGCTTGTTCATAAACGGAGTATTGATCATCGCGTGGTTTCGGAGACTCTCCAAAGCCTTTTAGATCAATGGCAATGACACGGTATTTTTGTGCCAGTGGCTCAATAACATACCGCCAACTATAGCGGCTGGCACCAAAGCCATGGATGAGTAAAACAGGATCTCCTTGGCCGACACTACTGGCGGCTAGTCGTAATTCATCTATTTCATCAGGGTTACGATATTTCGACCAACTCGGAGTGTTTCTGTCCATGACCGCACAGCCACTCAAATTTAGAAATCCAGATAACACTATAAGGATAATCGTTCTTGTGAAAAGATTATGGATCATTTCAAAGATCGAATCAGCATGACCATATCAAATATTCCACCTACGGCAAAAGATAACGCTCCAAAAATAGGGAGGATTGCAATCGCTAAACAGGCTGATTTTAGCCGTTTGGCTTCCGATTCATCTTCAATTTTCATGTGGCGCGGAATGGATAGAATTACGTAACTAATCAAACTAAGAAAGATAATGTTTCCGATGGAGAGTGGGAGAAGATTGGTCAGATAGATTTCGATCGGACCGAGTGTTTGTTCCGTGCAATAACCACATTTATCAATCATCTCAAACATCATGTCGCGACGAGCGTTAATGATCTGAAAGAAACTCAGCGTAGTGTTTACAGCGCCCCATAAAGCTGCCAGTAGAACGATTGGAAGCCCCAGTTTATCCATCGGTTTTCCTTTTAGCAAAAGAAGATAACAATAAGTAGGATTCTTTAGGGCCAATTAATCAGTGCTTAAAGCTTGTAGGCTGCCTCATCCTTTTATTGCATCAATTGTTTCATCCACCGTTGCAGACTTTTCTTTAGGGAGTTAATCACTTGGAAGGCTTATTCTAGCTATGCGACTTCTGCTTTTTCGATAACGACATCTTCAACCGGTACGTTTTGGTGTCCGGCAGCGTTTCCTGTCTTTACTTTCTTAATTTTATCGACAACATCCTGACCCTCGATAACTTTACCAAAAACACAATAGCCAAAACCTTGTGGTGTTGCCGATTGGTAGTTCAAAAAACCGTTATTGGCTACATTGATAAAAAATTGCGAGGTAGCTGAATGAACATCAGCCGTTCGTGCCATGGCAATGGTGTAAGCATCATTTTTCAGCCCATTCGCTGCTTCATTTTGAATCGGTGCCTGTGTGCTTTTTTGTTTCATGTCGGACTCTAATCCACCACCTTGAATCATGAAATCGTCGATGACACGATGGAATATCGTATTATCGTAGAACCCACTATTGACATAGTGTAAGAAATTTTCCACTGTTACAGGGGCTTTTTCTTGATCTAGTTCCAGAGTGATGATGCCAAAGTTAGTATGTAGCTTGACCATAATGCTTCCTTAATTGATACAGTTCGGTATTGAATTATTGATGAGTCTTTTTAGAACTCGAGATACGAGTAATATCTTGAATGATAATATTGGTTTTAGGGACATCTCTTGAAAATGGACCAGAAGAGCCTGTCGGTGTCGAAGCGATTTTATTCACGACTTCCATACCCTTGACTACTTTACCAAAAACAGCGTAGCCATAGCCACTGGCATTAGGTGCTTTGAAATTCAAGAAATCATTCTTGGCAACATTGATGAAAAATTGTGCAGTGGCCGAATTGGGATCAGAAGTACGTGCCATGGCTATCGTTCCAATGTCGTTCTTTAAACCGGTGTCAGATTCGATCGGTATTGGAGGGCGTGTGGGTTTTTGGTTCAAATCGGCATCAAAACCACCACCTTGCACCATGAAGTTTGGAATAACACGATGAAAAATTGTATTTTTGTAAAAACCATCGTCAACATATTGCAAGAAATTTGCTACGGTTTTTGGCGCTTTATCGGAATGAAGCTCAATGGTGACATTTCCCAAGCTGGTTTTTATTTCTACAGTAACATTTTCTGCATGGCCATTCGATGATAAGAATAGGAAAGTGAAAAGCAGCACAAACAGACTAAGGCGGTTATACATATTTTTTCCTGTTAAGAGAAGAAGAATTGCCTAAGGATCATTGGTTATAAAGGTGATAAAAGCTTCAATTCCGGCGGTATGCTATACTGCGTGAGTTTCGCTGTTAGCCCAAAATATCCAGAATTTTACCAAGAAGTAACCCAATTCTACAATTAATCCGCTTATTTTTTTATGCTCAAAATTTTCAACTCAATTGCTCGAGAAAAACAAGAATTTGTTCCATTGGTGCCAGGAGAAGTAAAAATTTATGTCTGCGGTATGACAGTTTATGATTATTGTCATCTGGGCCACGCGAGGGTTCTAGTCGTATTCGATATGGTAATTCGCTGGTTAAAAATCAACGGATTTGAGGTGAATTATGTTCGTAATATTACTGATGTGGACGATAAGATTATTAAACGTGCGCAAGACAACCAAGAATCAATTGAAGCCTTAACCGATCGTTATATTCAAGCCATGAACCAGGATGCAGCCGCTTTGGGTGTGTCGCAACCCACGCATGAGCCACGTGCAACTGCCTATATTGGATCTATGATTGATATGATCAACACGTTAGTTGAGAAAAAATTAGCTTACCATGCAGTCAATGGCGATGTATATTATTCAGTTCATCATTTCCCCAATTACGGTAAATTGTCTGGGAAATCACTTGAGGATTTACGCGCAGGTGAGCGAGTTGAAATCGATTCCCGTAAAAAAGATCCGCTGGATTTTGTTTTATGGAAATCAGCTAAGCCCGGCGAGCCTTTTTGGGATTCCCCCTGGGGAAAGGGAAGGCCGGGTTGGCATATTGAATGCTCAGCGATGAGCGGTCAGCTGCTGGGTGTTCAATTCGATATTCATGGAGGCGGCCAAGATTTGCAATTTCCACATCATGAGAATGAAATCGCACAGAGCGAGGGGGCACATGATCATCCTTTTGTAAATTACTGGATGCATAATGGCTTTGTACGTGTCGATAATGAAAAAATGTCAAAGTCATTGGGGAATTTTTTTACTGTTCGGGAAATTCTTAATTACTACCAACCAGAAGTTGTGCGTTTTTTTATTTTGCGCGCACATTATCGCAGTCCGTTGAATTATTCCGATCAGCATTTGAAGGATACCAAGCTGGCTTTGGATCGTTTATATATAGCACTTAGAGAAGTGGGTCCTATTCATATCAACTCATCAGCGATTAACTGGAATAGTATTTATGCAGAAAGGTTCAGGATTGCTATGGAAGACGATTTCAATACACCGGAAGCGATAGCGGTATTGTTTGAATTGGCCAGTGAAATCAATAAAAGTAGCTCGAAGGAACTTGCAATATTATTAAAATCGCTCGGTGGTTTGTTAGGACTATTACAGCAGAATCCACAGGATTATCTACAAAATAGTCCATCTGGCAATGATTTAAATGTATTAACCGAAGATGAGATAGAACAATTCATTCGCGAGCGTGTTTCTGCACGTGCGGAGAAACGTTACTCCGATGCGGATAATGTTCGTAAGCAATTGCTTGTCAAAGGAGTTGTTCTAGAGGATAGCGCGCAAGGCACTACTTGGAGACGCATATAATTTTCAGGAGAGACTGAATCAGCGCAATGTCAATCATCAATAATGGTAAGAGTCTTACATCCAAGTGACTGAAGCCTATCATTTTAGCTGTACACTGCAATTGTTTACCAAATCGGGCGCATCTCTATATTTTGGCAATATTTAATTACAGGTCGTTTAGATGCAAAATTTACCGGAACGCACACATATCTATCAGAACCATCACTTCGACAGTACACGTTGGGATTATTTCGAATCTCGCGGAGATGATATCGTTATTGCAACGTCGTACAAGGCAGGTACAACCTGGACGCAAGCGATTGTTGCGCATTTGCTATTTCCAGATGGGAACTTCCCAGCTCCGCCAGCGCAAATGTCTCCGTGGTTAGATATGCGGGTTGTTCCACTCGAAGTGGTTCTGAATAATTTGAAGTTGCAGCAGCATCGCCGCTTTATTAAAACGCATCTGCCCCTTGATGGCTTGCTTTATAATGAAAAGGTCAAATATCTCTATATCGCACGCGATGCTCGCGATGTTTTTATGTCGTTGTGGAATCACTACACCGGTATGAAGGAAGAAATGCTGATGCTCCTAAATATGCTGCCCGGGCGCATGGGAGATGAACTTCCGCAACCGCCGGATGATATCCATACCTTCTGGCAGAATTGGATAACCCGTAGCTCGTTTGCGTGGGAAGCTGACGGTTGGCCATATTGGTCGCATCTTGCGAATGTGCAATCCTGGTGGAATTTCCGTCACTTGCCTAACATTCAGTTGTTCCATTATACCGACATGCTCGCAGATACTGAGCGTGAAGTCCGCCGCATTGCCACGTTTCTGGAAATTGAGGTGCCAGGAAAAGCTTGGGACGGAATCATCAAAGCAATTTCCTTTGCAGAAATGAAACGCCAAGGTGAACTGTATGCGCCAGGAGGCGGCCAATTCTGGAAAGGTGGAGCGGAGACTTTCATGCATAAGGGTACTAATAATCGTTGGCGCGATGTACTTTCTGATGAAGAATTGACATTCTATGATGATGCTTGTAGACGTGCGCTGGCCTCAGATTGCCGCAAATGGCTAGAGAATGGCGGAACGATCTGATGGAGAGAGCTTTTCTTCGTACGAAGTGCACGAAAAGAGCGGGAAGAGATTACATATAGGGATTTAAGGTTAAATCAGCTATAACCGCGATTAAGGGCGACAAGATACTGTCCGAATTGTTTTTAGATCAAAGAAAAAACTAGTTAAATTTTTTGTAATCCCCGATAAAGCTGAATAATTTCTCGATCACTGATTGGCTTTTCGTTTCTCCGACCCATAAAATAGTAACCCGATGCGGCATCTAGTGTGCCAGGTGAGTTAATAATACTTGAATCAAAATACTTTAAAAAGAAACCGGTAAAGCTTGAAAAATAATAAACAAATTGACGGATTCTCGGGTGCTCGCAAAAACTGAGTAGGAAATACCGATAAGCCCATGCTAATGCCATTCCTGACCCACAAACGGCACCGCTTTCAATTTCGCTGAAGTAGCGAAATAATCGGCGATGGCCTAAGTGCGTAAAGCGCGTGAAATCGTAGCAACCCATATGAACTTGCTGCATGAAGGGTGTTTCTGCATAGACTAACCCATCCAATTTGAGCACACGATGCATCTCAGCGACACAACGGTAAGGATCGACAACATGCTCTAAGACTGCTTGGATAATGACACAATCAAATGAATGATCGCCAAAAGGTAAATCATGTCCGTCACAGATCATCTGAGTCCTAGGAGCGAAAGAAACATCCGTTTCTACAAGCTGAATTCTACTGTCCTTAGTCAATATTTCCATTCCTTCACCTAGGATTCCTCCCCCGATAATCAAAATAACAGGAAATGGCGTTTGTTCGAGCAAGTGATCGACTAATTTTTGGTAATTTTCGGGGCCCTTGGTGTTACGACCCAGTGTCGGTAAAAAACTTTTAATGCGGTTCTTAATCGAAGAAATTTTCGTATCTTCGAATGTAGTAGTACGGTGATGAATAAAATCGCTGAGTGAAAACAGACTGTTTGATTCATTAATTAATACAGGAATGCCATTTACGATTGGAAAAATGGCCTGGCACGATTTGCACGCAAAAGTTGCTTCATGTGAGTTCAAATGGTGATGACAAACAGGGCATTGTAACAATGAAACAACCGAAGCATTAATTGCGAGAGGTGTAGTAGACATTTATTGCCTCTAAAAGTCGATGCATTAGACTATCGGGTTAATGCGGTAGTCTGAAAATTATTCGGTTAATTATATAGTCACAGGAAAAAAATCTGAAATACCCATCAGTAAGAAAATCAAAAAAATAATGGATGCTATATGATTTCAGCGATCCTCTATAAGAGAAGCTTTGGCATATAAATGCCCTGCAATTATGTATCACTGTTGACAGTCTTTTTCGTATACTCATCATCACTATCAACCGACGTAGAAAATAACTGATTTTTTCTTAAATTCGATTTATGACTGGCGAGTGGCTGAATTGCTGCGACATTCTGAGCGGCATGGTTTACCTTAAAAATAGAAATTGAGCCAATGAGGTCCTTAGCTTGATGCTCCAGAGATTCCGCAGATGCTGCAGCTTCTTCTACAAGTGCTGCATTTTGCTGCGTAACTTCATCCATTTGCGTAACTGCTTGGTTGATTTGTTCGATACCTAAGCTTTGTTCAAGTGAGGCTGCTGTAATTTCTGACATAATTACAGTAACTTGTTGAACAGCAGAAACAATATCTTCCATTGTTTTTCCCGCTTCGTTGACCAAATTATTTCCATTTTCAACTTTTTCTACGGAATCATGAATAAGGTTTTTGATTTCTTTGGCTGCAGTTGCGCTTCGTTGAGCAAGATTTCTAACTTCTGTGGCAACAACAGCAAACCCCCGACCTTGCTCACCAGCGCGAGCTGCTTCTACGGCAGCATTTAATGCTAGGATGTTAGTTTGAAAAGCAATTTCATTAATAGTGTTGATGATATTTGCAATCTTACTTGAGCTATCGCTGATTGAAGACATAGTCTCCACCACTTTAACCATCATCTGTCCACCCTTGAGCGCAGTATTACTGGCATTCGTTGAAAGTTGATTAGCTTGCTTAGCATTATCGGCGTTTTGTTTCACGGTAGAAGTCAGTTCTTCCATACTGGATGCTGTTTCTTCGAGTGAAGAAGCTTGTTCTTCTGTGCGTTGTGATAAGTCGAGATTACCACTCGCTATTTCACTGGATGCTTGTCGCACTAATTCGGCACTGTTACGAATATCCGAAACCGTTGCGCGAAGATTGATTCCCGTTTGCTTGAGTGCATTAATCAAGGCACCAAATTCATCTGAAAACTCATTAGTGATCGTAGTTTGTAGATCTCCAGCTGCCAGTGTATTGGCTATTTCGATAGCTTTATTTAAAGGTTTTAACGTATTTCTTTTAAGGAAATATCCAACCACACACATTGATAAAACACCGCTCATAGTGGCGATTGGAATAAAGCTACTCAACCATGATGGAGTTGCTGTCGTCTGTGTTAAACCCCACCACCCGGCACCTACAGCGCTCAATAATAACAGCGTTGGGATAGACAAATAGAGTGCGATCCGTTTCCCTAAAGTTATCTTGAAAAATGAAATAATTTTTCCAATCAGATCAGTGCGAACAACGGCACCATTTTTTATGATGAGATTTTTAGCTGTTCCATTGATAAATTGGCGATAAATTGGCGCTACTGTGTCGATAACCTCTCGTGATGGTTTGGTACGAACAGATAAATACCCAATAATAGTTCCATTTTTTACTAATGGTGTAGCATTACCCATAACCCAATAAAAATCCCCATTTTTGCGGCGATTTTTAACCAAACCGGTCCATGGTTTACCTGCTTTAAGTGTTCTCCATAAATCTTCAAAGGCTTCTGGTGGCGTATCAGGATGACGCACTATGTTATGCGCTTTACCGATCAATTCATCTTCAGAGAATCCACTAACCTCTATAAATGTCTGGTTTATAAATGTGATCCTTCCTTTGGTGTCAGTGGTTGATACAATGAGTGTGTCATCCCCGATGGGATACTCTGTATTCGAAACTGGCAAATTGACTCGCATGGCTATTTCCTCCCGAAAGTACAAGATTATGCAATCAATAAGCGGTTTTTAATTTAAAAAAAAGAATGCTAATGGCCTTTGTTTTGTTAAATCACAATCAAGTTTTGTTTTACTAAAAAGTAAGAGAATTCCTAGAATCGATTGATTACAATCGCATCAACATGATCTGTCTAATTTCCTCATCAATTAGCACAATAGGGTTGGTTTTCATGCTACTACCACGACAATTCGCAATCACTCTATCGAGTTGGTCGTGTTGTAATCCATAATGTGATAAGCGCGGTAATGCCAGTTCTTGTGTCCAACTGGTTAGCGTATTGAGTAAGGCTTCGTAAGCAGCTTGATGCGTAGTGAAATGTTGCTGGCATAGTATTTCAGCAACATGTGCATACTTTATTAAGGCCGGATTATTGGGTTCTCGGACTTGCATACTGGTAATGTTGATTTCACTGGCAGTCGCAACTAAGGTACCGCAAACTATGCCATGCGGGATTGGAAAAAACGCACCCAGAGGTGATGCAAGTCCGTGTACTGACCCCAATCCAACTTGCGCTAGGGTGATTCCTGACAATAGCGCGGCGTAAGCCATTTTTTCCCGATTTCGACGCTGTCCCTGGCTTTGTTTATACAATGGAATCAAAGCATCACGAACGGCTTGCAGTCCGCTGATTGCTAAAGCATCGGTAAAGCGATTGGATTTGATGGAAACATAGGATTCCAATAATTGCGTTAATGCATCCATGCCATTCGCAGCGATGATATCGGGTGGGCAATTTGATAATAAGTCAGGATCGATAATGGCGTACTCAGCAACCAATTTATCGTGACGAAATGACTTTTTAAAGCCATTTCCCCCTTGTACGCTAAGGACTGCGTTCTTGGTGGCTTCGCTGCCTGTGCCTGCAGTAGTCGGTACTGCAATGAAAGGAATAGCCGGGCCTTCATAAGGCAGTTCAGGGCCAACACCTTCCAGATAATCCATCACGGAGCGTTGCACTCGCAACAATCCAGCAACAGCTTTGGCAGCATCTAAAGCACTACCACCACCAATGCCAACAACCGCATCAAAAATATGACTTGAAAATGACTGGACGGTAACATCAACCCAATCCGGCGAAGGTTCTTGAGCTATGGTGCAATGCTGCCAATGGATTTTATGTTGCTTTAACTGTTCGATTAAAACATCCCAGCCATTAGTTCCGACAAATGAGCGCGCGCCGGTTATCAGTAAAACACGGGAACCGTAAGACTGAATAATGCCGGGTAGTTTTTTTATGACGCCGGAACCGAATTCAATGCGAGGCAATCGAGCGATAGAAAAATTGAACATTTCAAGCGTCAACAACTGGATAGAGGCCTTGGTATGTAACGCCATGACGTGGTTCGGCCATCCAATCTGCAACCGTATCGCGCCAAGTCAAATAATGTTGGGTTTCTTTATGTGCTACGGCATCCTGTTTTGTTTTATAGGCTTCATAAAAAACAAATTTCGTTGGATCTTCAGCAGATTGTAGAATATCAAAGCGCAAATTGCCCGGTTCAAGAACCGAGTTTTCGTGATTTAATTGGCAGGCTGCTTTAAAAGCTTCAATATTACCGGATTTGACAGAGGCATAAACGATTGTAACGTGCATTTTTACTCCTTGATTGGTTCAGAGATTGCCTAGCTCAGCTTAAGTTTTAGTTTAATTTTCAGATGGTTTTTTTGTTACTTAGGGATTTTTCTGTGTTTTATTGTGCTTGTACCTAAATTGGTTATAAAATTTTCAATACTGCTATTTTTGAGTATCGCTCTGTCTATACTTCCATCGCAACCATATTCTTAATCGCCTAAATTCATTCGTTTCAATCCTGTCTGGAAGTATTACGACGCTACAAAAAGGCGATAGCGATAATGGCTTTTCAAGTTTGAAAATGAGCACAGTCAGCATGGGCGTAACGAAGGAATTCGGTGCGATCAAGCAACGGATCGATTTTTTTGAACGCGTAGTGATCTTACATTGCATCTTTTCAAACAAATCAAAAGCGATCACTGCATTATTATTTAAAAGTAAAGCATCTTGTCTCAAGTAATAAACACAACTATAAGTTATGGCGATAGTCACTAATATTTTAATTGCTGTTGTTATAGCTAATAACCAAATGAGGATAATTGCCACACAATGGCTAACGATCAGTATTGCTGCAAGTGAGTAAGAGGGTTGTAAATTAATATGGATATGATCGAATTTATTATTCATTGAGCGTTCCAAACGTGAAACATAAATCCGTGCATATTACCTGCAGCTACTCTATCTAACTTTGGTGATAATCCGAATAATTCAGAAAAACTGATAAATTAAAATGGCCTTTGCTATGATTGCAACTTTTACCATTAATCATGCGATCCTTTCGCATATTGGCAAAAACAAATCTATCAGATCATAAATGAAAAAACGAATCAACACCTTTTAACTAAGCCAAGTAGAACACGAATGGATCATAATATTACGCTCATCACCACAATTGCTGCCGCATTCGGTTTGGCGCTTGTTTTCGGATTTATTGCAGAGAAAATTAAAGTACCGGCATTAGTAGGTTATCTGTTTGCCGGAATTGTCATTAGCCCCAATACACCGGGCTATGTTGGGGACATTGAAATTGCTGCGCAGCTTTCTGAGATTGGAGTCATGCTTTTGATGTTTGGCGTAGGTCTACATTTCTCGCTGAATGATTTACTTGCGGTCAAGCGTATTGCGGTACCCGGAGCCATTGTCCAAATGACCGTGGCAACAGTGTTGGGAACAATCATAGCCATGAGTTGGGGGTGGACTTTTGGAAGTGGATTGGTGTTGGGGCTTTCTTTATCCTGCGCGAGCACAGTTGTTTTATTACAGGCCATAGAATCACGTGGTTTGCTTGAGAGTATGAATGGCCGAATTGCTGTTGGTTGGTTGATTGTTGAAGATTTGGTAACGGTATTAATCTTGGTTTTACTTCCGACCTTTGCAGTCATGCTGGGTGGAGTTGATACAACTGCGGACCCAGCTAATTCCTGGTGGATGAGCATAGGCATTACGCTACTATTGGTTTCCGTGTTTATTGCCATTATGTTGATTGTCGGGCGGCGGTTCTTGCCCTGGTTATTACTGCAAGTGGCTGGAACTGGCTCACGGGAATTGTTTACGCTCACTGTGATTGCTTCGGCCATTTGTATTGCTTTTATAGCCGCTAAATTATTTAATGTTTCTTTTGCGTTGGGTGCATTCTTTGCTGGCATGGTTATGCGCGAATCGCACTTCAGTCATCGTGCAGCGGAAGAATCTTTGCCTTTACGGGATGCTTTTTCGGTATTGTTTTTCGTATCTGTTGGCATGTTGTTTGATCCGCGTATTTTTGTGGATGAGCCCTTACAAGTTCTCAGTGTGGTCGGCATTATTATTATCGGTAAATCTTTAGCAGCGTTGTTGCTGGTACTGATATTACGTTACCCGTTGAACACTGCATTGACCGTTGCTGCAAGTTTAGGTCAAATTGGTGAATTTTCATTTATTTTGGCAGGGCTAGGCGTGTCACTTGGGTTGTTATCATCGCAAGGGATGAGTTTGGTTCTAGCGGGTGCAATTATTTCCATTGCGTTCAATCCTATTGCCTTTGGTGCAGTTGCACCAATTCGAAACTGGTTATTGAAACACTCAGTTTTGGCGCGTAAATACGAAAATCGAGATGATCCATATGCTGAATTACCCATGAATACTGAAAGCAAGTTTCTTCAAGGACAGGTTGTTCTGGTAGGGTATGGACATGTGGGCAAACGAATTGGAGAGGGGCTCACGGAATGTGACATTCCGTTTGTTGTTGCAGAACAAAAGCGGGAATTAGTGCAGGATTTACGCAAACAGGGAATTAAGGCTGTATCGGGTGATGCCGCAGAACCTTCTGTGTTGATTCAAGCGCATATCACAAACGCCACTATGTTGATTATTGCGACCCCTGATCTATTTGACATGAAATCGGTGGTTGACACGGCTCGCACGCTTAATCCAGAGATTGAAATTGTTGTTCACGCACGTACTGAAGATGAAACGATATTATTACGGAAAGATAATATTGGCACCATTTTCTTTGAAGAGGAAGAATTGGCGAAAAATATGACGCATCATATACTCAATCGCTTCAGTAGCAAAACTAAAACAGATAGTCATAAAACGGCTTAAGTTTGGTTACGAAATAATAGCATCTAAACAACTTGAATTTATACGAGAGTACAGCAATGACAGAACAGTCTTATATTGGAGTTGATCAAGACGAAAATGGTGGTTTGACGCATTTAGGTCGTATCGTTAGAGATGCCTGGGTCTTTGATATTTTGCCTGAAACGGAAACCTGTGCGGGTTGGGATAGCGGACAGATGCAAATTCTATATGAAAAAGTCTATGCGGCATGGGAGCCTTACGCGCATCTACCTAGTCGATTACCAGATGATTTACGCGAACGGCATACAAAATTCTATACGACAGCCATTACTAACGCCAAGAAAAAAGGCTGGGACGCAGAGCTCAAGGATGATGATTAAGGATTTGATTGGTTTGTTGGAAAATGGATAATCCGCGCAGGCCCATCGAGTTTTTCCTTAATGACTAATAGTTGGAGCGCAGTTTGGAATTCACTATGTAAGCGTCGCGTCATTCCCGATAAGTTTTCTCGATAATAAACAGTTTCATAAGCAACTGGCTGATCTAATGCATCGCGTGCATGTGGCTTAAAGTTCTGCCAGGCCAGATCAATCCAGCATTTACGTTCACCATCAATAAATACAAATTCTTCATGGTCTATGATGGCCATATATTGCATACTCCGAATTGGAACAAACAAATGCTGTGTAGGACAACGAGCTAATAAAGTAATTGCCAGGTTGTAAATACTTGCGGGAAGATAACGTATCTCGCGTTTGATTTCAGCGTCTCGATAACAAGTGATTTCCATGATTTTCTGAGCTTTATTTTTAATAGCGATACTAAAAAATTAATTGGTTAGTCTATAACTTTTATATCTCAAGCCATAAATTCCCATTAAATAAACTACTTCAGATACATACGTGTGAAAGCAAAAGAAAAATTACCAACTGCGCGAAGCAATTTAAAAACCATTGCTACTTTGCTGCCTTATTTATTGGAATTTAAAGGTAGAGTCATTATTGCACTTAGTTTACTGATCCTAGCGAAGCTTGCCAATGTATCAGTGCCCTTAGTTCTAAAAGAAATTGTCGATGCACTTGATTCTTCGCGTGCCGAATTGATTTTACCGGTTTTTCTATTGATGAGTTATGGCGCTTTACGATTAAGCAGTACTTTATTCGGTGAGTTGCGCGATGCAATTTTTGCCAAAGTAACACAACGTGCTATTCGACGAATTGCCAATCGAGTTTTCTTGCACTTACATTCATTATCCCTACGATTTCATTTAGAACGTCAGACGGGCGGTGTTTCTCGTGATATTGAACGTGGTACGCGTGGCATTTCTTTTTTAATGAATTTTATGCTGTTCAACATTTTGCCCACGTTATTAGAAATCGGACTAGTAATGATCATCCTCATCAGTCAGTACGATATCTGGATTGCTATTATTACGTTTACGACTTTAATTGCCTATATCGCTCTGACATTAATTGTCACCGAGTGGCGCATGATTTTCCGTCGCACGATGAATACCATGGATTCAAAAGCTAATACACAAGCAATTGACAGTTTATTGAATTATGAAACAGTCAAGTATTTCGGCAATGAAAACTGGGAAGCACGGCGCTACGATATACATTTACAATCCTGGGAAAAAGCCGCCATCCGCAATCAAGTATCACTGGCCACACTCAACGCAGGACAAAGTGGAATTATTGCAATTGGTATGACGCTACTGATGTTTTTTGCTGCAGATAAGGTAATCGAAGGCAGCATGACGTTGGGTGACCTGGTATTAATTAACGCTATCATGTTACAGCTATACATGCCTCTGCATTTTTTGGGTTTCGTCTATCGTGAAATTAAACACGCATTAGCAGATATGGAACAAATGTTCCTATTACTGAATGAGAATCGTGAAATCCAAGATAAACTCGATGCACAAGTACTTGAAATTAAAAGTGCTAGCATTCGGTTTGATCACGTCAATTTCAGCTATGAACCTAACCGACAAATTCTATTCGATATCAGTTTCGATATTCCAGCAGGGCAAAACATTGCTGTTGTAGGTCATAGCGGCTCTGGAAAATCTACTTTAGCACGCCTATTATTTCGTTTCTATGATGTGCAATCTGGCAGTATTACCATCGATCAACAAGATATTCGCGATGTCACGCAACGAAGCCTACGAACTGCATTAGGCATCGTGCCACAAGATACCGTGTTATTTAATGACACTATTTACCACAACATCGCTTATGGACAACCGGATGCAACGGAGCAAGCCGTTTATTCATCAGCAGACTCTGCGCATATTCATGATTTCATTGAAAGTCTTCCAAAGAAATATGAAACCATTGTCGGCGAGCGCGGTTTAAAATTATCTGGAGGTGAGAAGCAGCGAGTCGCTATTGCACGGACAATTCTTAAGAATCCAGCTATCCTGATATTTGATGAAGCCACTTCAGCATTAGATTCCCAATCAGAAAAACGCATTCAAACAGAACTCAAACGCATTGCCCAAAACCGCACGACGCTGACTATTGCCCACAGGCTTTCAACTATTGCTGATGCTGACCAGATTCTAGTTATGGATCAGGGCCGCATTGTTGAGCGAGGCACACATTTAAAGTTGCTTGCGACGGGGGGGATTTACACAAAGATGTGGGAATTACAGCAACAGGAAAATTCAATCGCCAATGTACAGAATACCTCTTATGAAAGTAATCTTTAGGAATAAATAATTTTATTTATTCAATAAGTTAAATTTACTTATATTGTGAGTAACTCAATTTATGTTCCTAAGAATTTCAACCCTAGTAAATACGACCTTATTTCATAAAAGAATTTTTAGATTATCCACAAAATCTGTGTATAACTTTGTTGATAACTTGTAAATCCAACAGTTTAATCCCTGTATTTTTAGGGCTTTTTCTTGACTTGATTAATAACTCAACACTCATATAATCATATAAATATCAATAAGTTAATTTTCTACAAATAAACCTCTATTAATAAATAATCAATATTTTCTGATTGTGGATTGTTTAATTTGTCAAGTAGAGAATGGTGCTTGATAAGAGGTTCTAAAAATTAGGTCCGGATTTTTATAGACTAAAGTACAAGACATTTATACATCATTTTTAGTAAATGTATTTGGATATATATTGAGTCAGTTGCTGGCTAACTAGCAAACAGTGCGCTACTAATTGCATATATAATTAGTGGTCACTAAGTACTTTCCGAAATGTTCAATTGAATCTAAATTTTTATCCATTCTTGATTATTTCTCGATTATGCGCCCAATTCTAAAATCCAGTAAATTGACCAATGTTTGTTATGACATCCGTGGACCCGTATTAGAACGCGCCAAGCAAATGGAGGAAGAAGGGCACCGAATTATCAAATTAAATATTGGTAACCCAGCAACGTTCGGTTTTGATGTGCCAGAAGAGATTTTGCAAGATGTTATCCGTAATTTGTCGGATGCTTCAGGTTATTGTGATTCAAAAGGATTGTTTGCCGCGCGTAAGGCGATTATGCATTACACCCAAGAAAAACAAATCAAGAATGTGCAGCTGGACGATATTTTTATCGGTAATGGGGTATCTGAGTTAGTGGTATTGACAATGCAGGCTTTGCTGGATAATGGTGATGAGGTGCTGATTCCAATGCCGGATTACCCATTATGGACGGCTGCTGTGGTATTGTCGGGTGGGATAGGGCGGCATTATCTGTGCAATGAGTCAGAAGGTTGGTTACCGAATCTGGATGATATGCGCGCTAAGATTAGCAATAAAACACGTGCTATTGTCATTATTAATCCTAATAATCCTACGGGTGCGCTGTACCCTAAGGAACTATTGCTTGAGATCATCGATATTGCTCGTGAGCATCAGCTGATTATCTATGCCGATGAAATTTACGATAAAATTCTCTACGATGGCGTAACGCATACATCCATTGCATCATTGGCTGATGATGTTTTGTTTGTAACTTTTAATGGTTTATCAAAAAACTACCGTGCTGCGGGTTTTCGCTCTGGCTGGGCAGTGGTATCTGGTGAGAAAAATCATGCGCACGATTATATTGCGGGATTGAACATGCTGGCCTCGATGCGTTTGTGTGCTAATGTCCCGTCACAATTTGGAATACAAACCGCACTGGGGGGCTATCAAAGCATTTATGATTTGACATTGCCAACGGGACGGTTAATGCGACAACGCGATGTCGCTTGGCAGCTACTAACACAAATACCAGGAGTAACTTGCTACAAACCCCAAGCAGCTTTATATCTATTTCCTCGTTTGAATCCGGAAATTTATCCGATTCAAGACGACCAGAAGTTTGTACTGGATTTACTACTGGAAGAAAAAGTCCTATTAGTACAAGGTAGTGGTTTTAATTGGAAGGATCCGGATCATTTTCGCGTGGTATTTTTACCTAATGTAGATGACCTTACCGAAGCCATAGGCCGTATTGCAAACTATCTGCAACGCTATCGCAAGCGTCATAACACTGATTACAAATATTCCATCGCTTAACCTTTCCTTTGCTGGCTCATTTATAATTCGCAACTGATTATTACATTTCTAAATTTTTATGAAACCTATTCATATTGGCATTTTAGGTGTTGGCACCGTCGGTGGCGGTACATTTACCGTACTTAAACGTAATAGCGAAGAAATTGCGCGTCGTGCCGGGCGCAAGATCATTGTCAAAATGATCGCTGATAAAGACTTACAAAAAGCGCGAGAACTTGCAGGCAATGAAGTCGTGATTACTGATAACGCGCATGAAGTGACTTGTAGCCCCGATATCGATATCGTTGTGGAATTAATCGGTGGTCAAACAATTGCAAAGGAGTTGATTCTTGAAGCCATTGCACATGGCAAACATGTTGTAACCGCAAATAAAGCGTTGCTAGCAAATCATGGCACTGAAATTTTCGCTATGGCGCGCGAAAAAGGAGTCATTGTGGCTTTTGAAGCAGCGGTTGCAGGTGGTATTCCAATTATCAAAGCATTGCGCGAAGGGCTGACAGCCAATCGCATTACATGGATTGCCGGCATTATTAACGGTACAGCAAATTTTATTTTGTCGGAAATGCGTGAAAAAGGACTTTCTTTTAATGATGTGCTGGAACAGGCACAAAAACTTGGCTATGCTGAAGCAGATCCAACCTATGATATCGAGGGAATAGATGCGGCGCATAAAATTACCTTGATGTCAGCGATTGCATTCGGCATCCCAGTACAATTCCATAAAGTCTATACCGAAGGAATCACCAAGTTAACTGGTGAAGACATTCGTTATGCTGAAGAATTGGGATATCGCATCAAATTATTGGGTATCACCAAGCGAGTAGCAAAGGGCATTGAATTACGGGTGCATCCAACGTTAATTCCTAGCAAGCGTTTGATTGCCAATGTAGAAGGCGTTATGAATGCGGTGGTCGTTAAAGGCGACGCAGTTGGCGCTACGTTATATTATGGCGCAGGTGCGGGCGCTGAACCGACTGCGAGTTCGGTGATTGCCGATCTGGTGGATGTGACGCGCATGCAAACTGCGGATCCCATGCATCGCGTACCAATTTTGTCGTTTCAGCCGGACTTGTTGTCTGATATACCCGTGATTTCGATGGATGATGTAGAAACATCCTATT
>WBZQ01000282.1_pt1 | contig 18131 bp, 24 predicted proteins | sample 5204251 | NCBI WGS metagenome assembly WBZQ01 (sample SAMN12412402, study PRJNA552823) | activated sludge metagenome | isolation source: activated sludge from nitrification reactor of wastewater treatment plant... | place: USA: Virginia | collected 2017-09 | reverse complement strand
AGCAGGCGCGGAGCGCGGTGATGGTTCGCTCTGCGTCGGCGCGCGAGATCAGGTAGTCATCGCCGGCGGCGTCACGCAGCGTTGGCGGTTCGAGGTTCAGGGGCGCCAGGAGCGCCAGGTCAGGGGTGCGCGGCTCGACAGCCGGGCATGCGACCTCGAGCGGCTCGACCATGACCTCGGGCGCCTGGCGCGAGGCTTCGTGCGAGCAGCTGGTAAGCAGCAGGACGAGCGCGGCCGCGGCGGCGCGCATCACATGGCCCCTACGATGCCGCGAAGTACTGCGCTCATCTCTGCGGCGCTGGGCTTGTCCAGCCGCGCGCGGCGCTGGGTGTCCTCGGTGCGCGCGGCTTGCGCGGCCTGAGCGGCGGCCCGGCGCGCCGCGGTGGCGTCGGCTTCGAGCTTGCTGGCCCGCGCGCGGTTGGCTTCGTTCTCGGTGTTCAGGCGCAGAATGGTGTCCCGCATGGCGTGGTTCACCTGGGCTGCCTGCTGGACCGCGCGGTCGGCGCGGTCCATCTCGCCACGGAGGCGCGCGATCTCACGGTCGGCGGCGTCACGCTGCCCCTCGAGCACGGAGCAGCGCCAGACCAGCGCGACCACCACCAGCGCCACGGCGCCGATGATGGCGAGCTTCACGCCGAGCTTGGCGGCGTCGAACTGGGGCAGCAGGCTCATCTCCCAGGGCTCACCGAGGGCTTGGTGGAGGTCCAGCATCGGCGTCTCGCACGATGGTGGTCTTGTCGGCCGCGAACTCGCCTGTCGTCGCGCCGTCGAACGGCGCGAGCTCCGTGGCGTCGTCGCCGATCACGCGGTCAGCAAGTTCGGGCGCGCGCTTCCGCGCGAGATACTCGATGCCGAGCAAGATCACGACGTAGCCGGCGCCGACCAGAAGCGCGCCCAGGCCCGCCTGGCGGAGCGGCCAGTCGATGAAGAGCGCACACGGCACCGCCACCACGCCCGCGATCAGCGCGCCGCGGATGCAGACACCGAGCGCGTCCAGCGCCTCGACGCTGCGACGCCGGCGGCGGTCCTTTATGAGCTGCAGCCAGACGTGGGCGATCAGGACTGGCGCCAGGAACACGAAGGCGTAGGACCAGGACAGGCTGGCGAACCAGGTCATGACCTGGGCAGAGACAGGATCCATGGTTCGCCCCTCAGGTGAGTTTCAGCGCGCCGCCCGACAGGGCGACCCACAGCGCCGACGCCGCGGCGCCGAGCACGATCAGCGCCGTCATGCCCCCGCCGACGATGCCGGCCATGAGGCCGGCGACCATCGCGCGGTGCGGGACGTTGTGCACTTCGTTCGTCAGCTTCTCGATGGCGACGCGTAGATCACGCATCTCGCCCTCGAGGCGCACCACGCTGACGGTGTTCGCTTCGTTCAGAGCTTCCTGGCGGCCAATGCTGTGGGCGGTGACCGCGTCGACCGCGGCCTGCTGCCCCAGGCTCACCGGCTGGCCCCCATGCGCGGCTGGTAGAGGTCGCGGCGCATCTCGGTGACGTCGACCTGCAGGCGTGCCAGCTGGGACTGCACCACGGCCATCTGGGTGCCCATCTCTTCAACCGCTCGCTGGCTGACCAGGTAGCCGGTGGCGATGCCGGTGACGCCGGCGATGAGCAGTCCGATCAGGACCTGCTCGCCGATCCGTTGGCGGCGCTCCGAGACCTGCACGCGGCGGGACATGGTCGAGTCGAAGTCGGCCATCAGCAGTCCTCCACGGCGTAGCGGAGATTGCGCGCCATACGCACCATCCAGCCGCGGCCGGCGTGGGCGAAGTTCCGCAGGCTTGTCATGAACTCGATACGCTGCGAGATGATGAGCATCACCGCCTTGTGCTCGGGCAGGGCCTGCACCGCGGCCAGGGTCTTCGGGCCGATGACCCCGTCGGTCTTCAGACCCAGCACGAACTGGAGCGACACCACAGCGCGACGCATCCCACTGTTGACCGCGAAGTCGAGCAGCTGGAAGCCGACGCCATCGGGGTAGCGCTCGGCGCCGAGCGGCTCCAGGAAGTCGCGCGCGTAGATTGCGGCCGCCTGGTCGATGGTGAGCGAGCGAATGTCGAGGTCCGGGTAGGTGTTGGCGGCGATCCCGTACTTGGTGCCCTTGAGCTCGCCCACGCCGACCTTGCCGCCGGTCCAGTTGCCGGGGTCATTGCCATCGAGCGAGAGCCCACCCTCATGCCCGAGAATGCGCTCGAGCCATTTCCTCACCAGTGCCTGGTCCACGCGTCTCCCCTTTTAGGTCGGCTGAGTCGTTTCGTCTCCGATGACCGTGCGGTAGGTCACCTCGAAGAACATCTGGTAGTCGACGGCCCCGTCGTCGGCCTCTTCCATCTGGTTGATGCGACCGGTCTCGAGGATGGGGGTCCAGGCGAGACCGTTCATGCCGGCGACGAGGTCGGTGCCCTTGAGCTTGGCGTAGACCTTGACCGCGACCGCGTCCGCCACGGTGTCCGGCACCTGGCCGCGCGCGACGATGCTGAGCTTGATGGCGAGCGTGCGCTCGACCGCGTTGATGATCTGCTCGGCCGCCGTCTCGCTCTGCCAGGTCACGATAACCAGCGTGCCCTCGGCCCGCGGCACCGGCGCCAGACGCGAGCGCACGGCGGTCACGCCGGTGATGGTGTTCAGCTGGTCGACGATGTAGTCGAGGATCTGCTCGCGGATGCTGCTCACGACTCGACCTTGCTGAGCGGCGCGCGCATGAGCTGGCCGTCTTCGACCGGCGCCGGCGTGCGCACTCTGTAGGCGACGCCGTCGATCACCAGCTCATCGCCGTAGACCATCCCGACGAACTCGCTGGCGCGGTACAGCACCGAGTACTCAATCGACTGCGCGACCCCGCCGAGCATGTCCAGGGCAGGCGCGTCGAGGATGACGGTGCCGGTCCCGCCATCGGTGTAGTTGGCGGGCGTCCAGGTGGCGGACACGCCGAAGCGCGTGAAGTGCGCGGCCAGGCGGTCGATGGTCATCGCGTGGTGCGCGCACGGGCGACAAAGGGCGCGCGGAACGTGGCCTGCAAGCCGCCGCCGTCGACGGTGATGATGGCGACGTAGGTCACCCCGTCCTCGAGCTGCAGGGTCTGCTGCAGCGTGCCGCGGTAGTTGCCGTCGCTGGCCGAGACGTAGCTCAGCGTCTTCGGGAACGTGTCGCCGCTGATGGCATTGCCGTCCTCGTCTTCGATGCCCGTGCAGGTGACGGTGGCATCGTTGATGTAGGTGTCGTCGGCGTCGCGCAGGCCGTCCAGTTTGAGGCGGTTGTCGTTGCCGACGTAGGCGAGGAGCGTGGCGCTCATGGGTTAGTTTGCCGGGCGGCTGGCGACCGCCGGGCGACTGGTGACGATGTCACGGCCGTAACAGGTGCGACGCGGGCCGATGGCTGGAGGCTTGCCGAGGTCTTCGTTGTTGTGGCCCGTGGCCCACGCGCCAAGATAGACGCCAGCGCCAAGGAGCGGTGAGTTCGTGGCAAGACAGAAGCCGGATGCATCCGCTGGATTGGCGCCGCCCACAAAGCGGGGGTCTGTAATCAGCGTGGATGACGGCGTGAACACACTGAACCGAGTCACGTTTGCGTAGTCGGCGTTCCCAGAACCGGTCTTCGTAGACGTCCCCGACCCCGCGAACGCCACCGAGCAGTTACCCACCACGTTGTTCGAAGCGTCAAAGGTCGACCCAGTGCTCCCCTGCAGAACGATAGCCTGGGCGCTAGAACTCGCGGCGCAATTGAATGCGTTATGGGCGATCGAGACCGTCTGGTTGGCGACCGTTGCCCCGATGCCAGAGATACCTCTGCTATCGAAGTTGTCGAAGATGTTGCCTACGATTAAGGACGAGCCTGCGGCTGCCGTGTTGTTCCAGGCGTCAAGGACATGATCCGACCCTGAGAAGTAGTTTCTGAGCAGATCGATGGCGCCGTCCGTGTAGACCGCGGCAGGGAGGCCAGTGGTCCCAAGGCACACGCTTTCGATGACTCGAAGCTTCCCGATCGTGTTGGAGACAAAGCACTGCTTCTCGTCCGCTGAACGATGGTCGCAATTGATCTTCCAGATCGTGTTGAGGTCGTTGCCGCCGCTGCCACTCATCTGCACGCAATCACCAGTCGGTCCAACCGCAGTGCCGACATTAGTGATGAGGTTCGAGTTGAGGCTGTCCGCATACGCGTTGTTCCCGTCCAGCCATACGGCATCGTCGCCCACGGTGCTGATGCGCGGATTCTTGACCGTCAGACCAGAGCCGCGCCCCCAGATTGCTGTAGGCGTTCCACCGCCCTGAATGTTGGTGATCGTCGGGTTCTCGATCGTGATGTTGATGGCGTCCGTCGCCGCTCCGGCCGAGTTTATGGTAAATCCACGCGAATTGAAGTTGGATATCGTGGGCGAAACGAACTTAAGGTTGGCGTTCCCGTTGCCAGTGTTGATGGCGTTGTTGATGCCATTGTTGCCATTGAACGTCGCCGCCGACATATCGAACGTGATGGGGTTGCCAACAGCGCCCGAGTCCAGCGTGTAGAAGCACGTCGAGGCGTCTTGGCAATCTCCGCCCGCGAACGAGAAGTTGCCCGTGACGACCACGGTGTCGCCTGCGACCACGGAAGCAGCTACATATGAAGCGCTACCCCTCCATGCGCCAACGCCGCCGCCAGAAGAAGCGCAACCCGGCGCGGTGCCGTTCCCGTTCAGCGCACAAGCCGACGGATTGATGACGTGCCAAGTCGCTGCCCACGCCTGCCCCCAGGCGATCGCCAGCAAGAACGCAATCACCCTCACCATGCCGAAGCCCTCACAATTGCACCGCGACGACTGCACTGGGCGCGCATCAGTACGTCACCGTCGCGTCCATGGGGCGATACAACAGCATGATGATGCCGGTGCTGTTGGTCCCTGGGTTGAGAACCAGGGACGTGTCGAAGCGCGCGCCCAGGAAGTCGTAGTCTTTGACCGGCATTGACACCGGCAGCGTGATGCGGGCGGTGGTGTTGTCGTCTATGGTCGCTGCCTCGGTGCCGATAGTCGTCGACAACCACACACCGCATAGCAGCGCGGGGCCGGGGTGAACCGTCGTGCTGGCATCCGTGGCGAGATCGATGGTTGCCGACATCTTGCATTCGTTCGACACCGAGGTGTAATCGGTCCCAGTCGTGCTGCTCGTGTTGCGCTCCCCTGCTCCGCGCCCGGCATTGAATACGTTCAGCGCGTTGGCGGTGGAGAACACCTCCTCGAAGGTATCGACATCGGTCGACCGCGGCGCCATCACGCGCTCCGGCGGCCGCCCGCTCGGGAAGTCCGTGCGCGTGTAGGTGATGGTGGCGGCCTGGGCCTGGGCGAGCGCGGCCAGCGCGATCAGGATCGCGAGCAGGAATCGCATCGGCGTGTCCTCGGTTTCTGTAGAAACGGTCAGGCGATGAGCTCGGCCAGGCCGAGCGCGATGAGGTTGTCCGCCTGGGGCTGGGGCACCTCGACTTCGGCGCCCTTCGGAAAGCGGTCCACGCGCATCATGCCGACGACGTTGCCGCCGACCTTGATCTCCCGGCCGCCAACGGTCCAGGGCGTGAGTGCCGGCACGCCGCGCAGGTCTTCGGCGGTGAACTCGTTGCTGTCCTCGACCAGGTCGAGCAGGCGGATCTTGGGCATGGGCCTTCCTCAGACTGCGGCGTTGGTGAACGTGGCGGTGACGGTCAGGGTGTCGAGGTTGTCGAGGCTCTTGTTGCCCGCGCTGAACGCGCCGGCTGCATAGAGCGTGCCGGTGCTCCCGCCCTTGGTGTTGACCGAGGTGAGGAAGCAGCCGCCGATGTCGGTGCCGTCGGCATTGACGGTGAACACCGCGGGCGACGCGCTGTTGCTGATCGACTGGCTGGACGGGCCGGCCTCGGTCCAGGTGCGGCGCGTCGCCTCGCTGTAGGCGGTGACTTCGGTCCAGCCGCCGTGGCTGGACATGGTGTCCGCCGCGGCGACGCTCGGCGATGGGGAGATGAGGCCCAGGTACCAGGTGGTGATCTGCGTGCCGGCCGAGAGCGTGACGTCGAGCGCGTGGTTCAGCCCCGCGTTGACGACGATGTTCTCGATGACGTCTTCCCAGATCAGCTTCCCTTCGCGGTGGCACTGCACGGTCCAGCGCCCACGCACGCGCACCAGGCCTTCGGCGCCGACCTGCGCGGCGAGGGCGGCCTCGAGCGCGTCCGCGGCGTGGGCGTCAGATCCGAACATGGCAAGTCCTCAATGCAGGTTGACGCGAGCGCGAAGCGCCGGCGTGATGAGCACGGTGACCTTGTGCGGCGGCTCGATGATGATGTCGCCGCCGAGCGCAGGTGCAACCGCGGTCTCGGCCTGGAGCGCCGGCCCGACACTCGCATCGGCGCGCAGCGCAGGCGTGATGCTGATCTCGGCGTACAGCGCGACACCGGTGGCCGTCGTGGTGACGGTGGCGTCCCACGTGGCGCCGGCGGCCGCGCCTGCTGTCAGCGCGGCGACCGCGGCAGACAGCGCACTGCTGATCTGGCTTGCCGTCGTGCCGCCGACCAGCTGCGCGACGGCTTGCGACGTCGCCGCCAGGCTGGCGCCGGTGCTGACACCGTTCGCGAGCGCCGCCACCGCGGCGGACAGCGCGCTGGCAGTGAGCGTGGCGACCGTGCCCGCGCTCAGCGTGCCGCGCGCCGCCGAGCTGGCCGCGAGCGTCGCCGCCAGGCTGGCCGGACCGCTGAACGCGGCGACGGTGGTGGCACTGGCCGAGAGCGTCGCGCCGGCCGCCATCGCGTTGGCCTGGCTGGCAAGCGCGCCAGCGGTCGCGCCCTGCGTGTTCCCCACGCCGTGGCCTGCGCTCATAGCGCCGAAGGTCGCGGCCAACGCGCTCAGGCTGGCGGCCGAGGTCATGCCGGCGGTCGTGTCGGCCGACTGGGAGCCGCCGGCCGCCGGCGAGCTGATCGTGATCGGCGGGTTCGGCGAGTGCGCCGTGAGCGTCGGCTGCCACTGGAAGGCAGACTGCCAGAAGAGTCTTCCGGCGGTGACGCCAAGCCTCACGACGCGACCGTCTGGAACTGGCCGGTAAAGGTCGTCGCGGTCGTCGCGCCCTTCACGAGCTCGAGCATCGCCAGGCATGCATCGTCGAAGATGCGCTCAAGGCCGAAGGACGTGTTGATGCTGTCCGCCAGCGCGACCTGGGACGCGATGTACAAGGGCATCATCACGATCGGATGGCCAATGACAAAGTCCACGGCGCCGGTCACGGAGGCCGAGCACTGCATCTGCGTGAGCGCCTTCACGCCGGTATCGTTGGCGGCCAGCGGCATGTAGAAATAGCCGACCGGGAGGTCCAGCCGGTTGATGATGCCGGAAGCGTTGCCGGCTACGGACGGCAGATTGACCAGCGTGTTGCCGTCCTGATCTGTGTACTGGCACGTATTCCAGTTGTGGGCAGTCGCACCAAGCGCGCTGCCGATCTCCGGGAACATGAAGTTCCCGCCGCTGTAGTCGTCGTTCCCAGCCGTGGAGCTCTGGTAACGGGTCGGCACGCCAGTGACGGCTTCCGTCGCGACGCTGCTCATGGTCTTCGCGACGGCGAAGATCCGGTCGTAGAGCAAAAGCGTCTGGGAGGCGACAGTGGCAATCGGCCAGCCGGTGGTGAAGTGCTGGGTATCGCCGCTCGCCGGATTCGCGAACGGGAATGCACCGGTGGTGGCGTCTGTTGGCACCGTGCCGCCGGGAGCAGCTGCTGCCGCTGCGCCGGCCGCTGGCTGCGCGCCGACGCGCCACAGGCTGTTCGAAGCCCCGAGCACGCCGGTCGTTCCGACTTTCAAGAACGAGAACGTGCGCCGCTTCCCGCCCTGGGTGGACTCACTGATGATCTCGTCCATGCTCGCGAGGCCGGCGTTCAGCGTGCCGCGCTGCTTGCGCGCGAAGACCTTCACGAACTGCCGGTAGCGATCCCACTGGTACTCGAGCAGGCCCATGAACCGGCCGCCCGCCAGCGAGCCCTTGAAATCACCGCCGGGCATGGCGGTCAGCGTGCCAAAGCCGCCGGGCACCGCGATCTTGATGGGCCAGTAGAACTCGCGCATCGCTTCGCTGATGCGCTGCGCTTCCGTGCCCAGCAGGCGTTCCACGCGGTCGCTGTGTGCGTGCCTCATCCGTAGACGACCCTCAACGTGCCACCCGTCAGCTGCGCAGATCCTTGCGCGGACATCTGGAAGAAAGACAGGCACGCGCCTGGGTAGATTCGCTCCAGCCAGAGCGCGCTGTTGAAACCGTCGCCTGACATTCGAAGCGTGTTGACGAGAGGGCACCAGGCCAGCGGATGGCCGATCACGAAATCGATGGTGCCCGTCGCGACCAGGGCACTGCACTGCATCTGCGTGAGGCGCTGAATGCCAGAGTCCCCTGTGTCCAGCGGGCAGAACCACCACCCGCTCGGCATGTCGAGGCGGGTGGCCTGGTTGGACGCGTTGCCGGTGACCGAGGGCAGTGTCTGCAGCGTGTTGCCACTCTGGTCGGTGTACTGGCAGACGGTCCAGTTGTGCGCCGTCGCCGGCAGCACAGTGGGCGCGACGATGAACAGGAAGTTGTTCTCCGCGCTGTCGTAGGCCCCTTGCACCGTCGACTGGTAGCGCGTGGGCACACCCGTCACCGCCTCGGTGGCGGTGCTGTTCATGGTCTTTGCGACGCTGAAGAGCCGGTCGTACACCATGACCGAGCCGGTCTGCGTGGCGTGCATGAACTCGATGCCGGCGCCGTAGGCGGCCTCGCCTGACACCGGGTCATCGAACTGCGGCGCGCCGGCATCCGCGCTTGACCACACCTTGCCACCCGGCGCGGCAGAGCCGGCGGCCCCGGCTGGCGTGGTGCCAGCGACGTACCAGGCGTCATGCCACACGTTGGTGGCAGCGCTGCCGACCGATTTCATCATCCGCTCTTTCTTGAGCCGCCACTTGTTGCCGAGGATCGTCGCGATGTCGACCGCGCCGGTCTGGCGGCGGGCGCGCGCCATGCGGAAGTTGCGCTCGCGACGCTCGGCATCGGCAAGGCGCTGCATGAGGCAGGCTTCCTGTCCGCCCTGCTTGCCCTCGGCGATGAAGTCGCCGTCGTTCGTCACGGCCAGCTTCCAGTCAGCGCCCAAGATCTGCACGGGCCGGCGACCGTGAAAGCCGCGCATGGCCGCGGAGATGATCTGCGCTTCTCCGGCCAGATAACGTTCGACGCGGTCGCTGTGCGCGCTACGCACCCGCCACCTCGTCCTCACGCGGCGGCGTCAGCAGCACCTCGTTCGCGCGGCCTCGCGCGAGAAGGCCATAGGTTTCCAGACCTCGAACCGCGCCCATCAGCTCGGGGTGGTCGAGCTGGATCTGCTCGGCCAGCTCGAAGTCGCGCAGCTGCGCGCGCAGGCCTGCCGCGAGCTGACGCTGCTGGGTCGTTGCCGCCGGGTTGTCGACCGCGGCGAACTCGACGGCAGCACGCTCCTGGGGCGTGAAGCGCATGCGGAAGGCGAACTTGGTGATGGGCCGCATGGCCGGCTGGGTCACCGACTCGCGGGGCGGCGCGTACACGTCGATGTCCGGTGGCGGCGACTTCTCATCCGACCAGGGCTCGCCCAGGCCCTGCTTGGCGAAGCCGACCTCGACGCCATCGTCGCGCGACCAGACCACTTCGGTGGCGGTCACGCGGGCGAGGATCCAGGTCATGGGGCGTGGATCAGCCGTTCAGCCGTTCGACGTGCACGCCCCAGGCCGTCTCGAGCTGCTGGGCGGTGGGCTGGAAGTTGATGCGGCCTTCGAGCAGCTTGGTCAGCTCGTTGATGTCGATGTTGCCTTGGGCGTCGCCGGTGATGCCTTCCATCGCGGCCAGCAGCTCGTCGGTCTGCTGGGCGGCCAACGCGTTGGCGGCACGCTCGGCTTCGAGCGCAGCTTCGGCAGCGGCGGCCTGGGCAGCCGCGGCTTCCGCCGCGTCGAGGTCGACGAGCACGTCGCCCCAGGCCTTCGGCACGTCGCCGTCATAGCCCAGCACTTCGCCGACCTTGAAGTGCACCTCGCCTACGATGCCGTAGGCTGCGCGCACGTCGGACTTGGCTGATGCCTTGGCGTGCGCCTTGGCTAGCGTGTGACCGGCAAGCTGTCCGAGGCGAGGCTCGGCCTGCGCGCGGGTGAGCTCCACCGTGTCGGAATGCAGCGCGATGTGCCGACCCGTCACTTGGTATCGCTTCATGGGTGTCTCCTAAGACGCGCGGGCGGCCTGGGCCGCCCGCCAAGGTGCGCGATCCGTGCGCTGGCTGGAGGAATCAGACGGCGGTGACGAGGCAGGCGCGCTGCCAGTAGCCGAAGCCGACGTTGCGCCATGAGTCGATGCCGAACTGCCAGGCGTCGTTATCGAACTCGAACTCGGAGCCCTCGGCCTTGACCTTGAGCTCGGTGTTCGTCTCCTGCTGCCGGATGAGGCCCTTGATGGGGCTGTCGGTGCGGAAGATGGCGATCTTGTCGGTCCAGGTGTTGAGGCGCGGATTGACGGCGACATCGACCGCGAAGTTCGACAGGATGTTGGGATTCAGCGTGGCCACGGCGTTGTTCGCGGTGGCGAGACCGCTGACCGCCTGCATGGCGACCATCGAGTAGCTCGTCGGCACCAGGCAGATGAACGAGCGTGCGTTCTCGTTCATGGGCTCGCCCTGGTCGTCCTTGAAGCCGAGCATCTGGGAGATGCCGTTCAGGATCATGAACTGGAACTCTTCCACCGACGGCGCGGCGACGGTGCCGTGCAGCTGGGTCGGCATGGCGGAGATGTCGACGTCGATCTTGTTCGACTGGGTGCCCGAATCGCCTTCGCTGTGGTCGGTGTCGAAGTAGAACTGACCGTCGTAGCAGACCGTGGCCGCGCCGGTCAGGACCAGCTGCGACAGCAACGACGCCCAGTGCGAGAGCGAGCGGTCGACCCACTCGTTCACGCGCGCCGAGATCTGGCCGGTCTTGTCGCGACGAACGTCGCGCAGCGCCACCTCGAGCGTGGACTCGTAGTGCTTGTTGCGGATCTCGAAGGCGCTCGACCGCAGGCCGCGGGCGTTGCGGTCACCCAGCCATTCGCGGAAGGCCGGCGACTGACCGAGGAAGGCGTAGGTCTCGGTTGCCTGGTCGGAGTTGAAGAGATTCGACACGCCATCGACCCAGGCCATGCCGGGGTTCTGCTCGAGGCGCGCGTAGTACATGCCGCGGATCGCGCGGCTGGAAAGGATCTGCTGGTCCATGGTGGGCCCTCTTGCTCAGTGGGGTTGGGGTATGCGCGACGCGATCAGGCTTCGCGCGCCCAGGTGCCGACCATCTGCGAGATGGACCAGCCGTTGGCGTCGCCGTCGTTCACCTGCACCCAGTCACCGCGCGCGGCGGTGGCCTTGGTGTTGATGATGTCCTTGTTGTCCGCGGCGGTGATGTCCGGGCCTTCGATCATGTCGACCGCGTTCGGGCTGATGGCCACGCCGCTGACGCCATAGGCCGCGATGTTGCCGATGCGGAACGACGAGATGCCGCCCACCGCCGGCAGCGTGAGGACCACCGCGTCGGTGTCCACCCAGATGAACTTGCCCGCGTCTTCCGCGTCGAGCGTGTAGTTCGCGGACTTGAGCTCGTGCTTCCAGCCGGCGAACGGGTCGCGGTAGCGGCCGGCGTAGAAGTCGACCACGCCGATGCCGGCGCTCACGAAGCGGTCCAGGAAGCCGATGAACACGCCACCCACCGGCGACAGCTGGAAGGCGTCGTCGTCGGTGGCGTACACCGGCAGGCCCACGCGGTCGGTGATGACCAGGCCGGTGATGGGCAGCACGACGGCGCCGCGGGTGATGAGATCGACGTTGCGCGCAGCGGCGGCGCCCTGCGAGTTGTCGACCTGCTGCTCGGCGAAGCCGACGAACACGTCGACCGAGGTCAGCGGGCGGGTGTGGCCCGAAGCGGTCACCTGGCCGACGGCTGCGCCCTCGTAGATGATGTCCGCGGCGATGACGGGCAGGGTGTTCTTGCGACGGATAGCGCCTTCGTAGGTGCGCGGCTTGTTGGCGGCCAGAGTGGTCATGGTGTGTCCCTCAGTTCAGAGTGGGTTGCGGTGTGGTGGCGAGAGCGATTACTCGCCCCGCTTCCCGATGATGCGCAGCGAACCCGAGGCCAGCGCCTTCTGATCCGCGATGTAGGCCGAGAGCGTCGGGAAGTCCGCTCGGATGCTGGCGTCGCGCTCGTATTCCGCCTTGCAGCGCTCTTCGAGCGGCAGCGCGGAAAGATCGGCGGCCGCGGCCGGCGCCGGCGCGGCCTGCCGCACAGCACCGAGCGGCGCGGCGTCGGCGGCGATCGCCGCGACCTGGGCGCCGCGCGCCTGCTTTTCCAGCGCGAGGATGGCGACCGCCGCCTCGGCGCCGGTGGTGACGCCGTCGAACTTCATCGCGGCGATCTGCGTCTCGTAGCCCGGCAGCGCCTGGGCCTCGACGGCCTGGATGCGCGCGCGCTCGGCGGCGGCGCCTTCGTTGCGCAGCGCGAGCGCCAGGGCCGGGTTGGCGGCTTCGATGGTCGCGGCGGTGGCGCTGGCCATGCCTTCCTTGCGGAAGGCCTCGGCGATCTCGGGGTGCTCGGCGGCGATGGTGTCGCGGGTGATGCTCATCGTGAGTTTCCTCATGCGGTTGTCGCCGGACAGACCGGCAATGATGGATTCGAGGGTGCCGAGGCGATCGGCCATGCCGGCGGCGACCGCCGACGCGCCGACGAGGACGAAGCCCTGGCCGAAGTCGTTGACGACTTTGTCAGCGGTGACGCCGCGATAGGTGGCCACGGCGTCGATGAAGACCTGCGCCTGCTGGTCGACCATTTGTTGAAAGAGGCGCGCGCCGGATTCACTGTCAGGACGGGCTTGCTTAAGCGGCGACTGACTGCTGATCAGCTTGATGCTGCCGTCCTCGGCGCTGCGCTGGGCCTGCATGACGACGCCGATGGAACCGACGCGCGCGATGTCGCTGATGACCACTTCCGACGCGGCGGCCGCGATCCAGTACGCCGCCGAGGCGCCCATGTCCGACACGTAGGCGACGACCGGCTTAACCTTGGACGCCGCGCGCACCTGCCCGGCGAACTCGCTGATGCCTGCCGCCATGCCGCCGGGCGAGTCGACCTCGAGCACGATGGCCTTCACCGCGGGGTTCGCCACCGCCTGGCCGAAGTCGGTGGCCAGCGCTTCGAGCGACGTCGCGCCGCTCACCTGGGTGAACAGGTTGGCGTAGCGGAAGATGGGCCCGCGCACCGGGAGCACCGCGACGCCGTCGCGCATGACGACGCCTTCGGTATTGGCGAGGGGCTCGCCGCGCGCCGCGAGCACAGCCTGGATGTCGGACTGGCTGCGATCGGCGATGCCGACGATGGTGGCGAGCCAGTCTTCCGTGATCAGCCACTGCGCGAGGCAGATGGAATGCAGTACGCGGTTGGCGGGCCGCCTTTCGCCGAGCTGGTACTCGCCGCGGGCTTCAGTCATCGGTCTGGTCCTGTGTCTGATCCGGATCGGGCGGGTCCTGCATCGGCGCCGGCGCAACGGGCGGCGCCGGCGGCTCGGGCTTGATGCCGAGACGCTCCATCGTGGCTTCCTCGCGCGCGAGCTGCTCGGCGGTCTCTTCCCAGTTGCTGCCGTCGCGGAGCATGGCTTCGCGCGAGCGGGTGGTGAGCTTGAGCTCGAGCGCCTTCTCGATCGCTGCCGTCTCGCGCTGCGGATCGAGCACGCCCATCGCGTCGCCGGTCCAGGTCGCGCCGCTCCAGGCATGGCGCAGGACGTCGCTGCTGAAGAAACCCGGCGCGGCGATGCGACCGCTGGCCACTTCGATGCGCAGCCATTCTTCGTACACGGGCTGGCAGAGCTGCGCCTCGGTCCAGGCGCGCACGCGGCGCACGAACAGCCCGAAGTCGAGCAGCGCGGCGCGCGCGGCGGTGTAGCTGCTGGTGAAGTGCTTGATCAGCAGCTCGAACGGGATCTCCAGCGCGGCGCCGACCTGGCGCAGTACCGCGAGCACGAACGGATCGAAGCTCGGGTTGGGCCGACCAGGCGCGACACTCTCGATCTCGGCGCCGTCCGGCAGGTCGACGGCCAGGCCCGAGCTGAGCTTGCCATCCCAGGCGCTGCCCTTGGGCGCGTCGGAGGTGCCCTGGTACTTCCCGTCCAGCGCGGACTCCATCGGGTTCATGCCTTCGCCGGTGCCGTGCTTGATGAACACGGCGAAGAAGGCGGAGATCACGGCGGCGTCGATCTCGGCGTCCGTGTAGCGCCCGAGCTGCTTCAGCGACGCCATCACCGGCGCCAGGTACGGCACGCCGCGCGTCTGGCCGATGCGCTCGGGGTCGACCAGCTGCAGCACGTTGCGGCGGCCGGTCTGCGCGCCGTAGAAGTCGATCCAGTCGCCGTCGAGGCTGAGCTTCGGGCCGTACAGCGAGCCCGGGTGCTCGCGCAGCACGTGGCAGGCGATCGGCGCACCGTTCACGTCCAGCCGAATGCCGGCGACCATGTCGGGCGTGTCGCGCTGGTTGCGCGGGTTGTCGACGCGGTCCGCCTCGATCAGCATCACGGCGAGCGGGTTCGGGCTGCCGACGCGGTTCAGCACGGGCAGCAGCGCGAAGGCGTCGCCGCGTTCGAAGGCCGAGCGCACGGCCAGGCGCTGCAGGCCATAGAAGTCGAGGCGACGCGCGGCGTCGCACCAGGGGCGCTCGGCCCACATGGTCCAGCGCAGCTTGACGTTGTCCTGCCACTCTTCCGCCGCTTCGTCGGACAGGCCGAGCAGCTTGGCGTTGACGGCCGGGTGCATGGCGAGCCCGGTGCCGATGGTGCGCGTCACCACGGTCTTGATCGCGCCGGCGGCGAGCGGGTTGTTGCGCACGAGCTCGCTCGAGCGGTCACGCAGCACCGGCAGGTCCGGCACGGCAGCGGCGTCCGCACTGAGCGCCGGCGCGTTCCAGCCAGCCAGGCGCCGCGAGCTCTTCGAGGCACCGTCCCATGCGCCCTCGAGCATGGTGGTCGCGAGACGCGCCTGCAGGCGGCGCGCGCCTCGCACCGGGTCGACCCAGCCGATGAGGCGATCGAGCACGGTGCGCTCGACCGGGGGCAGGCCGCGCTTCGGTTTCACTTCGCGCATGCTCAGCCCGGCGTCAGGCCGCGAACGCGGATGCCCGCGCCGCCGGTGTTGGCCGACAGCTGCTTGACCTTGGTGTCCCAGTAGTCGATCTGGCGGTTCACTTCGCCGAGGTCCGCGGCGCGGAACTCGCGGCCGAGGATGGCGGTGGACTGGCCGTTGGCGGCGATGTCGTCGTTCACCTGCATCCAGAGCGTGAGCTTGGCCTCGGCCTGCGCGAGCGTGATTCCGGCCATTAGTTCGGGCTCCCGGTGAGGCGGCCAAGGATGCGGCCGCGCGGCGGCGCCGGTGGCGCGGGCCTCGGTGTTTCTGCAGAAACCGGCGTCGGCCGGAGCGTTGCTTCGTAGGCGTCCCAGTTCGCGCGCTGGATGCCGGCATAGAGCGCGGCCGCGTAGGCGTACACCTCGAGGTCGAGCGGCTCGTTGCGCACCGCGCCGTCCTTCTCCCAGCGCTTCACCTCGTAGCCGCGCGCGTTGGTCTCGCGCATGAGCTTCTCGGCGGTGAGGCCGGAGAAGTACTCCTGCGGCAAGCCGAGCGGCCAGTGCATGTAGCCGGGCCCCGGCACCTCGATGTTGAGGCGCTGGTAGATGAGCTCTTTCGCCGTGTCCGTGCCGAGCGTCCAGAGCTTGACGCCCTCTTTCAGCGTCGTGCCCAGGTAGTTCACGTCGACCAGGCGCGGCTTGCCGAGGACCGGCCGGCCGGGCAGCGAGGCGCCTTTGATGGCGATCACGTGGCGGCTTGCACGGCGTCGGCAGTACTCGTAGACCGTGTGCGTGCAGTGGCCACCGGTGTCGACCGCCATTGCCGCGATGCGCAGCTGCGCGCCGCTGGCGTGCGGCCAGGTGCGCGCGAGCAGCTCGTCCAGCTGCGCCCACACCGTGCCCTGCCCTTCGAGCTGGACCGGGTCGCCGTGCAGCACCTGGTAGTCGATGAGCCAGGACTCTTCGCCGCGGCCCCAGCCCTTGACCTTGACCTCGAGACGGTTGCCCTGGACGTCGACACCGGCGGTCAGCACCAGGGCGCCTTCCGGCACGGTCCGAATCAGGTAGTCGCGGTCGGCGCGCTGCGCGAGCGCTGTGTCCTGCGGCTGGTCGTAGTTGCCGTGGTACGGCAGGCCGGCGACTGTGTTCGTCCACACCTTGCGCAGGTGCGGCTTGCCTTCGCTCTTCAGGTACTCCTCGACCGCTTGGCGCCAGGAGTACCAGCCGAGTGGCGAGTACAGCGCCGAGCAGTGGAAGCCCGCCGCGCGCCGCGGCCCGGGGTTATGCGCCTTCCAGTAGCCGGCGGCCAGCATCACGGGCTTGTGCGCCTCGTCAATGCGCTCGTTGCAGGCCTCGCACTCGTACCAGACGTCAGCGACGTCGGTGGTCGGCAGCGTGACCAGCGTGTGCTCGTTCGCTTCGTCCTGCGCGCCGCACGCCGGGCAGGTGTGCGGCCCGTGCTCGAGGCCCGTGCCGTCGCTCACCACGCCGCAGTGGCGGCAGGTGTACTGCGTGACCGTGGCCACGTCCCAACGCATCTGGCCCCACTTCAGGTGCTGCGCGTGGTCGCAGTGCGGGCACGGCAGCATGAAGTAGCGCTGGTCGCTCAGTTGGAACAGGCGCCAGATCCGCGACTTCTCGTCCGTCGGGGTCGACGTCTTGAAGCGCTTCGCGCGGCTGCGGCCACCGGTGCGGCGCTCGGCCAGCGCCAGCGCATCGCCCTGCCCGTCCAGGTCGTCCGGGTATTCGTCGATCTCGTCCGCGTAGAGGAAGCGGACCGGCATCGACTTCAGCTCGGCAGCCGACTTCGAGCTCGCCATGAAGAGCACGCCGCCCGGGAACTCTTTCATCCGGGTGGTGTTGCCGCTGTCGCGGCTCCGCGCCGAGCGGATGCGCGCGCGGCACGCCGGCGTCTCTTCGATCATCGCCGCCAGGCGTTGCTTCGACGTGCGCGCGCTGGTGTCCGAGCTCGGCAACACGTACATGGTCGCGCCGGGCGCCTGGGCGATGATGTAGCCCAGCCAGCAGTGGCCGCACTCCGTGCCGCCGATCTGCGAGCCCTTGCAGAACACCACGTCGGTCGCCGAGTGCGTCACCGACAGGCAGTCCATGATCTCGCGCAGGTATGGCGTGCGATCGGTCCGCCAGGGGCCCGGCTCGTCGCCTTCCTTGCTGCTCAGGATTCGGTTCGCGTCCGCCCACTGGGACACGGTGAGTGTCGCCTGCGGCTTGATGCCTTCCGCGAAGCCGGCGGACCAGGCCGCGCCGGCGTCACCCGGCGTTGCGTTCTGACTCGGCGCCGATGTTTCGGTGGAGTTCATCGAGCACTCGCGTGATCTCTTCCAGCAGCAGCCCGTGCACACGCGCTTCGTCGCGCTCCGCGGCGAGCACCGGCGCCAGGCGGTCCGGCATGCTGGTCAGCGAGTCGCGCACCTGGCGGGCCACCTGGAACGCTCTGCGATGCATCGCGTCCAGCTCGCCGAGCTGGCCGATGCGCTTCTGATAGTCGAGCTCGGCGATGTTCGCCTGGGCTCGTTCGCGGCGCGCTTTCTCCGCCGCGTAGGAGATGACGTCAGGGTCATCGCCAGGCTCGCCGAGCGGCAGCTCGCCGGCGGGCGGCTGGCTGGACGCCGGCGCGTCTCCGCGCGCTTCAGCGTGCCGCGCCGTCACGTGCGCTTTCTCGGGATGCCGCGCGCGCTCCAGCTCGAGCAGCGCGAGCGCTGCGTCGACCTTGCCCTTACCTGCATCGACGACGCCGGCAATGGCTTCGCCGCAGCTGCAGTTCGCGGCCGTGCTGTTGCACGTGGAACCACACGCGGGGCACTCGACCCAGATCGAGATCACGCCCTGAGCGCAGAGCTTCATCACGTAAGACGGTGCGACGTTCATCCGCCGCGCGAGCTCGCGCCGGGTGATCAGTTCGCGCCCCGATTCAGCGGTCGCGGGGGCTTCGTGATCGGTCATCGTGATCGCTCGCAGTGATCGCAGATCACTTAGCCGAAATCCCAGCACACTAGACAATTGCCGGGGTACGAACACC
>WBZQ01001241.1_pt1 | contig 18133 bp, 21 predicted proteins | sample 5204251 | NCBI WGS metagenome assembly WBZQ01 (sample SAMN12412402, study PRJNA552823) | activated sludge metagenome | isolation source: activated sludge from nitrification reactor of wastewater treatment plant... | place: USA: Virginia | collected 2017-09 | reverse complement strand
ACATGATCGTGCCGGAACAGGTCGTGCGATTGACGGGTACCGTCGATCGCGGAGACAAGGGCACCAAGTTGCGTGGGACCAAGATCGAACCATTGGCCGAACTACAAAACAAAGGGATCTCGCGGGTGATGATTCGCCTGCATGACAGCCCCTCGGCGTCAACGCGGCTCCCGATGTTGCGGCAGGTGTTTCAGAAATATCCCGGTTCCTCGACCGTGTCCCTGGTGATGGCGCTGGGCGGCAGCATCGAAGCCCGCACCTCTCCCCTGCCCAACGTCAAAATCACTCCCAGCGAGCACTTCGTCGCCGATATTGAGGAAGTACTGGGCAAAGGCGCCATCACTTTGGTAACCTAGGCGGACCTAGGCAAGACCCGTAAGGGAGTTCAGGAGTATGAGAGACTACCTCGACTTTGAAAAACCGATCCGCGAACTCGAAGAAAAAATCGAGAAGCTGGCTTCCGCCGAGTCGCCAAAGTCCGGCGCCCAGGACGAGATCCGGAAGCTACGGACCAAACTCGCGCAGGTCGAGCACCAACTCTATACAGGCCTGACGCCCTGGCAACGGACCCAGTTGGCCCGTCACCCCCAGCGTCCCACGTCCCTCGACTATATCAGCGAACTATCCCGGGAATTTCTGGAACTGCATGGTGATCGCAGCTTCGGCGACGATCGCGCGATTGTCGGCGGATTCGCCCGCTTCAACGATCGCTCGGTCATGATCATCGGCCATCAGAAGGGCAAAACCCTCAAGGAACGCATGCAGCGGAATTTCGGCATGCCCAATCCTGAAGGCTATCGCAAGGCACTACGGCTCATGCGCCTCGCGGAAAAATTCAACCGTCCCATCATCACCCTGATCGACACCCCCGGTGCCTATCCCGGCATCGGCGCGGAGGAGCGCGGGCAGGCTGAGGCGATTGCCCGCAACCTGTTTGTCATGTCGCGTCTCACCGTCCCCATCATTTCCGTCGTCATCGGTGAAGGCGGCAGCGGCGGCGCACTCGCGCTTGGCGTCAGCGACCGCATTCTGATGCTGGAGCACTCGGTCTACTCAGTGATTTCCCCCGAAGGTTGTGCCGCGATCCTCTACGACGATCCGGCCAAGGTGCCGGATGCCGCAGCCTCGCTACGCATGACCGCTCAAGACCTCGTCGGACTCGGCATCGTGGACGAAGTGATTCCTGAACCGCTCGGCGGCGCGCACCGTGAACCACGAGCCATGTGCGACCGGGTTGCCAAGGCCCTCGCCAACCAACTCTATGCCCTGGTGGAACTCCCGACGGATCAACTCATCGCCCAACGCGACCAGAAGTTCCGCAAGATCGGCGTGGTCGGCGGACTCGTCCCGGTCTCCACGTAATCTCCCGGACAGCGCATCTCACACCTCCGCAGCACCGATCGTCAGCCGAACGTCCTGACTCTCACGTCCACAGCGTGGTGTCATCCAACCACGGACTACAAGGTTTTCCCTATTTTCTGATCTTCCACGACTTGGTAGACTGCCGCCCGCGGACATCGGGCTCGTGACGCCCGAACGCTCCGCATGATTCGACCGTCGCCGGGAGACGCCACACCACCCCCGGCTCACTCACCCAACGGGCAATGTAGTTTCTCACAGGAGGTCTGTAGCGGTATGTCGAAGACGCATGTACACAAGTTCATGATGGCAGTCATTTTCGCGATCGGATGTGGCACCAACGGCGCATACGCACAGTCGTTGCCCACCGGGTTGCCGATGGGCGACAGTGCCATCCCCGTATTCTCCGCGCAAGCGACCAGCGTGGAAGGAAGCCCTGCCGCCGACCCACTGTGGACCGATGCCCTCTGGCACGCGGACGAAAAGGGCATTCATCGGTTTCTCCCGCAGGATGGGTTTCTGCGCGTCCGGGGCTGGGTCGACGGCGGCTACACCTACAACGCCAGCAGCCCGAGCAGCAATTTCAACGGGCCCTACAACGCGATCGACCGTGATATTCCGGTGCTCAATCAGTTGTACATGATCGTCGAAAAGCCGTTGACGGCCACGGGGAGCAACTGGGGTATCGGCGGACGCCTCGACTTCATGTACGGCTACGATTACTTCCTGACGCAGAGCAACGGCGTCGAGCGGCGGGAGAACGGCGCCCAGCGCTGGAACGCCCAGGGACAACACTATGGGCTGGCCATGCCGCAAGCCTACGCCGAAATCGGCAACCAGACCTTTTCTGTGAAGGTCGGACACTTCTATACAATCATCGGGTACGAAGGTGTCCCGTCCATCAACAACTTCTTCTATTCCAAATCGTACGCCTATCAGTTTGCCGGACCGTTCACCCATTGGGGCGGACTGGCGACCTGGCACGTGAACGACCGGGTGACATTGCAGGGCGGAGTGGTCAATGGCTGGGATTCCTTAGACCGGTACAAAGACAGCGCAACGGGCCTCGCGAGCATCAAATACACCGCCCCGCAGGATTTCTGGTCCCTGTCCTTTTCGATGGTCACCGGCAACGAACCGAGTGCGGTCGCGACACAATTTGAGACCCGCACCCGTTACAGCGCCATCTTCACCCTGCACCCGGCGGAGCGGTGGGAATATGTGCTCCATCACCACTATGCCTATCAGAACCAGGGCAAACTCGATGGCGGCACCGCACGCTGGTACGGGATCGACAATTATCTCTACTATGCTCTCACCGACCAGGTGCGGGCAGGTCTTCGCTTCGAGTGGATGCGCGACGAAGCCGGCACCCGGGTTGGCGGCAACCCGGTCCGCGACAACCCGAACCTGGGACCGTTCGCCGGCTCCTTCTACTCGGTCAGCGTCGGCCTCAACTACCGGCCGCACCCCAACGTGCTGATCCGTCCGGAAGTGCGTGCCGATTGGTTTGACGGGCAGCGACAGCCCTTCAATGACGGCCTGAACAAGAATCAGGTGTTGGCAGCGATCAACGGCAATTTGCAGTTCTAACAGGATGCGGAAAAAGTCCACCAGCGGCGTTCTCGCATCACTCAGAGGCTCACCGTACCACAAGGGTACGACTCGCCTCCTCGCTCGCTGCGGCCTTGCTGGACGGCCTATTTGCGCATCCTGCAATTTCTTTTGCCGTGAAATAGCAGGTGGGGGATCCGCAGAAGCCATGCGGAACACACGAATGTTTCCGAAACCTGCTAGCACGAATAACACCGGTGAGCGGTCGGGTGGTCTCCGGATCACCCGACACGGTCCGGGGACCGGATCCGACGTCACCGTGCCATCGGCATCGTGGCGTCGGCGAGCAGCCCGAGCGCGACAAACCGTTGCCCGATCACCGAGAGGATGTGTCCGCGAAGTTCTGTCCGATAGGGTTCCAGCGAAGGGTCCTGAAGATAGCGATCCACCGTGCGCGGCAACTTCTTCCACCAGGTGCGCGCGGCCTCACGCGCCTGCTGCGCGCCAACGCCACCGCCCGCCACAATCGTCGTCAGTTCCTTCTCGAAAAATCCGACGTGCACCTGCTCATCTTCGAGAATGTCCGACAGATCCGGCCTGATGCCCGCCAGCAGCGTGGCGAATTCCAAGCCCAGCGCTTCATAGCCAAACAACAACACCGCCAGCATTTCCCACTGTGAGGGCACCGTCGGCAACGTCGCCGGCCGCTGAGAGAGAGTCCCGAGCATACCTTCGAATTGCTTAAGATGGTCCTGCTCATCCGTCTCATGCCGCTGCAGAAACGTCTGCACATGGCGAGGCAGCTGCTGCGTTTGCGCCGACCGAACGGCCCAGAGGGCCATCGCCTCGGCACGCAGGAACCGCTCGAGCAATGCCTGTTCGCAGCTCTGAGGAAGGGTCCTCATCACGTCAACTACTCCTCGCTTGGTGGCGTGAGCGGACCGGCCCATTCGCCCTTGGTCAGGCCGACTTCCTGAGACGCCCCGTCAGGCCATTGAAAATATCCCACCTCATCGATGAAGAGAATGAGTGGGTCCATCTCCTCCCCTGTGGCCCGCCACCAATACCAGCCCGCCTGCGTCGGCTTGTTGCTTGTCCATTCCAATCGTTGCATCGTATCGTGCACTCCTCGCGCCTGTCGGCCTCTCGATTCGCCCTCGGCGGGCAAGGCCCGTTTCTGCTACAGTCTGCATCCAGATAAATTGCAGCGGGCACCCTATCATGGACCGATTACCAATAGAAGAGGTGATTCCCACGCTCCGTGAGCGGCTCGCGACGGGGCGATCGGCACTGCTCACCGCGCAACCGGGTGCCGGCAAAACCACCCGTATTCCACTGGCCCTACTCGAAGAACCCTGGCTGGTCGGACAGAAGCTGATCATGCTGGAGCCACGACGGCTGGCCGCCCGCGCCGCCGCCACCTACATGGCTGCGTGTCTCGGGGAGCCTCTGGGCCGGACCGTGGGGTACCGCATCCGGCACGAGTCTAAGGTGAGCAGGACCACGCGCATCGAAGTCGTGACCGAAGGCATCCTCACGCGTCTCTTGCAACACGATCCCTCTCTGGCCGGATACGGACTCGTCATCTTCGATGAATTTCACGAACGCAGCCTGCAAGCGGACCTCGGACTGGCGTTCGCGAGGGAATCACAACGGCTCTTCCGCGAAGACCTTCGCCTGCTGGTCATGTCGGCCACACTCGACTGCGCCGCCGTGACCGCATTGCTGCCTGACGCAACAACCATTTCGTGCGACGGGCGGCTCTTTCCAGTCACCACACACTATCTCGACCGGCCGATCGATGGCCACCTGGAACCGGCGGTCGTGCGGAGCATCAGGACGGCTCTTGCCAAAGAAGAAGGCAGTCTATTGGTCTTCCTGCCCGGAATGGCAGAAATCCGCCGCGTCGAACGGCAGCTGCATGAGACCCGGCTGGAAACAGACGTCATCGTTGCGCCCCTGCACGGGGAATTGCCGCAAGCGGAACAGGATCAGGCGATTCGTCCCGCGCCTCCGGGCCAACGCAAAATCGTCCTGGCGACCTCCATCGCGGAAACGAGTTTGACGATCGAAGGCGTGCGCGTCGTCATCGATGCCGGACTCATGCGCGTGCCCCGCTTTGATCCGCGCACCGGACTCACCAGGCTCGACACGATTCGTGTCACACAGGACGCAGCCGACCAACGTCGCGGCCGAGCGGGACGATTGGAGCCGGGCACCTGTTACCGTCTGTGGACGAACGCCGAACATCAGGGGCTGCTGCCACGGCGGCCGCCGGAGATACTGGAGGCGGACCTCGCACCACTCGCGCTGGATCTGGCGGAATGGGGCGTGATTGACGCCACCGAATTGTCCTGGCTCGATCCGCCGCCAGCCGGAGCGTTGGCACAGGCGCGCGAGCTCCTCCGGCAATTGGGCGCACTCGATGCGCAACGTGCATTGACGGCCCACGGCCGCCGATTGGCCCACGTCACGGTGCACCCCCGACTGGCCCACATGATGGTCGCCGCCGCACCGTTGGGGTTCGGTCCCTGGGCCTGCGACCTTGCTGCGCTACTCAGCGAACGCGACATCCTGCAAGGCGGCCCCGGTTGGCGCAACGCCGACCTGCGGCTGCGCATGGAAGCCTTACATGGCAGGAAGGAACATCTCGCCGGCGCGACGATCAACCGGGCCGGCTGCGAGCGGGTCAGGCGCGCATCAGAGCAATGGCGGCGACAACTGCAACTGGGCGCCCCATCTGGTGACGGTATCGAGCACATCGGCATCCTGCTGGCCCTCGCCTACCCGGATCGAGTGGCGCAACGGCTCGCCGGCAGCGACGGACGTTACCGCCTCGCCAATGGACGCGGCGCGTCGTTCCAAGGACAGCAGGGTCTGTCGCAGGAGGACTACCTCGTCGTGGCGCAGCTCGACGGCACGGGTGACTGGGCACGCATCCTTGCCGCCGCGCCCGTACATCTCCACGAACTCGAGCGGTATTGCGCGGAACAGATCTGTTCGGTCGATGTGCTGGAATGGGATGATCGGTCGGAGTCCGTGCGTGCAAGACGGCAGCGGCGCTTTGGCCAATTGATCCTGGAAGATCGGGCCACCCGTGAGCCGGATCCAGTCCAGGTGACCGCCGCGCTGCTAATTGGTCTCCGCCGCGCCGGACTCGCCGCCCTGCCCTGGACGAAGGAACTACAGCAATGGCGGGCACGCATAGCGTTTCTCCATCACGTCGATGCCACCTGGCCGGACCTCTCCGACGAGGCACTCACCACACACCTCGAGCAATGGCTGGCTCCGTTTGTGACGGGCCTCATGAGCCTGACGCAACTCCGTCGTATGGATCTGCAAGCCCCGCTCGACAGCCTGCTGACCTGGCAGCAACGCCAGGAGTTGTCACGCCTCGCACCGACCCACATCACGGTGCCAAGCGGCTCGCACGTCCGTCTGGATTACGAGCAGGGTGAGGCACCCGTGCTGGCCGTGCGCTTGCAGGAAATGTTCGGCTGTCAGGAGACACCGAGAATCGCGGGAGGCGCCGTGCCGGTCATGATCCATCTGCTTTCACCAGCCGGCAGACCAGTGCAGGTCACCAAGGACCTGGCGAGCTTCTGGCGATCGGCGTATCAAGAGGTGAAGAAGGAATTACGCGGACGGTACCCACGCCACCATTGGCCAGACGATCCACTCAGCGCCCAGCCCACCAACCGGACCAAGCGACGCACGTAACCATCGAACAAGGCGCACTGCGACCGCACATCACCCCGCCACTTGCGAATCCCCATCGATTCCCGCATGCTACGCGGCACGTCTGACAGACGACAACCCAACGAGCCTCCCATGGACCACTTCGCCATCGTCACCGCCTTCGGTCAGGACCGTCCCGGCATCGTCGCCCTCATGGCCGACAGCCTCTACCAACTCGGCTGCAACATCGAAGATAGCTGCATGACCAGACTTCGCGGTGAGTTCACCATGATGCTCATGGTCCGCTTGCCGCAAGGACTCGACGCCGACGCCCTTGGCCATCGACTCGCAGCCTCCACGCGACCGTTGGACCTTGCCGTGCTCTGCAGAGCGCTCCCCGATCAGGCGGCCGTCCGGCAGCCCCTGCCCGAACTACCGACCTTCATGCTCTCGGTCTACGGCGCGGACCATCCCGGAATCGTGGCACAGGTGGCGCGCACCGTGGCGGAGCAAGGCGGCAACATTACCGACATGAACACCCGCGTGATCGGCTCAGGCGAGATCCCCGTCTATGTCATGGTGCTCGAGATCCAACTGCCGCGCGACCGGCAGGCCGATCCGCTCAAGCAAGCCCTGGAAGCGCTCAAGCCCCTGTTGGGTGTGGATCTCACGTTCCGCCCGCTCGACAGCGTGACATTCTGATCGTGGCCATCCGACCGATCCTGCACTATCCCCACCCGACATTAAAAACTGAGAGCGCCACCGTGGTGCCTTCCGATCCGGCGACGCAGGCCGTAGCGCAAGACCTGCTCGATACCCTCGCCGCGTCTCCCGGTGTCGCCCTTGCTGCGCCGCAGATCGGTCATGCGGTGCGCGTGATCGTCGTGGATGTGTCGCGCAAAAAAGGCGAGAAAGGCCATGGGCTGATCGTGCTGATCAACCCGGTGATTCTCATGCTGGAAGGGCCAAAGATTCTGCGGGAAGGCTGCTTGAGCGTGCCGGACTATACCGGCAACGTTGTGCGGCACGAACAGGCGGTGGTGGAAGGCCTCACGCCGGACGGTCGCGTCGTCACGCTCAGCACGTCAGGATTCGAGGCGCTGGCGTTTCAACATGAAGTGGACCATCTCAATGGCCTGCTGTTTCTCGACCGGATTCAATCACTCAGCACAGATCTCTTCAGGCGCAAAACTTCCGGCTGATCATTTTCTCGGCCGCCACCCCTTGAGGCGCGCAGCGATGGCCTCACGCTGATCCGGCGTGAGCATCGCGGCCAGGGCATCGCGCCGGAGTCTGGCCCGCCCGCTGTCCTGCCGACTGGCGAGCGAATACCAGAAGAAGGCCTCCAGCGTGTCCTGCGTGACCCCCTGCCCCTGCTCGTACAAGTGACCCAGGTCTCGTTGCGCCAAGGCATGTCCCTGATCCGCCGCCAGTTGGAACCACCGCACCGCTTCCCCCTCGTCGGTCGTGCCCAAACTGCCCGTGAGCAAAGCCTGGCCCAACATCCATTGCGCGTTGGCGTCTCCTTCGCCAGCGAGCGCCTGGAGCTGATATTCGGACGCGGGATCAGCGAGGACAGAGGGCACCCAGCCGCTCAGCAACGCCAGCACAGCCCACACCATCACGCTCAACCGTCGTCTCTTCGCCATGACATGTCCCATCACACAACCTTGAAGTCGGCGAGGATCGCCTCGGCGGCATGACGCCCCGAACCCAACGCGCCGTCAAGCGTACCGGAAGCACAATAGTCTCCGCAGTGATAGACACCGCGTCGCAGTCGAGGCTGCCACTCCCCGTTCTGCGCGGCAAGGCACGCGAGCGGCGGCAGGGCTCGGCTGATGCGATCGGTCCGCAAATGCCGCCAGGTCTCCACCTGCCCGCCGAACCAGTCTCGTAACTGTTCACGCACAGCGGCAAGCAACGCGGTACTGTCCGTCGCAGCCTGATCGGCCACACTCACGACCACCAGAGCTCGCCCGGACGGCGCATAGGTCGGCGCCACTTCGCTCAGCACAGACGCCGTGCCGATCGGTCCCTGAGTGTCGCCGTTGACCATCAACCAAGGGCCCCGCACCGGCGGCACAGGCGCATCGAAATAGAGCGAGAGCGATTGACGCGCAGCATCGGTCGGAACCGGCTCGCCACGCAGCGCCGCTGCCGTCGCATAGTCGGTCGCCAGCACCACGGCGTCAGCCTCCAGCCGTTCACCGGACGCGAGCACAACGCCGCTGCCATCGAGGCGGGCGACCGGCTCGCGCAGCCGAACGGTTCCATTGGGAAGCGCCGCTGCCAATTGCCTGGCAATAGCGCCCATCCCGTCCTGTGGCAGCGCAATGGCACCGCGAGAAAACGCCGCCCAAACCTGCTCGAAGACGCGGCAGGGTGTCGACAACGACTGGTCGAGAAACACTCCGCCGAGAAAGGGGCGAAAAAATCGCTCCTGCATGGCCAGAGAAAATCCATAAGCCTGCAGGGCCTCCAGAGTCGTATGCGCGCCGCCGCCTGCCCGCGTGGACAGTTGCCGATGCAAGGCGTCCTGTCGCAGCCGCAGTACAGTCAATTTGTCGCGTAACGAACCGACCGGGCTCATCACCGTGGCCAACGCATCCTGCGGTCGACGAAACGGATCGCTGAGTCGATGGAACCGACCGGCATAGCGCACCAACGCGCCGGGGTGAAAGCTCTGGAACCGAAGGGCGGGATAATCCAATACCGCGCTGGCTTCCGGATAGCCGCTGAGAAAGACCTGGAAGCCGCGATCGAGTTGAAAACCGTCGACACGATCGGTGCGCACCCGGCCGCCGACATCGTCGGACGCTTCGAGGATGGTGCAGGACAGGCCTCGCCCCACGAGCGAGCGGGCACAGGCCAACCCGGCAAGACCGGCACCGATGATGATGACACGTGGCGCGACAGACATGGTGGGCGACATTCTAAACGGAGGCAGGGCTGGACTCCAGGCCCTGCACGCGGTGCTGCCGCACGCCGCTAGACCTTCTTGCAGGCAATCTTGAACTCCGCTTCACCATCGCTCCCCGGCGTGACACGTGACCATTCTCGCGTGGCCTTCCCCGCCTGCATGGCACGGCCTTTCGCCATCTGCCCGGCATAATACTTCGTCTGCAGCGGCCGGCTCTTCCGCCCATCGCAATCGATTTGTTTCTTGATCTTCACCGAACGATAGGTCCCCTGCGGAATCTGCCGATCGACTTTGAAGTCTCGCAAGGTCCAAAACGTGACGGTCTTCCCGGTCGGCCCGATCGTAGCCATATCCACGTACCCGTCATACTTATGCGTGCCGCCGACCAACACCCACTCCGCGGAGGCGGTCTCCCCGACCAGCAAGATAGCCCCCATCATCATCACCAGATATTTCAGCATCGTCCGTCCTTTGAATCAGAATGTGCCGCCGAACCGTCTATGGGGCAACCCGGCCACGTGGGCAGCGGGACTGCCTGCGAGCGCCAATTCGCATCATACCATCGGCGCTCCGTGACATGCAGCCGCCCTGCGCATCTCTTGTGCTGCTTTTTCATGAAGCGTCCGTGTAGAGTCACTCCATGCCAGGACCACCTCGCAGAAAATCGATCCCGCCACGAACGGCGAACAGGGCAGCGGCAGCTCCTCCCCGTCCGGCCACAAAGGACCCCGCCGGCGAGGTCAAACGCGTCACCCTGGATCGGCTGTTCTCGAAACTCGGTATCGCCAGCCGAAGCCAGGCGCAGGAATGGATCACAGCCGGGCGCGTCCGCATCAACCAGCGCCTGGTGCGTTCGCCGGACACCTGGGTCGACTGGCCCGGTGATGCCGTGACCCTTGATGAACAGCCGCTTCAACAGAGTCCACCGCGCTTCATCCTCTTTCACAAACCGAAAGGCTGCGTCACCACGCACCACGACGAACAGGGACGCCAAACCATCTTCGACGTGCTGCCTCCGGAATTAAAGCGCCTGCACGCGGTGGGACGGCTGGACCAGGCCACCAGCGGCCTGCTCCTGCTGACCAACGATTCCACCCTCTCCAGCTTTCTCACGGACCCGGCGCACAAAGTCCCGCGTGAGTATCTCGTCACCGTGCGCGGTGAGGTGACGGACCAGGTGCGACAGGCGGCGATCGACGGATTGCATGACGAGGGCGAGTACTTACACTGTGCCGAGGTGACGATTCAGAAACACTCCGGTCGCGAATCGCACCTGGCGGTCACGTTGACCGAAGGGAAGAATCGCGAGATCCGGCGGCTCTTCAAGGCGCTCGGCCATGAAGTGACCAGACTGCGCCGCATCCGATACGGCCCGTTCAGCTTGGGTGATTTGCAACCGGGCGCCTGGCGCGAACTCCCCATTGCCGACGCGCACGCGCGACTCAGCGAGGGTTTTCCCTGAGACGATGAATCGCCGTTTCTCCTGTCTGGACAAGGGGTTTCGCATCCCTCATCTTCTCCTACATCTCCACGCTGCTCGTCCGGTGAAAGAACTTGCCAACCGACGATGCTGTGCTAAGGTCAATACAGCAGACGAAGCGTCCGGGAACACACAGTCCGCATCGTACTGAACAACCCACTCCGCTCTCGTCCTCCACACTATTTCACCACCGTCGCTCCCAACCAGGGAAGGGCCGGCTTGACCAGCCAGTCGGCATACAGGAGATCAGGAACATGAAGGAGATCATGAAGCGATTCGCCACCGGACTCACCACCTTGGCCTTTGCCGCCGCCTTGGCTGCGCCGGCGCTGACCTACGCCAACGGCCCCGACAAGGCCCCGTTGGAGATCAAGGTGCGCGTGAGTGAAAAGGGATTCTTTGACGAGAAGGGCAAACCCTATGGCGGAAAGCGGATGTTACAAATCCCCAAGGACACGATGGTGAAGATTACCTTCGTCTTCGGCGAAGACCTCACCAGCCTGGCCGCGGGCGACACCCACCAGATTGCCCTGCGGGCCGAAGACGGCTGGAAGCAGGAAACCAGCCCCTTGTGGATGATGAACCGGGAATCGACCGTGAGCTTTCTCGCCGGCGAGAAGGGTCGCACGCAATATCGCGCCTACTGCATCCTCGACTGCATCGGCATGGAACACCTGACCAACCTGATCATCCAGGTGATCTAACTTCCCCAGCTGACGCCCTGAACGAAGAGAGGCTCGACGTGTCATGCGACAGGTCGAGCCTCCTCGTATCCTCACCCTGGCCGGTGGATTGCTCCGGCCCTCCGTTTCAGTACCCCCGTCCCGTGCTGCCTCCGCCGCCACCCATGCGCCCCAACGGCAAAGCGTCATACCGCGTCTTCAGGTCCGGATGCGCCGCCAGGTAGCTGTTCACCGCCGCCTCATCGGCAAACACGTCTTTGCTGCGTGCCCGATAGTCCTCCACCGTCAGTCCGCGTTTCGACAGGAGCGCGCTGAGCTTGGCATGGATATCGTCCCCCATCTCCTTCATCTTCTCCTGCGACGGCCGCTGGCCTGAGCCATACGACTCCCCGCCTTTAAAATAGTTCGTCATCATCTCGCCGATCTCGATGCGGGCATTCACGAATTTCTCCACGTCCGCGGGCTCGGCCGCCAGGCCGGTCCCCGCACACAAGACAAGGCCCAACGCAATCCCGACGACGTGACGCGATAGCTGCATGGTCATATTCTCGTTCTCCCTATGAAGACAACAAAGTGAACACACTTCCGGCATCATACCATCACCGGAGAAATCTGTGCACGGAGCATGGGCTCAGGCTTCCCCACTCACTGCGGCAGCTGCTTGAGAAAATCCCCCAGCACGGCCCGGAACCGGTCCGGGTCCTCGGCCATCATGAAATGGCCGGTCTTGAATTCCACGAGCTGCGCACCGGGAATCTGCCCCTGAATCCCCATCGCGATGGCCGGCGTCGCCACATCGTCTTTCGCACCAACCATGATCAACGTCGGCACCCGGATGGCCGTGAGCCGCCCATGCACATTGAACTGCGACATGGAGGTGAGCGCCTCCCGAATCACCGTACCGTTCCAGGTAGGAATGCGTTCCAGCAACGGTTGATAGGTTTTCGGCAGCGTGCCGGCAGGAAAACTCTCGACGATCATACGCTTCGACACGTCCTGATAGTCGCGCGGCCGCCCGATCGTCGGAATGTCCTGATCCAGGATCATCGCGCCGTCGGTGGTCGAGACCAACACCAGTGCCCGCACCCGTTCAGGATGGTCCAGGGCCAGCTGCTGCAGAATCATGCCGCCCATCGACACGCCGACCCACACCGCTTTCTTGATGTCCAACGCATCGGCCAGCTTGATCAGGTCGTCTGAGAACTGAGGGATGGAATATCCCGTCACCGGCTTTTCCGAATCGCCATAGCCGCGCAAATCGACCGCGATACCGCGAAACTCCGGCGAATAGGCACCGACGTATTTGGGAAAGATGTTGCTGGTCGTCACCACCCCGTGCACAAAGATGATCGGATCGCCCGTGCCCGCCTCCAGCACGCTCAGGCGAAGGCCGTCCACATTCACCAGATGGCGGGTGAATGGCTGATCGGGCGGAATAACATCCGACAGTTGCGGCGGATGTGCGCCGCTATTGGTGCGGACCGGCGGAGCCGTGCCGGCGCACCCGACGACACTGACCAGGCCTAACGCAAGGACGATTCTCGAAACCAGCATCGGGCTCCCCTTTCTGAAGTGGCTCACGGGCAATCTCTGTAGCCTAAGCCGTCAGCCGAACAGTTTCAATGCTGGAATCCGCTCCACCGTGCACGCGATCTACCGCCTGCGGGATGACTTTGCCCGCGAGACCGGCACCCGCACTGGCGTCAACTCGTCCTGCGGAGGCACGGCGAACAACAGGCGCGCGAATGCGCGAGAGGCCGACTCCAACTCGCGACAGCGCTCGACAAACGAACCCGAGGCCAGGCGCGGGAAATACTCGCGATGGCGCTCGTAAAACTGCGCCCGCCGCCGCCAGCGATCCGCATTGGCGCTGAACAACCAGCCGGCAAGGTCCGAGAACCCGCGTGGCAACGGCCTGCGGTCTTTGGAATTGGCACCGCGTTCACCTATCAATGGACCGGTCATCACCTCGTTCATGACTGCACCTCCCCCTCCCATGTGCCAGACTCGACGCCGTGACAAGGCGGCCGGATGGGCGTCTCATCCCGGCCACACCCTGTCCCACCGTAGTACGTCTACATGAGAAACGGATTAGTGCAGGATGAAAACACGTTCATGAAGGTGATGACGTCGTCATAGTGGCTCCACCGCCCAGCACCTCACGAAACACGTGGGCCAGATCACGCAGCGCTTGCGCCCCGTCGCCCGCATAGACCGAGCCATGCATCGTTGCCAGGGTTTTCGGCTGAAGCGCGGCCAGCCTGGCGAGCGTGGGCCCCGTCAGTGTGCAATAGGGCATGTAGTTGGCCAGGGGACCTTGCTGATACTCCATCAATACCTCGCGACAGCGCCCGACGACATCCGAGTGCGTGAGCGGCTCACCATTGCCCGCCTGGTGAAACAGGTCGGAACAGAGCAGCGTCCGATGAGTCTCTTCGAACAGCAGGCCGGACTCCCAGCAATGCGGGACATGCGGCGTCGCCAGAAATTGAAACCGATACCGGCCCGTCTGCAGCACCTCTCCATCCGCCATTCCCTTTGCCGGCCGCAGGGCCAGGCAATCATCCACACTGACCATCTTACCCACCAGACTGCAGACGGCATCCGCCTGCGGGGCGACCTGTTGCCAGTCCGGCAGCGAGCCGCATTCGTCGGCCTCGAAATGGCTGAAGCCGATCCAGCGGAGTGTGCGCACATCGATCAAGGAGGCCACGGCTTCTTTGACTTCGGCAAATAACGCACGCGGGCCGGTGTGAAACAGCAGCGGCTGCTCATCACGCACCAGGAATTGACTGAATTGCAGATTGAACGGGGCGAGGAACGTCGTGAGGCGAAACAGGTCCGGAGCAACTTCGGTGATCTGCGCCATGGTGCCCTCCAGAAAATATGTGGCGGCCATCGTATCCGGCCCACGGCCACGGTGCAACCGAGCGGCAACCCTATAAACTAGGGAGACGACCTCTCAGGCCCAGGGATTCCGCTAGTCGTGGAGTTGGCTGCCTCACGATAGAACAACAACAGACAGGTGTCTCACAGGTCATCACGAGAGGAGGCCACCATGACACAGCAGATCCAACGCCCGGTGCGTCGCAGCGAACCGCAAGGGACGAATCGTGAGAAAGACGAGATCTGGCCCCTGTCGGCCAGGGAATTCATGAAGCTCCCCGTGTCGGGACTGCTCTCGACCGGACGACGCGTGCAGTTCACGCGCCTGACGCCTGCAGATCACGCCGCATGAGTCGCGGCAGATGAGTGATGAGGTGCACCATGTATACCGACGACAGTGTGCTCACCCATGACGAACAGAAGGCCGCCGAGGCCGCCTTCCGCGGCCTTCCCTTAAACGCCAACTGGGCCCGGGGCGCGCAGCTCATCTACATCGGCATTCTCGAGGTCACTCGTGGCCGGGACATCCTCGAGCATTGCCGCTGGGAGGCAGCGATGGCCGCCGTCGAATCGTGACGGCCACTCCCCCCACGCTCCCACAGCGGGCCCGGTTACCTGATTGAAATCGCGCGCCGAGTGGCGTAGAGACATGGCACGGGAGGTCCGATCATGACCCGACGGCTATTGTCTGCAATTTCTTTACTACTACTCCTCGCTGCGCCAGTCTCCGCCCAAAGCCCCTGTTCGGATTGTTTCTACGCCGCCGAAGAGGAAGTCCGCAAATGCCTCGATAACGCCATCAGCGCGGGCGATAAGAATAGCTGCCTGGAAAATCGCCGCGTGCGCCTCAAAGCCTGTAGCGAGATTCAATGTCAGACGGCCAGGGAAGAAGTCGCGCCCACGGAGGCCCCGCCCACGCCAGGCCGTCCAGGCCTCGCACCCTACACACCCACGGAGGGCGAATGGCTGGCCGTCGTCATGAGAGCCGGCCTCCGGCGGGACGCCAGTCCCGACCGGCCCTACTCACTCGACATCGTCCTCGCCGATCCGCAGACACTGCACATCCTCGTGCGACATGCGTCCACGATGGACCGGGAACAGGTGCGGAAGGTCATTGAGGCCGCAAAGGAAGCGATCCGGAACACGGCGAGAGGGTACGGCTGGGAGAAGTGGGTCAAGATCCGGGAAACGGTCGAGATGTACACGGTGAAAACGAAGAAATAAGCGATCGGCCGCGATGAGCCTGACAGCTCACGCCATGATCAGCATGATTTGCGCGGGTGTGAGCAACGCGCCCGGTTGATGGTGCCCCAGCCAGGCCAGGGCATCAGGCCCCGAAAGGCCCAGGACCGATCGAGCCAGCAACGTCGCAAACAAGGCCGTGCGGCCGAGCCCGGCGGAACAATGGATGAGCAGATTGCGGCCCTGCGCAGCCTGCTCCTGCGCCTGCCGGAGCACATCGGTCAAGCGGCCATCGACCGGAATCCCGTAATTGGGAATCGGCAGAGGAAGCACCGTCAGTCCTTCATCACGATAGATCGCAAGCAGATCCCGCCCCGTCTTCTCCCGGCATTCCTCCGGCTCGGCCAGCAGCACCACGCCATGAATGGCCGCAGCTCGGAACTCCGGCAACAACGTTCCTTCGGGATCATAGAGGCCAAACGGCATCGCGCTGCCATAGACCTGTCCAGGCAAGTTGAGCGGATAGGCCGTCAGCGGCCTCCCGTTCTTCCACTCCGGGGATGCGTTACCCGGCATGGTGCGCCGTCCAGTCTTTCCAGTCCGCGAGCGTCGCCTTCGCCATTGCCTTCGCCGCCTTCCGGAGCCAGGTGGATTTTCGCGCGGCCAGGTCGCGCCGCACAGCCTTGATCTGTTGCTGGTCGCCGAGATGCACATTGGCCGTCTCCCAGCCCATGGCATACAGCAGCTTGCCTTCATCCCGCTTTTTCGGTAAGGCCGTCAGTTCAATCCGCGAGCAATAGGGCGAAAGCCGCCGGAGCAGCCACGGGCCCTCCATGCGCACAAACGGATCGCGACAGCGCACGGATCGGTCCAACATCACTTGATAGAGCAACTCCCCGCCAACCTTCTGCCCCCGGGCCCAGAGACCGGAAGACGCAATCAGCCGCTTCGCTTCACGGGCGACCTTACCGCCGCGCCACTCAGCGAGCGCGACAAACCGGGGACGCCCCAGGCTGCCCAGCCCCGACACCCGCCGCCGCAGCGCATAGGCCAATCCGGCCTCCGGCATCACCTGCTCAAGCGCATCCGTCACCTCGTGCGAGACCGTCCCCTGCACCATCGGCAGGGCCGACATCTTCTTCCAGAACTTCACCGGATCGCGTAGGGAGTTCGTGGCAATTTCGCGCAACCAGCTATGCTGCTCCGACAAGACAAACGGCCGTCCTCCCGCCCGCAGCCCTTCGAGGTAGCCGGTCAACACCGCATCGCAGGCCTCGTCTAACTTGACGCCCAGATGCTCCGTCCGACCGGCAAGCTTGGCACTCACCACCAAGCGCACCAGATCGCTGGTACAAGGAAAGAGGCAGGCCTCGTCAAAATCATTGATGCCCCAGATGAGGCGGCCTTCACTGTCGCGCCAGGTGCCGAAGTTTTCGACGTGGAGATCGGCGACGGCACGCAGCGAGGGCGCGGTCGCCAGATCGGCGCAAACTTCCGGCCAGACCTGCATCCACCGGTAACAGGTGGCTCGAAAAAAAGAGAAGACGCTCTGCGTCATCATGGCATGCTTCAGGCGCAGATCGGCCGGCACAAACGGCACCTGCCGCGCCGACCATCGTTCATAGGCCTGAGTGGCTTGGAGAATATTCATGGGGGAATCAGCTCAGTCGCCCTAAGGTCTCACGTCTTCAGTGTGATCGCAAGGCGTGACCGTTGAGGGCCGATGCGGTGAGCCTTATGTTTTCGGAAGATGCGCGAGCTTCTGTTTGATCGCCGTCAGGTTCTCAGGGGTCGAACGCACCCGCAGCGTGAGCCCCTCGGCATCGTAGGCTTCGGACAACACACGCATCCGGGCGCGGATCTCCGCCACGATCTTTTGAGCGGTAAACGGAATATGGAGTTCCTCGTCGAGCATATCGCTCTCAAAGTACCCCATGATGCGCTCACGGAGCGCCTGCAGATCCTCCTTGCTTCGCGTGGACAGCAAGAACGCATCGGGATATTCCGCCTTCAGGGCTGTAAGCTCATCCGGCGAGAGGCGATCCCGTTTATTCAACACCAGGAGGCTGGGGACATCCGTGGCGCCGACTTCGGCCAACACCTTCCGCGTGACCTCGAGCTGGGATCGAAAGGACGGATCGGAGGCATCGACGACAAAAAGCAGGAGCGAGGCACTGGCCGCTTCATCCAGGGTCGACTTGAACGATGCCACCAGGTCATGCGGGAGCTTCTTGATGAATCCCACCGTATCGGACAACAGCACCTTGGGACGCGTCTCCGGATACAAGGGCCGGATCGTGGTATCGAGCGTGGCGAACAGCTTGTCGGCCACGAGCACCTCGATGCCCGTCATCGCACGCATGAGCGAGGATTTCCCGGCATTGGTGTACC
>WBZQ01000765.1_pt2 | contig 18135 bp, 12 predicted proteins | sample 5204251 | NCBI WGS metagenome assembly WBZQ01 (sample SAMN12412402, study PRJNA552823) | activated sludge metagenome | isolation source: activated sludge from nitrification reactor of wastewater treatment plant... | place: USA: Virginia | collected 2017-09 | reverse complement strand
CCAGTTTGTGTCGCAGCCAGTATGGCCAATGTGGTGGCATACCCTAAAAAAGCACCCGCCAGAAAACCGCGAATCAATAAATGCTTGACCGGCAAAGCAGCTTTCTGAGCACCGGCTTGCAACATGCTTTCAACAATGTCTTGTGGTTTTACGTAACTCACACCTGGGGCTCCCTTCCAGTCAAATCAGTAATTCTACTGCGCATCAATAGGCTGCGACGGAATCGCATCGACTTCCGGTAAAAAAATTTGCAGCAAATCATTGAGGAAACGCTTACCCAGAATGGTAGGTTTAATATGAAAAGCATTGCTCACGATCAAGCCGCGTTGTTCGGCTTCTTGTAATTGCGGTTGAATGACGCTCAGTGACAGTCCAGTGCGCTCCTGAAACAGCTTCGTTTCAAATCCGCTATGAAGCCTCAAGGCATTCATCATGAATTCAAAACTGCGATCAGCATTTGAAAGCACCTGTTGCGTTTGAATGCACGATGCCGCATTGCGACTGTGTGCCAAGTATTCCTTCGGCTGCTTGTAGCGCATTTGCCGGATGATTTTATCGGCAAAACTGATTTTACTGTGCGCACCTGCACCGATACCAAGATAGTCGCCAAACAACCAGTAATTCAAATTATGCCGCGATTCTTTTCCCGGCCGTGCAAACGCCGAAGTTTCATAATGATCATAGCCCTTCTGCTGCAAAATTTGCTCGATGATGTCCTGCATCGCAGCCGTTTGTTCATCATCCGGCAATTGCGGCGGATAACGATGAAACAGCGTATTCGGTTCCAATGTCAGATGATAGGCAGAAAGATGCGAAACACCGAATGCGCAGGCCATGTCAATATCGTGCTGAGCTTCGGTAAATGTTTGCCCAGGCAAAGCGTACATCAAGTCCAGATTAATCGTATCAAAATTATTTTGAGCAATTTCCACAGCACGTAATGCTTCCTGATCATCGTGCACACGGCCAATTGCTTTCAGCCGATTAGGATCAAAACTTTGAATACCAATGGATAATCGATTAATTCCAGCCAATCGATAATCTGCAAACTTTTGTGCTTCAAAGGTACCAGGATTCGCTTCCAGCGTAACTTCGGCAAAATGTTCTAATGGCATCAAAGTGCGCACCGCCGTTAAAATTTTATCAATCGAAGATGCGCTGAATAAACTCGGCGTACCGCCACCAAAAAATACACTATTAAGCCGCCTACCCCATACATCGGATAATGCCATTTCCAGATCGCGTATCAACGCCCCGACATAGTCCTCCTCCAACGATAATTGCTCATCGCTGATTGGATGAATTGCATGCGAATTAAAGTCGCAGTAAGGGCATTTTTTCAGACACCACGGAATATGAATATACAAACTCAAGGGCGGTAATGCAGTTAATCTAGAAATGGCTTCGCTCACACTGATTTTGCTTAAATAATAAGTTAGGCTAGCTTACGTAATGTGGATATGGGTGGCGTTGATAACGCGGCGCGCGTTCCGAGCAAGCCCGCCACTAACACGATAAAGGCGCCTAATGGCGTTGCAATCAATCCAACCCAGAGATTGAAGCGATACTCAAAGTGCAAAATATGCTCAGCGATTACATAACCCAACATACTCGCCCCTACAGCCGCCAATAACCCTGCCAACCCACCCAGCAATGCAAATTCCACCGCCCAGGCACGTTGTAGTTGTTGCCGATGGGCACCTAACGTGCGAAAAATGGCCGCTTCATAAATGCGTTCATCTTGCGTCGCCGTGATGGCGGCGTATAACACCGAGAATCCTGCCAGCACAGTGAATATGAAAACGAAACGAACCGCCTGCGATACTTTCTCAATCATTCCCTGTACTTGATTGATAACCGTCGCCATATCGACCACCAAAATATTGGGGAAAGCGCGTACCAATTCGTGCATCCTATTCGATTCTGTAGCCGGAACATAGAAACTGGTAATATAGCTAAGCGGATACTGTTCTAGTAAACCAGGTGGTGTAACGACAAAAAAATTGACACGAAAACTATCCCAATTCACTTTTCGAATACTCGTTACGGGTGCAGAAAAATGACTGCCTGCAATGTCATACGTTAATTCATCTCCGAGTTTGATGCCAACAATTTTGGCAATACCCTGCTCGATCGATAGCTCTGGCTTAGGTTGCGTAACATCATCCCACCAAGCACCTTGAGTTATTTGATTATCCGGATTGAGCTGGCTCGCCCACGATAAATTAAACTCACGCCGTATATGCCTTTCCGCATGTAAATCATGCGCAAAATCTTCCGGAGTAATCTCCTTACCGTTAATTTTAATCAACCGCCCTCTCACCATCGGAAAAACTTCAGGATACTCAGCACCCTGCTGTTGGAAAAAGTCTTTTAAGGAATCCAGTTGATCAGCTTGTATGTTAACCAGAAAGTAGTTAGGTGCATTGGGTGGCAAGCTGGTATGCCAATCTTCAATCAAATCATCTTGAATCAACGTCATCACAAGTAAGGCCATCAGTCCCAAACCCAACGCCACGATCTGCAAGATGCTCGACATTGAACGGCGATGGATGCTTGCCAGACCATACCGCCAAGTGTTGTTTGCATGCTGTCTAAAACTTGCGAGCATTTTGATCAACAACCAGCCCAAACCACCAAATAGCAGTATGGCCAAAATGAAACCCATGACGATATACAAGCCCATGCTCAAATTTTGCGCTTTCCAAATAAAAAGTGCCGCTAATACCAACAAACCGAATAGATAGCCTATTAAGCCATGTTTATTGGATAATCCGATATCTCTGCGTAATACTCGCATGGTTGAAACACTTCGTAGATTGAGTACCGGCGGCAACGCAAACCCCAACAATAATACCAATCCAACCGCGAAACCATGGATTACTGGCCAAAAACTGGGCATCGGCAAAACTGTTTCAGTAAGCCCTGTTAACCAAACCGATAAAATTTCCTGTGTGACGAACCCAATCAAGCACCCTATACCACTAGTCATTAAGCCAAGGTTCAAGAAATAAACGACATACAAAACCAACAATTGGTTTTGGCTTGCCCCTAAACTGCGCATGATCGCGCATCCATCCAGGTGCCGCTGCGTAAACTGGCGCACCGCTAAAGCAATCGCCGCAGCCGCCATGACAACTCCCGCCAATGCAGCCAAGTTTAAAAATTTTTCTGACCGCTCCAATGCTGCTTTGATTTCTGGCCGCGCATCGCGAATACCTTCGATACGCTGCGCTTTGCTCAAGCGCATTTGGGCCCAATGACGAAAGCGCTGCACCATTTCTTCATCTCCAGCAACCTGAAGATTATAGGAAACACGGCTGCCGAGCTGAATTAACTCGGTTTCCTCAAGATCAGCAACATTCATCAGGATACGTGAACCCATACTAATAAAACCAACTGAATGGTCTGGCTCGCGCGCGATAAATTCACTCACTCGCAACTGAGTCGCCCCAACATCGACATTGTCGCCTTTTTTCAGCATAAGTTGGTGCAACACTTTTTCATCTACCCAGATCGTACCCGATTGCGGGATATCGCTTGCGGTCTGCCACATTGATCGCGCTGCTATCGAAGATAAACCAATCGGCGTATCAGAGTGCAACTGTACGCGGCCCCGCAACGGATATCCCGCTGTGACCGCACGTATTTCAGTTAATAGGCTATGCTCTCCATTAGAAATCATACTGGGAAATTTAACTATCTCAGCAGTCTTCAATCCCAAGCTTTCCGCCTCTCTTTGAAAAATATCCGCTATCGGTTCACTAGAAATAACGAGCAAATCGGCACCCAGCAATTGATTGCTTTCACGAACCAGAGCAGTTTTTACCCGGTCGATAAAAAACTCGACGGTAGTCATTCCAGTGATCGCGATCATCAACGCAACGATCAAGACGTTCAATTCACCTGCACGCCAATCTCGGCGTAACATATTAAAAGACAGTCTACAAATGGATCTCATGGTAGTTAAGCTATTTTGCCGTGAGACAAGCGAATTTGACGCGAGCAGCGCTGTGACAAGGTTTCATCATGTGTTACCAAAACTAGCGTGGTACCTTGTTCCCGGTTGAGCTCAAACATCAAGTCAATAATTTGCTCACCCGTTTCCGCATCCAGGTTACCCGTTGGTTCGTCCGCTAATAACAATTTTGGCATGGTGACAAAAGCACGGGCAATTGCAACACGTTGCTGCTCTCCTCCTGACAATTGCTTGGGGTAATGATGCAAGCGCTGCGCAAGTCCGACACGCGCTAGTAATTGACGCGCCTTTTCGAATGCCTGATCAGTATTCGCCAGCTCTAATGGCAACATGACATTTTCCAAGGCAGTTAACGCAGGCAGTAATTGAAATGATTGAAAAACAAACCCCAACACTTTACTTCTTAAAGCTGCACGTTGATCCTCATCTAGCAAGAAAATATCTAATTGATCTAAATAGACTTTCCCAGAGGTTGGCAAATCCAAGCCAGCAAGCAATGCCAACAACGTCGACTTTCCAGAGCCGGATGCACCGATAATAGCTACCGTTTCTCCCGAATTTATCTGTAAGTGAATATCTTGTAGTATGGTAAGGTGTGTATTACCCGTGCCAACTTGCTTGGTCAGTGCATGCACCGAAAGAATAGACTCTTGATCGCCTTTGTTCATCATGAAAAAAAATATCCTGATTCCTTTATTATTATTGATTGTTTTTACGATACCGATTGTAAAAGCAACGCCCACAACGATTTTAGTTTATGGCGATAGCCTTTCTGCAAATTTCGGCATACCGATCGAAACAGGCTGGGTGACATTATTGGCACAACGCTTAAAGGACAATCAGTATACCCATTACCACGTTGTTAATGCCAGTATCAGTGGAGAAACCACGCTTGGAGGACGCAACCGAATCAACCAAACCCTCGCTGCTCACAATCCTGGCATTATCATTATCGAACTCGGCGCAAATGACGGTTTACGCGGAACGGCCATTCAAACCATATACGATAACTTGGCGACCATTATTAAAAGATCACAAGAAAATAACATCAGCGTTTTACTAGTAGGCATGCAGCTCCCTCCCAATTATGGCATGAGCTATACGCAAAAATTCAAAGAAATTTTTATACGCCTGGCGAATGATTATCAAATCCCTTTAGTACCCTTTTTATTTGAAGGGTTTGCTGGCAACCCTGATTTTTTCCTGACGGATCGTTTACATCCCAATGAGATAGCACAACCTAAGATTCTTGAAATTATTTGGCAAGTCTTGGAGCCAATATTTAAAAAACACTAAATTTGCTATCCAATTGATTGATAAAACTTTTCAAGTCATTAGCCAGAGGGGCATGTAGTTCCATAGGCCGCTTGGAAATAGGATGAGTAAACTGCAAGGTATGGGCATGCAAAAACATACGTGACAAGTGAAGTGCATGATTCGATCGAGCAAGTTGCTTATTGATTTCAAAATTTCCATATTTATCATCACCAGCAATAGGAAATCCATAATAGGCAAGATGAACACGAATTTGATGTGTACGGCCGGTTTTTAATTCGGCATCCAGCAAGCTAAAGCTATCCCAAGCTTTTTGTAATCTAAAGATGGTATAAGCTGGCATTGGTTTGATCGTTTCGTTCTTAGCTGCTTCTTTAACCACGGCTACACGCCGCTCACCATAAGCCGTTGTGTACTTACTTAATGCCAACTTAACGTGTTGTACCGGATTAAGCCAATTTCCACAAACCATAGCCAGATAGTGTTTGCGCGTAAGCCCATCGCGAATCTGCCGATGCAACTCTACTAACGCACTCCGTTTTTTCGCCAACATCAATAAACCTGAAGTTTCCCGATCAAGTCGATGTACTAATTCAAGAAATTTCCAAGAGGGGTTTTGTGCACGCAATTGCTCAATTACGCCAAAATTGACGCCACTCCCGCCATGAACAGCGATCCCCCCCGGTTTATCAATCACTAATAATGCCTCATCCTCAAAAAGTACATGAAAGGTAAAAAATTTTGCTGGGATAAGAATCGCTTGTATGCAATTTTTTTCAGGCAAACGAATCGGTGGAATTCTTAAAACATTACCAAATTGCAAACGATAATCTGCGCGAATTCTTTTTCCATCCACGCGCACCTGACCACTTCTTAGTAATTGATATATATGACTTTTTGGTACATTCTTAAATCGTTTAAATAAAAAATTATCGATTCGTTGATCGTATTCTTCCTCAGCGATTTGGATTTTCTGTACCGTATGAATAGAACTTTTTTTTTGTTGGCTATTCATAAATTATTTGATATTTACTTTATTTTTATAAATCCTTAGCTATAATTCCTAAGGATTTATGCAATTGTTTGTTTTGTTACGTTAGGTATATAGTGCTTTTGATTATATTATCACCATATTTTATGATGTAATTGATACAGTTTATTAAGATTTTTACAAAGATTACTTGAATTGCAAAGGTTCTTTTTTGAAATTTGACTTATAATCTTTCAGGTTTAGAAAATTTAATCAAGCCCAGAAAAGTAAGAAATATTGTTCTTATACAATGACCAGTTAAGTGATACACAATCACTATTTATGCCTTTTCTATCCGTAATACGTATCGGCATAAAATAGATCGTTTATCAAGAAATACATATAATTGACAGAAATCTTTATAAAAAAATTATTACAATATCTTCGTTATTACAACTGCATAGAAAAAATGAAACAATCTGGTATTTCTAATACCAGCATACTAACAATTAAGACACTCAAGGTTTGTTGTAAATGAAACGAATGTTATTTAATGCGACACAGCCAGAAGAGCTGCGGGTTGCTATCGTAAATGGTCAAACACTTATTGACTTAGATATTGAATCTATTGGCAAAGAACAAAGAAAAAGCAATATCTACAAGGCTGCCATCACACGTGTCGAACCCGGTCTAGAAGCTGTTTTTGTTGATTACGGTTGCGAGCGTCATGGTTTTTTACCCTTCAAAGAAATCTCCCAATCTTGCTTTGAAGATGGCATTGATCTCAGCAACTCCCGTATTCAAGATCTTTTGTACGAAGGGCAAGAGATTATTGTTCAAGTGGACAAGGATGAGCGAGGAAATAAAGGAGCAGCCCTTACCACTTATATTTCCCTTGCTGGACGATATTTAGTTCTAATTCCTAATAATCCCAATAGTGGCGGCGTATCTCGTCGAATAACCGGTGAAGAGCGCAATGACTTGCGTGAGGTTTTAGCGCAATTACAAGTACCTGAAGGCATGAGTATTATTGCCAGAACTGCAGGTATCGGTCGAAGTGTAGAAGAACTGCAATGGGATCTGAATTATTTAACACAGCTCTGGTCTGCGATCGAATCTGCTGCGAATAATCAAGACGGTGTCTTTCTTATCTATCAAGAAAGTAGCTTAGTTATTCGAGCGATTCGCGATTATTTCAATCATGAAATCGGTGAAATTTTAATTGATAGTCGAGAAATTTATGAACAAGCCAGTCAATTCATGTCGCATGTCATGCCTGCGAATGTAGACCGGTTAAAATATTATCAAGAAGACATTCCTCTTTTTTCGCGTTTCCAAATCGAACATCAAATTGAAACAGCTTATTCAAGACAAGTTTCCTTACCCTCTGGGGGTTCCATTGTCATTGATCACACCGAGGCTTTGGTATCCGTAGACGTCAACTCTGCTCGCGCTATTCGCGGACTGGATATTGAGCATACTGCCTTGAACACCAATCTCGAAGCAGCCGAAGAAATTGCGCGCCAATTAAGATTACGAGACTTAGGTGGACTGATCGTAATTGATTTTATCGATATGGATGTTCAACGCAATCAACGCGACGTTGAAGCCAAACTGCACGAAGCACTTAGGCAAGACCGTGCCCGCATCCAGGTCGGGAAAATTTCCCGTTTTGGCTTATTGGAGTTATCCCGCCAGCGTTTAAGACCTTCCCTGGGTGAAGGTAATTACATATCGTGTGTTCGTTGTAATGGTACAGGCTTCATACGTGGTACCGACTCCTCTGCCCTACATATACTGCGCATTCTTCAAGAAGAAGCTTTGAAGGAAAACACCAATACGCTCCATATCCAGCTACCCGTCGATGTCGCAACATACTTATTGAATGAAAAGCGCTCTGAAATCTACGATATCGAAATCAAGCAAAAAATTAGTATCGTATTAATCCCTAATATCTATATCGAAACCCCAAATTACACCATAACACGCTTACGTCACGAAGACATCAAATCTAGCGAGATGCCGACGCCAAGCTACAAAATGGTTGAAAGAAACAGTGAAGAAAACGCTTATCAAACAACATTTGATAAAAAAACTCAACCTATTAAACCTCAAGCAGCCGTTCAAGGTATTACCCCTACTCAACCCGCACCTATTCATGAAGAGAGGCAAAAAGAATCTTCGCTCATTGATAAATTCTTCGGTTGGTTTAAACCTGCAGATAACAAAGTAGATGAAGAAACTAATCAGCCCACAGAAAGAGCAAAACCATCTGACAAACCAAGAGGATCCAGATCTCGCCGTGGAAGAAACAAAGGTGACGCCAATCAAACAAAACAATCTCGACAGAAAAATCCAGCAAATGCTACAGCTGATGTGAATATTAATGAGGAAGGGATTGTTCAGAAGGAAATAAAGTTTGAATCTAATGAAAGTACTATTGAATTCTTCCACGGAGCTGATTCAAAATCCAATGACAGTTCTGCATTAGTTGAAAAAGAATGTGTAACTGCAGATACTGCCCCAAAATCAGATAATAGAAGACGTTCACGTCGATTTCGTGGTGGCAAAACTCGTAATATGTCTAGTCGGACGCGAAACTCTTCAGAAAATGAAAATGTGATCATTGTTTCTGAGAATTTATCGAATACTTCTGATCTCATCAATGATTCCTTAAATCATGCTCCTCTTGAAGAGAAAACATCCGGCACGCTTGCGGAATATGTAAGCAATTTAAATACCGCAAATAACGACGCTTCCTACATTAATACGATGGAGGAAAGAAAAGAAAATTTTCCTGTCGACACTCAGTTATTAACTGGAACGTCTTCAACAAATATGTTAAATGCATTTGACGTTACCAAAGAATTACAACTGAACATTGAGAAAAGCGGGCTTGTTATGATTGAAACACCATCCGACAAAATTCAAGAAACTGTTTATGAGGAAGCCACAACTCCAAAAAGAACAAGAAGAAGAGCTAGAAATGTAGAAACTACTGAGGCCGGCCCGCTTATGCAAGTAGAAACAAGGGATTAATTGCCGCGAGTATAGTAAATACGTTTAGTTTCAATTATATAAAAATCTCAAAGTAGGAACTCAAAGTAGGAATTGGTCAGTCTAGTGAAAGACTACAAAATGTCTTACCTGCCCGATAAATTTACCACAAGAAAAATTCCTTATCTATCGCATTAGCCTATCTGGATTTGCAATCATGCCTCTTGGCTGATTAAAAAGTAAGCTATTGGAATGACCAGCAATGAGAATAAGGTAGAAGCAAAAATACCAAAAATAAAGCTCCATGCTAATCCTGAGAAGATCGGATCTAGGATAATGACAAACGCGCCAAACATAGCCGCACCTGCGGTTAGGAAAATGGGCCGTAAGCGAATTGCACCGGCTTCGATCAGAGCTTCTGTCAATGCGATATTGGTACGGACACGAATACGTTCGATAAAATCAACGAGGATAATAGAATTTCGCACGACAATACCTGCCAGCGCAATCATGCCGATCATGGCAGTAGCTGTAAAATAAATCGGATTAGGATAACCCGCAATAGGTGTCGCCATCAATTGATTCAGCAGCCAAAAGCCCGGCATGATACCGATGACAGTCAGCGGAATTGCAATCATCATAACCAAAGGTAGGGTAAGGGATCCTGTTTGGCCGACTAACAGGACATAAATCATCACCAATGCAGCCGCAAAAGCGAGTCCCAGATCACGAAATACATCGACAGTAATTTTCCATTCACCTTCACCGTCAAACTCGGCGACAAAACCTTCCGGCAGAGGTCGTTCAGACAAGGTGTCATTGAGATCAAACACTGCTTCTACTGGACTGCGTCCAGCCATTTCTGCAACGACATAATTCACTCTCTGCAGATTCTTGTGATAAATGGGCTGATCAGCTTTGAGGGTGGTGGCTGTTCCTATTTCACTTAATGGAATCAGTTCTCCGTACTCGGTTTTTACCCGCAACACCAATAAATCGGGTATTGATGATCGCAGCGCACGAGGCAATTGTAATATGATTTCTAGGGGTTGGCGCTCACTATCGATATGAACAATACCGACACTTTGTCCCGCAACAGCAGTACGCAGCATTTCTGCAATTTGTGCAACGCTAACGCCGAACAAGGCGGCTTTTTCTCGATTTAATTGGAAATGCACCTTGTCATGTGACACCTCAGAAAAATCATCCACATCAACCACACCTTCCGTGTTTTCCATATCGGCCCGGATGCGTTTGGAAACAGTCACTAAACGATCAATGTCAGCCTCAGGTGGACCATAGATCTCAGCAACCAAACTCGAAAGCACGGGTGGCCCGGGTGGAATTTCTACGATTTTGAGGTTGGCGCCGTACCGCTTACCTAATCGTTCTATATCGGGTCGAATACGCAAGGCAATTTCGTGCGATTGTTGTACACGACTATCTTTAGGTAACAAATTGATTCTCACCTCACCCAAATGCCCTCCATTGCGCAAGTAATATTGGCGCACCATACCGTTAAAATCCATGGGAGAAGCCAAACCGGTATAGATCTGATAATCCGTAACTTCATTGACAGTAGCAAAATAACTACCTAATGCACGGGCAACTTCGTCTGTTTGTTCCAATGTCGAGCCACGTGGCATATCGATCATGATCTGTAATTCGTTTTTATTATCAAATGGTAGCAGTTTGAGTGGAACTGCACGGGTAACCGCCAACATCACTGAGCCAATAAAAGCAATTAGCACGATTAACAAAAATAATTTTGCACGCAAAGAAGTTTTCAGTAATGGCGCAAGCACAGAACGATAGGCTTTATAGATAGTAGTTTGTTTGAGATCCAAGGATGTTTCATGACTTTGTTGCTGATGATAGTCCCTTCGCAGTAGTTTATAACTTGCCCAGGGTGTAATAGTAAAGGCAACGATGAGTGAAATAATCATGGCTATTGGAACATTAAAAGCCATCGGCGCCATATAAGGCCCCATCATCCCCGTGATAAAAAACATGGGTAAAAAAGACACGATCACGCTAAATGTCGCCAATATAGTTGGCGGCCTAACTTCATCGATCGCTGTCAACAATGCGCCAAGCGGGGATTCTTTGCCTAATTTATAATGCCTATGAATATTCTCGACATCCACGATGGGATCATCCACCAACAAGCCCAACGATAGAATTAAAGCGAACAACGTGACACGGTTAATGGTGTAACCAGTGATGTAATCTAGTAATAAAGTAAGCGCCAACGTCATTGGCACAGCAATGGAAACAATAAAAGCTTCTTTCAAACCCAATGAAAATGCCAGCAACGCGACAATAATCACGATAGCAAAACATAAGTGCTTAACCAGTTCATTGACTTTGTGATTAGCAGTTTCACCGTAATCGCGTGTAATACTCAGCAAAATATCTTTGGGAATCAGCGTGCCGTGCATTTTCTCTGCGTTCGCAATCACAGCTTCGGCGACATTAACAGCATTGCTGCCTTTTCGTTTGGAAACAGCAATGGTCACCATCTGACGTTCTTGCCCAGCTTGTGGTTTGCTGCCGGTGGAATTGCCGATCGTGGGCATGTGGTCAACCGCGGGACCGAAACCAATACGCGTGTAATGATTCACATCAGCCGGACCGTCTTCGATATGTGCCACGTCGCGCAGATAAACTGGGCGACCGGCAACACCTTTAATGATGGTGCTTCCCACTTCTGCCGCAGAGCTGAAATGTGGCCCTGCTTCTAGAAAGATTTCACGATTGTCGCGTTTGAAGCTGCCCACTTGCAGATTGACATTGGCATGCGTAAGCGCTTGAGTGATTTCGTTGAGTGTGACCCCATGCGTAGTCAAACGTGTAGGGTCGGCATAAACCGAAACCCGGCGTTGTTCACCGCCAACCACCCAGCTCTTGCCGACATCGCGTACACTTCTTAGGGAAACAATTAGTTCGTCAGCAACACGTCGTAATGCCATGGAATCATAATCGTTATTCTGTGCTGACAATGCCATCAAAACAATAGGAACATTATCGATTTCAACAGGCATAACTTTCCAATGGCTGACCCCGGGTGGAATAATATCCCGGTTAGACAGAATTTTATCCCAAGTTTTGATTAAGCTATTGTTAGAATCTTCACCAACGAAATAACGTACGGTAACAACTGCCGCACCTGGTTTGGAGACGGAATACACATATTCCACTCCTTGGATTTGCTTGAGTAAAACTTCCAGTGGTGTAACCGCCAGTTTCTCAACTTCTTCACTTGAAGCGCCCGGATATTCAATCAGTATATCCATAACAGGCACCACGATCTGTGGATCTTCTTCCCGTGGGGTCAGGATGAGCGCTACGGCACCAGCCAGTAGCGAAATAATTAAGAACAGAATGGAGAGCTGTGAAGTGGTGAAAACCCTGACAATCTTTGTCGTCAAACTAGAGTGGGAGTTATGCTCTTGCGGGGCGCTCATTATTGCGCCCGCTGCTGTGGATGAGTAATGATCGTCTCACCAACACGTAAGCCAGAGATCACTTCAATTAGGCCACCAAAAGTTTTAGCGGTTCTGATATGTCGCATCTGTGGCTGCCCCTCTGACAATACCTGAACAACTTCTAGTTGACCGATATGTTGAATCGCGCTGACAGGTATTAAGAGTGCTTCATGCTGCTCACAGGCCTGTTCTAACCAGCCAAAATGTCCCGGCTTCAAGTCTTTAATGTCAGGTAATGCGACTTTTATCAACTGAGTATGAGTCTGTGAATCAATCTCCGGGCTGATTTCATTAATCTGACCACTGATTCTTCGCTCCAAAGTATCAATATGTACGGTAACATCCATACCAATATAGTAATGACTCGCGCAGCTATTAGGTACATCCACTTCAAGCCGCAATCCTTGAGGTAGTTGCATAGTCACTATGGGCACGCCGGGCAACCCCATATCACCAGGTTGTTTAAGGCGTTTAACCACGATACCATCAAAAGGAGCTAATAATAAGGTATCCATAAGATGCGTTCTAATTTCGCGCACAGTATTGGTCGCCTGGTTGACACGAGCTTGTGCTTCTTTTGCTCGCGCGGTCACAGCATCAAAATTTTCACGTGTCGCTGCTTCTTTGCTATACAAATTACGAATCCTTTGTTCGTCGGCTTTAGCGCGATTCGCTTCGGCAGTTGCGCCCGCTAGCGTGGCAAGCGCTATTTGTTCTTGAGCTTTAATCTCACGCTCATCCAGCCGCGCGATGAGATCGCCCTTTTTGACTGCATTACCTGCATTTACCTTAACCTCGATAATTCGTGCAGTCATTCTAGGTGCAATGTTGACAACGGTTCTGGATTTCACGATACCAGGCCAAGTCAAGATATTGCCGACCTGCTGTTTTACTACAATAGTCGTGTTGCTAAAGACCGGATTTAACTGTTGAGTTTGAGGGCTCAATCCAGGCGATACTTTATTGACAAAAGTACCCTGCATGTAAAGTAACAAAATAATCAAGACGATAATCACCGCAAGAATAGTGATCATTTTTTTTGTGTTTGTGCGCTCAGTTTTCGGCATATCAATCCCTTTATTCCCAGTCACCGATTGCTTTTTTTAATGCAGCTTCAGCATTCAAAGCATCGTAATGAGCTGCAATGGAATTCGATTGCGCTTTTTTTCTGGCAACCTCAGATTCAATATAGCGAGTGATTGTAGCCATACCTTCGCGCCTTTCTTCATTAACCAGCCTAAAAGCTTCACTGGCTGCACGCACCGATGCTTCGGTGACACGTAATCGCGCTAAAGCCTCTTCAAGCTTTAAAAATGCAATTTTTACTTCTTGTTCAACAGCCAATTTGGTTTTTCTTTCTGTTTCACGCACTTCTGCCAATTTTCGCTCAGCAGCATTGATGCGTTGGTTGATGTTAAATCCCGAAAACAAATTCATTTCGACAGCAACACCGACGGTAACATTATCCTTCTGACCGGAAAATCCAGGATGCTGACTATTTTGACCATAGCTGACAAAAGCATCCACTTTGGGTAGATGAGCACCTTGCTCGACTTTTAACTGATGTTCTTTGACTTTTAGCTGTTTAGCAACCGCTTTGATTTCTGGGCGCGCCGTCATAGCGAGATCAAGCAAGTCATTAAATGAGGCTGTCAGTCTAGGTTTAGTAAGTATTGAAGAAGGCGTTGAAATCGCAAATGCGTGATTGCTTGGAATCCCTAATAAATTAGCAATACTGGTTTTAGATAGCTCAATACCATTGGTCGCCCTGATTTCAGTATCTTGCGTTTCCGCCAATTTCACTTCCAGCGACAACACGTCCGATTTTAAGGTGGTCCCCGCTTCATATTTGAGTTTTGTCTGATTTAACTCATTGGTAATGGCGACCATGGAATCTCGCGCAATTTTCTGTGCTTCTAATGCAGCAAGATAAGCATAATAAGAGGTTGTCACAGCTTCTATTAAGGCATTATGTATGGCTAAACGCTCAAACTCGGCTGCACTTACCCCCAATTCAGCAGCTTTACTTTGGTGATAATCTTGCCCACCGCGAAAGAGTGATAGCTTTCCAATGATTTCAGGACGAAAATTTTGCCGATGGCCGGGATTATTAATATCCAGGATTGAATCCGCGCTGAATTCTCGTTGCGATACCACCATGGAAAAAACTTGTGCGGGATTATTTGAGTCCTCATAACTGGCTCTAGCGGTTACTTGTGGATAAAACGCAGATAAAACAATGCCGAGCTGAGCTTCAGCATGACTGATACGTTCTATCGCAATTTGCAGATCTGGGTTGTTGGCCAATGCGTAATCGACAGCTTGTTTCAGAGTAAATGTTTGCGTAACTAACTTTTCCTGCGTTATTTGTGTCATGACATTATTGGGAACACGATCTGCGCCTAACGATAAGTTCGATAACAGGAGTATCGTTAGCAAACTAAACATCAGTCTGGTTTTAGTTGTTTTCCGCATATCTTCACGCATGCTTGGCAGACTTAAAAAATTCTCCGTCATCCCATAAATCATGACAGGGATAGTGGTCAAAAGAATATGCTTTCGTGATCCTCATATATACTTTGCAGTAAGAGATAAAGCGATAAATGGCGTCTTTAATTAGCCACGATAAAATATTTTAACTGCTCACCATTCTTAGAAAGCGCTTCCTGGCTTAATACCGATTTTTTTAAGAATCATAGCCATTGGACAAAACCCGGTAAATGCCGACTGCAACAAATTAGTACCCACAAAAGCAGTAAACCATAACCAGTTCACGGAATGAAAATGCGCCAACAATAAGCTAATCAGGATAAAACTACCAGCAATCGCTAATACTGCCCTATCAATAGTCATTTTATTCTCCTTTTTCTTTTAGTCGAGTGACGCCCAATAGCTTAAGCGCTAACTTTTCATAATAAGGCTCGCTTACGCCATTGCGTATTTTGTGCATGAAATATTTCTCAAAACCAACTTTAGCTAAATGCACCCATTTACCTTCTGATGACCAAGTAGTATTACGAGGTGGAATTTGGGGCATAGCAAGGAAAGCCACGCCAGAATCACCAAAATCAGCCAGACACAAAGCATTCCATGTTGCTTTATGTGTTGGTTCCTGACCAGCCAATGCTTCAGCAATATTGTGCGCAGTGGCCGTTACCATTGATTCAATCATAAAGCCAGTTTTCGGCGCACCAACCGGCAATGGTGTCTTTTCAACAGGTGGAATAGCGATACAGACACCGATAGAATAGATATTTTTGAATGTTGTGTTACGTTGATATTCATCCACTAAAACAAAGCCACGTGCATTAACTAAGCCTTCTGCATTGACATATCGCACTGCATCAACCCCTGTAAATGCAGGTAGCATCATTGCGTGTTTAAAAGGTAGTTCATGCTTCTTCTTATCTTTACCTTCTTCATCGACCTCAGTGGCGAAAATCAGGCCTGGTTCTATCTTGTCGATCTTGGCATTTGTTACCCATTTAATTGTTTTATCGCGTAAAGCACTTTCCAGTATTCCTTTGGTATCACCGACCCCCCCCAACCCCAAATGACCAATATAAGGTTCAGAGGTAATAAAAGTCATCGGCACTTTATTTCGGATTTTTCTTTTACGTAATTCTGTTTCAAGAACCATCAAGTATTCATAGGCTGGTCCAAAGCACGATGCTCCTTGAACTGCGCCGACAACAACCGGGCCGGGGTTTTCCATAAATCGATCAAGATCTTCTGCAGCAATAGCTGCATGATCGACATGACAAACTGATGAAGTATAACCATCTGGACCTAAACCGGGAATTTCATCAAATGCCAAGCGCGGACCAGTGGCAATAATCAGGAAATCGTAGCTTATAATTGAGTGATCATCTAAGTGAATTAGATTATTCACCGGATCAATTTTTTCTGCTGGTTTTTGAATAAATTCAATACCTTTCTTTTCCATTATTGGCGCTAATTCAATCTTGAGATCCTCCGGTTTGCGCCACTTGGGTGGAATCCAGGGATTTGATGGAACAAAATGAAAAGTGGGCGTATCGGAAATAACGGTGACATCATGTTTCTTACCAACCATTTCTTTCATTTCGAAAGCCATTGGTACACCCCCAATGCCTGCACCTAAAATTACGATACGAGCCATGATAATCTCCTTATTTGAATAGCTATTATTGTCGGTTACCGCATACAACTAACTATAAAGATGAAGAGCCTACTTGATTTGTCCATTAGCTTTAATATATATGCCATACACCGATTACACACAGTGGTTAGTTAGCTTTACAGCTCTTTATCCTCTTTTACTCTGTCGCTTCTTTTGCAATTGGTAGATTAAAAACTGATGAATTTAGCATCCGCTCGAGAAATATTTTGATGCAGATCACTCATCCCTCCAAAGGAAACATTATTTACCAGCATATCTTCCCTGATAGAGCGTACTTCAGCACATGGCCTACATACAAGTACCTTAGCACTCACATTGGAAAACACCTCAATAAACTTCGCTGGTGGACCGAAAGGAATTATTTTTTCATGAGTTTCATTAACAGCGATAGTGACTGCATCATGAAATAGCATCATCATGACTGTATCGCCTGCTTGTAAAGCAGAAGCAGCAAAAACGAATGGTAATGCAGCTCGTGTAGCATCAGTTGGACCCCACGTTGTAGAAATAACGTAATGCATCTTATCTCCTAATTTAGTCATAATATTCAAATAAACTCTAAGTGCAATCTATTACAGCTCTATAAGGAATTTTTCGATAGAAAAATATCCCTCTTTCTTAGTCAGTTATTCCTTAGCCGCACCAAAAAAACTAACAGTATATATTATATATTTAATGAATATATAATTCTAGATTTTCTGAATAGCTCGACTATGTGTGGATCCAAACCAAGAGTATGCATTGATGAACATGCAGAGTTGTCTCGCCTGAAGCAAGAAATAAAGACGTTGTTGATGGAAAAAGAAATTCTAAAAAAAACCGCACAGTACACTTTGTTATAATCAGATAAAATCAGGAGCTCTATTCGGTTTATTTCGAGTTCTACTGGCGTCACATCACCGATTGCTGTATGAATGGGCTGAGAATCATAGTACGATAATGTCAGACTCTTCAATTGGATGAACATGATCTTTACTGAAGAAAGAACCAGCCAAGGTATTGACATTCTTATGCACAATAGAAGTAATTTTCCTTTTTGCTCATTGAACGAACCATCTTAAACTAACAAAACAGCAATAAAAATCTCGATTGATATCATCAGATTTTTGAGAAAACTTTAATATACTGGATACTACAATTACTAGAACCTTAAAAATAATTTTTATCCACAAAATCTGTGGATAACTTTGTTAGTAATTTGTAAATCAAGCAGCTTAATGTATGTATTTTTAGGGTTTTTTCTAAACCTGATTAATTACTTGTC
>WBZQ01001240.1_pt1 | contig 18138 bp, 13 predicted proteins | sample 5204251 | NCBI WGS metagenome assembly WBZQ01 (sample SAMN12412402, study PRJNA552823) | activated sludge metagenome | isolation source: activated sludge from nitrification reactor of wastewater treatment plant... | place: USA: Virginia | collected 2017-09 | reverse complement strand
CTTGCGTTTTCAGGATTCGATCGCAAATTTCTGTCATTTCCAGTGCTGGATCAATTTCTGCATGAATTCGCTTGAGTTCACCCATTGTTTCCAATTGTGCAATGAAGTCGCGCAAATCCTTATATTGCATCATTCAACCCTTTTAATGCGGAAAAATTAAAAAATCGAATGCAATCCCGGCAAACACAGTCATACCAACCCAATTGTTATGTAAGAACGCTTTAAAGCAAAGCGTACGATCATGATTGCGAATCAGAGTATATTGATAAATGATCATCCCCGATGCAACCATTAGCCCTAAATAATAAACCAGGCTCATTTGTTGCAACAGTCCAATTATCGACATAATTGCAATAAAGCAAATATGGCACAGCATCACACCCAACACATCAAAACGCCCGAGTGTAATCGCCGATGTTTTAATTCCGATTCTCAAATCGTCCGGTTTATCGACCATTGCATACGCTGTATCGTATGCAACTACCCAAAACAAATTGGCAAGCATCAAAACCCAGATAATCGGCGGTAAGCTATTAGTTTGCGCAGCAAAAGCCATAGGTATTCCAAAACTGAATGCTATTCCAAGGTAAGCTTGGGGCATAACAAAAAAGCGTTTGGTAAAGGGATACGTCCCAGCCAGAAACAGTGCAGGTACTGAAAGCAGAATAGTCAATTGATTCAGCGGTAGAATCAGCAGAAATGCCACCAAACTCAATGCAGCAAATAAAGTTATGGCTTCCAGCGCACTCACTCTACCCGTCGCCATGGGGCGATTTTTGGTACGTTCGACATGCGGATCGATCTTGCGATCGGCAAAATCATTGATGACACAGCCCGCCGATCGCATCAAAATAGTTCCCAAAACAAAAATGATCAAAATCTGCTTATCGGGAAATCCTTTGGCAGCAAACCATAGTCCCCATAACATTGGCCATAGCAAAAGCAAAATACCAATTGGTTTGTCAAGCCGCATCAACCGCATATAGGTTTTGATACGTTCTGTTATGTTCATAAGGGTAAATCAAGGAGAGTTGGCAAGAAAACCTCGGTAACCAGGATAGATTGACCGTGCAAAGTAAATAATGAGCGTCGCGCCCATAAATAAGCCGGCTTTTGTGGCAATTTGGCGCACGCACGTCCATATAGAAGGTGTGAAGGCTTGATTCGTTTATATTCCAGGGGTGTGCGTTTAATTCTCGGATTACTAAATAAAATCGTCCCTAACGATTTATTACCCAATTTACTTAAACCTCGCCACGAACCGCACAGATCCTTGCGAGCTATAACAGAATGGGCAAATATCACGGGCACACTGTTGCAATAAAGATATACTTCTCGCACCATTGCCAATTCATTTGATCGTAATCCCATAACACTCAGCTCATCGCCACAGATCCTTTGTAAGGATTGTAGGATCGGTTTTACATAAAAATGAGAACAGCGACTTTGAATACGGCGCGTTAATGATCCTCGATCTTGTAGCCAATTACGTTGATGATAAGAAACGGATATCAGCGTAGAATACCAATTCAAAGGATAAATTTTATTCATCGCAATGAATTAGCAAAGCAGTAGGAACGGTTGTTGAATGAAGGCAATTTGCATGTTGAAATCAGGCCAAATCTTTTTGGCAATTGGTGCAGCAGGATTATACAACAGACATTCTACAGTTAACGATAAAACTGACCGCACAATGGTTTTTGACTACTGAAACTTACATAACAAAATGATTCTAAAATTTAATCCAAATTTGTTTTGAAATAATCACACTCGCAAATACATTAATTTCTTTTGATTGGATTAATACGAAATATTGACTCAACGATTTCAACACATAAGTGTATGGTACAAATAAGTAAAAAATTTTTCACAGCATAACGCATAACGAACCTCAGTTCACAATTAATGAGATTTATATAGTGCTAAAAGTCAGAAAGAAATAATGAACATGGTGTAAGTTTATGTTTAAAATAGTCTATAAAGTAGTTCTCATATGATAGTGTATTAGTTTAAATATCCTATGTTTTGATCAAAAAATACAGGATAAATTACTTATAAAATAAGTATGTTTCACCCATGACAAATTTTAATACACCTTCTATAGTACAATTAAAATATTATGAAAGTGAAAGTGATTTTTTTCACTGACTTAATGTGCAAAATGTTGTTTTATTTGTATGAACATATGAAGCTGATCCATCAAATGTTTATAGAAATAAGATAATAAAATTTTTGTTTGTTTATCATTGGAGAGCATGATCTGGGTGGCAGATACATTTTTATCATGGTTTTCATGGAGGCAAAAAATAATTCAATGTTTGCGTAGTTATTATTTTCATATCAGGAGCAAAATAATGTTTAAGCACTTTCTTCCTTTGCAGGAAGTACGAATATTCAAATACTTGATCGCAGTCACTTTCGTTTTATCCTTATCTGTTTACGAAGGGAACATTAATTCAGTTAGCGCAGCAGGGCCCGACGCACACATCAAAGGGGAATTTGGTCCCTTGCATAATTGGCCGATCATACCGCTCGCAGTTGTTCTCACGCCGGATGGACGGGTATTTGCCTATGGAACAAATACAGCAGGTGTGCAAGGTGCAAAATTATACTATACGATTTGGAATCCGGCTCTAGGAACCGGCAGCAACGCCTTTGAAACCTTACCTAATACCACAAACACCGATACTTTTTGCGCAGGTCAAGCAGTTATCCCAACCACTGGACAGGCATTGATTCTTGGAGGAGATGCTATAGTAAACACTAAGCGTAATTATGCAAATAGTGATGTCAATATTTTCGATCCGGCAACAAACACACTTATACGCCAAACTCAAAGCATGGTGTACAAGCGCTGGTATGCAACTGCTGTAACCATGCCAAATGGGGAGCATGCGGTGCTTGGTGGACGTGACAGTATGTTTTTTGCTGGCACCTCAACGATACCACCTACTGAAGCCACCTATTCATCTATACCGGAAGTACGCGCTATCGATGGCACCTGGCGTACTCTTAGTACGGCATCTAGTGATGCTGCTTATGGAGCATTGGGTGGAAATGCGTGGTTTTATCCGCGAGGATGGGTAAATCCTCAAGGGAAAATATTTGTCTTAGGCCACAATGGACCAATGTATAAGCTCGATATCGCAGGTACGGGAACACTCACACGGTATGTGAAGAAAACTCCAAATGGCCGCACTAATCTGCCGAGTGTCATGTACGCTCCGGGTAAAATTCTATCAGTTCGACGAGACCGTATTGCAGTAACAGTCGATATTAATGGTGTGGGAGAACCTGTAGTCGCTTCTGCCGGTAACCTTGCATATGATCACCAGTACGGAAGTGCCACAGTGCTTGCTGATGGGCAAGTATGGGTTAGTGGAGGGTCGTCAACAGGCAATACCTTAACAGGTTTGGTTCTTCAATCCGAGTTGTGGAATCCTAGCACAAATACCTGGAGTTCTGCAGCAAGTGCTGTTGCAGCAAGATTATATCATTCGGTTTCGCTATTATTGCCGGATGGAACAGTATTTACGGGTGGAGGGGGCGCACCCGGTCCTGCTAAACAGTTAAATGGTGAAATTTATTATCCACCTTATTTGTTTAAAACAGATGGTAGCGGCGAGTTTGCATCGCGTCCTGAGATTATAGATGCTCCATCCACGATGATTAGTTGGGATCAAGATTTTTCAGTTGAAGCAAATACTACTATTGCCAAAGCTACACTCGTACGAATGGGTGCAGCCACACACACGTTTGATCATGAAACACGATTTTTTGATTTAACTATTCCACAAGCAAGCAATATAGTAACCGTTAGAACACCAGCGAATGCTAATATTGCTCCTCCTGGATTTTATATGCTTTTTGTCTGGGATGCATTGGGAGTTCCTTCAATTGCAAGAATCATACATATTGGCTAAGGATTTGCATTACTCAAATTTTATACGCTATTTTTGAGGTATAAGTCTAGCTTAGATAAACAACAACCCCGTGGCAAGACCACGGGGAACCGCGAGTTGAATCACCACACGCTGAGTTCGCGAGATAATGCCAGCCATTCAAATCGACAATTCTTAATGCTATCCGTATAGGTATATTGCAGAGCACAGTAACAACTAGCATGGACTATTGAAAACTGCAGTAATTACCATACTTCTTACACCCCAGTGAATCACTGGGTGGAAAGTGATGTTCTGCAAAAAGTTTTGGGGCATTGCAACAAAACAAACCATTCAATCAAAATCTGAGCCGTTTCGATGAGGAGTATCCGCACAAAAGTACGTTCATATTAGTACTTACTGAGGCGTTTGAAAAAGCGACTCGCAGTCTATCCATCTGCATATCCAAAAGTGCTTAAACCACTAAACCTCATCTGGTTGGCGTACCTTCCACAATAACTTTTACTTTTACTTTAACTTTTTCTCTATCTCCAGGGCATACATATGATGTACAGGAAGGTTGAATTGCACCTAATTGCATCGGCCCTCATCTTTTCACCAAGTTATTTTCGGATGGATTGTGCTATATACAAAAAGTGCAATGAAATCAAAATATTACTCCTCATACTCTAAAGATTACGTCAATTATTTTCCAGTTCGACAAATTGAATATCCCCTTACATTCGGCCATTTCATTCTTATCATTAAAGTACTTAGTAGTATTAACAGTACAGATAAAGACCTTAGCCTCTGGAAAGATGTTGATCCAACTGCATGACATGAAAGCATGATACGACTTGGAGAACCGTCATATAAAATCACGCACTTTATAGTAGATGAAAGTTATCGACATTTCCGATTTCCAGTTTTATTAAAATGGTAAGCCGCTAACAAAAATTTTCCATGACAAAAAACATAATCTAAGAAAGAAATACATTGATAAAATTAGTCATAAACTTTAAAAATTTCTTCCGAATCACTTATATTCAATTGTTTTATAGAATAATTTGAATTATTTTTATTTACCGTCCCCTAATAAACTCAACCGGTTCCGCCTACACCATTGTCAATAAAAATCGCTGAATCAATGAAACAAAGTGTCACTGTCTGTACTTTTGCTATACTATAAAAACTATTCATGACTTTTCCCCTACAATTTAATGATATCTTTTCCTATACTTGTGTAAGGTTAATTCTGTCAAAATAATAAATGGTTCAAATCTATTAAGAAATCCTAGTAACTTCCGTTTCAATTAGCTCCAGTAAATCATTGCAAGGCTTGACTGCTATATTGGTCTCATAAGATTTATAGAAAATCTACCAATGTACTTTAGGGTGAGAAATTATATGAACGTTTACACTTTTCTGGCATTGAAGGTTCTGAATATTATATGTTGATGCTCAATCCAAACAGCGGTAAATCTGCCTTTGAATTTAAGTATAAATCTCTCAAATTTATTAAGTATGCCCTTATATTAGAGCAGTTACATTGCCCCATGGTAAAAACAAATAATATTATTTATAAATAATTACCTAATGATTTTTTATCACCTTCATCAACAAAAAATAAGACCATACCTCATTTGCCTGAATTGTAATTTTCTCTGTTGTATTGCACTGCTAACACTTTCCTTTCCGATAAACGGTTATGCTGAATTACGAGGTAGTTTGACAGGTACTACGGATTACTTTTGGCGCGGGTACTCAAGAAGTGATGGAAAACCAGCAGCACAAGCTAATATTGATTATGAATTTAAATCGGGCATTTACCTTGGCTCATTTGGATCAACGGTTAACTTCGGTGATCATGGATTCGAAAATCGCTCCACCCTGGAATTCAGACCTTATTTAGGTTATGCCTACAAGCTGTCCGAAGATTGGCGATTTAATATCGAAGCAACCCGCTATATTTATAATGGCAAAATATTTGGCCAAGATGTTGATTACAACGAGTTCTATTTCTACAGCCATTTTCGTGATTTAGTCACGGCTATCGCCTATTTTTCTGACAACAGCTACCAACAAAAACATATTGCGTACGGATTCGAAGTTACGGGTCGTTACCCGATTACTCAATCTATCGAATTTTCAAGTACCTTAGGTTACAACAACCAAAAGCAGGTTTTACAATATAACTATCTCTATTGGACTTCCGGTTTAACCGTCCATCTCGCTCGTAACATAGGTGTCGATGTACGTTATTATGACGGCGTTCATACTGCAACAGCGAATAAACACGACGAACAATACCAGTCGTGGGGATTTCATCCTCATGTTGTTGATAATCGCGTGTTATTTTCTATAACTGTCGGATTCTAATTTAAATCATTTTTACACAATGAACTTTTTCCTCGTCATAAGGAATAAACATGTAAAAATGACTAAAATTGAAAAATTAGCTTTCCATGAAACAATACTATGAACCGTCAGGGCTAAAAATGCGAAAACTTTTTAGCTCACAAGAGCAACAGCAAAAAGAGAGGAATTTAATCACGGATACTGCGACTGGTAGTGGAAAAGCCTTTGAGGAACTCTACCAATTGTACTATAACCGCCTGTATCAATTTATATTTCATATTGTTAGGCGTCACGACTGTATTGAAGAAATTATTAATGATGTTATGTTTGTTGTTTGGGAAAAAGCATCTACTTATAATCAGGTATGTCGGCCTTCCACATGGATTCTTGGAATCGCATATTTAAAATCAATAAAAAGCGCCGAACAAAATTTGACAAGAGAAAACCGTTCAGATGAATTCGATGACAGCCTTGATTATTTTCCAAGTAGCAATACCCAATGGATCTCAGAACTGGAAGTGAGTAATTGGTTACAAGTTGCGCTTGACAACTTATCAGCCGAACAACGAGCTGTTGTAGAAATGACATATTATCAAGGTCTACATTACAATGAAATTTCTGAAATTATGCAATGTCCTGAGAATACAGTAAAAACTAGAATGTTCCATGCACGAAAAATTTTGGCTCAATTATTACAAAAAACCTAATAGCAGGAGTTAATGGATGTTATCGACAAATATCAAAACGACAAGTAAGGATGAGCATCAAAAAATATGGGAGCTCTTGCCTTGGTACGTCAATCACTCTTTGGATCCTGCCGAACAAGATACCGTAAAAAAACATATTAAAACTTGTATTGCTTGTAGGCTCGAATTAAATCAACAACAACAGTTGCTTGAGAAAATGCAACAAACAAATCTGTTACAACAAGTATCGCAAGTCTCCTTTGCTCAATTGAAAAAAAGAATTGAACAACGCCATCGACCTGATACCTTTGCGCAGCAAAATGAATCCCCAAAAGAGGGCAAGCTCTTCTCTCTCCAATTTGATACTGTTGTAAAATTCACTGCATTGGCTGCAAGTTTAGTATTAATGGCACTTCCGTTTATATCAAACTTACTGATTGAGGAATCTAACTTAACAGGAGAATACAGAACTCTTGCCAATCCGATCCAAGGTGAGCAGAAAAGCAATATAATACGTATCGTTTTTACGGAACACTTAAGTGCAGAACAAGTAACAACTGTTTTAAGCGGTGTATCAGGTCATATTATTAAGGGTCCATCCCAAAATGGTGTGTATGAAATTCAAATTGGTGATGAACAAACTGATTTTCAGGAAATTAAAGATGCTATTTCACACTTACGCAATAACAAGTTTGTCATTTTTGCAGAACTGGCTCATGGATTACCCGTTGCTGATTAAAATTACACTTAACCGTCGAGCAATTCAATGAAAGCTTATTTTTCTTTTCTCTTGTTGCTGTTGGTAAGCTTTGCTACCTTACCGGTCAAAGCTGATGAAAAATTATCGGTTGATCCCAAGGTTTTCGACAGTAAGCAGTCCGAACGTATTATTTTGGTTACTTACGCGGATAATCACATCAGCCAAGTTCCGATTGGAATGACCAATCAGATATATCGCCGGCGGGGTGATTACGGCAGTTCTACATGGAGTAAAAGAATCGCTTCCAGCATAGAAGCAGATTACAAGCTAAAAATTCTTTCCCAATGGCCTATCAAGGAAATTGGAGAGCATTGCGTGGTATATCTGGTAAATGAAGATGAATCATTAGTTGATGTTATCGCCGCATTATCACAGGACGATCGAGTTGATAACGTTCAAGCAATGAATACCTTCCAAGTAATGGCTGAAAAATATAGTGATCCTTATTACCGTTTGCAAACTAATATTCATTCCATGAATTTAGCCGAGATTCATAATCAAGCGACGGGCAAAAATATTAGCATCGCAATTGTCGATACCGGCGTTGACATCAATCATCCTGATTTAAAAGGACAGATTCAGCAAAGCAAAAATTTCGTCACGCAAAAATCAGTGGATTCTGGTGACATTCATGGTACTGCAATAGCTGGCGTAATCGCAGCGAAACCCAATAATGGTCACGGCATTGTCGGTATTGCACCCGATAGTCATGTGATTGCTTTGAAAGCCTGTTGGAGTATAAAAGCAAATAGCCTGGAAGCAATCTGTAATAGCTTTACATTAGCACTAGCCATTAATACAGCTATTGAAATGAAAGTGGATGTCCTCAACTTAAGTCTAACCGGCCCCTATGATCCACTCTTGGCCAGGTTAATTGAAAAAGCTGTTAACCAGGGAATTATTATTGTCGCTTCACAAGCGGTCAGTGATGATGAAAAATCTGGCTTTCCTGCTCAACAACCCGGGGTTATCGGAGTTCGAAGCATGAACAACCGGTATGTACATTCCTCTCATGAAAGTCGTACCCTTACCTTATCTGCCCCGGGAGAAGACATATTAACCACATTACCAGATGGCGCGTATGATTTCGTATCCGGTAATTCGCTTGCAACGGCTCATGTCTCAGGTCTTACGGCTTTGCTACTGCAACTAAAACGCAGCATGTCTCAGCAAGAACTTTTCAAATTGTTGGCACAAGCCAATGAACCAACTTTTTACAAATTCTTCAGCAAAGCCCGCTTGAAAAATAAAATAATAAGCATCATATCAGACGACAGCAAACGGTTAAGTCATAGTTCATGAAATGCTTTATCTGTAACGAATTCTTTACTTGAACTACAATTATTATTTGGTAGACCAATGCTTAAGTAATCCGTATCTATCAAAAAATAAATAAATACCCGTCCCATTACCAATCAAATCAGATCCTGTCACCCAAAGATCTGAACCAAACAGATTATATTCCCACGTATCTCCACTCGGACTTCTTCGTGTTCCAAAACACCATTTGCAGGGAAGCCCCCAGGAAGCGATCACTTGTTCTCTTGTCATGCCAACAACCAGTTCTTTTTGATCGATTGCCCTGCGTATTTCTTCCGGCATACTGGCATCAGCCAAAACCTCCTGGCGAATTCTATGTTCTCGCGCCACTCCGCATCCTTGAAGCAGGAGTGCAATCATCAGCATAATAAAAATTCTTTTTTTCATAGCGGAAATGTTCTGCAATGTAACTCAGTTAAGTGCATGCCCTTTTAAAATATTTATTTGTACAGTAATAGTACGTTATCTTTCAGTTAAACAACACCACATGATTTCAATTGGTTCCACTGCAAGCTTATAATTATTTAACCATTACCTTCTGCATCTTTATTGGCCAGATTCCTTTCTCAATAACTTGGTGATCTTCAAAAACAATATAACTCTGTCTTCCATAATGTGGTAATGGACGCAGCAAAGCTTCCAGTGCGGCAGCATCCTGTGCCGACACGATCGCTAGAGAGGCACCCTGTGGACGATTTATAGTCCACACTTGCGCAGCGCCCTTCCCTTTGATTTCATCAGGTCTTGGCGGCAATTGCTGATTCCCAAGCCAAGTGTCAACTTCAGATTGTAAACCAATGATCAGCACGGGCGCCGTGGTAGATATCTGCTGAGCCGGCGAAATGATTTGCGGTATTCGATCCTGTAACTTATTAGCGAGCGTTTCGGCGACTTTTCGCGCTTCTCCCTGATGAGATAATATAACCGTTTGCGTCGCGGAATTAACCATCACTTCCCGTAAAATGGGTGGCACTTCACCAGGCTCCAATTGCCGGAACAGACGCAAATCAGGGTCCAGCAAAATGGACAAAGGCTTCTCAGATAACGTCAACGTAAAGCTCTGTTGCACTTGTCGCAAATCAAGCGAGTGAATTTGCACGCCTTGCTCGCTTTCAATCGCCACAGGCACACGCAATTGATAAATAGGCTCACTTTGTTCAAGCGTAATGACTAACTGATAATCTGAGGCAGCCGCTATGCTTTTCGCTTCGTTGATAACAATAAAAGGGGCACCGCTGCGATCCAGCCATTGCGTAAAGAATGCATCCAAATGCTGCCCGGAGATGATTTCAAACACTTTTTGGATATCTTGCCAAGAAGTAATTTTAAACCGCCGGGTATTCCATAATCCTTGCACAGCACGCTGAAAAACCGCCTCTCCCAATTGATCCCGCAGCATGAAAAAAAACATGGCCGCTTTATTGTAACCGACGATTTTGGATGCACCATGCGTACGCGATGTAAAGGACGTCAATGGTGCATCCTGACCAGGTTGCAAAGCGGAAAAATCGCGTAACCACCCTAGACGCACCTCGCGCGCTGCCTCACTACTTTCCTGTTCTTTATAGGCATAATCGGCCATGAATGTGGTCAGTCCTTCCGACCAATTACCACGCCTATAATCCGGATAAACCCCATTTCCCCACCAGTTATGCAGTATTTCGTGACCGAGCGAAGTATCACGAATAAATGGCAATCTAAGTACATCGATCCCCAGGTATGTCAGCGTTGGCATGCCAAACCCTGTGGGTGTCGGGCTCGACACGATGCTAAATTCAGTATAGGGATATTCGCCAATCCAGGATTCATATTTATCCAAATAGCGTTTCACGGAAACCAAATAATCACGCGACAGATCGCTGATTTGCGGGTGGAAATACGTGCGTAACTGGATTGGCCGGTTCTTCACACCTTCATATATCTGTGTTTCAACCACGTAAGGTCCCGCCATCAAATCGATACCTTCGGCAGGATTGGGAAACTCAAATAATGCCTGATAGCCTTGTTGTGATTCGTTTTCTTCAACCAATCGACCCGCTACCAAACCCTTCTGGCCGGCTGGCAGTTCGATATTGATTTTATAGCGCACCAGATGGCCAACCACGCGCGGATACCAATCTGATCCATCAGGCAAAAAGGTTCCAGCCTCCCCGCTTACTGCAACTGGCCTACCTAATGTTTGTTGATGATCCAGTGAAGTATCCAAGGGTGCCAACGATCCTTGCCAATGAATTACAAATTGTACTTGTTGCCTGAAAGCAACCGGTATATTCCAAACGTGTGGCTGATTCGATACTTCACGGCCGGCACCCAACGTTCCATCATTAGAAAGCGCTTGCGTCACCTCAAAAGCTGCCCCAAGCATCAATTGCAATTCCCTTGGCTGCTTGACAGTGATGGTGCTTTTCCCTGTCAGTGTCCGGTTAACCGGATCAATGCTCACAGTCATATCGTATTCAACATCGTTAAACTGAGCTTGCATCGGAATCGAAAATGCTGGCCCGCTAACCAGACACATCACCACAAGAAATAAACAATGCCTAATAAAAATAAACATGATTACCGATTCATCCAATAATTAAGTTCTTATTGCCGGAAACTTAGCGATAATCTCCATTTCCACATCTTCTCTTTTGATTTTGATAGGCAACCAGGTACCGGGTGCTTGACGCTTTACGATCGTAATCACATCTTCTATTGTCTTAATCGGTACTCCCGCCATTTCGATAATCACATCGGAATCCCTCAATTCGGCTTGTTCCGCAATACTATTTTTCTCCACTTGCAACACCACAGCCCCACCTCTGCCCATCTCGTAGCGTATGCCGAGCCGCTGAAACTGAGGCCGGCTTGCTCCGGAAACATGGGGTAATACGCCAAACACTGCGTCAGCCACGCCTGCTACCAGTTGCTTGCACGATTTATCGCTATCCCACGGCAGCAATGCTGCGACATGCTTAATTCCCAGATCATGCAACTGATGTGTTACGCCAAAACCATGCAATACATGACCGGTACCCATGATGCCGACAACCAGTGGTTTATCTGCAGCCACGGATTCAGCCGCTGCTTGATGAAGGATTTGCGCCATAGCGCGATCCCATAATTGTTGTCCAGCGATAAAACGTCGAAAATCCGGATCATCGTGCGTTATTTCACCTGTTTTCTTGTCTTTCCGATCATGCTGTTTGTAAATCGGTAATAGATATTCGATGTACGCCTGACTCGGCTCTGCAGGATAAGTTAACCCTTCCCGTTCCTCAACAGAAATACCATAAAAACCTTTTTCGGCCACTTGCCGGCGCAAATTCGTTTCAATATTTAACGCCCGCATCGGAATGCGATTCATGCGTGCAAAGTGAAATAATGGCAAATAGAGATTGGCATCTGTATTCCAAACGTGATTCCATTCCGACGCGCGCAGAAATTCACTTTCAGACAATTCACCAGCAACCCATTTATCCAGTGCAGGCTGCACCCGGCGTGGAAACATTTCAAAACCGATCACCATGTTCGGGCGCATGGCATGCAATGCAGTTAGTGTCTGCAATTGCCAGCGATGATGATCCGCATTGACATGCGTTTCACCCAGCAATACCACTGATGCTTTGCTGGCTTGCGCTATCACTTCCCGTTGTGTCGTCTCGCCAGCGCCAGGAATCACCCAGCTTCCTAATGCCACGCAATGCTTAGGCTCCGGTTTTTTCGCAGGTATGATGCTTGCCCATGCACCATAGCAATAACTCATGCTCAACAACAGTAACACTACATTGGCAATTCTGTTCGTTCGGTTCTTGCTTAAATTTGTCATTTTTATCAAGCTCTCAGTAATCGATTAATTAACAAATTACCCCACCCATTTGCGCGCATTGCGGAACAAGCGTACCCAAGGGCCGTCTTCCATTGCATCGGCTCTTGATTTCAAAGGATGCCAGGAATACTGTGTCATGCGAAATACGCGTTCCGGATGCGGCATCAATACATTAAAACGCCCATCCGGAGTGGTGAGTCCGGTTATACCCAACAACGATCCATTCGGATTATAGGGATATTTCTCAGTGACTTGCCCGTAGTTATCGACATAGCGCAGCGTAACCAGCGCAGCCGCATTGTCAGGTTGAACAGAAGAAAATTCAACCCTACCTTCACCATGTGCAACCGTTACCGGCATCCGGCTGCCTGCCATGCCATCAAAAAATAGTGATGGATTTTGTTGTACCTCCACCATGACCAATCGCGCCTCGAATTGCTCGGAAACATTGCGTCTAAAGCGCGGCCACCGTTCCGCGCCAGGTATGATTTCATGCAAGTTGCTCATCATCTGGCAGCCATTGCATACGCCCAGCGCGAAGGTATCGTCACGCTGAAAAAAAGCCGCAAATTCATCCCGTGCACGCGAATTAAACAAAATCGACTTAGCCCAACCCTCGCCTGCCCCCAACACATCGCCATAAGAAAATCCGCCACAGGCGGCAAAGCCTTTAAAATCCTTTAAGGAAATACGTCCTGCGATAATATCGCTCATGTGCACATCAACCGCGACAAACCCGGCGCGGTCGAAAGCCGCCGCCATTTCCATATGACCATTCACACCCTGTTCACGCAAAATAGCCATGCGGGGACGTGCACCAGTCTGAATGAAAGACCTAGCGATATCGTCATGCGCATCATAACTCAGCACAACCTGCAATCCGGGATCAGCGGTATCCAGAATGCGATCAAATTCCTGCTGTGCACATTCCGGATTGTCGCGCAACGATTGCATGTGATAGGTGGTTTCTGACCAGGCACGCTGCAAAGCCACGCGCTTCTCCGCCAACACAGCCTTGTTATTGCGCATTAGACGAATATCATCAGTTGCGTCAGGCCTCCCGATGATAAAACTGTGGTCGCGCAATCCTGCCTGCGCCAAAATTTGCATCACCGCCTGACGGTGCTCAGTTCTGATTTGCACCACTGCGCCTAATTCCTCATTAAATAAGACCTCGAGCAAACGTTCCAGAAAACGGCCGCTCAGTTGTTCAGGCCGTAATTCCGCACCGTCAATATCACTGCCCTGCGCATCAAAACACAACTGGTCCAGATTCACAGTGATCCCGGTATGTCCGGCAAATGCCATTTCGCACACCGTTACGAACAAACCGCCATCGGAACGGTCGTGATAAGCCAGCAATTTATTTTCCTGGTTGAGTTGCTGGATGGCTGCAAACAATGCTTTAAGTTTCTGTGCACCCGCCTCACCATCGATGTTCGGCGCATGATTGCCGACTTGCTTGTACACCTGCGCCAGTGCCGATCCACCCAAGCGATTCTGCCCCAATCCCAAGTCGATCAAAATCAACTCACTATCACCGCAATCGGTACGCAGCTGCGGCGTTAACGAATTGCGCACATCCGTCACCGTGGCAAAAGCCGAGATGATCAGCGATAACGGCGCGGTAACTTGCTTGCTTACCCCCGATTGTTCCCAAGCGGTTTTCATCGACATCGAGTCTTTACCGACCGGAATGCTGATACCCAGTTGCGGACATAATTCCATACCAACGGTATGCACCGCGTCGTATAATCCGGCATCTTCACCCGCATGTCCGGCTGCGGCCATCCAATTTGCCGACAATTTAATCGCTTCAATCCGCTCGATCGCTGCCGCAGCAAGGTTGGTGATGGCTTCACCCACCGCCATGCGGGCAGCGGCTTTCGCATCAATGAGCGCTAGCGGTGTGCGTTCGCCAATGGCGAACGCCTCACCCAAATACGTTTGATACCCCATGCTCGTCACCGCGGCATCGGCAACTGGAATTTGCCAGGGACCAACCATTTGATCGCGCACCGACAAACCGCCAACGCTACGATCACCAATCGTAATTAGAAAAGTCTTGTCAGCCACTGCGGGCAAGCGCAACACCCGGTACGCAGCTTCAGTCAAATTCACTTCAGACCAATCGAGCGAGGGCAATATGCGATCACTATGCGTTACATCGCGCGTCATTTTCGGTGGCTTACCAAGCAAAACCGGCAACGGCATATTCACTGGCGGTATCGCTGACTGCTGATCCATCACCAGCAATTGCTCATCGCGCGTGGCTTCACCAACCACAGCAAACGGACAGCGCTCGCGCTCGCAAATACGCTGAAACAACGATAGAGATTCCGGTTTAATCGCCAACACATAACGCTCCTGCGCTTCATTACTCCAGATTTGCATCGGCGACATACTGGTTTCTTCCGATGGGACATCGCGCAAATTGAAGCGCCCGCCACATCCGGAGTCATACACCAATTCCGGAAACGCATTGGATAAACCACCCGCGCCTACGTCATGAATGAATAAAATCGGATTTTCAACTCCGCTTCTTTGCAATTGCCAGCAACGGTCGATCACTTCCTGCGCGCGCCGCTGCATTTCCGGATTACCACGCTGCACCGAATCAAAATCCAGTACTTCAATATTACTGCCGGTATCCATGCTGGATGCAGCGCCACCGCCCAACCCGATCAGCATACCCGGCCCGCCCAATTGAATCAGCAACGTGCCCGCAGGAAATTTTTGCTTACGCACATGGGCATCTGAAATTTGTCCGATACCGCCAGCCAGCATGATCGGCTTGTGATAACCGCGCATTTCTCCCGCCACACGCTCCTCAAATGTGCGAAAGTAGCCTGCCAAATTGGGACGTCCGAATTCATTGTTGAACGCCGCACCGCCTATTGGCCCTTCCAGCATGATTTGCAATGCGGGCGCAATACGTCCGGGCTTGCCATAGTTCGGTTGACCATCGGCTCGATCGTATTCCCACGGCTGCATAAAAAATGGAATGTTCAGATTGGATACCGAGAAACCGCATAATCCGGCTTTCGGTTTCGCGCCACGGCCGGTTGCGCCTTCATCACGGATTTCGCCGCCAACACCGGTAGCTGCGCCGGGAAATGGCGAAATAGCCGTCGGATGATTATGCGTTTCCACTTTCATCAAGATATGTGTTTTTTCTTGCGCATAACCATAGATCTGTCCGTCACTTGCGTAAAACCTGTCGATATCCGCACCTTCAATGACGCTGGCATTGTCGGCATACGCCACCAGTGTGCCTTGCGGGTGCATTTGATGCGTGTTGCGGATCATCGCAAACAGCGACTTATCCTGCGGCTTGCCATCCACTATCCAATCCGCATTGAAGATTTTATGACGGCAATGCTCGGAATTGGCTTGCGCGAACATCATCAATTCAACATCGGTTGGATTGCGAGCCATTTGCTGAAAATGAAAAACCAGATAGCTGATTTCATCCACCGATAGTGCCAATCCCATCGCTTGATTCGCTTGCTGCAGCGCTTCAATTCCCCCTTGCATCACATCGATGGTATTGAGCGGCTTTGGCGCGTAATGCCGGAATAATTGTGCAGCATCATCAAATGCTGCAAAAACCGTTTCAGTCATGCGGTCATGCAGTAACGGCTTGAGCCGCGTTTTATCCTCGCTTGATAGTTTATTATCATATTGAATGTAATACGCAGTGCCACGTTCAATACGCTCGACAGCCGATAATCCGCACTGATGCGCAATATCAGTAGCTTTGGTCGACCATGGAGAAATCGTGCCAGGCCGCGGCAGCACTAAATAAAACTCACCAGGATGATGGATATTTTCCAGTGCTTCATCGTGATTGAGAAGTTGGCGTAATGCACTCAATTCAGCGCCCTGCAAATCCTGTGTAATCGCGCAGAAATGCCAATATTCAGCCGTGAGCCGCGCTACCGGCAAACCCAACATGTTAATTTGTTTGATTAATTTTTCCAGACGAAACGGGGAAAGCGCACGTCCACCACAAAATTGAAGCATCAGAAGAAATAAAGCGATTAGTAAAGATTGCAATTTTACACGAGAAGATGTACTTATCACTGATCATCCTTCCCGTGCGAGCAATATAATGACTGCCAATCCCGTTTATCTGACTGCGGAAATACGTGAAATTGAACACCAAGCGGCCATACTGCCCAAGCCTCCGCGCTTAATGGAGAAAGCCGGACTGGCAGCGGCACAAGTCATCCGTGACCAATTACTTAGAAAATCCAAATGTTGCATTTTAGTGCTCGCCGGTCCGGGCAATAATGGTGGCGATGCCTTCGTCGTGGCACGCTATCTAAAGGAATGGGGCAATGCCATAACAGTAGTATTCAGCGGCGAACCAAAATGCGCACTATCAGATGCCAAACAGGCGATACTATCCTGGCTTGATATTGGCGGTGAAATTTCCTCCCATATACCTGACGGTGATAAAAACTGGGATATGATTGTCGATGGCCTATTCGGTATCGGCTTGGATCAATCGCAAAATCGCCCCATTACAGGCAAATACCGCGACTGGATCGAAACCGTCAATCGGATGAATGTGCCGATTGTAGCACTCGATATTCCATCCGGATTGGGCAGTGACGATGGCTGCATTTATGGAATTGCCATTCGCGCGACGGCTACCGTAACCTTCATCGGATATAAACCCGGTTTGTTTACCAACTACGGTCCGGAATGTTGCGGCACAGTCGTGCTGTGCGATCTTGATATTCACTTACCCACCCCACCCCAACCGCAAACTTGGTTATTGAACGATACGCTGGCGCAAACGCTGTTGCCGTTTCCCCGCTCTGCCAACAGTCACAAAGGTTCTTTTGGCAACATTGCAATACTCGGCGGCTCTACCGGCATGGTTGGCGCCGCATTGCTGGCTGGCCGGGCGGCCTTGCATTTGGGAGCTGGATGCGTGTATCTGGGTTTGTTGGCAGACAATGCACCTGCAGTTGATTTTTCACAACCGGAATTGATGCTGCGCGCACCATCCGAGATATTCACGTTAACCCCCTTAAATTGCCTGGTTGTAGGCCCAGGCTTGGGGCAATCTGCAATCGCATTGTCGTGGCTGGAAACCGCGCTGATTAGCGAATACGCCTTAGTGCTGGATGCCGACGCGCTCAATTTGATCGCGCAACATCCGCCTCTGGCCAACAAACTGAGTCAACGCAAGGCTCCGGCCATTTTGACACCCCATCCCGCCGAAGCCGCGCGCCTGTTGAAAACCGATACCACTGCAGTGCAACACGACCGTATGAGTGCCGCGCTGCAACTTGAAGTTGCAGCGCG
>WBZQ01001239.1_pt1 | contig 18153 bp, 16 predicted proteins | sample 5204251 | NCBI WGS metagenome assembly WBZQ01 (sample SAMN12412402, study PRJNA552823) | activated sludge metagenome | isolation source: activated sludge from nitrification reactor of wastewater treatment plant... | place: USA: Virginia | collected 2017-09 | reverse complement strand
CTTGCCGATCGCGGTGTCGATGGAATCACCGCCGAGCCTGCCGGGAATGAAGTTCATCGACGGCGAGCCGATGAAACCGGCGACGAACAGGTTGACCGGATTGTTGTACAGCTCCTGCGGCGAACCGATCTGCTGCACATAGCCGCCGCGCAGCACCACCACCCGGTCGCCGAGGGTCATCGCCTCGGTCTGATCGTGGGTCACGTACACGGTGGTGGTGCCCAGACGACGCTGCAACTGCGAGATCTCTGTACGCATCTGCACACGCAGCTTGGCGTCGAGGTTCGACAGCGGCTCATCCATCAGGAACGCCTTGGGCGAGCGCACGATCGCCCGGCCCATCGCCACGCGCTGGCGCTGGCCGCCGGACAGGTTGGCCGGCTTGCGATCCAGGTACGAGGTGAGATCGAGGATCCGCGCGGCCTCCTCCACCTTCTGGTTGATCGCCGCCTTGTCGAGCTTGGCGAGGGTGAGCGGGAACGCGATGTTCTGGCGCACCGACATGTGCGGGTACAGCGCGTAGCTCTGGAACACCATGGCGATGTCGCGGTCCTTGGGGGCGCGTTCGTTGACCCGCTCCCCGCCGATGCGCAGTTCGCCGGAGGTGATGTCCTCCAGTCCGGCGATCATGTTGAGGGTGGTCGACTTTCCACACCCCGACGGGCCGACCAGGATGATGAACTCGCCGTCGGCGATGTCGATGTTCACCTCGTGCACGGCCGTGGAGCCGTCGGGGTACTTCTTGGACACGCTGTCGAGAACGATGTCGGCCATGGAGCTATCCCTTCACCGCGCCGGAGGTCAGACCGGCGACGATACGACGTTGGAAGAAGAGCACAAAGATGATGATCGGGATGGTGATGATGACGGCCGCGGCCGCGATCGATCCCGTCGGTTCCTCGAACTGCGACGAACCGGTGAAGTTGGCGATGGCCACCGGCGCGGTGATGGCGCGGTTGGTGGACGTCAGGGACAGTGCCAGGAGCAGATCGTTCCAGGCGAAGATGAACACCAGGATGGCCGCGGTGACCACGCCGGGCGCGGCCAGCGGCGCGATGACCTTGGTGAACGCCTGCATCGGGGTGGCGCCGTCCATCTTGGCCGCCTTCTCCAGCTCCCACGGGATCTCCCGGAAGAACGAGGACAGCGTGTAGATCGCCAGCGGCAGCGCGAACGTGATGTACGGCAGGATCAGGCCGGGCCAGGTGTCGAACAGCCCGATCGCGCGTTCGATGTTGAACATCGGTGTCACCAGCGACACCTGCGGGAACATCGCGATCAGCAGCGCCGCCCCGATCAGCAGCTTCTTACCGGGAAAATCGAGCCGGGCCACCGCGTAGGCGGCCATCGTGCCCAGCAGCACCGCGATGAACGTGGTGATCAAGCCGATGCCGATCGAATTTCGCAGTGCCGAAGTGAAATCGCCCGCGTCGAAGATGTCCTTGTAGTTGTCGAACGTCCATTCCTTGGGGATGAAGCTGCCGTCCTTGACGGTGCCCGGCGGTTTGAACGAGAGCGAGACGATCCACAGCAGCGGGATGATGGCGTAGAGCACCACCAGCAGGTTGGCGATGCCCCACCACGCCTTTTTCGATCCGGTGTTATTCATGCCGCTACCGCCCCTCACTGTCAGAGCCGGGCGCGGCCGTGCCGAAGCCCTTGACGAAGACGAATGCGATGATCGCGACGCAGAGGAAGATCAAGATGCTGATCGCCGATCCCACACCGAGATTGAACGCCTTGAACAGGTTGTCGTAACCGAGCATCGACACCGAATAGGTGTTGTTGGAGCCCTTGGTGAGCACGTAGATGTTGTCGAACACCCGGAACGCGTCGAGGGTGCGGAACAGCAGCGCCGTCAGGATCGCCGGTTTCATCAGCGGAATGATGATGCGCACCAGCCTTGTCCAGGCGCCCGCGCCGTCGACCTGGGCCGCCTTGAGCAGGTCGTCGGGCACCAGCGCCAGACCGGCCAGCAGCAGCAGCGCCATGAATGGGGTGGTCTTCCACACCTCGGCAAGGATGATGATGAACAGCGACGGCCACTGCGAGGTGAGCGGCGCGCTACCGTCGGGCAACAGGTTGGCGAGGTAACCGGTGCCCGGCGTCCAGGCGTAGTACCAGGAGAACGCCGCCGCAACGGTGACGATGCCGTACGGGATCAGCACCACGGTGCGGATCACGCCCTTGCCGAACAACGTCCGGTGCATCACCAGCGCGATCGCCATGCCCAGCACCAGCTCGATGACCACCGAGACGACCGTGATGAACATCGTCACACCGAACGAGGTCCACCAGTAGCCGTCGGACAGCACCGTGCCGTAGTTGCTGAACCAGACGAAACTGCGCTCTCCGGGCGACGAGAGGCTCTCTTTGTTCAGCGAGAGCCAGAACGCGTAGATGATCGGATACCCGGTGACCAGGGCCATCAGCAAGGCCGCAGGAGCGACCAGCCAGAACGCGAGCTTGCGTTCGGCGGCCTTGCCGTCGCTGATCTTGCGCCCGCGGCCCGCGTCGGCGGCGGGTTCGGTCCTGGTCGCCGTCGCCACCGCGGCGGCCGCGGGGACGGGTGCCGGTGGCTGCGCCGGCCCGGACACCGGTGCGGGGACCGCAGCAGGGTCCGGTGTGGGCGCGGTCGCCGGGTCGGGCGCCCGGTGCGCGGCGTCGGGCATCCGCTCGGGCGGTACCCACTGCCCCGCCGGACCCGCCGCGGGACGCTTGGGCTCCTCCGGATGGGTCCAGCCACCCGGCGCCGGCTCGTCGCCGCCGAGGGAATGGCGTCCGCCCCCGTTTCCGTCAGTCGTCATGGGATCAGACCTTTCCCGTCGATCGCCTTCTGCACCTGATCCGCCAGTTTGTCGACCATCGACTCCGGATCCCAGCTGCCCACCGGCGACAACGTGGCCGTGACCAGGGTGGAAATCGATTGGTAGACAGGCGATGCCGGCCGCGTCGCGGCGCGTCCGGCAGCGAGCTGCTCACCGATGATGTCGCCCATCGGATAGGCCGCCTTGAAGTCCTTGTCGTCGTAGAGAGACTTGAGCACCGGCGGGTTGCCGCCGTCGATCGCGTAGATCTTCTGCGATGCCGGGGTGGTGAGGCATTCGGCCGCCTCGAAGGCCAGTGCCTTCTGCTTGGAGGTGCTCGCGACGCCGATGTTCAGACCACCGATGGTGCTCCTGGCCGGTGTGCCCGCGGAGACACCCGGATACGGGGCGAACTCGAACTTGGTGCGCACCAGGTCGTTCACCTCGCCGAGTGCGCTGTCCTCGGGCTCACTGGTCAGCAGCGAGGAGTACTTGGTCATTTCCTTGAAGAACGGCACGTCGCCGGCCGCCGCGTTGGACCGCATCGAGGCGAACACGAACGGCCAGTTGATCTGGAAAGCCGCCTTGCCGCTTTCCATTCCGAGCCTGCCCGCTGTCTCGTCAGCGTTGGTGATAGACGGATCGTGACCGGGCGCGGTGGCCACAGACTTGAGAATCTGCAGCGCCTTGAGTGTGGCAGCGCGGTGCTCGGGGGTGTCGTTGAGCGTCTGTTTGGTCGCGTCGTCGGGGTCGACGACCGATCCGCCGGCGCTGATGAGGACCGAGTTGAACCAGACCATCAGGCCCTCGTACTGCGCGCCCTGCTCCATGATCCAGCTCGGGCCGCCGGCCTTGCGGATCTTCTCTGTGGCCTCCAGCATCTCGTCCCAGGTGGTGGGCGCCTTCGTGGTGCCGAGGTACTGCTTCATCAAATCGGGCCGGTACCAGAGCAACTGGGTGTTGCTCCACGCCGGGATCGCGTACAGGCGCTTCTCGGAGTCGTCGTCGGTCTTCCAGAGCGCGCTGGAGAGCGGGCCGCCGAGGGTGGTCTGCTGCACCTTGGCGGCCAGCTCGTCCGGCACCGGTTCGACCCAGCCCGCGTTGGCGAACTCGGCGGTCCACACCACGTCGAGGCCCATGAGATCCAGGCCACTGTCGTTGCCGGCGAGTCTGCGGGCGAGCTGCAGGCGCTGGTCGTCGGCGGCCTTCGGCAGGATATGCACCTTGAGCTTGTACTTGCCGCCCGATTCCTTGGTGCATGCGGCGCTCGCGGTCTTGGTGATCGCCCCGGCGTCGGCGTTGGTGTAGATGTTGATCGTGCCGGTCTCATGACCGGAGCCGCAGGCCGCCAGCGGAATCCCCACGGCCACCGATGCGGCCACGGCCAGCGCCCTGCGTCGGACACCTCTCGCTTCGGCCGATCCTCCCCGTTCCCCCGGTCCAGGCCCGTCCGCTCTGCGTCGGCCCGCCTTGCGTCGGACTACCCTGCGCCTTGTCGTCACACGTCCTCCTCACGCCATTGTTCGGTTTCTCAACCTAACAGAGCACGGTGTGAGCTAGGGCACGTTTGGTTCGCGCGTGCCAGCGGGTAGGGCAGACAGTCTCAACATGAGACATTTGTTGACAGATCTCAGATAGTCAGCCGGGCGAGCATATCCCGCGCCTTCTCGGCGCTGCGCGGATCGCACAGGACGTCGTAACGGCCGGCGACGAGTTGCATCGTCGAGGCGAAATCACGCTGGCCGCGGGTGGCCGCGTACGGGATCGTCGTGGAGATCACCCCGAAGATGATGCCACCGACGAGGCCGAAAACGATGGGCACCAAAGGATTCTCGACGACGATCGACACCAGCAGACCGAAGAACAGGCCCAGCCAGGCACCCGAGACGACCCCGCCACCGATCACCTTGCCCCAGGTGAGCCGGCCGATCACCTTCTCCACCTGCATCAGATCGACACCGACGATCGTCACGTCCTGCACCGCGAACTCCTGATCGGACAGGTAGTCGACGGCACGCTGCGCCTCCGCGTATGTGCCGTACGAACCGATCGGCCACCCTTTGGGCGGCGTGGGCAGCGCGGCACCCGGCTTGGGCGGTTGAATCGGGTTGGACATGGCCTCTCCACTCCTGTTGTCAGTGGCCTCTACCCTTAGCGCATGGCATCGTTGGGCAAGGTCTACATCGCCAGATTAGTCGGGCTCGCGGTACTCGGGCCCGACGGCGAGTCGATAGGGCGTATCCGTGATGTCGTGGTCGCCCTGCGCCTGTCGGGCCAGCGTCCCCGCGCACTCGGCCTGGCCGTCGAATTGCCCACCCGGCGAAGGATTTTCGTGCCCATGCTGCGAGTCACCTCGATCGAGCCACAGGCCGTCACCCTCGCCACCGGGCAGGTGAACCTGCGCCAGATGCAATTGCGTCCGGGCGAGGCGCTGGCCATGGGGCAGATCGTCGATACCCGCGTGCGGGTACACGATCCCGACCTCGCCGGGCTGGCCGACCAGGACATGACGGTCATCGACCTCGGTATCGAACGCACCCGCACCCGCGACTGGGTGATCTCCCGTGTCGCCGTGCGGACCAACCGGAAGGGCTTGCGCCGAGGCGACATTCACGTGGTCGAGTGGGGTCACGTGGTGGGCCTGACCCAGCATGCGCTGCAACTTCCGGGGCAGAACCTCGCCCAGGAACTGTCCCAATTCGAGGGCATGCGCCCCGCGGACGTGGCCAACGCGCTGCGCGACCTGCCGCCGCGGCGCCGCGACCGGATCGCCGCGGCCCTCGACGACGGGCGCCTGGCCGACGTCCTGCAGGAACTGCCGCCCGACGACCAGACCGCCATCCTCGACCATGTCGGGATCGACCGCGCCGTCGACATCCTGGAGGCGATGGATCCCGACGACGCCGCCGACCTGCTCGGCGAACTGCCCACCACGGAGGCCGAGGCCTTCCTGGCCCGCATGGACCCGGAGGAATCCGAACCGGTGCGCCGCCTGCTCACCCACTCCCCCGACACCGCGGGCGGCCTGATGACCAGCGAGCCGGTGATCGTCACCGCGTCGACGACGGTGGCCGAGGCGCTGGCCCGGATCCGCAACCCGGAGATCAACCCGGCCGCCGCGAGCCTGGTGTTCGTGGTGCGCCCGCCCACCGCGACACCCACCGGAAAATACCTGGGCTGCGTCCACTTCCAGGCACTGCTGCGGGAACCCCCGGCATCGCTGGTCGGCGGGATCCTCGACGCGGATCTGGCCACGCTCGGCCCGGAGGACTCACTGGACTCCGTGACCCGTTACTTCGCCACGTACAACCTGGTGTGCGGTCCCGTCGTCGACGACGAGAATCACCTGCTCGGCGCCGTCAGCGTCGACGACCTCCTCGACCAGTTGCTGCCGAGGGACTGGCGCGAGGCCGAGCCGCACCACGACGGGGGCGCACAGACCGCGACCGCCGGAGCCACCGATCGGGCGGCGCGGTGAGCCCGGAACGTCCCGGCCGCAAACTCGACACGCCGCAGGAACGCTGGCGGCCCACGTTCAACCTCGACTCCGACATCGTCGGCGTGTACAGCGAGCGGGTCGCGCGGTTTCTCGGGACCGGGCGTTACCTGGCGATCCAGACCGTCGTTGTCATCGTGTGGATCGGCCTGAACCTGTTCGCGATCGCGATCAGGTGGGACCCGTACCCTTTCATCCTGCTCAACCTGGCGTTCTCGACGCAGGCCGCGTACGCCGCGCCGCTGATCCTGCTGGCGCAGAATCGTCAGGAGAACCGGGACCGGGTGTCGCTGGAGGAAGACCGGGCCCGGGCCGAACAGACCAAGTCGGACACCGAGTTTCTGGCCCGGGAGCTGGCCGCGGTGCGGCTGGCCGTCGGTGACACCGTCACCCGCGACTATCTGCGCAAGGAACTCGACGACCTGATCGACGAGCTCACCGAGCGGCTGCGGGAACGGACCGAGGAGACCGATCCCCTCGACGAGCCGAAGACCGACGATCATGACCCCACCGTCGACTGACTGACACCCGCACTCCGGCCCCATCGGCACGCTCCGGCGTCCCGGCAGGTGAGATTCTCGCCCGATCGGTCCGGTTTCATCCGTTCAAGCGACACATCACCGGAAATGTGCCAGGTCGCGGTCGGGTGATCGGCACCACACGCACGCCGCGGACTATGCACAGAGGCAAAGAATTGTCTCGTTCGTGTATTCAAGATCCCGCACGATATGTATCGTGGGTCACGACCATCGGCCGGGGATGTCCCCGACCGGCGACGAGGCCCGCCCACGCGGGTCCGGGGGGAGCAGAAGACCGCCGGCGACAGCGGTGAAACGACTGTGTTGTGTACGGAGTGGGGCGTGAAGCAGACAGGGCTCTATCGGGGTACAGCGCGCTTGCGGGGCATCGGGCAGCATCGGGGTAGCCGCCGATGAGTCCGCTGTTCAGGAAGTCCCGCGGTCCGTCGCGCAGGCGGATATCCCGGCGATCGCTGGCCGTGGGAACCGGTTCCGTCCTGGTCGGGGCGATGGTGCTCGGGGCCGCATCCTCCAGCGCGCACAGCACCGCGCTCGATCCCGTGGCCGAGCAACAGCCCACTGTGATCGCGCCCGCGTTCGAGATCGCCCCCGGAACGGCCACCGCGCTGAGCGGCTTCGCCCCGCCCGCACTGACCAACATCACCACCGGCACGGGCGTGGCCCCGCAGTTCCGCACCACCGTCGACCTGCCTTCCGGGCCGCTCGGCATCCCGGGCGTCGTCCTCAAGGCCTACAAACTGGCCGCGACCCGCGTCGGCTCCGAATCGCCGCAGTGCAAGCTGCCCTGGTTCCTGCTCGCCGGCATCGGCCGCATCGAATCCAACCACGCCGGCAACGGCTCGGTGGACGCGTACGGCACGACGATCAATCCGATCGCGGGTCCCGTCCTCGACGGGACACTCGCCGGCAACCAGGTCATCAGGGACACCGACGGTGGCCGGATCGACGGCGACGCCGGCCATGACCGCGCCATGGGCCCGATGCAGTTCATCCCCAGCACCTGGGCGTCGTGGGGCAGTGACGCCAACGGCGACGGCAAGGCCGACCCCAACAACGTCTTCGACGCCACCTACTCGGCGGGGCGCTACCTGTGCGCCGGTGTCACCGACATCATGAACGAACGCAACAAGATCGCCGCGGTGCTGCGCTACAACCATTCGATGGAGTATGTGGCCAACGTGCTGAGCTGGGCCGTCGCCTACTCCACCGGGGTCATGCCGACCAACCCGATCCCCGAGCCCAAACGCCCGACATCCTCCACGTCGTCGAGCAAGAAGCGTAAGCCGGGACACTCCCGGGACAGATCCGCGTCGGAGAGCCGCAAGCCGGGCGATCCGTCGGTGCCCTCAACCGCGCCGAGCACGTCCACCACCCCCACCCAGCAGTGTGTGGTACGTGGCGTGTGCCTGCCGCCCGGGATCACCATTCCCGGGCTCCCGATACCGGGCCAGCAGCAGAAGAAGACCCCGGTCCCGGGCCGGCCGTCGGTCACGACGACGACCATCAGCCCGGCACCCAAGGCGCCGGGTGCCCGGCAACCCGAACGGCCCGGCACCACCGGCTCACCCAAGCGGAGCGCCGTCCGGCAGCAGTCCGTGCCCGAGAAGACGGTCGCATCCCAGCGTGCGGGCGCACCCAAGAAGGCGAGCACCCCGGCGAAGAATCGGATCCCCACCACCACGATCCCCACCACCACGATCACCCTCGCACCACGCTGACGTCGTCGATCCGGCACGAGGGCGCCGGGCGTCCCACGGCCATGCTTTACGCTGATAAACGATGAGTACCGGAGTTGTTCCCACCGAGTCGTCCGTCCGTTCGGCTCTCAGCAAGGTCAAAGATCCCGAACTGGGTAAGCCCATCACCGAGATCGGAATGGTCAAATCCGTCGCGGTCGCCGACGATGCGAGCGTCGACGTCGGTGTCTACCTGACCACCTCCAGCTGCCCGATGCGCACCGAGATCGTCAGCCGCGTGGAAAAGGCCGTCGCCGACGTACCCGGCGTCGGCCAGGTGCGTGTCGAGCTCGACGTGATGGACGACGAGCAGCGCACCGCCCTGCGCAAGAAGCTGCGCGGCGACAAGGACGAACCGGTCATCCCGTTCGCGCAGCCCGGATCCCTGACCCGCGTGTACGCGGTCGCCTCCGGCAAGGGTGGCGTCGGCAAGTCGTCGATCACCGTGAACCTGGCCACCGCGCTGGCCGCCCGCGGCCTGTCCGTAGGCGTGCTCGACGCCGACATCTACGGCCATTCGGTGCCCCGCATGCTCGGCAGCGACGCCAAACCCACTCAGGTGGAACGGATGATCGTGCCGCCGGTCAGCCACGACGTCAAGTTCATCTCCATCGGTCAGTTCACCGACGGCAACACCCCGGTCACCTGGCGCGGGCCGATGCTGCACCGGGCACTGCAGCAGTTCCTCGCCGATGTCTACTGGGGCGACCTGGACGTGCTGCTGCTCGACCTGCCGCCGGGCACCGGTGACGTGGCCATCTCCATTGCCCAGCTGATCCCGGGCGCCGAGATCCTGGTCATCACCACCCCGCAGCAGGCGGCGGCCGAGGTGGCCGAACGCGCCGGCGCGATCGCCCTGCAGACGCGCCAGAAGATCCTCGGCGTGGTCGAGAACATGTCGTGGATGGAGTTGCCCGACGGCAGCCGGATGGAGCCGTTCGGATCGGGCGGCGGCCAGAAGGTGGCCGACCGGCTGACCCGCGCCGTCGGCGCCCCCGTCAAGCTTTTGGGCCAGATCCCGCTCGAACCGCTGCTGCGTGAGGGCGGCGACGCGGGCACGCCGGTAGTGCTGGCACACCCCGAGTCCGCGTCCGGGTCGGCGCTGCGCGCTGTCGCCGAGCAACTGGCTGTCCGCAAGCGCGGCCTGGCCGGGATGAGCCTGGGTATCGACACCACGCGGCGGTCGGAGCAGCCCGGCAACCTGCTGTAGCCCGGCCCGCTGCGGACCGCCCTGCTTGTAGGTGCCGTCGGCAGCGGCGGCGTTATGTGGCGTCCCAGCGGCTCGCGTCGTGCGGGCCGCCCGGGGCTTTCGGTCCCTTACTCAGGTCCGGACCCTTGTTCAGGTCTGTCTTGTTCAGGTACGGGGGCGGCTGCTTCTTCGACGGCCCGAACCCGGGTGCCTCCCCCAGGTCGAAGCTCTTCTTGACGTCGTCGAACGCCGAACTGTCGCCGTTGAGCAGATGTTTGGTCACGAGGGACTGCGGTGTCATCCCGCGTAGCTCGTTGAGCTGGGACAGCGGCTTACGCAGGTCCTCGAACTCGGGGCCGAGTTCGTCCTTGAGCTGGCTGGTGGCACCCGTGGCGTAGTCACGCACCTGGCGCACCGCCCGCAGCGTCCACGACATCGCGCCGGGCAGCCGCTCCGGACCCAGCACGATCAGTGCCGCGGCCATGATGATCAGCAGTTCGCCCCAACCGATGTTGCTGAACATGCGTGCATCCCTAACGTGCTCTGTGACCGTGCGTGGTGAGGTCCGGACCCTGCTGGGCCGCCTGTGCCCCCGGGTGCGGACTAGTCGCTGCCGGGCGTGATGGTGGCCTTGAAGGTTCGGCCGTCACGCCAGTACGTGAACGGCACCTTGGCCCCGATCGAGGACGTCCGGACCGCCACCGTCAGCTCATCCGCACTCTCGATGGTCCGATTGTTGAACGAGATGATGACGTCATTCTCCCGCACGCCCGCCCGATCCGCAGCACCGCCCTCGACCACATTGCGCACCTGGGCGCCCAGCACCCGCTCGTTGCGGACAGAGCTGGCGTTGATGCCGATCTGCGGGTGGTTGACCTTACCGTCGGCGATCAGCGACTTGGCGATCGGCAGCGCCTGGTTGATGGGGATCGCGAAGCCCAGGCCGATTGAGCCGCCGCCCGGGACCAGCCCGGCGGTATTCACGCCCACCACCTCGGCCTTGCCGTTGACCAGCGGTCCGCCGGAGTTGCCGGGGTTGATGGCCGCGTCGGTCTGGATCGCGTCGATCACCGCGTCGGTGTCGGACTCCGCGTCCGGCTTGAGCGGGACGGGGCGGTTCATGGCGCTGACGATGCCGCTGGTGACGGTGCGGTCGAGGCCCAGCGGTGAACCGAATGCCACCACGTCCTCGCCGATCTGCAGCTTGTCGCTGTTGCCGAGCTTGGAGACCGTCAGGTTCTCGACGTTGTCGACCTTCACCACCGCGAGGTCGGTGCGGATGTCGCGGCCCACGATGCGGGCCGGGACCCGCGTGCGGTCGGAGAACACCACCTCGAGCTTGGCGGAACGGTCATTCGCGGCCATCGAGACGACGTGGTTGTTGGTGAGGATGTAGCCCTTGGCGTCGATGACGAATCCCGAGCCGTTGGCGTAGGCACTGGCGGTGCGGATGTCGATGGACACCGCCGACTTCTCCACCGCCTTCGCGACCGCCGCCACCTTGCTGTTCGCGTCACCGCCCGAATCCGACTGGTGAAGTTTGACGGTGTCCGAATGCAGCGGCGCGGCGACCTCGGCCGTCCAGCGCCCGAGCAAGCCACCGACAAGCCCGATGAGCAGGGCGATCACGGCCAGCGTCCCCAGCGCCCACCAGCTGATCCGGTTGCCGAACAGCACCTCGCGCACACCGAGCTTGGGGCCCGCGACGGTGGGCTCGGGGGCCACCGGAACGGTCAGCGCCGGACGGTCGAGCGCGGGGGCGCTGTCCGGGTCACGCCAGGGATCGGCGGGGGCCGGTTGCTCGTCCGGTACCCCGTAGGAAGCCAGCGGATCGCGCTGCAGGGTCTCGTTCTCCCCTTCGGGGCGGCCGAAGGCCTCGGCGAGCACCGGGTCGGGCGGACGGACCGCGGGCGCCGGTCGCGAGTCGGCCTGGCCGTTCTGTGCGAAGGACCCCCGCACACCGTCCGGCCTGCCGAACACCTCGGCCGTCTCCCGGGACACCGGAGCGTGCCGGGCAGCAGCGCCGGAGGCTTCGGACGGCCCGGCCACGTCTGGACGACCGAGCGAGCGGGGAGCCTGCGACCCCGAGGGAGGGAGGAAGGCGGGGCCTTGAGGGCCGTCCGGAATCCGACCTTCCGAACGATCGGGCTTGTCGTCGATTCGTTCCACGTGTCAGCGACCCCACCGACGTGGGGCCCGGGCGTTGGTGGTGTTCGGCGCGTCGGCGGCCGGCACATCGTGCACCGGGAATCCGCGGGCGCCCAGCGGGTGGCCCTCGGCGCGCTGCACGTCGAACTCACGCGTAGGTATCTGCGCCAGCTGTCCGAGCAACGCCGCCGGGATCTCGACCGATCCGGACGTGCGCAGCCGGGTGCGCGCGGTGACCTGGGCCTCGACGGCGGCGGCACATTCGGCGCACAGCGCCAGGTGGCTGGCGGCGCGCATGTGTGGGGTCATCGCGAGCTCACCGTCGGCGAACGCCGCGACGGCCTCCGGCGACAGGTGTTCGGTGGGCGCGAAGTCGCGGCCGCCGGGGGTTCCCGGCGCGCGATAGGAGGGATTGGGGACGAAAGAGGACGCTCCGGGCGTCCATGTCGCCGGATTCCAGGACGAGCGGCGGCGCCGGCGCATGCCGGTCGCGTCGAGCTGTGACTGCGGACCCGCCAGGCCCCCGGAATTCTGGGGACCCTCGGGACTCTGACGACTCCTGCCGGTGTCCATGCCATGCCCTTCCGTCTCGCCTGTGCGGCCGTCGCGATCTCGCGTCACGCGGCCCGCCCGTCGGGTCGGGCGCGTGCACTGCCGCCAGCCTATCCGAAGCTCTCAACGATGCCCGCGAGCCGGAGGTTCCCGGTCGGGCGAAGAAAGGACGCTAGCGGGCCGAGCCGATGGCCACCGACCGGCTGTCGAGGTGACCGTTCCCGGCCAGATGATCGCGGATGGCCTGCCGGCCGCGATGGATGCGGCTGCGCACGGTCCCGAGCTTGACGCCCAGGGTGGTGGCGATCTCCTCATACGACAGACCTTCGATGTCACACAGGACGACTGCGGCACGGAACTCCGGGGCCAGGGAGGCCAGGGCGCTCTGCAGGTCGGCGTCGAGGTTGGCGTCGGCGTAGATCTGCTGTGGGTCGGGTGTGTCGGCGGGCACCCTGTCGTAGTCCTCGGGCAGCGCCTCCATCCGGATCTTGCCGCGGCGGCGCACCATGTCGAGGAACAGATTGGTGGTGATGCGGTGCAGCCAGCCCTCGAACGTGCCGGGCTTGTAGCTCGACAGCGACCGGAACACCCGGATGAAGGTCTCCTGCGTCAGGTCCTCGGCGTCGTGCTGATTACCCGACAGCCGGTAGGCGAGGCGATAGACGCGGTCGGCGTGCTCACGGACCAGCTCGTCCCACGACGGCATCAGACCGGCGCTGCCCGTGGCGTCGAAGCCCGCGGTGCCAGACGGAATCTGGTCGGCGGTCTCGTCGTAAGGCGCTGATCCTGGCGATGCAGACATTGCTGGTGCACGTTCCCTTCGTTCACGCTGGTGGTGCGGCCGGGGTATTTGCACAACCATTCCGGTGGCCGGACTATTCCGGACCGGGCCGATTGTGCGCTGTCCACGGGTGGCCCCTCGCGATCGTCCGCGATGGGTTCAACCCTGTCCTATGGGAGTGTGTTCGCCGTATGAGATGGCTGTGTGTTCCCTGAGGAAGCCGCGGCGGGGTCCGGATACGGGCCGCCACCTGCGTTTTTTCGGGCTGACCAGCGCGCCCTTGCTGCGCGGACGGTAACAACCCGATTACGCTGTGGTCGTGAGTGAATCACCTACGCCCGTTTTGTCCGCGGATGCGGCGGCCGCCGTGCTGTCCTACGCCGAGTCCGCGATCGTCGAGGACGACGCCGTGGTGGCGGCGCGTGCGCGCGCCGAGGAGCTGGGCGCCACTGCCGTGAGCCCGGCCACCGGGGCGCTGCTGGCGTTCCTCGCGCGGTCGGCGAACGCCGCCAACGTGGTCGAGATCGGGACCGGCGCGGGCGTCAGCGGGCTGTGGCTGCTGGCGGGTATGCACACCGACGGTGTCCTGACCACCATCGACCCCGAACCGCTGCACCACCGTGCCGCCCGCGCCTCGTTCGCCGGCGCGTCCGTGTCGACCGGCCGGACCCGGCTGATCAACGGCGCCCCCCGCGATGTGCTGCCACGCCTGGCCGACCGCTCCTACGACATGGTGTTCGTCGACGGCCCGCAGCTCGAACTGCCCGACTTCGTCACCGAGGCGATCCGCCTGCTGCGGCCGGGTGGGGTCCTCGTCGTGCATGACGCCACGGCCGAGGGCGCCATCGGCGATCCCGCACGCACCGACCCCATGACCGAGGCCGCCCGTGCCGCCGCGATGGTGGTCGCGAACGACGACAGGCTGCTGCCCGTCGTCATCCCGCTCGGTAAGGGCGTGCTCGCCGCCGCCAAGGCGGCCTGACGGCCCAGAGCTCGGAGAATTGCGGACGGCCCGGGAGATTCCCGGGCCGTCTTTAGTCATCCGTTCAGATGTCGGAGGAGAAGCGCACACCGTTGTCGGGGATGGTCACCCCGGGCCACACCCGCGCCCCGCGCAACAGCTCGCAGCGGGCACCGATGACGGCGCCGTCGCCGATCACCGTGTCGCGGACTAGTGCGCGCGGACCCAGATGCGCCCCGAAACCGATGATGCTGCGCTCGACGACCGCACCGGCCTCGATGACCGCGCCGTCGAAGACCACCGCGCCGTCGAGCCTGGCGCCGGGGCCGATCTCGGCGCCCCGGCCGACGACGGTGCCGCCGATGAGCAGCGCACCGGGAGCCACGCCCGCACCCTCGTGGACGAGCGATTCGCCGCGCCGGTCACCGAGCGCGGGCGACGGCGCGATTCCGCGCACCAGGTCGGCCGAGCCGCGCACGAAGTCCTCGGGCGTTCCCATGTCACGCCAGTACGAGTGGTCGACATGTCCCTGGATGTGCCGGTTCGAGCTGAGCAGGGCGGGAAACACCTCACGTTCCACCGACACCGGCCGACCGGCCGGGAAGTCCTCGATGATCGCGCGGCGGAACACATACGCGCCGGCGTTGATCTGGTCGGTCGGCGGGTCCTGGGTCTTCTCCAGGAAGTCGGTGACCCGGCCCGTCGCGTCAGTGGGCACGCAGCCGAACGCGCGCGGATCGGACACCCGCACCAGGTGCATCGTCACGTCGGCGCCGCTGGTGCGGTGGGTGTCGAGGACCTGGCGCACATCGGTGCCACCGAGCACGTCGCCGTTGAAGACGAGGATGGTGTCGGCGGTGAGCTGGTCGAGTACGTTGCGGATCGCGCCGCCGGTGCCCAGCGGTTCCTCCTCGGTGACGTACCGCAGCCGTATGCCGAGCTTGGAACCGTCACCGTAGTACTCGGAGAACACGTGCGCCTGGAACGAGGTGCCCAGCACCACATCGTCGATGCCGGCGGCCTTGATCCGCGACAGCAGATGGGTGAGGAACGGCAGGCCCGCGGTCGGCAGCATCGGCTTGGGCGCCGACAGGGTCAGCGGCCGCAGCCGGGTGCCCTTGCCACCGACGAGGACGACGGCCTGAACGTCGGGCCGGGCCTCGTCGGGCGCCTCATGTTTTCCGGTGCCCGCGTCCTGGGTTGTGGAGTCGGTCATCGTTGATCTCCTGTCGCATGTCCCTCGTTGTCCAGAGCTTTGCGGGCCGCGCGCACGGCCACTTTCGAACGCAACGCCAAACCGACACGCAACGCCAGCCGCAGCGGTGCGCGCAGGATTCCGGGGTTGCGGTCGGCCTGAAAGCGGTAGGCGCTGCGGTGGTGCGCGGGCAGCATCAGTTCCGGGTTCTTGCCCGCCGCGTGTCCCTTGGTGTGGATGACGACCGCGGACGGAACGTACACGTTGAGCCAGCCGGCCTTACCGAGGCGGTCGCCGAGATCGACATCCTCCATGTACATGAAGTACCGCGAGTCGAATCCGTCGACCGAGTCGAATGCGGCCCTGGGCAGCAGCAGGCATGCCCCCGACAGCCAGCCGACGGGACGCTCACTCGGCGCGACGTCGTCGGCCCGGTAGGCGGCGGTCCACGGGTTGGACTTCCAGATGTGCGCGAACACGGCGTGGCCGGTGCCGGTCATCAGGTCGGGAACCCGGCGCGCGGACGGATACACCGAGCCGTCGGGTTCGCGGATCAGCGGTCCCAGCGATCCCGCGCGGGGCCAGCGCCGTGCCGCGGCGAGCAACTCATCGATCGATCCGGGTGACCACTCGACGTCGGGGTTGACGATCACCACGTACTCGACCTCGGGCCCGAGTTCGGCGACCCCCCTGTTCATCGCCCCGCCGTACCCGACGTTGCCGCCGGTACGCACCAGCCGTGCGAACGGGAAGTCACGTTCGGCGCGCTCGGGGGCGCCGTCGACGGATCCGTTGTCGGCGATGATGACCTGCGGTTCCTCGGTGGTGGCCACGGCGAGGCTGCGCAACATCGTCGTCAGATAGTCACCCGAGTTGTAAGTCACCGTCACGACGGCCAACTGTGAAGTCACCGGGACAGGGTAACCAATCCTCCGGTGGCCGCCGCGAGTGCCGCCGACGCGCCCATGCGTCCGGAGTGCCGGATTCAGCCGCGGCCGGGTTCCCCGATGGCCTCGTGCAGGGCCTCGCGCCAGTCCCGCAGCGGCGTGAGCCCTGCTGCCGCCCAGGACCGTCCGGACAGGACCGAGTAGGCGGGCCGTGGTGCGGGCCGCGGGAAATCGGCGGTGGTGCACGGGTGGACGCGGGCGGGATCAGCGCCGATCTCGGCGAACACCTGCGCGGCCAACTCGAACCAGGTGGCCCGGCCGGCGTTGGTCGCGTGCAGGACTGAGCCGGTCGTCTCGGCGGTGCGGCCGCGGCCGGCGAGTTCGAGAAGCCCGGTCGCCAGATCGCGGGCGTAGGTGGGTGATCCGGTCTGATCGCTGACGACGTTGACGGCGTCGCGCTGCGCTTCGAGTCTGCGCATCGTGCCGACGAAATCGCGGGCGTCCGGTCCCCCTGTGTACAGCCAGGCGGTACGCACGATCGTGCTCGACGGATCGCCTCGCAGGACGACGTTCTCCCCGCGCAGTTTGGTGCGGCCGTAGACGGTGGCGGGTGTGTCGTCGGGGCCGACATCACCCGGCTCGTAGCCTTCGACGTCCGCGACGCGCGGCGGGGTGCCGGAGAACACGTAGTCGGTGGAGATGTGGATGAGCCAGGCCCCCTTCTCCTTGGTGACGCGGACGAGGTGGGCCGGTCCGTCGACGTTCACCGCGTGCGCACCGCTGTGATCCTCCTCCGCACCGTCGACGTCGGTGTAGGCGACGCAGTTGAGCACGATGTCGTCAGCGCTGAGTCCCGACAACGCCGAACGCACCGATTCGGAGTCGGCGATGTCGAAGTCGGCGGAGGTCAATGGCGTCACCGTGAGCGGGGCGTCACCGCGGCTCGCCACCTGCTGCACAGCGGTGCCGAGTTGTCCGGCCGCACCGGTCACGAAGAGTCGTCGCGTCATGGTGACCATGGTGCCTGCTGCTCACCGAACGCATCACACGACTCGCCCGGCGTTGCGCTACTGCATTCCCTCTTCACACCAGTAGCCTGGCGTTGCACCTTCAACACCAGCACCACCCTTCTCGCCGGAAAGGTAATGGCTTAACTCGTGGACTCTCGATCAGACAACGGGCACGGGCGCCGCCGGGAGCGGAGCGAGCGAGCTCATAGGTCAGAGCGGAGCGAGCGAGCTCATAAGTCGGAGCGCGGCGAGCGAGCTGACATTCCACAGCGCCGGGAGCGCGGCGAGCGGGCTGAGGATTCACGACGCCGGGACCGGGGCGTTCCGCCGCGTCGGGTGCGGGGTGAGCGCTCGGGCGAGCCCAGGCGGACGCTGCCGCCGGTGCGTGGTGATGAGGATGGACGTCCGGTGCGTCGCGGCGCCGAGCCGCGTGTACGTGCGGCCGCCGAACGTGGTGACCGCCCCCGCGCCGGTGATCGTCCCCGGGCCGGTGAACGACGCGAGACGGATCCGCGTGGACGCGGCACCGAACCGCCGGCACGCCGGGTGGATCGGTCCCCGGACCGGGCGAGCGGCGAGATCCATCGAGACACACCACAACGCCGGCCCGCAGCTTCCGACGAGCGCCGACGTGGTCGCAAGCCCGCCGCCGACCGCCGTGCCACCGATCGCCGATCGGCGCCCACGCGGCTGCCCGGTGATCCCCGCGACGGCCACGACCTGGACGTTCGCCGTTCGTCCGGCGAGATCCACACCTCACCGCGGCGCGGGGCGGCGGATCGGGACGACGCTCCCCGTCGTCGCGTCCGGCGACCGGGCGGCGATGCGAACACGGCGACCCCCGACAAGACC
>WBZQ01001238.1_pt1 | contig 18156 bp, 16 predicted proteins | sample 5204251 | NCBI WGS metagenome assembly WBZQ01 (sample SAMN12412402, study PRJNA552823) | activated sludge metagenome | isolation source: activated sludge from nitrification reactor of wastewater treatment plant... | place: USA: Virginia | collected 2017-09 | reverse complement strand
GTTTCGGGACGGGGCTTTTGTTGAGCGCAACCTTCGCGCAGGCTGAAACGGCGCGGTATGACGTGGATCTCGACCACTCAATCGTGGAGTTTAAGGTTGCCCACATGGTGGTGTCGAAGACGACCGGACACTTCAAGGATTACACCGGCTTTATCGAAATGGATCCCGATGCCGGAACGGTCAAAGCGCTTGAAGCGACGATCAAGACCGCGTCGGTGACGACCAATCACGAAAAGCGCGACGCGCATTTGCGCAATCCCGACTTTTTCGACGCCGACAAGTACCCGACCATCACATACACCATGAAAAGTTATAAGAAGGCCGGCGACGGATATGTGGCGGTCGGCGATCTGACCCTGCACGGGGTCACCAAGGAGATCACGTTGACGGGCAGCTTCAACGGCGTCGCGAAGGATCCCTGGGGAAACACGCGGGCGGGATTTACGGCTGAAGGCAAAGTGAACAGAAAAGATTTCGGCATGGTGTGGAACAAGGCGCTCGATAGCGGCGGCCTGGTGGTCGGAGACGACGTCTTTATCAGATTGGACATCGAATGCATTAAGGCGAAATCGTAAGTCGAACCCCCTCCCACAGGGGCCACGCGCCTGCCCGGTTTCGTGCCGGGCAGGGTGAGCCAGCAACCGCGCATGTGGCGGAGTATCTCTCCCTTGAGATGCAGTCCGTCCTCCTCTCGTGACGCCGGTTTCAGCACACACAGCAGCTGGTCGAAGCCTAGCGAGGATGTCCCGGACGTCATGTTCGCTGTCGGCGCCGATGCTCCCGTTTCAGCGCGAGGAGGTCTTGGACGGTCAGCGAGAGGAGTGAGCGGTTGAATGGGAATCAAAGGACAAAACGATGTGTATCAAGGAGACTAGAAAATTCGAGCCGGTCATCGGTAGGATACGCCGGATGTGGTCATGGAAACTGGCAGGGGCGGCGCTGGCGTTGACGTGGACGGTCGGCATCACGGACGCCGGGGCGTTGGAGTTTACGGCCGATCAGATCACCAAGATCAACGGCCGGACGCAGAAAGCCAATATTTTCTATCGCGACAACATGTGGCGGATCGAGCATCACACCATGGGACCCGTCAACATCAGCATCGTGCGCAAAGATAAGCAGGTCGTCTGGCTCTTGCTGTCGCGCATGAAGCATTTTAAGACCGTCCCCTATAAGGCCGAGCAAGATCTCAAAGTCACCGAGCATCTGGAGGGTGAGATTTCGCGTGAAGAAATCGGCACGGAAACGCGCGAGGGCCATCCGACGACGCTGTATGAAGTGACGGTCAAGGAGGGTGAACGGACAGAGGTCTACTACCAGTGGCTCGCGACCGACATCCGCTTCCCCATGAAACTCGCCAAGAAAGACGGGAGTTGGATCGTTGAGTACCAGCATGTCAAATTCCGGCCATTGATTGATTACCTGTTTCAGTTACCGCTCAATTTCGAACCATTGGAAGAATTTGATCACCAGCCGGCTGCTGCGGAGCCGAATCACCAGCCGATGTAGGTGGTCAACGGATAAAGGAGCCTCATGGCGCGTACACAAGGCATGGTGAGATGGATACTCTGCGCGGCGCTGTTCGGGACGAGCGGCCCTCTGTATGCGCTCGACGTGGCGGACGTCGTTCGTGAATGGACCCCTGAAGGGAAGAAGCTGGCGATGGAACGTGCCAAGTTGCCGGCGCATGACGAGATGGTTCGTATTCCAGCCGGTGAGTTCCTCATGGGAAGCGACCGGAAGGTCGACAAAAATTCCTACCTGGCCGAGTTCCCGCAACGCAAAGTGTATGTAGATGCCTACGACATCGACAAATACGAAGTGACGACCGTGCAGTTTCTCAAATATGTGCTGGCCCATGATCTCGGCCCCTTGATCGATTGGCAGTACGACGGCGGGAATTTCCAGGAGACCATGGTCAGCCATCCGGTGATGCATGTCTCCTGGTTCGACGCAGAGGCCTACTGCAAGTGGGCGGGAAAACGATTGCCCACCGAAGCCGAATGGGAAAGGGCCGCCCGTGGTGAAGACGGCCGCATTTATCCCTGGGGCAATCAAATGGCAGGACTGTCGCGGGCGAATTTCGGACGGACCGGTTTGTCCGGGCCGGTGCGGGATCGTCCGGAACGGCTGTTACTCTATCCGCCGATTATCTCGGTTGATAAGTATGACAATGCGATCAGCCCCCATGGTGTGTTTCAGATGGCCGGGAATGTGGCCGAATGGGTCAACGACTGGTATGACCCGAAATACTACGCCAGCGCGCCGGATAAAAACCCCAAAGGTCCTGAAACCGGCAGTCAGCGAAGTTTTCGCGGCGGCGGATGGATCGATAGCACGCCGAGCGTGCGCGTCGCGCAGCGCAATGGGACGGATCCGAATACCAAGATGAACTGGATGGGGTTCCGCTGTGCGCGGGATGTGAATGAATCGGCTGGCGCGCCCCAGGCTGAAGCGAAATAGCTGCGGGTGGCATTCCCGTCGGATGCTAGGCCGAGGCGCTCAGGATGCTCGCTTCGCAGCCAGAAGCCGCTGAGCCTGTTCGCTCGTTTCCTTCACCAGAATACCCATCTTCCCGTGCGAGGGTTCAAAATCGACGGGAAGGCCGTAGCTGCGGATTCGTTCGCTCGCCGTCGGGCCGATGGAGGCGACGACGAGCTTGCTGCAGGCTTCCTTGAATGGACCGGTTCGGCCTTCCTGTTCTGCCAGCTGCATCATGTGATCGAGCTGGGCGGCGTTGGTGATGAGCATGACCTGGACTTGCCCTGCCAGAATCCGACTCAACGCATGCGTCATCGGCGCGGTGTCTTCCGGGAGAGCCCACCGATAGATGGGCACCGGAGTGACCTGTGCTCCACGCTGTTTGAGGGCGTCTAATAAGTCCCGATTCGAGACCCCGTATTCTTGCACCGCGACACGCAAGCCTTTTACGGGTCGGGAGGCGTCCAAGGTCGAGACGACGTCCATCCAGGTATTCGGCTCCGGGACGGTCAAGGTCGCTTGGAACCCCAGCGCCTTGAGCGCGGCGACTGGTTTAGGACCACGGGCGATCAGGACGGTGTTCTTCAACGCCGTGGCCACGTCGCGGTTGGCGTAGCGACTCTGGAGGATCTCAAAGAGGGCGGTGGTGCCGGCGCCGGTCATCAGCACCAGCACGTCGAGCCCTTGCTTCAGCAGTTGTTCGCCAAACAGTAACGCCGCCGAATTGTCTTCCAGCGGAATTTCCCGCACCGCCGGCGCCACGAGTGGTGTCCCGCCGTGACGCTCAATGAGGCGTGTCATTTCCGCCGCCATACGCGACTCGAATGACACGACGGTGAACCCGTTAAATCCTGCCGTGGCCATTGCCCTCTATGCCCCGTCAACCGGCTTCAGGCCGGCTGACCTACTTCGCGTCTGCGGCGCAGCGAAAGCCGGTTGATTCATTTCGCATGGTGGGGTCGCTGTCTACGCGAGTGAAGATACGGACCGTCGGCGTCTCGTTTTGCCAACCGGCTCCGCGAATGACCTTCTTCTCGCCACTGTCCGGGCCTGGGGGATTCTTGCCGGGGCTCTTTTCGTAGTACTTCGGGTCATACCAGTCGTTGACCCATTCCCACACATTGCCCGCCATGTCGTAGACCCCATAGGGGCTTTTGCCTTTTTCGTAACTGCCTACCGGCATCAGGGTCTTTTCCCCGACCCATTTCTGATTGAAGTTCAGATGTCCGTTCGTGGGTTCCACGTTGCCCCAAGGGAAGCGCCAATCGTTGTTGCCCTTGGCAGCCTTTTCCCATTCCGCTTCGCGCGGCAGCCGTCGCCCGGCCCACGTGCAGTAGGCGTCGGCATCAGACCAATCGACATTGATCACCGGACGGTCGGCCAGCGAGGCAGGAATACCGAGGCCTTCCCAGAGATTACGCGTGGGGTTTTTGGGATTTTGCGGAACGCGATGATTCGTGGCTTTGACGAATTCCAGATACCGCGCGTTTGTGATCTCATATTTGTCGATGTAGAACGGATCGATCTCGATGACGTGGCGCGGATATTCATCGCGTCCGCCGTCACGGTCCCCCGCCGGCACTCCCATGGGATAGGAGCCCGCCGGAATGAGCACCAGCGGCGCACCGTCTTTTCCCGTGATTTCTTTCGGGAGAGATGCTTGCTCCGCTGCGAATGCATGAAACCCCATACCGTTCAATCCGAGAAGCGCTACCACTATTGCCAGGACGGATCGTGCCAACATAGCTCCAAGCTCCTTTGGTTCGAGAGAGTCGATGACCGATCGTACCACAGCCGGGGAGTTTTCAAACACGGCTGGTTCAGGAAAGAGGCCGGTGGCAGGGGCGGGTGCAGAAGATTGAGGATTGACGGGGTGACAGCCCCCCACCTACTATACGGCCGAGGAGACTTCGGCGTGACGACCCATCGAGGCTTGCGACATCTGGCGCTGCGCGTGACTAATCTTGCCCGGTCGCGCGCCTTCTACGAACATTTTTTGGCCATGAAGGTGGTCTGGGAACCGGACCCCGACAATGTCTACTTTAGTTCGGGCTGCGACAACCTGGCCTTGCACCAGATCGGCGCGGGGGAGTTGGCGCAGTACCAGCCTCTCGGGGGCCAGTTGCTCGATCACGTCGGCGTGATTCTCGAGAGCCCCGCCCATGTGGATGAGATGTTTCGCCACGTGCAGCAGGATGCGGCCCAGTTCGGAGCCACCATCGCCAAGCCGCCCAAACAACATCGTGACGGCAGCTACTCCTTTTATTTCACCGATCCGGACGGCAACGTGATTCAAGCCTTGTACGAACCGACACTCAGCCGGATGGAACTAAAACTGTAAGCCTCCCCGCACCCGACGATCATGGGAATCTGGAACACCCTGTCACGCGATCAGTATGTGGGTCTGGCCCCTTGGGTCTGGGTGCAGCTCGAGAGCAATCAACCGCCCGGGCCGTTTCCGTTTATCGGTGGCGTGGCCCCGGAGGTCGTGGCCAGCTTGCACGAGGCGCACAGCCTGTTTCTCGCCTGCGTGGAAACCGCGATCAGTGACGTGTTTTCACGGCGTTCGACACTCGGTGATCCCCAGACTAGAATTCGACTTGAAGATGCCTATGCCGAACTGGTGAATTCCCGCCGGCAGCTCAGCCAGCACATCACGGCGCGGCGCCAGCCCGACGGACAATTTGTCTGGTCGCATCCGTTCGACGCGACGAAATCCGCCACGGTGGTTAATACCGGGCTGCGCATCTTTAATGCGGTAAAACGCCAGGCCATTCCGGTTGCTTTTGACCGCCCAATGGGACCGTTGGTTGGAAAATTGCTGGGCATGCTGGACGGCACGCAGCAGGCTGGCGCCATTCAGACCATCGTCGCCACTGCCGGTCGGGACGGCGAACGGCTGCTCACTCAGTTGATGGAAATGTTTCTTCAATACGAATGCCTGGCGCCGGCTCCGAACACCTCGATTCGCAACCACTGGTTACAGCATACCGCGGATCGGGACACGATTCATCTGGGGCATGCGGCGCTCATGTATCGGCAGCGCGATCAGTTCCTGCTGTTCGATCCCTGGCTGCTCCCCTGGTTTGCGGAATCGAATGTGCCGAGCCTGTGGGGATCCTTGCTGCCAAAGCCGGCGGCGATTTTTTTGACCCATGATCATGATGACCACGTCGATCCCAGGACGCTGCTGCATGTGCCGAAGGATGTCCCGATCGTCATTCCGAGCCGGCGGAACCGAAAGAAGTTTTTCTACGACTATCTTCCGTTGCTGCGGGAATTGGGCTTCACCCATATCATCGAGCTCGCGCATGGCGAGACCTGGAATTTCGAGGGCGGTGCCGTGGTCTCGGTGCCGTTCTATGGAGAAGACCCCTGCGACCTCGAGATGCCGCGCAATTGTTATCTCGTGACCGATCGTGGACAGAATGTGCTGGTGCATGCCGATAGTGGGCCGACAAACAACGGGCGGTCGGCGATCAAGGAGGGCGTCATTCAGCAGTTGGTCCAGAAATATGGTCCGATCTCCTTAGTGCTGGCTTCGCAGCAGCAGCTGCAAGAAATTCGCAGTTATGCCGCCCATGCGCCCCTGTCTCATCCCGGCCTCTGGCTCGAGGTGGGCGAAAATGGATATCTCACCAATAGTTACTTGAGTGAGTTATGCGCCACCGCGCAGGCGCAATTGTTCGTCTCCTACGCCACCGGCGGGGCCGATTGGTACCCGGACCATCTGTCGTTCATGTTCAGTCATCGCAATCCCGCGCGCACCGCATTGCTGACCGCCAACTGGGAGCCGCCGGAAAAACTCAAAGATCTTCTGACACAGCACGATTGCCGGTATCATCGCGCTCAGGCGTTGGATCGATTCCGTATGGCCGAGGATGGATCGGTCCAGGTCTCGTCCGCGGGCGAGACCCTGTCGCCCATGCCACTGTACCGGCTCGATCATGGCGAACCGGCATTTATGAAGCGGGCCAGATAATCTCAGGAAGGGAAGCATCGCTATGGGGGCTGCGAAGGGATGGGTACTGGTCACCGGGGCTGCGGGATTCATCGGGTCTCATGTGGTCAGGCGATTACTGGATCGCGGGGATTCCGTGCTGGGGTTGGATAACCTGAACGATTATTACGACGTTCGGCTGAAGGACGCTCGCCTGGCTCGGCTGCAGACGCACCCGCAATTTCAATTCATGAAACTGGACGTATCCGACCGTCCTGGCATGGCGGCCCTGTTCGAACAGCAACCCATTCGGCGCGTGGTGCATTTGGCGGCGCAGGCCGGCGTCCGATATTCCCTTGTGAATCCCCATGCCTATACGGCGAGTAATATCGAAGGATTTCTCAATATTTTGGAAGGCTGCCGGCATCACAAGGTCGAGCACCTGGTGTATGCGTCCACGAGTTCGGTGTACGGTGGCCATACCAAGATGCCGTTTTCGGTGCATGACAATGTCGACCATCCGGTGTCGCTCTATGCCGCCACCAAAAAGGCCAACGAGTTGATGGCGCATTGTTATGCGCATCTGTATCGATTCCCGATCACCGGGTTGCGGTTCTTCACGGTCTACGGGCCTTGGGGCCGTCCCGACATGGCGCTGTTCCTCTTCACCAAGGCGATTCTCGAAGGCAAACCGATCGACGTGTTCAATTACGGGAAGATGCAGCGCGACTTTACCTATGTCGACGATATTGCGGAAGGTGTGTTGCGGACGCTCGACCGGCCCGCGCAAGTTGACCCACAGTGGTCGAGTGATCAGCCCGATCCCGGTAGCAGTTCGGCGCCTTATCGACTCTACAATATCGGCAATAACCAGCCGGTCGATCTCCTGCGATTCATCGAGGTGCTTGAACAGACACTGGGCAAGAAGGCTGAAAAAAATCTCTTGCCCCTCCAAGCCGGCGATGTGCCGTCGACTTATGCCGATGTGGCGGATCTCATGCGGGATACGGGCTTCAAGCCGGCCACGTCGATCGAAACCGGCATCGCCCGCTTCGTGCAGTGGTACCGCGAGTACTACAAAATATAAGTGTTGGCATGTGGTTCATGCATCTCTCGGATGTTCGACCAACGGTTTACCACGGAGCCGGTCTTTGTGGGCAGCTAGTACGGAGTAGTAGGAGAATAGACCGCCGCGAAGAGAACTATTCACATGCGTTTCTCCCTGACATTTTCCCGCCGCCAATTCTTGAAATCCTTACTAGGGCTTGGGGCATGGTTATACACCGGGCGTTCCTCCAGGTCAGTCGCCCAATTGGCGGTCGAGTCGAAATTTGACCTCACCCAGCCGTTAATCCACGCACCCTCTGCACCAGAATTATGGCCGAGGTTTCGGCAAGACTTGGCTGAATGGCGCGAGCAGGCCCGCCGGTCCTCACGGTATAGCGATGCACGATATGGCGAAGAGCCGGCGCAATGGATGCGTTCGAGCGTTTCAAGTTGTTTTCTCATGCTGTGCGATGCCGACTTCTACGATCAACAGGCGGGACGATTCAAGACAGACGAGTTCCTTGATGCGGCTGAGAAAGATTTCGGCGGCTTTGACAATCTTCTTCTCTGGCATGCGTATCCCAGAATTGGAGTGGACGACCGCAATCAATTCGACTTTTATCGTGACATGCCCGGAGGCCTGAACGGGTTGCGTGAGGTTGTGCGGCAGTGTCGTCATCGAGGCGTTCGCGCACTGATCGTGTACAAACCTTGGGATGTGGGTACTCGCCGCGAGGCTGTCGCGGATGTGGACGCGTTGGGCGATGTGGTACGCGCCGTTGAAGCGGACGGTGTCTATCTCGATACGATGCCTCAGGCTCCTGAGGGGCTTCGCGCCGTCCTCGACAGGATCCGTCCGGGGCTGGTGATCGAAGGCGAAGGGGTGCTTCCGCTTGAACACATCCACGATCATCAGATGTCATGGGCCCAGTATTTCGAAGACAGCACAGCCCCGGGGATTCTTAGAAACAAGTGGTTTGAGCGTCGTCATATGATGCATCAGACGGCTCGGTGGAGACGGGACCGTTCCGAACAGCTCCATATCGCCTGGATGAACGGGAGCGGGATGGTGGTGTGGGAAAACGTGTTTGGTTCGTGGGTCGGCTGGTCGGTGCGGGATCGTTCGACGTTGCGCACCATGTTGCCGATTCAACGACGCTTTGCCGCTCTCTTCTCAGGTGAAGGATGGACGCCGCTTGTTCACACAGAGTCCGCGAATGTGTATGCCACGCTCTGGGAGGGAGCGGGCATCAGATTATGGACGTTGGTGAATCGCGCGGACACCCCCGTTTCAGGGCTGCTGCTGAAGGTGCCGGCTGCAAGGGATACGACCTACTACGACATCTGTGCCGGACAAGCATTGTCCCCGCGTCTGCAAGAAGGAATGGTGTGCCTCCAAGGCATGCTCGCGCCTCGTGGAATTGGTGGATTCGTGGCTGGACCTTCTGCCTCGTTGGGCACCGACTTCCCTCAATTTTTGGCGACGCAGCGAGGCCTTTACCATCGTGGAGCCATGTCCACAGAGTTTCCCACGCGTCCCGTCCTTGTACGTGAGCAACCCCCGGAAATTGCCGGGCAGATTCATGCTCACCATCACAACATGATGAAGATTCCCTCGGCGCGCGTGACCTTACGCATGCAATTGAAGACGAGAGAATGCGGGTTCTATGGAAATGAAATGGACCATGATGAACTCTATGGGAATTTCCATAAGCCCCGGACGTTCGAACGCACGCTCGCACTTCCCGCGTATGCCATCGATGTCGCGCCGGTGACCAATGCTCAGTATGCGGAGTTTCTTCTTGCCACGCAGTACGAACCGCGCTTCTCCACGAATTTCCTTCGACATTGGATTGGCGGGAAACCGCCTGCCGGCAAGGAAGACCATCCTGTTGTGTACGTCTGCTTGGATGATGCACGAGCCTATGCGCAATGGGCCGGTAAGGTGATCCCCACCGAAGAACAGTGGCAATATGCGGCCCAGGGGCAGACGGCCTGGACGTATCCATGGGGGGACACCATGGAGCCGGGACGATGCAATGGTGGAGAAACCGGAGGCACCACGAGTGTCACAGCATTTCCCTCCGGACGATCGCCGTTCGGATGTTACGACATGTGCGGCAATGTATGGGAATGGACGGAGAGCGAACGCACGGATGGACGAACGCGTTTCTGCATGATTCGCGGAGGATCTTATTATCGCGCGCAGGGTTCCCATTGGTACATGGATGGCGGCCCGCAACCGACCGATTTTGCCGCCAAGTTTCTGCTCATGTGGCCGGGGCTGGATCGCTGCGCAACCATCGGCTTTCGGTGCGTGTCTCGCACGCTCGACTAACAGACGTCGCCGCCCCAGAACTGCCGGCGATGGAATGGCCGTCAGGCTGCTAAAACCCCCGCAGCAAGTACACTGCAACCGGCGCCTTCTCGATTACGCGGGAGCCTCGCAACACCGGAAATTTGAACTGCTGTTTGGAGCCGCCGGCTCTTGGCCGAAAGTCGGTGGGTTCCCGCATCCGACGAATGAAATAGTTGTATGTAATATCACTTCTCAGAAGGAGAATTATGAAGTAGGGTGCGCGGTGAACGTGCTGCTATCTATGTCCTGCCGAGAAAAGACACATGATAGATCAGTTCTTCAAACCGATCTATCCGTGCTTAATGGTGCTGCCGGTCCTCGCCTTTTTATGCCTGTGGTGCCTGAGGGTTCTCTCTGAGAGAGAAGACTGGCGGGTCGGGTTTCTTAAGGCGGCGCTGTGGTGGGCCACCGCGACGCTGCTGGTGACGGAATTGCTCTCTGCATTTTCCGCCTCCGTCCCTCAACGCTCGAGCTGGCATGGATTCTTGTCATTGCGACCTCGCGGTATGTCATCCGGCGCCACCTTGTTGAAGATGGAGACCGGCTTATTGCTGTCGCAAAGAGGATCTTTGCGCTTCCTGCTGAAGGCTGGTGGATCGTCCCGCGTATTCCTGCGGTCATGATTGCACTCACAACCGCAACCATCGGACTGATCGCTCCTCCCAACAATTGGGATTCCATGACCTATCACATGAGCCGAGTGGAGCATTGGCGTGCAAATGCCAGCGTGGCGCATTATCCGACCAATGTGGTGTGGCAACTCTATCTCAATCCCTGGGCGGAATTTGCCATTCTGCAATTTCAAACATTGGGGTTCGGCTCAGATCGTTTCGCCAATTCAGTGCAGTGGTTCGCATTTGTGGGATCGATGGTGGGCGTCTCGATTCTGCTCCGCCTTCTGGGTGGTTCCCTTTTCGCGCAAAGCCTGGCAGCTCTCGTGGTGGCCTCCATGCCCATGATTATTCTGCAGTCTAGCTCGACTCAGAATGATGTTGTCTGTGGGTTGTTTGTGATTGCAGCCGCCTATTTTGCTTTGGAACGACAGGCCAAGTTGGGTGCGAAACTTGAAATATACTTCCCGTTATCAGTCGCGCTCGCGGTCGCGACGAAGGGAACCGCCTACCCGATTCTCTTTCCCTTCGTGGCGTATTCCGTGATCACGGTTCTGAAGCAATATGGTCTAAGGCAAGGAGTTCGGTTAGCAGGCGTGCTCGTGCTCGCGGTCTTCCTACTGAATCTTGGGCATTGGAGTAGAAATTTTGGCCTGTGGCAGCATCCACTCGGCGACCCTGAATGGCTGAGACAGTACCAAAACGAATCGTTCGGTGTGCCAGAAACCCTGTCGAATGTCGTGCGGAATGTGGCGCTGCACCTTGGAACCCCTTCTTCCCGAGTGAATGCCTCCATCGAAGCTGGGGTGCAGAAGATTCACGGAATGCTTGGAATTCGCACCAATGAACCTTTACTGACTTTTGTGGCGCGAAGCCAGATCGTGCCCGGGCCAGAGTACCTGACCCATGAAGACTATGCAGGGAACGGCATTGTATTGGTGTTGTCGGTTATCGCCGCAACTTTTGTGATTCTGACACAAGATGGGAGAAGATTGAGGCATTTCGCACTGCTTCTCTTGCTGAGCGGTCTTTGTTTTTGTCTCGCTCTCAAATGGGCTCCTTTTAACAGTCGGCTTCACACACCACTCTTCCTATTAGCCGCCCCAATGGTTGGGTGGTTGCTCGCACCTCGCCAGTTTGAGTCGCTGAATGTGAGTATAGTGTATTGGAAAAATGTGGCGGTGCTTGTCGGGGCCAGTCTCATCGCGGGCGGTTTAGTCTTGAACGAATGGGTTATCGGAAGTCTCTTTGGCGCCGGCGGCGCCATTCACTCGGGTCCGCTGCGTGTGGGGATTTGGGTTGTCGACGTATTGGCGATTCTTTCCGGCATTCTGGCAATAGTCTGGAGCAGTCTGTATCTCCGTATTGTGACTGGGTTGGTCGTGCTGGTTCTCACGCTTGGGGCGGTCCCGTGGATTACTCTGAATCAGCTTAGGCCACTGATTTCCACCGCGTATGCTCCCAGTATTTTCGACCGGTCCAGAATCGAGCAGATGTTTGCTAACCGTAGCGGATTGATCATTCCGTATACCAAATTGATTTCGATGCTTGCCCAACTCACATCGTGTCATGAAATTGGATTGAAAATACAGGTTGGAGCCTTTGAATATCCTCTCTGGCAGATTGCCCGTTATGCCGGGGCGGATCTTGTGTTTCGCCATGTTGGGGTCATGAATAAATCGGCCCGGCTTGAGAATGGCACTCCACGTGAGTCTCCTTGCCCAGTGGTGGACATTGGAGGTGAACAGCAGGGGGATCCGGACTTGTCGGGGCTCGGGAATATGCGCGAGGTGTGGTCCGTGGCACCGATACGATTACTCGTTCGCCTATCTCCTGAACAGAAACAGTAAGACGCAGTGGGAGAAATTCCACGTCCATCGGGTCTCGTATTGTGATAAAGAGCGGTAGTTACTCGAATGCCCGGCATGCCGTTCGGGACGTGATGCGGCCGGGGCGAGCCGAGATAGGTCGCACTGCCGCCGAGTGGATCGATCGTCCTCACTTGAGGGTTCACCGTACGAGCCTTCTCGGATCATCTTCCGTCCATCCTGCTGCGCCAAGTTGGCGTCCTGCTACAGACGCACATGATCGGGCGAGTTTCAAGGATCAGAGAATTTCTGAAGGCGAGCATACAGACGCAGTTCCGGCTACTTGTTGTGGCATGACACGTGGGGTACAGTATGAAATATGTTCAGCATCACCTCGAAGACGACGTGGCCCATGCCTGCAGTCTTTGTCGCCTGGTTAGTGGCGGGTACCTGCGGCGAAGCGGCCTTCGCTGAGTCGCCCTTGACGGAGGCTTCCGTTCTGGCTCTGCAGAGTCAGTCGCAGAGGGAAATATCTTCCCCGAATGATTTGCGATCAGAACTGTTCCGTCAGTCCCCTGTCTTGAGCGGGCGGTTGCGTGTCAGTGAGCAAACCTTGATTCCATATATTGGCGCCGGGTTTGGCGGCGGCTTTGTCACCGAGCGTGATCGGGCATTGCACCTCCAGCCGGTCGTTCCGCAACAAAATCTCTTCGGCGATTCCATGGGCAAAAGCATGATGCCGAACGAGTTTCAGATGGGTATTCGCATTCCTTTCTAATCCTGCCGACTCTGTTTTCCCCATCCTGCGCAGTCTTCAGTAGAGCGTGGCTGGAAGAGCCGACGGGCCAGATCTGCGGGGTCGACTCCGTCCAGGGTCGGGAGGACCAGGTGCGCATCGGTCAGCTCCGATGCCGGGTAGGTGGTCGCAACCGCCAGTATGCGCATCCCTGCTCGTAATGCTGCCTGAATCCCCGCTCGGGAATCCTCGATCACCAGGCATTCATTCGCCCGTAGGAGGGGCGGCTTGGGCCGCTTGGCATTGAGTTGCCGGAGGGTATATTCGTAAATGGCGGGGTCGGGTTTGCCGGTACCGCATTCATCGGCAGAGACAATCACCTCGAACGCAGGTTCGATGGGATGCCCTGCAAGAGCCGACCGGATCTGTTCTCTTTTGCCGCCGGATGCGATGGCCAGCCGGTATGGTCCGGCCACCCGCTTTACGAAGCCAGTCACCCAGGGAAACAAGGAAGCCGGGTGTGTCGCGGTGTGGTCGTGGAAGAGCGCCGCTTTCCGTTCGGCGATGCAGGCATGGATCGAAGGGTCGCACCGGCCATCCCGTCTTGTGAGTAGTGCGGCGGCGCAGGTCCGTTCATCCATGCCGAGGTAGGTTCCGTAATACTCCTCCTTGCTCAAGGCGAGTCCGGCCTCGTTCAGCGCCTGCTGAAAACATTGCAGGTGGGGTGTCTCGTCGTCGGCGATGACGCCGTTGAAGTCGAAAATAATCGCGCGCAGAGATTCCCCCGTAACGTCTATCGAATATGCGGCTAGGCGCATTACCCTAGCCGAGTTTCCCGGTGCGGGACAAGCAGAACTCCTTGTTCCATTGAGATCCCTACGGTATGCTGCGTCACGAATGCGTCCAACCTCCGATTTAAACTGACATTCCAAATCTTGTGGCTCTATGAGTGATTACGCGGTTCTCGGCGATCTGTTGGTGATCTATGCGGTATCCACCGCAGTGGTCTTCGTGTTTCACCAGTTCCGGTTGCCATCGATTGCCGGATTTCTGGTTGCCGGGGCCCTGATCGGCCCGCACGGACTGCACCTCATTCCCGATGTGTCTCAAGTGCAGGTGCTGGCTGAAATCGGCATCGTCTTGTTGCTCTTCACGATCGGAATGGAGTTTTCCTCTGCACATTTCGCTTCAGCCCGCCGCATTCTCGCCGTGGCCGCGCCCGTGCAAACCGGAGGGGTGCTCATCCTGGCCTTGCTCGGAGCGCTAGCCGTGGGGCTCTCCTATCAGCAGGGCATTTTCTGGGGCTTCCTGTTATCGCTCAGCAGCACGGCCATTGTGCTCAAGGCCCTATCCGAGCAGGGCGAGAGTGATTCGTTTCACGGGCGCGCCACCGTGGCCATTTTGATTTTCCAGGACCTGGCTGTCGTGCCGATGATGCTCATCACCCCCATCCTGGCGACGCCCAGCGGGAGTGCCATGGGAATGGTGTTGCTGACGTTGCTCAAGGCGGCGGTTGTGGTGGTCTTGATCGTCGCCGCGGCCTGGTATATTGTGCCACGATTGTTGCGGCATATCGTGCGGAGTCGAAGCCGGGAGCTCTTCCTGCTCTCGATCATCGTGCTCTGTCTCGGAATTGCCTGGCTGACGTCGTTGGGTGGGTTGTCGCTGGCCTTGGGCGCATTCATCGCGGGCTTGGTGATGTCCGAATCGGAGTATAGCCACCAGGCGCTGGCCGAAGTGCTGCCGTTCCGCGATAGTTTTAATAGTTTGTTTTTCGTGTCGATCGGGGTCCTGATGGATTTGCGGGTGGTGCTGGACCATCCGTTCATTGTGTTGGGGCTTCTGCTGGCTGTCATTGTCGGGAAGCTGCTCGCCGGGGCTGGAGCAATGGTCGCGTCTGGAGCTCCCCCCCGGTCGGCGGTGCTGGTCGGGGTGGCCCTTGCGCAGGTCGGCGAATTCAGCTTTATCCTCGCGCAGCAGGGGCAGGATGCCGGGTTGTTCATGGGGGATCACTATCAGTTGTTTCTCGCGGTGTCCGTGCTGACGATGGTGGTCACGCCGTTTGTGATGCAATGGTCGCCTCACCTTGGTCGGCGCATCGAGGCCCTGCAACGGGTCCGGGGCTGGATGCCCACGCGCACGGTGGCGCATGTCGAGCAATTGGAGGGGACGCAGGTCCGGATCAAGGACCATGTGATCATCGTGGGATACGGGCTCAACGGCCGCAATTTGGCCCGCGTGTTAAGCGAAACCGAAATTCCCCATGTCGCTCTTGATCTGGACGGTGAAACCGTGCGCCGGGAGTCGCGCCATGGCGTGCCGATCTATTATGGCGACGGCTCGAACGCCAATGTCCTTCGCCACATGAAAATCGAGGACGCGAAGGTGCTCGTGATCGCACTCTCCGATCCCTTTACGGCCAGAAGAACTGTGAAAGTCGCGAAGGGGCTCAACGCGAAGCTCCACATCGTGGTGCGGACTCGATACCTGCGTGAGCTGGAAGAGTTGCATCAGCTGGGGGCGGATGATGTGGTGCCCGAGGAGTTCGAGACGTCGATTGAAATTTTTGCCCTCGTGCTCCGCACCTATTGTCTCCCGCAGGAGTTCGTAGCGCGAAAAGCGGAGCAAATCAGGCGGGAGGGGTATGCTCTCCTGCGTCGCAGCGAGATGCCGGAGCTGGCGCATCATTTGCGCGGGGGAACGTTGACCGATGTCGAAGTGGAAACCTGCCGGGTTGATGAAGATGCGCCCGCGGTGGGCAAATCGCTGACGGAATTATCGATTCGTCCGCGAACCGGCGCCTCGGTGATTGCCTGGACTCGTAGTCAGGTCACTCAGTCCAACCCGTCCGAAACCGTCCGGCTACAAGCCGGCGACGTCGTGACGTTGCTCGGATCCCGCGAGCAAATTCGTCGGGCCATGGCGCTGTTGAACGAACCCAACCATGGCACGAGTCATCAACTTACCTAGGGCCTGCGACTAACTTCTCCATCGCAATGTGACGGGGCCTTTGAGCGGATGGTCCAACGGACGTCCGCTTTGCACGGATGCGAGGTGGGCCGCCTTTAGCTTGTAGTACCACTTGGCCGGAGTGTCGGCGTCGTCGATCAGCATCAGCGCCGGTTTGTACTTCAGTCCGACGGCCTGCCGCTCCATGGCCTGTTTATCCTGCTTCATAAAAATATTAGCGAAATAGCGGAACAGGGGCTTGGCGAACGGGAGCCAGGGAAGAATGTTCCAGGCGGCGGTGAAATCGATCCGGCATTGCTGCTCACCGACCGGCGTCACGGTCGCGCGCGAGGAGACGAACATCGATCCGCACTGCACGAACTCAAACCGCTGGTTGGGCAGCACGAAGTCGATCGTCGTGGTCAGCGGGCCGCCGTAGAGTTTATTCAGCAATTTGTAGGGACCGCTGTTTTTTGAGGGTGCGTGGGGCACCATGCGAAATCCGTTGGGGATAGGTTCGAAGGTCTTGGCCTTGTCATGCATGCTGGCCTGCGTCCGCCACCAGGAGCTTTGATGGACGAAGGGGCCGTGAGCCGGATCCATCAGGCCCACGATGCCGTCATCAATCGTGCAATCAAGGATGGTAGAGATCTGCACCATGCGATACGGCGCGGAGGGCAACGGCAGACGCGGGAGATCAGGCACCGGTTGATTGGCCTGTTGCGGATCGGGAAGAAAGACCCACACGTATCCATCCTGATCTTGGCAGGGGTACGACGTGATGCCGATCTTCTCCGGTTGAAGTGCGGATCCCTGAACTAAAGCGGGGATATGACGGCAGCGGCCGCCCGTATCGAATTGCCAGCCATGGTACGCGCATTCGACGCGCTCTCCGTCAAAATGGCCGAACGACAGCGGCATCCCGCGATGCGGACAGATATCCCGCATCGCCGCGACCTGGCCCTGGCGGTCACGGCAGATGAGCATGGGTAATCCCAACATCACTTGCGTGTGCATCTGCCCGACGGCCAGGGAGCTGCTGGTGGCAGCGGGATACCAGAAGCCGAACAGCGGCGCACTCTTTGTGGGTTTGAGTTCGGTGATGAGGTCTGTGCTCATGGCTTACCGGGATATGACAAGGGGCTCAGCGGACGAGTGGACTATAACGGCGGGTCTGCAACAGGTCAAGCAATGGATCGTTGACGCGAAGGCTGTAGTGCTGCATCGCGAGCGCGGATGAGCGCCGTCGCGGCCCTGCATTTCTTGACAAAAAAAAGACGTGGGGACTATAGTCACTTTTGACACGAATCCTGCCGTTTGTGCCTAGAAATGCGAGGTAAGCCATGACGACCGCACAAATCGAGCCCACAGCCGCCCTGGCGGAACTCCGCGATTCGAAGGCCGACCGCGTGACGATCGTGCTGCTCAGCGGGGATCTCGACAAGGCGATGGCGGCGTTTATCATCGCGACGGGCGCTGCCGCGATGGGGATGCGCGTGACGGTATTTTTTACCTTCTGGGGACTCAATACGATTCGCAAAAAGGGGGCGAGCAGTTCGGCCTCTGATTGGCTGCGTCGGATGTTCGGCTTCTTGAACAAAGGCGGAGCCGATACGTTGCCCCTGTCCCGTTTTCATTTTTGGGGGCTGGGTACGAAGATGATGCAGGTCGTGATGAAGCAAAATCGTATGCCCGGCGTGCCGGAGCTGATGCAGATGGCGCTGGATCTCGATGTGCGCTTTATTGCCTGCACTACGACGATGGGCTTGATGGGGATTACGAAAGACACGTTGATCGACGGCATTGACCAATTTGCCGGGGTCACCACCTACCTGGCGGAAGCCAAGCAGGGCAGTGTCAATCTGTTTATCTAAGCAGGGCTGAGGAGAGGGCATGATACAGGCTGATGTGAAGCTCGATACGTTGGGGTATTTCTGCCCGATGCCGATTATTTTGACCTCGAAGAAGATCAAAGAACTGACCATGGGGCAGGTGCTGGAAGTCGTCTCGGACGACGAGGGCATCAAGAAAGATATGCCGGCCTGGTGTGAAACGACCGGTCATGAAATGGTGGGTCTGGAAGAGGAGCAAAGTTCCTCCAAGCGAATTTACAAGGCCTTCGTCAAAAAGGCCAAGTAGTATGTAGCGACAGGCACGCGGATGCGAAGCCGTCATGTTTCTGCGAAGCCGGAGGGTAGAGTCGCCTGCCCCCGGCTTTTTTCTTG
>WBZQ01001237.1_pt1 | contig 18162 bp, 15 predicted proteins | sample 5204251 | NCBI WGS metagenome assembly WBZQ01 (sample SAMN12412402, study PRJNA552823) | activated sludge metagenome | isolation source: activated sludge from nitrification reactor of wastewater treatment plant... | place: USA: Virginia | collected 2017-09 | reverse complement strand
AGTCGCTGTCTTGCATTCGGACGGTTAGATCGCCGACCCGGCCCGTGATATGGCCCCGCACCTGATCGAACCGCGGATCGTTCACCGCGCCGCGTGGATCGTTTCCTGTGAAACCATAGAAGAGCTCCGGATGCCGTGGAAGCTCTGGCCGGGATCCTCGGGTGCCGTTCAGGCGGAGGTTAAGAATTCCGCGCGACAGCGCTGGATCGCGCCGGGTCTGATCGCTTTCGAGATAGGGGGCGTCAGGGGTCCAGTCAATAATTTCATCAGTTACGTAGTTTTTGTACTCGTCCTCGATGTCGTGGAACATGTCATAACCCCGTACGTCGTCGACAAGTGCTGGGTCAGTTTCTTCGAGCTTTTCGAGGATCCTGTCGTATGGCATTCCGCCGGAGCGGATTCCCTTGCTGTGGTTGATTTCGGTCCAGGACATTGTCAGTTTCGCTCGACGCGCCCGATTGTTTATTTGTGTGCGCGAAGTCTGTGGGGCGCTTTTCTGCGACAAAAAAAGTACTCGGGCGCCGGTCTGAGGCGTTTTTGAGCATCGAAAGGGGTATTAAAAAGGTCGACACCACCAAAGATAAGATGCGCGCACTTAGGCTCGGCCAGTCCCGAGTGCATCATTTTTTGGGCGGGTTGGCGCGATTTGGACATCCTCGAGGACGAGGTCCTCGCCAAACGTGACGTAGCTGTGGGGGTTCGCAACATTATCCTCGCGCGAAACAGCCGCGCCGTACTGGCGCGCACCGAGGCTCCGCGAAAATTCGCTTGAGTTGTCGCCCGCGCCGGTTATTGGTGCCGGGGTGCTAAATGGACCCGCGCCCATGGGAAGTACGGGGTAGCCTGGCGGCGCAGTTTGCTGCGCAGCATCAAGCGCGTGGAACACGCTTTGGACCCCACGCTGCTCGGCTTCGGTGCGTTCGCGACGCAAAAGCGCGCAGCGGTGGAGGAACAGCACCGCGCCGACGAGAAGCGCCAGAAAAACCCCCAGCCGTGCGAATTTTTTCCAGCCGTAGCCCTTGACGCACGGGCCCGCCAGCGCGAGAAGCAGAATGAGCGTCAGCGCCGTGAGCAGGAGCGTCGTGTATATCACGTTGCTCGCAATGCCCCGGATGAAAGATGCATTGCACAGGCGATCGATGGTCGCGTTGAACGATTGGCCAAAGCTTGACATGCGTGGTATGTGGACGCCGTAAATTGGAAAAATTTACTGTGCCGGGGCGCGTCGGTTATTGGACCCGCCCATACTTTTTAAGGTTTGGGCGCAAAGCCCCACCGGAGACAGGACGAAACAAAAAACTTTGTTTTTCGGGGATGCTCTAGTCTTTCCACTGGATGCCCATGCCCTCGTCGGTGTCCCCGTTTACCTCGTGCACCTGCGCCATGTTGTCGGTTTTTGACACCGACACATCCTCGGCGGTTCGCCCAAGCGTGGCCGGCGTTCTTCGCGTGAGGGCTGCGAGCGGGGCACTCCTAAAGGTGAAGCCGCCGGACGGCTTTGCGCCTCGCTCGAATGGCTCCGTCGCTCTGGCCTCCGCACTTTCTTTACCAATCCTGTTTTCGGCGATGCGCTCGGTCGGGGGAGGCCCGTGCTGGTCGTCGGTTGGTTTTTGTGGCCGCCGCTCCTTTGTCTCCGCGATACGATCATAGCGGGGCTGCGTCTGCAGCCGCTGGAGCTCCGCTCGACCCTCTGGTGTTTGCAGATTGCGCAGTAGTTCCAGCGCGCGCTTGTACTTTGATTCGCGCTCGCGAAGCCGCCGAACCTCGTCTCGAACCTCGTCGAGCTCTTCCAGAAGACCTTCGATTTCATCCTCGGCCTCGTCGGCCCGCGTGGCTTCGTCGGCTTTTTCGCGGGCAAGCTGCCTTAACGCCTTTTTCAGCTTTTCCACCATGTGCGCCGGCACGGTCTCCCGGGGCTGCCCGACTTGGCGAAGAAAGTCGTTGTGGATTGCGTCGCGCTTTTGTTCTTGGATCGTGATCGCTTTTTCCTGCATCATTCGGATCGTCACTACCGCTTCTGTGTCGCGCGTGTCGATCACTCGGCGAAGCATGTCGGCCGACGTACAGTGCACGACGAGACCCGAAACGAGTTCGCAAATTACACTGCTGAGGATTTCGTCTTTTTCGTCGGCAGTCATCTGCATGAAGTACGACGCGGGGACGAAACAGCTGACGACCTTGTCAACGAAGTCGCTGAATGTCATCGTCGTGAGGCGCGTATGATTTATGAAGTATTGGTGCAGGTTCTGGATGACCGTATGATAGCATTTGGAGTCGGATTTGACCCCAATCATGTATGCGCTTGCGTTTTGGCGGTACTCGTCGGTGATCGACGAGTCGACCGTTGGGCGGGCCGCATTGTACATGTGATTAAACAGCACGTCAACGAAGTACGAGCCGCACACAGAAAATATCGACACCAGCTTTGGGTCCCGCAGGGCACCCCGTGCCTTCGCTGGCGCGCTTTTTTGGCGCTCGTTGTCGCTATCGCCGTCTCGCTCGCGGTCCCGGTCGCGTCGACGATCGTCAGCCCGTTCACGGTCCTGATCGTGGCCTCGGTCGTGACGGTGTCGGCTGTCGTCGCTGTGGCCGCGATGGCTATCGCCGTGATGGCGGTGCTCGCTGCGGCCGCGCTGTCGATTTTCGTGCCGTCCTGACATTTGCTGTGGTTTTGTCTTGTGAAACGCACACCCTCTGCTCTAATACCAGTGTGGTGTAGCCGAAGGCGACCTTCGGCTGTGCAAAAGGGGCTCACCAGAGTTGGTTTCATGAATCCCTGGTTCTTCGTGGATTTCGGTCCCGCCCAGCACGGCGCGGCGCCTAGCCCTCGACCTTAAACTTGTTGTAGTATGGATTTTCCTTGTCCATCGCGACACCCTCCGTGCGGACGCGGTCGCACAATTCGTGCAGTGCGGTTGAGCCGAAACGAAAGGGCTTCGAATAAAACCCAGTAATGTGGTAGATATATTGTCGGTTCGGATCCTCGCGGATATACGCAAACTTTCGGTGCTTGTCCTTGAAAATTTCTGTCGCGGCTTCCGCGGCGAATTGTTGGGTCGTCTTGGGGAACTTATTCGTTGAGCGGGTGAAGTTTGAGTTGCACACCACCCCCTCGGTGAATAAAGAGACGAAGGCGTTCTTTCGCAAATTTGTCGCGAGGTCCGTGTCGTCTTGAAAGCATCCGATGAGTGTGATATAGCTGTGTCGGTTCTGGTAGAAGTAGGACCGGAAAATCTCCTTGTTGAACAGGGTCTTGAACTGCGCCGCACAGTCGTCGAGAATCAAAAGAAGGCGGGGATTGAAATGTAAGTACTGGAGCGTGTAGAGCTCGTCCTCGGACAGATCTGATCGGTCCCATAGCTCAACAAAGTGCGGCGTGATTGCTTTTTTGTACAGCAGCACCAACATTTTTTTGAAGCCCTCGTTCACGTCCTTGACTTTTTCCTCACAGCGGCCGGGCTCATCTCGATACTGGCGCCGCACGTGGTTCAGAACTTTTACCCGCTTGCCATTAATCGAGCTGATCGCCTTCATCGTTTTCGAGCGTTCGTGGCGCGGAAGCCGCGAAAAGAGACTTGCTAGGACTTGCAAGCGGTTCGCGCGCGTGTAGATCGCCGCCATCATTTCTTGCCGCTTCCATATTGCTTCGAGGAACCGTACGGCCCCCTTGGGCCCATCATCTTTGCGAGGGTTCTTTGGGTCGGCCATCCATAGCCGGTAGTGGATCATGGGCTGGTCCACGTAGCCCTCGTAGGAACGGTTGGAGGGTTCCGTCTGCGACACGACAATAATTTGGTCGATGAACGGCTGCAGCGTTTTCATCATCGATTTTACCAAGAACGACTTCCCTGACCCTGACGGTCCATAAATCGCGGTCGTGCGGTCGAGGAAGAGGTTCGCGTGCCAACACAGTTCCGGCACCGTTTTTCCTGACTCGGTCGTCAACGTGTTTTTGATGTTCGATTTGACTGCCATCGGCGCGTCGGACTCTTGATAATCCGGCGCGCTGGCTATCTTCAACATACTTTGGAAATATCGCGGCCCACGCTTTGCTGGGTACTTTGAACGACAAAGATCTGGGTTATAATCCCCAACGGGGACCTTGTCTTCCGTTGTTTTGGCCTTCGTGGCGGGCTCGAACGATCCACAAAAAATTGCCGAACACCATCAATAATCCGACTATCGCGCGCCCTCCACACTTTCATTTTTTTGTTTCGTCGTTCGCGGAATTGTGGATCGCCGAAGGCTCGGCGATGAACTGCTTCAGCACGAGCCCCAGGTATGATTTTCCGGTCGATCTCTGCCCAGACCAGATCACATATTTATGTTCTTGGAAGGTGGCTGGGTCCCAACACGACTCTGGCGTGAGTTCGATCATTTCTCCGGAGTTGGTCGTAATTATGGTTTTGTTTTCGGTCGCGGGGTCGCACATCGTCGCCTTTTGGCACTCCACGCGCATATTCAATTATATTGTGGCCGTTGCGTGGGACACCTCCGCGCCTACACCTTTTTCGCATGGTTGTGAGCTTCCATTGCGGCGAGCGCGGGTGGTGGAGGATTGGCGCCCTGTGGCTCGCTGCTACTTTTGTTCGCCATTATCTGAGCATTTGCGGCGAGCAGCGCTCGCTGGGCACCAAGGGCCTGGGCCGCCTGAGCAAGCATCGTCGGATGGGTCGAGCCGCCGGTGCCCTCGATGATCTTCTTTTGATCTTGCCGCGCGTCTTCGACAAATTGCGGACCATCGGCTTTTGTGTAAAAGTGGGTTTTTTCGATCGTGCCTTTTCCGGCGTCGACCGTAAACACGTCAACCTGGACCGCATCCTGTGGCACGCGGAGCATTTCCTTCGCGCGGAGAAGGTTTGCCTCGGCTTCCTCAAGAGTTTTGAGCTGGTCCCGAGTGAGCGGCTGCGTCTTTTTTACCTCCGTGAGGTCCGCGATGATTTTCTCCTGAGTCTCGAGGAACTCTAGCTCCTTTGCAGCCTTGATGTCGCCCCGCGCTTTTTCGAGGCGCTTCATTTCTTCTTCGGGGATCACCCGCTCAGCGCCGAGCGCTGACGGCGTGCCGCCCGGGTTTGTTTCGACCATGCCTCGGCGGTACTCCGCGAGGCCCGGAGCATCTGGCCCCAGCTCGCGAATCTCTCTTGCCTTTGTTTGCCGGACCCGTTCGCGCATCAGCTCGGCCCCAATCTTTTTGTCCTGCGCGTGGCGATCGAGGATCCGCTTGAGAATTTCGGTGTTTTTGTTGTAGAACTGCACCCGACTTCGGTTTTCTTTGAAGTCGCCCAGCAGCGTCCATGCGTTGAACTCGAGCGCCTTGATCGCGCTCGGGGTCGTATCCTGATGCTTTTTGCAAAACTCCTCGAACCATTTGTCAACCTCCTCTGGTGAGCCCTTCTTTTCGTCCCACAACGCGAGCGCCCAGTCAAGGTCGCTCTTGTCGTTGTAAAGAGTCTCGGTCGCCGTCCGCAGTTCTTCATAATTCACTTCCGTGAAATACGCCCAGCGGTGAAAGGTGTCCTGGGGGGGCGGCTTTTCGAGCGCCGGGCGGACTGGCGAATTGGCGTCGAGGGGCAAGAGGTAGCGCCGGAAGCGTTCCCGGCGCTCAGTGTCGCCCGCGAGTGCGAAAGCGAGAGCGCTGCCCAAATCTGGATCTCGGAGAGAAGCGACCGCCGTCTGATATGCTAGCGGCGTCGCGATAAGAGTTTTTGCGTTCTCCGCCTCTTCAGGGTCTGTCAGCTGGGGCCGCGCCCCAAGTATTTCCTCGAGAGGGACCCTTTCGGGGTCTGCGGCGTCGACCAGGCGCGCGGAAGAGAGGCCTGGCATTTCGGTTTCAGACGTTTTCTGTTTTACCTCCTTGCTGTCGTGGGCCGATCGTACGTGGAGATAGGGATCAAATTCGAACCAATGGTGCACGAACTTTTCGATGATCCCTTTCGCGATCGCGGCCGGCATTTCGGTGTGCTTTTGCTTCTCCGGGCGAAGAGACCGCTCCGGGTATTTGGCCAAAATCTCCCGCACCTTGACGTGTCGCATTGCGACGTCTGCCGATTGCTGCAAACGGCGCTCACTCGTGATACCCAAACGACAAAGCTCGTACGTCATCGCGTACTGCAGACCCGCGGCGTTCGCTGCGGCATTTGCCGCCTCACCGCGAAGGGCCTCAAGCCGTTGCTTTTTTGCGGAATCGTCGTCCTTTTTTGCGGAAAGATCGGCCTCCTGTAGCTCGATGTTTAGTGCGTCGGCCTGGTTTTGCGCCTTTTGCGCCTCATCGATCATCCGGCGGACCTTATCAATGCACGGGGCCAACTCCACCAACTGCCACGGCTTAAATTCATCTGGGTGGCGGTTTGTTTCGGTTTCGTGTTCCGCAGGGATCCAGCTGCGCTGATCGGAAGGGACCTCCCATTCACGAACCATTTGGTGGAGAAAGCTGATGAGCGAGGTCATCACGAATCGCCGGAGGTAGTCCTCGCGCAAATTCGTGTACGAACATGCTGCTATGTGTTTTTGCTCTTCCGAGCGCTCGCCGATCACCGACGCGTACGGGTTCAGGCGGCTCATCAGGGCCTTGATCGTTTCCGGCGACAGTTTCTCGTCGTAGACCTTTTCCGGATTTTCCATGATCTCCGCCAGGAGACTGTCAAATGCTGGGTCGTCGGCTTTGATGGTGGGTGGTTTTGGCTTCGGTGGCTGGACTGGCTGGACCGGCTGCACCGGCTGCACAGAGTCCTGCGGCGTGCGGTCTTTTTTGCTGCGGCGCGGGGTTTTTTTGCTGGACATCGTTCGTGGTTGCTTTGATTGTTTGGGACGGTCTTCCCGTATTTTTCGTGCGGGCCGAGGTTTAAATCAGCCCGAAAGGCCTTCAAGAAGTTTGTAAGAATTCCCCCACGCGGGGCCGTTTTCCATCTTCAAGCGACTGCCGATGCCTTTAAAAAACGCCGGACGGCGCAAATAAAAGGATGCGTCGGCTTCTGTCCGCGTTCGGCGGCATATCGTGCCATACGGCTGATGCGATTCGATCACCATGCCATCTTTTCGGCACCCAAGATCATCCGAAACATATGCTCCACTTATTGGACGTGTGGGCGAAGTGCCAGAAAAGCGTAAACGATAGCGTAGTTGTTTCGCTGCAAGTCGGATCGACAGTGCACGCGATTTGGCCGGGTATGGAAAATTTTAGCAAGTACATCCAGGCGAAATTCGAAGCAGCGCGCAAGCTGCTCGAAACTATTGAAGCATCAGGTATTGCGGCGGGGCGGATCACCACGCTGCAGATCGCGTTTACCACGCTTGAAACGCGATACGCGCTCACGACAGCGCACCTTTTGTTGACTGCCGCCGGGGGCGAGCTTGGATGCTTTATTACTCGCGACGAATACACGCGAACGGTAACCTCGGAAAATTTCGTTGGCGATCTCGACCGCATCGTTGGGGATGCGGAGGCGCTTCTTGTCACTGAGCGGATTCTTCCCGGCGCCGAGCCCTCGGCCGAACTGAAGCGCGCACCACCACGGATCCGCGCAAAGAGCGTGGCTAACACCAAGCTTATTGCCAACGCCCCCGACTTCTCTGAAAAAATCGCAGCAAAGGTCGCGGCGATCCTCCCGGCCAAAGGCACTCTGGTGGCAAAAACTGCTCTACCTGTGGCCTCCGGAGGGACGTCCGCCTCCACGCTTAAAGCTAACGAGCGATCGGCCCTGCGCAGCCAAACCGAACGGCTTTTGGGCCTGTATCCGCGGGGGGGCTCGTTGACCATGTCGTTTTGTGAGAGCAGCCGCTCGTTGCCGCCCGACGTCCAGTTTAATGCGCAAAAAATCGAGTACGATCGCTGCGAAACCTGCGGCGTTCCAATGGACGTCGACCCTGAAAAATCTGAGCTTCGTTGTGGTGGCTGCAACGTCGTGCGGCAGCTCGTCGGAACCGTTTTCGACGAGTCACAGTTTTACAGCCAAGAGGGCCAAAAATCAAAATCCGGCTCGTTTAACCCGAACCGGCACTTCTATCACTGGTGGACGCACCTTCTCGCGCGGGAGCCGGAAGAAGAAATCGGGAACCCCGACGACCCCGACAACCTATACGGGGAGAAGTTGATCGAGGGTCTGCGGGTAATCATCCGCCGCGATAACAAAATCCTGCGCTTCGTCACGGTGTACGACGCAAGAAACATGCTTCGCGAGCTCTCGCGGACAGACCTAAACAAGAACGTCCCGCTGATAATGAAGCGACTGACGGGGGTCGGCCCCCCGCAACCTGGCGACCAGTTGACAATTCGCGTCGAGAGAATCTTCTCCGTCGCGATCGAAATCGGAGAGCGATCTCGCCGGGCGGGTCGGGTCAACCGCGACTATTACCCGTTTTATATCGGGAAAATCCTTGACGCGATTCTTCCCGAAAAAGACCCGCTCCGGCGGATCCTGTACTACATTTACCTGCAAGGCACTGACACCTTGATTGCCGATGACCTCGACTGGGAGGTCATCTGTGACGAGCTCCCCAAGGAGTACGGGATCACGTACGTCGCGACGGATCGCGCAAAATTCCAGCAGTATCGGCCGGACTGACACAAAACAAAAGCGCGCACCCATTTATGACGTCTCCGGCTTCTTGAACAACACCGCCCAGCGGATTCGTCCCTTGTTGGGGGCCGATGCCGCTTCAACAAGCAGCCCAAGGTCCGAACGCCTCTCTGCGCCAAGGTTGGCGAGAACTTTGATGGTCTCTTCGCGCAGCGGATATTGGGGCCGTTGTTGACCGGACGGTGATCGTCCGCCCCAGTCTTCGACGTATATTGCCACCCAGCCTCCCGGTCGTACAGCACGATATGAATTCCGCAGGTACGGATGGTACATTTTCTGGAGCCACTGCTCGTACGTGCCGTACCCCTTGGCAGTCTCGAGGCCGCGTCGGCGCTCATGCCGATGCGAGCTTCGCTTGCTTTTTGTCGGCTCTGTTTCTGGTTCGTAGTCCTCGAGTGTGAAATATGGTGGACTGCTTAGCACCAGATCGTAAAAGTTTGTCTGCAGCTTCGCGTCCTCAAACTTTGTTGGCTCAACTCTGTATGCGGTATTGCCGCCCGCGAGCTCCTGGACGATTTCTGTGTATCCGTCCTGCAGGCGGCGATTCGGGTCGAAACCATGGTACAGCGCCGCGTCGGCGGAAATCGCACCGATCAGGCGATCGCCCCAGCCGGCGGAAGGGTCCAATATCCGCGCGCCCTTCCCTGCAGTGTATTCGATGATCCAGCGTGCGTAAGCCGGGTTAAACGTATTGCATTCTCGGGTTGAGGAATATACTGCTTCGCGGGCCTCATGTTCTGACGCGAAGTGCGCTTTGGGTCCGATTTGTCGCGACCACATCTCGCGTGGCGACGGGCGTCCAGCGAAACGGCAATCGATCCGCGCATCCTCCGTGAAGTGGTTTGAAATCGCATCGGATTTCATGTAATCCTCGGGGTAATGCCGTACCATTACCGGTTTGCCCTCGATCCGCTGGATGTCCGGTCGGTCGGCGCATAGAGCTTCAAACATTTGTCCAGGCGGCGGCAGGATGTTTTTCCAGTACGGGAACGGTGGAAGCTCTTTTCCTCCAGTTTTTGTTGCACTGGCTCCGGCAACGAAAAGAACGGACGCAACCACCACGACCAAAATCAGCAGAACTATCGCGGCCACTGCTTTCAGGAAGCTTGCGCGCATGTCCTGTTATTGGGGCGGCATATCTTAGGGCCGGTTTTGTCGGGTCCGTTTTCGTGCCGACTTTTTTCTTCGCGGCGCAGCACTGACACCGCTGCGATTCTTCGCAAGCCTTTGTCGTTTCGCAACAGTCTTCGCGGGATTTTCTTGGGCGACGCGACGATAGCGCAGCTTCGCCTTTCGCACAAATACTTGCGGACCTTGGGGATAGTTGACCGGTATCGGTTTAGGAAGCTTGCGGACGCTCGAAACAGGATAAAAGTAAAAAATGCGTTTGCCGGACCACCAACGCTGTCGCTCATCCTCCGACACAAGATGCCGGGCATGGCGTTTCTTGAATTCTGAATAGGTTATCTTTTCCGGGCGGGCCACGCGCAGAATTGCGATTGCTTTTTTCTGCTCGACCACGAGAAGTCTTTGATCCTCCATGTAGTATCGGCGGGACTTCACGAGCGCTTTTTTTCGTCCCGACGCAATGTACGTTCCATGCGGCGGAACGACGACCAACACTCGGTCAAACGCGAGCTTCGTTAATGGGTTTGTCGGCTTTGTTGGTCGCATCAACTCTATAATCCGGATTCGAATACGCTTGTCCAGTAATTGCTGTTATAATAATCCTCGACCGTTTCTGTCGTTCTGGATCCGTTTTCGGCAATTTCTCGAGCCCAAAGGGCCTCGGCAGGGCGTCGTTGACGCGTTTCGATTTCGGCGGTCAAACTGGCCGTGAGAGAGGAGCCTCCGCCCGGAGTCTCTTCACAAAAAGAGGCAAGCCATTTGGCGAGAAGATTTACTTCGAGACATGGACAGTGGACGATCCCCCCAGACCGTCCTCGACTGCGAAGTGGACCCCCGCCGTGGAGATGACACGATGGGTGTTCGGTCCACGCCAGCCCGTCTTTCCCAAGAACATCGACCTTCGGACAGCCCAAATTTCCGAGATCGATGACCGAGATGTCTGGAAGTATGGACCGAATCCAATGGCCCTCGTTTCCACCTTTGTGAAACATTACCGCCTGTTGAGCGCCGGTTTCCTCGAGGACGTACCACCATAGAAGAAATATCGTCTCACAAAGTTGATCTGATCTGAAAACCGGGACTCGTAAATTGCTGTATTCTTCACGTCGAGGGTTGATTGGGAGACCGTGAAGCCGCGCGTGAATGAAACGGACGCTCGGGTCCTGCTCTTGAAGCGGTGGGATGCCCTCGTCGACGAAAAAGATCGAACCTGTTTCGCGGCGTTCGGATCCGTCGGCTTCGAGTGCACAGTAAAGCCATCCGAGTTCTCTCGCCCGGTAGCCGTCGCTGCCATCCTGTCCAACAATTATCCTGTTATCAATCCCCTGTGGTCCGTATCCGTCGACATCGATAAATATCGCTACGGTTCCAACCGGTGCTTTTATTGGCTTTTTGGCTTCCATTTATTGGTGGCCGCTTGACGCTAAATCGCAAATCTATTTCGACGCCTCGAATAAATGGAACAAATCCGTTACTCGAAACCGTGGGGGCCTCCGACGAAAAAAGAATGGGGTCCTCGCCGGTGGACGGCACTCCACACGCTCGCTATTATGTTCCCTTCGAATCCTTCGCGCGACGACAAGATCTCCGCGTTTAATCGCATCCGGTTAATCATTATTTCGCTCCCCTGTCAGGAATGCCGGATGCATGCCCGTGAGTATGTCACCAAACATCCACCGAACCTTGAGAGCTCGGAAGCTTTCCAGATCTGGATGTGGAACTTTCACAACGCCGTTAATGCGCGGCTTGGTAAGCCGCAGATGCCCTATGACGTCTACCTAGCCGAATACAACGAGGAAATCTGTTGGTCGAGCTGGGGGGAGGGTTGTGCGAATAGCTTTCGCCGGGCGCGAATCAGCTAAACGATCCGATATGAGGGCCAAGTTTGAATCCGGGAAAGTCCAAGCACCTGTCCGCTACTTGCGCAAACAACAAACGATGGAAGAAATCGCTGAAGCCTGGAGAAGAATCGTTGCCGAAAAAGGCGGCGTAATAATTGGAGAGCCCGTCGTTATCAAAGGGAAGCGCTATGCAAACATTCGATGTCCCAATGGGCATGAATGGCGCCCGCAAGTTTCGCACATTGTTCAAAGTAAAAGCTGGTGTCCCGAATGTTATGGAAACAAGCCGCACAATATCGAGGATATGCGGCAAATCGCCGCTGCTCGGGGCGGACGATGCATTTCAACTGAATACCATGGATTACGGACTGCATTGACCTGGGAATGTATGTTTGAGCATCGATGGGACGCAACACCCAACAACGTAAAAAATCGCGGTAGTTGGTGTCCTCATTGTAAGATCAACGTCGGCGAAGAACTTGTTCGGGCTGCATTCGAGGAAGCGTTTCCCGGCCACACGTTTGTTCGCACAAGAAAAGAGCCGTGGATGCAAGGGCTCGAACTCGATGGCTTCAATGAAGATTTACGGCTTGCGTTTGAATATCAAGGAATTCAGCATGCTCGACATGTCGAGCACTTTCATCGTAATGAAGGCGACTTTGAGGCGCAAGTCGTGCGTGATCAGTTGACAGCTGATAGATGTTTGGACGGAATGGTCGTTCTTCTGACAATCCCACATACGGTTAAATTTAAGGACATTAGACAATATGTTCGCCGCGAACTTGAAGATCTTGGATGGCCCTTTGAGTTGGGAGCCATGGTCAACAGCGACAATGAATTTTATGATGCTGTTCGCGCGCACGGTCCATCAAATGAAAAACAGTATGCACGGATTTGTGACATTGCGATAAAAAAAGGTGGCATATGCTTGTCAGAAAAATACATTGGCTATCGCGTACCAATGCATTTCAGATGCGGGGAAGGCCATGAATTTGATGCAACGCCCGAGTCGATCGATCAACCGGAGCATAGAGGTCCACGATTCTGCCCTGAATGCGGTGGAACCCGCCGCAAAGAAGATCAAGAACTAGCGGATCTCGTTGAATCTTGCGGATATCGATTTGTATCTGCTTCGAGCCGCAGCGCCGGCGGACGAACCCGAAGATCTGTCGTTGTTGTATGCCCGGCTGGGCATCAGTTTGAGACTCTTTGGGACAACTTCTGTCCAAAGAATGGCAAACCTCGAAAGGGTTGCGCACAATGCAAACACGCACGAAACGGCGACTCCAAACGGGCAGACATTGCGCAATGGATGCAAAATCATAATCTCGCTCTCCACGGGGAAGAATATAAAAATCGGACCAAAATCCACAAATGGTTATGCGGGAATGGACATTCGTTTACTGGCAGCTACAGTTGTCTCAGTCAAAAAGACATGCCTTGCACTCCTTGTCGCCTGGACGAGATCGCAGAGGAAAGTAATCTTGAACTGCTGACACCTTGGACGGATCAAGAGAAAGCCGCTACTGTCAAGTTTCACTGGAAATGTGCTCGGTGCGGTAATGAATTCGATATGACGATAATTGCATATGGTCGACGAAAACATGCATGCCCTTATTGTGAATAAACGATCGTGCACACCAAGAGAAGCTCACACAAAAAAAGCCGATGGGGCTTCGTTTTTTGCGATCGGCGGTGAACCATGTGCTATACGACTGACGTCAATGCCATCGATGACTATCTACGTCGAGTAACGCAACACGGCCGAGCCATCGGTAACTAACAAGAAGTTAATGGCTACAGCCACGGCGATCACATCGGCGGGCGTGCGGCTAGACACGTAGCTGGTAGTCCATCTGATGTAAGTCTCACGCGCCCGCGAGATGTTGAGGTGCCCGCTTGGCTGGTAGCTGCGGGGGAACAGCGCGAAGTTGATGAACAATGCACCGGGGTCGTCCGGGGTCACCAGCGCAGGGCCTCCGTAGTGGTAGGGCATGTAGGCGTTGAAGAACTCGTCGTTGAACGTGTCGAAGATTGTGATTCCGTGCGCGGTCACGGTCAGCGTGTCGACCGTCGGCACCGGGATGCCGTACTGCTCTGGCACGATCGGGGAGATCGAGGACGTGTGGCCTGCCGCGCCGGCTGCCAGCGCGCCTCCGATCGGGGTCTGGAAGTTGCCGCTTGACTGCACCGCGATTTCTGCGAGCTGCGGCTCGGAGCAGAAGCCGTCGACCATTCGCGTCATTCTGTGCCAGTCCCTGTATTTCTGCGGGTTGGCGGGCGAGATGTTGTAGGCTGGACGCAGGCCGAAGAAAATGTATTCGACGGGCCACTTCAGCTGTGACAGGAGCTTCTCGTCGGTTGTGTCCTGGTTCGAGCGGACCAGCTGTTCGCGGTACACGCGGATCAGCGAGAAGCCGATACGTTTGATGAAGATGTCGTGGACTTCGGGGTTGACGAAGATGTTGTTGATGTAGAGCTCCATGCGCTCGATGTTGAGGTTTTGGTCGGCGAAGCCTGTCGGGCTTGCGACGAAGAGGGGCACGAAGGTCTTGGTGCGGGTCGTGGTGTATTGGGGGTCGCCGCTGGCCTCTGTGCCGATGAACGTCACCACCTCGGTGATCTGCTCGACGTACAGCCCGGGGAACTCGAAGATCAGTTCAGTGGCCGCCGCGAGGTCGATCGAGATGAAACGCTGGCCGAAGGGAATCGAGACCGAGGGGATGGCCAGCCGGACATCGTCGTTGAACCAGAAGCGCAACTTGTTCCAGATTTCTAGGGCAGGTTGTTGGGGTTTGGGGGTCTGGGGTCCGTTGACGATTTGTTTCTTTTCCCGCATGAAGTCGAGCTGGGGGGAGACGCTGTTCAGCGCGACGTCGTTGCTCAAGTTTCCGGTGGTGTTGCCGTTGAACAAGCCCTGGGTCGAAGCAGGGAATGCTAGGTGGATTCCGGGGGGGGTGTTTGCGGAGTCGGTGTCGACCACGGGGCAGCACATCAGCGAACCGTAGCCGATCATCGGGACCTCCTGGCCGACGAGGCGGTCGTGGCCGGTTCTTTTGTTGGGAGGGGTGCAGAATTTCTCCAACATGGTCGGGATGTTATCGGTGTACTGATCGAGAGGGTTCCCGTTGACGTCGAACTTCACCAACCGGAAGAGACGATTGCCTGGAAATTCCGCGTATCTGGCCAAGTTGCGGTACTGTGCAGTGGCAGCCGCTTCGACCGAAACACCTTGGACAAGAAGATTTCCGCAGACGTCGACAAGATTGAAGTAGTGGCTCGTCGAGGTTGTTCCGACAGGCGCGACCGGGTTGGCGACGACGCCGTTAAGAGGGAACAGATTGTTGGTGCCTTGCACGGGGGTTGTTTGGGTCGCCCAGGCGAAGGCGCTGAGGCGGGTACGGCAGACCATGTCGTGGAAAAAGTCGCCGAACTGCGGGATGCTGAATGTCACACCAGCGTTGAGCGCGACTGTTCCCGATTGGGGGCGGACCTTGTTGTACTCGTACCCGATGGCTGCGAAAGGCTTGAAGTGGGCGTTGACGTACAGGATGTGCGTTCGTTCGAGATCGACAAGTGTCGGGGTGATATCGGCTTTTCCGGCGCGTTTACGGGCGCACATCACGTCTTTGATGCGCTGGTTCAGCAACTTTGTGGCCATGATCATGCGATCAGCCTTGCCGTCGTTGGCAATGAGTTTGAAAACTGCTCCTGCAGACATCTGCTTTTCGGTTTACACACGAGAGATGTGCGGTATTCAGCCGGCGGATTTTCCGGCCATACAAAAAATATCAGCCGAACGCCGGTTGTATCTTCGTGTCCCGCCGTGCGGACGCGGTGGTGCGCTTAGTCGCTTTGCGTTTTTTATTGTTTGCCGCCTGTGGTGCGCTCCAGGTCTTTGATACGCTGGTTCAGCGCCGTCGTTGGCAATGAGCTTGAAAGTTCCCCTTTGGCGCATTTGACGTTTATACTATTTTCTCGGCGCCCGTGTGCGTGGGTGGGTTCTTCCCTCATTGACGCGGAACTGCGCCACTATCAAACACGGCGAGTATTTGCCAAAGAAGGGTAGTGGTTGGAGCCTTCGCGCTTTAGAGCCGGAATCGAAACGAGATTGATTGCGATGTCGCTTACTGCGAAGGAGTTGAGCAAATCAGGCGCGCGAAGTGGTGACCTCGACATCATCATTCGCGAGCAGCTGCGCATAATTGACGAAAAGTTACAACGCGCCGATCGGGCTTGGGGGCGAAACGTCGTCCCCGCCAATCTCCCTTTGAATTTCGGGCTCGCCGGGTTGGGGAAAAAAGAATCCCAGCGGATCGTGTACGCGGAGATCATAAGGTCGTTGAAGGATAGAGGGTTTGAAGTGAACATTTTGATCGAAAAAACCCAAACCGTGCTCTACGTCGCGTGGGTGACCGATCTAAACCAGGAGGAAATCGACGCGATGAACAAAGTCATCGCAGACGCCCGCATCCAAGCAAGCGACGTCGATAAGGTTTTGGGGGTTGAAAAAAAAGGGACAGCGGCCGACTCGAACAACTCGGTTCTTCTGGCCTCGCGGGGAACAAAACATGGCGAGCCTGCCCAGAAGGCGCCCGCGAAACCTGTGCATCCCGGAAATCCAGGAGAAGCGGCGACGCCAAACCGTAGCATTATCGTGAACCCGCCGCTGCCGCAATTTGTTTATGACTACCGCGCCACGACCCAAAATTCATAAACAACGGGCGAACCTGTCGACAAGCTAATCCCAAATTTTCAGGTCGCTGGCTTACCGGTCATCGCCTGCACGGCATCGCGCACCAATAGCTCAATGCGCTCAGCGTTGGACCGCGAGGCAGAAATTGCAATCCAGATTGCGAGAAGAACGACGATCATGAAAAGAAGAACGGCATTGGCGACCTGGAGCGCCTGCGCCGACAGAGGCACATCGGGGTTCGGAGTTTGCGCGGTTGGATTCCCAAAGCGATCAATCATGTCAATCGCGTGCGAGTTTAGGGGGACAGGGTAAGCAAGGTTATCAAAGCCCACGCCGCCCATTGGCGGGCGAAGATTGGGATTGATAATCAAGTGTGCGTGCTCGTTGCTGGCGCTGGGGCGGTAGTGTTGGGGCCTTTTGTCCCAGCCGGCCCAATCGATCATCCGTCGTTGCGAGCGGTCGCTCGTCAGGCCGCGAAAGCCGACATGGCTGCCGAATCCTTCCTTTGGGAGACCCCGGGCGACGTCGTAGCCGGTTTCAAGGCCGACGCCATCAGGGACTGGGTGGCCATTTCGATCAACCGGACGCATGGGCACAGGTCCTCGGCGCCGGGCGCGGATCGGATCCGAAGCCCGATTGGCTTCGTCGAGGACATAAACGCCTCCGCCATCCATTTCAGGCGTGACGAACACGTCGGAATACATGTGAGTGTAGTCTTCTGTCGGCCAGTCCATGTGTTGTGCCGTGTATCGTGCGTCTTCAAGCGCGCTATATACGTGCACATATATAGCGCGGGCAGCGGTCGTAGGCGGGGGACGAGGATTACCACCACGACGCCGTCCTAAATATTCGAAACCTCGTGGAGACTTTTCTTCCGATCATCGGAAGCGCGGATTGCGGTCACGGCGCCACGCGCGTCCGCAATTTTTGGGTCGTCGTAGAGGCCAGGGGTCCCTCGTTGGCGCTTTTGTTGGCGAGGATACAGGAAGATCGATGGGAGAAGTTCAAGAACAATACGGGCCACCGAGCCGATGCGAAACCTTTCGATAATTGAGCCGACAACCTGTGCGGTCTCGAAGCGCATCCGGTGGAGTTTCACGGCGACTGTCTGGCTGTAGCCGGTATAGTCTGGCTTCCAGCCGATGATCGGCATTGCGCGCGTGCCATCGCAAACAGTTTCGAGCATCTCGGCGCCACCGACGAAAATTTCTTCAGCGAGCGAGGAGTAGCGGTTGCGGTCGTTGCGGAGGCGCAAAACCGCGAGGACCCCATCGATTTCTTCCATCGAAGATTCAAGCGACGGACTTCCGACTTTGTCGCACTTGTAGCCCTCCTCCTCGAGGACAAGCTTGAGCTGCGCGATCTGTTCGAGCTTGGTGGCCTTTTCATCTTGGATGCGCTCTTTCTCGACGCCGAACGTCGTCCGGGTTTCTTTTCTCATGTCGGCAACGACCGAGTTGATGTGCGCGCGCCGCTGCTGTTCTTCCGTCATTTCGGGCGCGCGGCCGCCGTCCGCCGCATGTCGGCCACCAAAAGCCTCGGTTTTGTGAATGTGGCGGGTGCGGTCTTTCTGCCACCCCCGGGTATCAAGCCCGTAGTCCTTTTCGAACTTTGCGAGGACCCGGTCGACCGTCTCGTCGGCGGTTTCCCGATTTTTGCGTCGTTTTTGGCGACTGTGGCGGGCGCTCGAGGATCGGCTTTCCGTCGAGCCACTGCTCGCGGCGGTCGAACCGGAGGCGACAGAGCCTGCAGAGCTCTTGCTGCCTCGGCTGTATTCGCTGCCGTCCGAGCCATAATCGGTTCCGCTGTCGGTGCGCTCGCTGCCGCTTCCGCTCCCGCTTTCGGTTTCGCTGCCGCTGTATTCGCTGCCACTTCTGGATTCGCTGCCGCTTTCGTAGCTCGACCCGCTTTCGTCTCCAGT
>WBZQ01001236.1_pt1 | contig 18171 bp, 5 predicted proteins | sample 5204251 | NCBI WGS metagenome assembly WBZQ01 (sample SAMN12412402, study PRJNA552823) | activated sludge metagenome | isolation source: activated sludge from nitrification reactor of wastewater treatment plant... | place: USA: Virginia | collected 2017-09 | reverse complement strand
GAAAGGAGCCCGTGGCGGATCGCCGGCTTATTCCGAGGGATGTCGGCCACCGATTCCGAGAAGGCTCGAAATAGTGGCCGACTTCCGGTCGGAATCAGTGGCCGCGTTCCGTCGGAATGGGTGGCCGGCTTGGGTCGGAATACGCATCATCTCCCGGCGCTATGAGAAGGGCTCGATTGTGCGCACCAGTAATCAAAGCCTCGGCGCCTGGGGCGAGGTCTTCGGGGATCCCGTCATCGCCACGGCGATTCTCGATCGGCTCCTCCATCATTCCATCACGGTCAATATTAAAGGCGAGAGCTATCGCTTGCGGGAGAAGCGGAAGGCGGGGCTCTTCAAGTCCCCTGTCAGCGCCGCGAGCCATTCAGATGCCTAACGCACCAGATGTACCGTCAACCCGGGGAGGGGTCAACTTCACATCAGAATAACAGGGTCAACTTCGGCTGATGATTGACAAAGCCGGGACAGTCGCCTCAATCGTGTCGAGGAACGTGCGGAATTCACGACTGCGCTGCCGCTGGTGCAATTGCCCGATCACCTGGCCGGTCTTCACGTTCAGGGCCGCAAACAGCGAGGTGGTGCCGTGGCGCCGATAGTCGTGCGTGCGTCGTTCGACCTGGCCCGGGCGCATGGGCAACAAGGGACGCGTCCGGTCCAAGGCCTGAATCTGCGCCTTCTCATCGACACACAGCACCAGGGCCTTGTCCGGTGGATTCAGATAGAGTCCAACCACGTCCCGGACCTTCTCAATGAAGAGCGGATCCTGCGAGAGTTTGAAGGTCTCGGTCCGATGCGGCTGGAGCCCGAAGGCCCGCCAGATGCGGCTGACCGTGCTTTGACTCAGGCCACAGGTCTTGGCCATGTCTCGGCTGCTCCAGTGGGTCGCCGCCTTGGGCGTGGTGTCCAGGGTCCGCGCGAGGACCCGCTCCACATCGGCATCGCTGGTGCGTCGCGGGGTACCGGGGCGGGGCTCATCCAACAGACCGTCCAGCCGCTGCTCGATAAAGCGCCGCCGCCAGCGCCCGACGGTCTGCCCCGTCGCCTTGAACTCAGCGGCCACCGCGTGGTTGGTCTTGCCCGTGGCGCAGGCCAGCACGAACCGGGCACGGCGGGCCAGAGCCTGTGCGGTCTTGGGCCGACGGGTCCACTGCTCAAGGGTGTGTCGTTCTTCGGTAGTCAACATCCGCTTCGCTTTCGGGCGTCCCGTTCGCATCGGTGTCCTCCTGTGAGAGGTGACTCTTGAGGACATCATCGATGCAGAACTTATACCCACGACTTCAGACTCAGGACACTAGATCTAGGACCACAGCGATGCTTGACAGGACACTACACTTACAAGCGGAAAACCAATTGCGCAGAGTGCTCAGAGACTTTTCTGAGTCGATACCACGGAATTAACGAGACGTCGCGTATCACAGCAAGGGAAGGTTTATATGAACATTTGGATCCAGGATCTAATTATGAGCCACTCAAAATCCTTGGAGACTTTTCTGCCTTCGTCCTACAAGTCTGCACAACATTAAGTCTGGCATTAAATGCTTCGGCAAGCCGAACAACATGCGGTTCACCAAGCAGATTTTGCTGATGACCCGGAACGTCGCAGACATCAAGATTGGCTCCAAGCACCCTCTGCCAACCCAGGAAACGATCAGCGGTCAATCCGGGCAATTGTTTTTGAGCGCGGAACAGCACGACGTGCCCTTGATAAGGGCGTGGCTCATATCTGTCATAGGCGTTGTCATGCTCGGTCCCGAGCATTTCTAGGATATAGGCCATTGAGCGCGAGGTATGCTCCTTACGGGCACGACCAGAAAGATTATCGATCGCAATGGCTGCCCTTGCATAAACGACATCTATTGTCCTACGAAATCGCTCCTGGAGATGACTGAATCCTCGGTATGAGAGATTCTCCCACTCTAAATCAACTCTTTTCCTTACGCCATGCCACCATCGAACGAAGGCCGACATGTCTGATGGGAATCCGCTCACAGCCGGATGCGTCGTCTGCACCATCGCAACCAGAGCAACTTCCGCACCCGCCATAGATAATTGTTGAGCCGCTTCTAGCGCAGCAACGCCACCAAAACAAAAGCCGCCCAAATAATATGGCCCTTCCGGCTGAAGGGTTCGGATTTCCTGAACATACCCGCGTACCATTTCTTCCAACGAGCGCCCTGTCACGATACGACCATCCAGTCCCCTGGCCTGAATCGCATACACAGGCTGATCCATGTCGAGAAGCTCTACGAGCGGATAATATTCCAGAACATTTCCACCATGGCTATGAAATAGAAATAAAGGAGATTTTGAACCACCGCCTCTGATCGGCACAAGTGAAGTCCAGCATGGGGTCCACTTTTCTTTCCGAAGGACCGCGGCCAAATCATCAATCGTTGGCGCCTGAATCAGAGTGGCTAATGGAAGCCGTTTGCCATAGAGTTTTTCGATCTCAATGATGACGCGCACCGCCAGAAGGGAATGTCCTCCCAGATCAAAGAAATTGTCTCGAAGCCCTACTCGATCAATTTTCAAGACACGCGACCAAATCTGGGCAAGCGCTTGTTCCATCGAATCACGGGGAGCAAGATATTCCCCAAGAACGTCACTATGCATTTCATTTGGAGCAGGCAAGGCTTTACGATCGATCTTGCCGTTTGGCGTCAGTGTAAATCGCTCAATCTCAATAAACACCGAAGGAAGCATGTACTCTGGAAGTTTTGATCTCAGATGGGAACGGAGATCACTAAGTGTGAACGGGACTCCCCTACGCGGCTCAAAATATGCAACAAGCGTCTTGTCAGCACTTTCGTCTTCACGCGCCACAATCATGCATTGTTTGACGGCCTTGTGGGCTCCGAGTACTTCTTCAATCTCACCGATCTCGATGCGAAATCCTCGGATTTTCACCTGGTGGTCGATGCGCCCAAGATATTCGATATCCCGACTTGATCGATAGCGTGCCAAGTCACCAGATCGATAGAGTAACCCGCCAGGCTTGCCTGTGAAACAATCGGGCAGGAACTTCTCACTATTGAGTTCCTTACGATTGAGATAACCGCGTGTCACACCTCCGCCTCCTACATAGATCTCTCCGACAACACCAATAGGAACCGGCTGACATTGTGGGTCTAGAATATACACCTGCAAGTCTGGAATCGGCATACCAATGGCGCTGCCTGAGTCGAGATCCGAGGAGAAAAGACGACGATAGGTGACATGGACTGTGGTCTCTGTAATACCGTACATATTTATCAGTTTTGGCGTATTATCCCCGTGACGTTCAAACCAGGGTTTAAGACTGCTAATGTCCAATGCTTCACCGCCAAATATGACGTAGCGCAAAGCAAGTTGACCGTTCAGGCCACGGGAAGCATCTACTTGCACGAATAGTTTGAACGCCGACGGAGTCTGATTGAGTACAGATACTCGCTCATTCACTAACAGCGAGTAAAACTCCTCTGGAGATCGGCTGGTCAGGTAGGGAACTATTACCGCATGGCCCCCATACAACAAGGCGCCCCACAACTCCCACACGCTAAAGTCAAATGCAACGGAGTGAAATACCGTCCATACGTCTCGTGCGCTAAACTGAAACCAAGGTTCGGTCGCTTGAAATAAACGAACTACATTGTGGTGTGTGACCAATGTACCCTTGGGTTTACCCGTTGATCCGCTTGTATAGATTACATAAGCGAGGTTGTCCGGCCCTACTCCACTCTGGGGGTTGGCATCCGATTTCTGTTCAAACAGCTCTCTGTCAGAATCAAGACAAACGATCTTGATCCTCCCTTTAGGCAACTCTTTCGCGAGTGCAGACTGCGTTAACACGACAGAGGCATCCGCATCCTCCAACATGAAGGCACGTCTTTCCATCGGGTAGATGGGATCAATCGGCAGGTATGCACCTCCGGCCTTTAGTATCCCTAAGATGCCAACCACCATATCCAGCGAACGCTCGACAAAAAGTGCAACCAGCACATCTGGCCCCACACCAAGCTCTTTCAAATGGTGCGCGACTTGATTGGCCCTGCGATTTAGCTCGTCATAGGTCAGATGTGTCTTCTCAAAGGAAAGAGCACAGACGCCAGGACTTAGGCTTACCTGCCGTTCGAACCACAGGGGAAGCGTATGGTCTTTTTGAAACTCTATCCCCGTCTCGTTCCACTCCACGATCAGTTGGTCACGCTCGGCTCTCGTAAGCACAGGAAGATCGTTTAACTTTTCTACCGGAGTGGCCACGATACCTTGGAGTAACGTTTGGAAGTGCGTAAGCCACCGTTCAATTGTTGCCGAATCAAACACCTCGGTATTGTAGTCGCATTCGACATGCAAGCCCCGAGGACCTTCGACACAATTAAAGAAAAGATCAAAGTGAAGCGCGCGTTTGGAATTTCGGTCACAGGTGAATTCAAGTCCAAAAAACTGGACTGCACCTGGGTCTCGATCTAAATTAAAGATTACCTCAACGAGGGGCGCACGGCCTGAATTCCGAGGCACAGAAATATGCTGAAGCAACTCGCCGAGAGTACATTGGTGGTGGTCATAGGCATCCAATACAAGCTTCTTGGTTACTGCCAGGTTCTCTTGAAAAGTCGATTCAGGCCGGAGTTGGATTCGTATCGGAAGGAGATTGACGCAGTGCCCCACCAGACATGCTTTGTCCGTGACGGCTTGGCCAGCCGCACCTAAGCCAATGACAAGATCGGTCTGCCCGGTCAATCGATACAGCAAAGTATTGAGAGTAGCCATTAACAAAACAACCAGTGTCGTCCGTTGTTGCCCCGCCGTACGTTTTAATGATTGGAGAATCTCGACGTTGAACAGTCGCTTACGCGTGGAAGCTCTAGCGGACCTGACTACTGGACGGGCTCGATCAGTAGGAAGATCTAGAAGTGGCGGCATCTCCGTAAATTGTTGCCGCCAATACGCCAGCGCCTCACGCGATACTAGACTGCCCGCCTGCATTTCTCGTGCATACTCACGAAAAGAAATAGGAGCCTCCAGAGCTGGCTCCTCACCCTGCTTTAGAGCGGAATAGATTCGTGACAACTCGCTAATCAATAACCCGCTTGACCAGCCATCGCACACGATATGATGCGCAGTCCACACGACGACATGATGCTCCTGTGCCAACCGAACAATCTCCACACGCAGTAAGGGTCCGGCCAGAAGATTAAACGGTGTCGATTCTTCCAGTTCAACGACCGCCGCTAAATTTCGTTCGCGCTCAACGTTCTGTTGACCGCTCAAGTCAACGAGAGGCATTTCGAAAGTCGTAGTGGGCCTCACCTCCTGCCACTGGCCATCACCGCTGATATTCGCCATTAAAATGGGGTGCCGCTGAACAACCTGCCGAACCGACCTACGAAACAGTTCCAGATCAAATGGACCACGAAACTCCAAACTAAGTGATTCATTGTAGGCAACTTCCGCTGCTCCTCCCATCTGGGCCGCAAGCCAGATTTCCCTTTGCGCTTCGGTCAACGGGAACCTGGTGTCGTTGTCTTCCAACACGCAAGCACGGTCCTCCTTTCGTGATGTGACCTGCCTGATTTCCTTAGCTGGGGACGTTACGTGCAGCTCGGAGGCGAGAGGCAGAAACCCAGCCGCCTGCATTTCGGACAGACTCTCGCGAAACACACCGATAAGATGGAGCAGGTCAGCCTCTGTATGAGCCGTCGTCATGACAAAGTTCCGGTTTTCCCAAATAAGAATGCCGCGCTCACGAAGCAAATAGAACAGGAGCCCGGCGAACTTCTGCTCTGGTGAAAAGGTCAGCGTCATGAGCGAGCTAAACTGCTCAATCTGATATGGGGCATGAAACTCATCGATCAAGCTTCGCAGCTTGGCGGCAAGCCCCGCAGTCCGATCAGCGAGCTGTCGTTGAAGATTCGGGCCGCTCTCTTTCAAGTGCGTAAGGACCGACTTGACTGCAGCGAGTGCCAGCGGATGGCGCACACAGGTGCCTGCAAAGAAAGTCACTCCGACCTCGGGGAATGAAGCATCCCCGTAGTTCCATTGCCCGCCGTCCAATGCATCCATGTATTTTGCATCACCTGCAACCACACCCACTGGCAGTCCGCCGCCAATGACTTTACCGTAAGTCGCAAGGTCTGCACGCACGCCAAAATACGCCTGTGCACCACCGGGATCAACGCGGAACCCTGTGACAACCTCGTCGAATACGAGGGCAATACCACCCTCACTTGTGATACGACGCAGCTGGTGCAGAAACTCCTTGGGCTGCAGACTGAGCCTTCGACTTTGTACAGGCTCAACGAGCACGGCAGCGATTTCAGGCGCGCGCGATTTAATGATCTCAAGCGATTCCGGATTTCCATACTCCAACACAATAACCTGATCCACTGCACTGTCTGGAATTCCTGGAGCAATTGGCGCAGTCCGAGTTTCACCATTCGCAGTCAGCGGACGAAATAAGACTTCGTCAAAAATACCATGATAGGCACCAGCAAATACCGCAATCTTGTCTCGACCAGATACGGTTCGTGCGACACGTGTTGCGGCCAATACAGCTTCTGAACCTGTATTTGTGAAGCCTACTCTTTCCATGCCGGTAAACTCCTGCATGAGCGCGGCGACCTCATAAGCAAGAGGCTGAATCGGCCCAATCTCAAAGCCCAAATCAAGTTGATTGTGAACTGCCTCAACAACAAATGGTGGTCGGTGGCCGAACAAACTGGCACCGAAACCCATCACAAAATCGACATACTCATTACCGTCGACATCCCAGATTTTTGAGCCATCGGACCGCGTGCTGACGATCGGATACACCATCTCTTTCCAGAGGCGATTAAATCCAGCTACTGAGCGAGGATCGGCAAGAATCCTACGATTCTCATGTGCAAGTTTCTTCGAGCCAGCGGTACGCCGCGTGTATCTCGCGATGACTGCATCAAGTGCGGACTTCTGGCTCTCCAAAAGCGCAGTCTTCGCATGCCTGTCGAACGGTTTGAATGGACCGTGTGACTTTATTTCACGCTTCGCAGCATTCGGCACGGTCAGCGATGGCAGGACTCGTCCCGTCGAAGAAGACAGAGCGGTCATGGGCTGCCGCTTGACTAGTTGGAGAAGCTGATTGGTAATCTGTTGCTGTTGATGCAAGAGTTGTTCAACACTCGAACTTACTGAGGATTCCATGACCGAATTCGCATCTTGAACTTTTGCTTGCTCTCTTGCAGATGTAGCTGGAATCGGCACAGAAGACTCGGAAGGCAAAGCACCATCTAAGTACGACGCGATGGCGTCAATTGAGCTCAAATCCTCCATTAGCTGGCGAAAGGTAACCGAAACGCCAAACTTACGGTGAACCAACTGTGCCGCCTGCGTCAGCAACAGTGAATCGAATCCTAGTTCGAGTAATTCGGCACAGGCATCCACATTTGATAGGTCATAGCCCGAGAGGTCTTGCATTAGGAGACGGACTTCAGCCAGCAGACGATCCTTGCGAGAGATCGCCGGCTCTATTCTGGCCGGCGCGTCTGCACTTCCCGACACAGCGTGAGCCTGGACAGATTGCATTTCCAATACTGCCTTCTCCCCCCCTATCATTGACTCTCTTGGGGTGGCTGATCCTGAAGCCGCCCCGGCTTCCGGTTGTGCTTCAGGCCAATACCGTTTGCGTTCAAAGGGATAGGTAGGTAGTACCACCTTTCGCCGGGTCTCATTGGCATAGAACGTTTTCCAATCGATGCACACCCCTGACATCCAAAGACGTCCCAATGTCTCGGCAAGACCGCGGAGCTCCTGATCCCCGGTCAGAGGTAAGGATGAGAACACCAGCTGCTGAACTTGCTTCATCGGATGTTGCCGCGCGAGTGTACTGAGAGTATGACCGGGCCCTACCTCCAACAAGACATGTCGTGGATCTTTCATCAATTCTGCGACGCCATCCGCGAATCGCACAGTCTGCCGCACATGTCCGGCCCAATACTCCGGTGCCGTGGCCTCTTCCGGTGTTATCCAAGCAGCTGTCACATTCGACACATATGGAATCTTCGGTGCCTGTAAGTTCACTTGTTTTAGGAGAGCCGTAAATGGCTCCAGAACTGGGTTCATCATCGGCGAATGAAACGCATGGGAGGTATGGAGATGCCGACCTTTTCCTCCTTTGGATTCAATCAGCTTCTCCAGCTCGGCAATTGCCTCGTGAGGGCCTGAGACGACACACAGATTTGGTGAGTTGATCGCTGCAATGGCCATGTCTGAGTTCAAGAGCGGCAGCACATCTTTTTCGGGAAGTCGGATGGCGAACATAGCACCACCCGGTTGAGCCTGCACCAGCGCACCACGGTGGGCTACCATGGCGAGGGCCTCCTCGGTCGTGAAGACCCCGGCCAAGCAGCCAGCCACGTACTCACCAACGCTGTGACCAATCATCGCAGCCGGTTTAACACCCCATGACATCCAAAGTTTGGCAAGGGCATATTCGATCACAAATAATGCTGGTTGCGTAAAGCATGTTTGCTTGAGCCGTTCAGCCGATTCCTTCTCCGAACCTTCCGCCGGAAATATGATCTGTCGCAAATCGGACTTCACGATAGGCTCTACCAGCTTAAGGCACGCATCAACCTCGGCTCGAAACACTGGCTCCGTACGATACAGCTCAGCTCCCATACCGGGATATTGAGCGCCCTGACCAGGAAACATAAACACAACCGGCGGCTGGCTCAGTTGCTGGTGGTGCGCGAATACACGCTTCTGATCTCGCGCTTCTAAAGCTTCTACGGCATCTGCAGCACTGTGGCACGCGACGATCCGACGGTGAACGAATTCACTTCGACCAGTCTGAAGCGTAAACGCCGTGTCGGCGAGTTGTCGCACCGTACCGTCAAAGTCCACGGAGCCCGCAATCTGCTTTAGATAGTTAACAAGATTTACGGTAGTCCGTTCGAGCGCCTCCGGCGTCTTGGCGGACATGACCAGAAGTTGGTAAGGGCGAGACGAGCTGGATGCAGGCAGATCGGGGGCTTGCTCCACAACGACGTGTGCATTGGTGCCACCCGTACCGAAAGAACTCACGCCACCCCGCCGCGGCATTCCCGGTTTAGTGTTCCATTGCTGGAGCGTGGCATTCACGTAAAACGGACTATTCTCTAAATCAAGCTTAGGATTCGCTTTGCTGAAATGGAGACTGGGCGGGATCATTTTGTGATAGAGAGAGAGCGCCATTTTGATGAGGCCAGTAACTCCTGCCGCCACGTCCATGTGACCAACATTCGATTTGACCGATCCCAAGGCACAGAATTGCTTCGCTTCCGTCTCAAGACGGAAGGCTTTCGTGAGAGCCGCCACTTCAATAGGATCGCCCAACGGAGTCGCAGTCCCATGCGCCTCAACGCAAGTGATCGTTTCCGGGCCTATGCCTGCAAGCGCATGAGCCAGAGCAATCACATCTGATTGCCCTTCAACTCCAGGGGCGCCAAAACTGACACGTTGCGAGCCATCATTATTAAGAGCCGCCCCCTTGATCACGGCGAAGATCTGATCGCCATCGTTAACCGCCTCATCAAGGCGCTTCAGCACTACCACTCCCACGCCATTACTGAATGCCGTACCCGAGGCGTGGCTATCAAAAGACCGTGTATGTCCATCAGCAGATCCGATATTACCTTCATCGTGAAAGTAGCCGCTCTTCTGTGGAACCTTTATTGATGCCCCACCTGCAAGAGCTACATCGCACTGGTATGTGAGTAACGATTGGCACGCCTGGCTGACAGCAACCAAAGAGGTGGAACAGGCGGTACTTACATTAACCGCGGGCCCCTTGAGGCCAAGCTTATACGCGACCCGAGTGGTGACGTAGTCCTTTTCATTGCCAAACATCACTAGATCAGGTCCGACTAGCTCGATAAGATCTGTGCGCCGATGTAATGCATGGAGGTAATAGGTATTGTAAGTGACCCCCCCAAACACTCCTACTGAACCCTGCATCTCATTGGGCGCGTAACCAGCCCGCTCTAGCGCTTCCCAGCAGGCCTCAAGAAAGACGCGTTGCTGAGGGTCCATCACCTCGGCCTCCTTGGGATGGACCCCAAAGAATGCCGCGTCGAAACACTCCGCATCCTTCAAGACGCCTCGCGCGGGAACATACTGACCACGACGTCTCAGTTCAACCGCATCTAATCCTGATTCGGCAAGATCAGAATCCGTAAAAAAGGATACCGTCTCCTTTCCGGCCACAAGGTTGGCCCAAAACTCCTCAATATTGTTTGCACCGGGAAACCGACCGGTCATTCCGACGATGGCAATGCCTTCGTATTGCTCGTTATTCATTGCTGTGTCGTCCTTTGTTTAGTTCGCAGTCTGGCAAGCGCGTCCTTCTGTAACTGCGCACGGCCGCGCCATTGTTCAGTATTCTGCCGGCTTGCGCTGGCCGGTTGGCCCAGGTGGCTCGCCAATTTTCGAATGGTCGAATGCGTAAAAAGCGCCACAATTGGGAATTCTATCTTTAACGTATCTCTTAAACGGTTATGCATTTGGAGAAGAAGCAGCGAATGCCCACCAAGATCAAATAAATTGTCGTTTATACTGACTCGATCCACTCCGAACAGCCTCTGCCATACATCAGCAATCGCTTTTTCTAATTCGGTCTGCGGTGGCACATAATTTTGCGATTCTGCATATATGAGCTTCCTCGATCGCGCCTGGGCAGCAGCTGGTGATGAAAGCAGGGACTGAAATTCTCCAATGTCGCGCTGGAGGAACTTTGGCATCTGTTCCATCAGCACCCGCAAATCGCCACCCCACTGATCAACTGCTGTCCGAGCGACCTTTTGACGGTCGTAGATTAGGGTGAGATGGAGCGTAGTACCTGGCTCTGCCAGAAGAAGGATCGGATATTTCGTGTGTATCGGCCCCGTGAAGTCCGTGATCTCAATATGGCTACCTAGCCGGCGAGCAGCTTCGTCAACCTGGTAATTCTGAAACACAATCAAACTCTCAAATAAACGGTGCTGCCACGGCACTTCGCTAACCCGCTGAATTTCCATTAAAGGCGTAAATTGAAATGAACTCATCTCCAGCAATTGCCGGTGAAGAGTGCGCAACAATTCTGCGGTGGTCATAGTGGGATTCACCTTAACCCGCACCGGAAGATTATTTACGAACGGCCCAACAATTGACTCAGCACCCGTTAAATCGGTCGGCCGTCCAGAAAACGCAGCGCCAAAGACCACGTCCGCTTTCCGAGTCTGACGGTTTAGGATGAGAGCCCAAGCCACTTGTACAAGAGTGTTCAGCGTGATTTGAAGGTTACGGGCGATAGATTGGAGAGTAGTGGTTGTGTCGGCTGAAAGCTGTACCACATGCTCCGCATACTCACTATCGCATGTGTCTTGAGCAGGAGGCTCACTCGGCATGGATGTGGGCTCGTAAAATCCTGCGAGCGAGTTTCGCCAAAAGGTGTGTGCATCATCAGATGATTGCCTAGCCAACCATCCCAGATAGTCACGATAGGGACGAACCGGCTCAAGTTGAGGTGCTAATTCGCCACAAAACGCTTCATAGAATTCACTGACATCCCGAAACACCATCGGCCACGACCATCCATCGAGCAGGATAGCGGGAACACTCCACATAAAATTCCACGTTCTCTCAGCTAAGCGAACCAGCGAGAAGCGCATGACCGGCACGTCAGTGAGTATCAACGGCCGTGCACGATCTTCCTGCTGGAATGAGAACCACTGATCATCTTGTTGATTAGCTGGCAACGTTCTCCAGTCCTCAATAGCCCACGGTAGTTGCACATCTCGATGGACCATCTGAAGCGGCTCGGCGAGGTCGCCATGAATGGTCGTGCGCAAGATACTGTGCCGTCGAACTGTCTCCAACCACGCCAGCTGAAATGCCGAAACGTTCAATGTTCCGTTTAGAGTGCACCGCCATTGATCAAATGATGAAAGTGCAGCCTGAGGGTTGGTCGAGAAGAAAAGGCCTTGAATCGGAGAGAGAGGATAGATGTCTTCAATATCGCACCGCCCTGCCACCAATTGATCCAGTGATGCCTGATCTAATCGAAGCAATGGAAAATCAGTCGGCGTATACCCTCCGGCCTCCGGCATCTGACAATGAGTGATCAACCCTTTGAGAGACGTCAAGAACGAATCAGCTAATTCACGAATGGCAGTCTCGGAGTGAAGCCCAGCGCAAAACGTCCAGGCGACCTCTAATCGACCGTTCATCACCAGACTGTTTACCTCCAGCACATGTCGCCGACGTTGCTTCTGGCCGTGCCAAGCCCCAGATGACTCGGAAGCAAATCGAAACAATTTTGAACCTGCCAAGACTTGGTCAAACTGGCCGAAGTAATTGAATACCATTGTCGGCTCGGAACAGCCCAAAAGAAGCGCATGCCTAGTGAGATAGCGCAAGACCCCATACCCTATGCCGTGTTGAGGAACTCGCCGGAGCTGTTCCTTGATAGACTTGAGCGCCTCTCCGAAGCTGTTATGAGTCTCAGCCGAAGGCAATTCCAGGCGAACAGGGAAAATGGATGTAAACCATCCCACCGTTCGGGAGAGATCTACATCCTCAAACAGATTCTCGCGTCCATGCCCCTCGAGATTGGTATAAAGCACTCGGCTACCGCTCCATTGCCCCCAGGCCAGTACCAATGCCGTCAGTAGCACATCGTTAATCTGCGTGTTGTATACAGGAGGCACCTTATGAAGCAGCGCATGCGTATCATCAACACTAAGCAAAACCGTAACCGTAGCTGCCGCCCCCTCAGTGTCTTCATAAAATGGTCCGCTTATCCCTAATGCCTTGTCAGTCTCGACTTTGTATTGGGGCTGGGTGACTTCTTCCCAATAGGCCACTTCTGGGAGCAAAGATTCCTGGGAGCCAAAACCCAGCAGTTTCTTTGCCCATGTTTGGTAAGATGTCGTTTTTCTAGACAATTGGATTGGCTCACTGGCCTTGAGTTGTTGGTAGACAGTTTCTAAATCCTCTAGCAGCACACGCCAAGAGATGCCATCCACCGCCAAATGATGAATCAGGAACAGCATGCGGGCAGGCCGATTCATTCCGAGATTAAAATACACCACACGCCAGATTGGACCACCATCAAGATCGAGACTGCTCTGCATAGAAATTGCACTGATCTCAACGGTACGTAGTTGCTCGACCGGAGTAAGGCCAACGAGATCCGTCCATACGAGTGGGGAGACCGCTTCATCGGTTACGTAAAACTGCCGCCAGCCTCCGGCTTCACGAACATATCGCAACCGGAGTGCGTCATGATGTTGGCTAAGTTCCTTGACTGCACGAATCAACAGCGACCGGTCAAGTTGCTCCGAAACCTCAAAGAGATAGGCCTGATTGTAATGATGCGAGTCCTCAAGATTTTGTTCAAAGAACCAATGCTGAATCGGTGTTAATGGAACGTCGCCGGCCACCACTTCTTGGGTCACCGCTGAGTTGGCCTCCTCCTCAACAACGTCCGCGAGCTCCGCTATGGTTTGATAGGTAAACATAAGCTTGGGCGTAAGTCCCAGGCCAGCTTGGCGCGCCGTTGAAATGACCTGAATACTTAATATCGAATCTCCGCCCAGTTCGAAAAAATTGTCATGGATCCCTACCCGTTCCAGCCTTAACACCTTTGACCAGATAGTCGCGAGCCTCTCTTCTCGTGATGTCCTTGGCGCGACATAACGACCAGTCAATTCGCGACGATTCTGCTCCGGAGCCGGTAGTGCTTTTCGATCCACCTTGCCATTGTTAGTGAGCGGCAGTTTATCCAGAAATACAAATGCTGCCGGCACCATATAGTCGGGAAGTTTTCGCTTAAGATATTCTCGCAATACGCTTACTTCAGGTGGAGGAAATGTAGCTACCACATAGGCAGCAAGAATCTTTGTGCCTGGGACATCTTCCCGAGCAAGAACGACTACCTCACGCACTGCACATTGTTGAGACAATGCCGATTCAATTTCGCCCAGTTCGATACGAAATCCTCGGATCTTTACTTGGTGATCAATCCTACCCAGATACTCGATATCGCGACCTGGTAGAAATCTTGCCAAATCCCCTGTCCTATAGAGACGAGCCCCTGGTCGTCCTGTCAAATGGTCGAAAACGAATCTCTCTGCTGTCAATTCTGGACGGCGCAAATAGCCGCGAGCTAAGCCATCCCCACCTACGTAGATCTCACCAGGAATCCCTATCGGAACAAGTTGTCGATGTGAATCCAAAATAAAAATCTGCAGGTCAGGAATCGGCGTGCCGATGAGGCTCCCTGAGTCGAGATCGTGCTTCGATAGCGGCCGGTAGGTCACATGCACGGTTGTCTCGGTAATGCCGTACATATTCACCAATTGTGGCGTCTGGTCCCCATGCCGCTCGAACCATGGTCGCAAGCTTTGTAAATCTAATGCTTCACCGCCAAATATCACGTAGCGAAGTGCAAGTTGCTTGAGTCCCACTGCTCTCTCAGCCTGAATGAGTTGGCGAAAGGCAGAAGGGGTCTGATTCAAAACCGTAACCTGTTCCGTGTGAAGAAGGGTATAAAAGGCTTCTGGCGAGCGGCTGACCATGAAGGGCACTATCACCAATCGCCCACCATACAGCAAGGCACCCCAGATCTCCCACACAGAAAAATCGAATGCCGTAGAATGAAATAAAGTCCAAACATCGCGTTCAGTGAACCCATACCAATGCTGAGTTTGTCTAAAGAGACGAGTGACATTCCGGTGGGTAATCAACGCCCCTTTTGAATTACCGGTAGTTCCTGATGTGTAGATGACATACGCCAGATTGTCTGGAGTGGCGCTGACAGACGGGTTATCGGTCGGTTCAGACTGAAAGGCAGAATGCTCCACATCGTCGACACACAGCACTTGTGCTTGATGACTAGGCAGGTTGCCAATAAATTGAGACTGCGTTAGAAGGATCGGGGCCTGCGCGTCCTCCAGCATAAAACCCAGACGTTCTTTGGGATATGCGACATCAATAGGCAGGTAGGCCCCACCAGCTTTCAAGATTGCGATTAGGCCAATCACCAATTCCAAGGATCGCTCGAGGTAGATTGCAACGAGGGTATCCGGGCCGACCCCATGATTCCGAAGCGCATGTGCCAGACGATTGGCGCGCTGATTCAGTTGATAGTAAGTCAAAGACTGCCCGTCGCATGTCAACGCTACCGCATCTGGCCTTTCTTCAACTTGAGCTTCAAACTGTTCGTGTAGCGTCATGCACGAGGAAGACGCAACATCGTTTATATTCCACCCACCAACCAATTCACGCTGTTCGGTCGCGGTTAGAATCGGCAGTCGCATGACCGGCAACGATGGATCTGTAATCATCGCCTCCAATACCGTTGCGATATGGGAAAGAAATCTCTGAACAGTGGCTGGCTCAAACAGGTCGGCGTCGAAATCGCCTTGCAAAGTTAAGCCCGAGACTGTTGCCACGGCAATGACGACCACATCGCACTGCGCCAAAAACTCACCGATCTCCGGATCGGACATAGGCCATCCTGTGACGGCGACATTGTCGGAATCAGCCATACAGAGTGCGGTATTAAACAGTCGGGGGCCAGTAGAAGCGTTTGGACAACCTGCCCACGATTGAAGCTCCCCGAGTGGATAGGCTGCATGCTCCATCGCCTCACATAGCGTACGTGTTGAATCGTCGAAAAGATCAGATCCGGTTTTGTCTCCCTCGGCATAAGAAACAGTTTGCAGAGGTAACAACGGGCATGCCATCTGAGGAAGCGCACCTGTCTCCTCGGTTACGGACGAGGCGACACCTACTACAATGCGTTCCTGCCCGGAATATCGGAAGAGGACCGAATTCAATGCTACCGCAAGAATGGCAAGCACAGGACAATTCAGTTTGGCGCTAAGGCGGTGCAGTTCGGCATTCGTTGTGGTCGCAAGCGTGACCTCACAAATGTCACGCCTATAAGCAGGTACTGGAGGCCGAGCGTGATCCCAGGGCAAGAATACCGGCTCCACAGGCTGGGGGAACTGACGGCGCCAGAATGGTTCGTGCAGTGACTCTGTATTCATTACGCAATACACCTCGTCAATTGCGAAAGGGATCCTGCCTACCCGACTCCGATCAAGATTCGATCAGAGGCGGCCAGACGATCCGACTCGCCACGGTCTCCCCCGTTCGACATCACAAGAAACTCTTCAAGCACGAGCAAGTCGAGCCGGGCGAGAAGAAACGTATCAACCGCTTCTCCAGGCGTACATACCATTGGTTGGCCCTTCACATTGAACGACGTGTTCAACAATATTGGCATGCCGGTCACTTTCTCGAAGGCACACAGCAGTTTCCATAGTCTCGGATAGGTCTCTTGCGACACGGTTTGCACGCGCGCAGAGCCATCCACATGAGTGACCGCGGGCAGTTGGGCACGATAGGCGGGCCGAACCTGAGTTACCAGCAGCATGTGTGCGTAAGCATCCTCATCGCCTTTGTGAATCTCAAAGTATTTATTGGCGGCTTCCTTCGTAACCACCGGTGCGAATGGACGAAAACCTTCTCGCTTTTTCACGAGTGCGTTGATTTTGTCCCGCATGTCCGGGTCGCGAGGATCGGCCAGGATACTGCGACTACCTAGGGCACGGGGGCCATATTCCATGCGCCCATGGAACATCCCGACAATCTTGCCTTCACTCAAATGAGTCGCGAGCTGATCACACAGGGAAGAATCACTTTTGACGCGACGTACGACACAATCGTTTCGCAGAGAAAGACCCACCTCGATTTCGCTCGCCTTAAAGCTGGGGCCCCATAACGGGGCAATCATACGCTTTGCTTGGAAACCTTCACTCTTGAGTCTCTGCACATAGAGAGCTGCACCAAGCGCAACCCCATCGTCTCCGGCAGCCGGCTGGATGAACAGACGTTTGAATTGACGGCTGCGCTTAATGACCCCATTGGCCGAGCAATTGAGGGCGACACCCCCGGCCAGGCACAAATTATCCATTCGCGTTTCCTGTCTAAAATGACGGAGTACATGCAGCTGACTGTTTTGCACCACAGACTGAAGGGCAGCGGCGATGTCTTTGTGGTGCTGTGTCAACTCAGTTCCGGGCTGTCTCGGCGAACCGAATCGCCCCTCCAATTCACGCAAGATGCCTCGATGTGTTTCTTTTTCAAGCTGGGTTCTATTACTGGCAAACAGCGGAATTGTGTAAGTCCCATCATCTCTCAGATGCACAAAATCAGAAATCTGGCTATAGTATTTCCGTGGATTGCCATAAGGAGCCAGCCCCATGACCTTATATTCATCAACGCCGAAATAGAATCCCAGATACAGGGTGAACACCCCATACAGAATACCCAGAGAATGGAGCGACGGTACGTGCCGTAATACTGTAATGTCCTTTCCTTGTCCGACCGCCACCGTCATGCTGTGGATCTCACCCATTCCATCGCTTACCAAGATAAGCGACTCAGAGAACCCGCTAGGATAAAAGGCACTCGCTGCATGGGCAAGATGATGATTGACTGACACGAACTTGCTGTCCCAACCACTGTCCGGAAACCACTCCCTCAGATTCCGACGCTGGACATCAGGACTGTACACCTCACGGTATTGTCGAGAGCCGTGCGCCTCCTCATCAAAATATTCTTTGAATGGCTCATACTCGAACCCATGGGCGATATAGTCGATGTGAGAAGGTTCGAGGCCTCCTTCTCGAAGACAGTACCGAATCGCGTGAACTGGAAACGCTCCTGTAGCTTTTTCTCGAGTAAATCGTTCCTCAGCTGCAGCAGCTATAATGCCGGTTTCCGTAACCAGAGCCGCAGCTGAGTCAAACCCTTGCGCGATACGATTTTCTCGGGCGGACAAGCCTGGAAATGAAGCCTTCTTGAAAGGGATGCTCTGATGCAACCCACTAAATCCGATGACATTCATGTGATCCTCTTAAACTGCTAGTGGACTGTAACGATTAGATCGGTAGTATCACCGTAACCATGAACAGTGTGATGATGTGACGCAAATGGGAGTGAATACAGCGGCATCACAGCGACAAATTACTCCCAAATTAACTGTTACAGTCCACTAGTGTGCGTATTCCGACCCAAGCCGGCCACTGATTCCGACGCAAGTCGGCCACCCATTCCGACGGAACGCGGCCACTGATTCCGACCGGAAGTCGGCCACTATTTCGAGCCTTCTCGGAATCGGTGGCC
>WBZQ01001235.1_pt1 | contig 18182 bp, 14 predicted proteins | sample 5204251 | NCBI WGS metagenome assembly WBZQ01 (sample SAMN12412402, study PRJNA552823) | activated sludge metagenome | isolation source: activated sludge from nitrification reactor of wastewater treatment plant... | place: USA: Virginia | collected 2017-09 | reverse complement strand
CGATGCGCCATCGGCCACGCCGGCCGTGCCGCCCGACGTCGAGGCGCTGCGCGCGCTCGATGCGCTTGCGGCCTCCGAGCACCTCGCGCGCGGCGAGTGGCGCCCGTTCTACATCGCGCTGGCCGAGGTGGCCAAGCGCTACCTCGAACGACGTCTCGGCGCGCCCGTGCTGGAGATGACGTCCACCGAGACGCTGGCCTTCCTGCGCGGACACGCGCACGGCGATGCGCTGCTCGGTACGCTGCGCGACGTGATGGGCGCGGCCGACCAAGTCAAGTTCGCGCGCGGCGCCAGCCAGTCCGAGGAGGCGGCGCGCCACCTCGCGGCCACGCGCGGCCTGATCGCGCGTCTCGAGGCCCAGCTCGCGCCCGTCGCGCCGCGCGCGGGAGAGGCGCCGTGAACGCGGGCGTGTTCGGCTTCCAGGAGCCAGCCTGGCTCTGGGCGACGTTGTGCGGCCCGCTCGTGCTGCTGGTGGCCCTGCTGCGCGAGCGTCAGGCCCGCCAAGCCCTCACGCTGCCCGGCCTGGCCCGCCTCGACGGCCTGCGTCCGTCCTGGCGCGTGCGCCTGCGCCACCTGCCGCTGGCGCTCGGCGCGCTGGGACTGTCGCTGTGCGCGGTGGCCTTGGCGCGCCCCCAACGCGGCTTCACGCGCGAGAGCGTGACGACGCGCGGCGTCGACGTGATCGTGGCCCTCGACGTGTCCGATTCGATGGCGGCCGAGGACTTCCAGCCCCACAATCGCCTGGCCGTGGCCAAACAGGTGGTCTCCGAGTTCGTGCAGCGGCGCACGAACGATCGCGTCGGCCTGGTGGTCTTCGCGGCCACCAGCCTGACCCAGTCGCCGCCCACGACCGACACGGCGCTGCTGCTGCGTCAGCTCGACGCGGTCAAGCTCGAGATGCTGCCGGGCGGCACCGCCATCGGCTCTGGCCTGGCCACGTCGTTGACGCGGCTGCGGCATTCGAAGGCCAAGAGCCGTGTCGTGGTGCTCGTCACCGACGGCGCCAACAACGCGGGCGAGATCGACCCCGGCACCGCGGCCGACCTGGCCAAGGCCATGGAGGTGCGCGTCTACACCGTGCTCGTGGGGCGCGGCGGCACGGTGCCCATGCCGATGAAGGTGCAGGACCCCTTCTCGGGCCAGGTGCTGACGCGCACGCTGCCCGTGCAGGTCGACGTCGACGAAGGGCTGCTGCAGCGCATGGCCGCGCGCACCGGGGGCGAGTTCTTCCGCGCCAGCGACAGCGACGCGCTGCGCGCCATCTTCACGCGCATCGATCGGCTCGAGAAGTCCGAGATCAAGCTGTCTTCGTACCGGCGCTACGACGAGCGCTACCAAGAGGTGCTGCGCGCGGCGGCCGTGCTGCTGGCCCTGGCCGCGGCCGCCTGGGGCCTGGGCCTGCGGGTGGTGCCACGATGATCTTCGCCGCGCCGGGCTGGCTCGTCCTGCTGGCGCTCGTGCCGCTTCTGGCGCTGGCCGAAGCGCTCGTCGCGCGCCGCGACCGGGCGCGGCTCAGCGCGCTCGTGGCGCGGCCGCTCTGGTCGCGCGTGCTGCGCCGCAGCTCCGAGCGCTGGCGCTATCTGCGCCTGGGTCTGCTGCTCCTGGGAGGCACGGGCCTGGTGCTGGCCCTGGCTCGCCCGCAATGGGGCATCGTGCGCGAGCGCGTGGAGCGTGAGGGTGCCGACGTCGTGTTCGTGCTCGACACCTCGGGCTCGATGGCCGTCGAAGACGTGGCCCCGAATCGCTTCTTCCTGGCGCGCGCGGCCCTGACCAACCTGGCCGCGCGCCTTCTGGGCGACCGCTTCGCGCTGGTCGCGTTCGAAGGCGAAGCCTACGCGCTCGTGCCGCTGACGCTCGACGCGGACGCGCTGGGGCTGTTCCTGGAGACGCTCGAGCCCGGCGCGGTGCCGGCCCCCGGGACCTCGGTGGGGGCGGGGCTGGAGCGCGGCATGAGTCTCTTCGTCGATCCCGAACGGCGCCACAAGGTCCTGGTGCTGGTCTCGGACGGCGAGAACCTGGAGGGCGACGTGGATGCGGCGATCGCGCGCGCCAAACAGGCGGGCGTGGTGGTGCACAGCGTCGGCGTCGGCACGCCGCGCGGACAGCCCGTGCCCGACCTCGACCGCGAAGGGCGCGTGGTGGGTTTCAAGAAGGACGCCTCCGGCAGCGTCGTGGTCTCGCGCCTGCACACGGAGACGCTCGAGGCCATCGCGCGCGGCACGGGCGGACGCTACTTCCAGATCACGCCGGCCGACACGAGCCTGGCGGCCCTGGCCGGAGCCATCGAAGGGCTCGAACAGCGCTCGTTGGCGCGCGAGTTCTCGTACCGCAAGAAGGAGCGCTTCCAGGTGCCGCTGGGCATCGGCCTGGGCGCTCTCACGCTGGGCCTGCTGCTGCCGCTGCCGCGGCTGCGCCGCGCGTCCGCGGCGCTCGCGCTGGTGCTCGTGGGTCTATGCTGGCCCGCCTCCGCGCAACAGACCGGCGGTTTCCTCGACGAGCTGTTGCTGCGGCCGCGCCGTCTGACCAACCAGGGGCGCGGCGAATGGGAGCGCGGCGACCACCCAGGCGCGCTCGCAGCTTTCCAGGAAGCGGCCAAGGCACGCCCGGGCGACCCACGCGCCAAGTTCAACCTGGCTGACGGCCTCTACAAGAACGGCAAGCTCGACGAGGCGGCGCAGCTGTGGCGTGCCCTGGGCCAGGATGCGCGCGCGCCGCTGGCCGGCGCCGCGCGCTTCAACCTCGGCAACAGCCTGTACGCCAAGCAGGACTACCCCGGCGCCATCCGCGCCTACCGCGACGCGCTCCAGGTCTTGCCGGGCGACGAAGCGACGCGCAGAAACCTCGAGCTGGCCCTGCGCGCGCAGCAGCAGGAGCAACAGCAGCAACAGCAGCAGCAGCAACGCGACCAGCAGCGCAAACCCGACCAGCAGAAGCAGGATCAGCAGAATCAGCCCCAGTCGGGCGATCAGAAGCAGCCCCCGCGGCCCAAGAGTCAGCAGGAGCAAGAGCAGGAGCGCTATCAGAAGGAAGCCGGCATGCCCAAGGAACGGGCCATGCAACTGCTGGAGGCGCTGCAGCAGAACGAGAAGGCCGAACAACGCAAGCGCCTGAAAGCCGCCAGCCGCAAGCGCACGGAGAAGGACTGGTGAGGGGCATCGTCCTGTGGGCCCTGCTGGCTGCGGCGGTCGCCGGCCTGGCGCGGGCCGACGAGGCCACGGTGCGCGCCGACGTCGACGCGCGCAAACTGGGCGTCGAAGACCAGGTCCAGTTCACGCTCAGCGTGAGCGGGGGCGACCTGCGCGAGGAGCCCACGTTGCCGCCGCTCGAGAACCTGCGCGTGGTCGGCGGGCCGTTCACGCAGCAGCAGTTCTCCTGGGTCAACGGGCGCGCCTCGTCGTCCAAGAGCTTCACCTGGGCGCTGATGCCCGTCGCGCCTGGGCCGGCGCGCATCGGCGCGGCCACCGTCCGACTGGCCGGCGGCGACGCGTCCACGCAGCCCATCGCGCTCGAGATCGTGGCCGGCAGCGTGCGTCCGCGCCGGCCCGCGCGCAACGATCCGTTCGGCGACGACCCCTTCGAGGACTTCTTCGGCGGGCGACGACGTGGCCCGCGCGAGGAGCCCAAGCTGCGCGTCGAGGCACGCGCGGCACGCAGCCGCCTGCACGTGGGCGAGCCGCTGCTCGTGACCTACTCCGTGCTCACCACGGTCTCGATCGCCGACGTGCAGTTCAAGGAGCCGCCGCAGTATCCGGGCTTCTGGGCCGAAGAACTGGAACGTCCGGAAAGTCCGCCCGGGGGCGAGCCGGTGACCGTCGACGGCCAGGCCTATCGCCGCTTCCCCCTGCTGCGCAAGCTGCTCTTCCCCACCCGCGCCGGCGCCCTGACGATCCCGAGCGCCACGCTGCGGTTGGGACTCGCGCGCCAGTCGCTGTTCGACGCCGGCGGCGCCGTGGAACGGAGCACGCAGGCGCTCGGCGTGACGGTCGACCCGATCCCCACTCCGGCCGGCTTCTCGGGCGCCGTGGGCCGCTTCCGCGTCAGTGCCAGCGTCGACAAGCAGACCCTGGCCTTCGGCGAGGCGGCCACGTTGCGCGTCGAGGTCGAGGGGCGCGGCAACTTGAAGTGGATCGAGCGCGGACCCGACGTCAGCGTGTCGGGAGCCAAGGTCTATCCGCCCCAGTCGAAGAGCGCGCTGCGCGTCACCGCCGAGGGCATGCTCGGCTCGAAGAGTTGGGAGTACGTCGTGGTGCCGGAGACGGCCGGCGCGCTGCGCGTGCCGGAGCTGGCGTTCGCCTTCTTCGATCCGCAGACGCAGCGCCTCGAGGAGGCGCGCACGAGCGCACTGGAGCTCCACGTCGCAGCGGCCAGCAGTGCCGGCGGCGCGCCCAACGCGCCTGCCGGGGCGCCGGCGGCCACGGCCGCGAGCGGCCCGGCCCTGCGCGCGGATCTCGACTGGCGGCGCGAGCGCCTGCCGGCCCTGTCGCCACGCGGCCTGACGCTCGGGATGATGCTAGTGCTCGCGGCGCACGCCGCGCTCGCGCTGGGCGCGCGTCTGCAGGAGCGCCGGCGGCTGCGCGCCGGGCGGCCCGCGTCGTCACGCGGCCTTCGTCAGGCGATGCACGACCTGCGCCGCGCGGGCCGCGGGGACATGTCGAAGGAGGCGGCGGCCGCGGCAATCGAGAAAGCGCTGCTCGACGCCTTCGGACCGCTCGACGAGAGCGCCGCGACCCCGGCCGACGAGCGCGAGCGGGTGGCGCGCGCGCTGTTGCAGGACGTGCAGTTCATCCGCTACGCCCCGCAGTTGGGCGACTACTCGGAGAAGATCCGCGAGGTGGCCGGACGCGCGGAGGAGGCGCTGCGCAAGTGGGCCTGAACCTGAAGGGCTGGCTGGCGTCCGTGCTGGCGGCACTGGCCTTGAGCGCGGCCCAGGACGCGCGCGCCGACGCGCCCGATGCGCGCTTCCGGGAAGCGACGACGCTGGCCCGCGCTGGTGATTACCCGCGCGCGATCGCGATCTATCGCGAGTTGGCCGAGGGCGGCACGCAGAGCGCTTCGCTCTACTGGAACTGGGCCCAGGCGGCCCAAGCGCGCGGCGCAACGGGCGAAGCGCTGTGGGCGCTGTTGCGCGCGCGGGAACTCGACCCGGGAGACCGCGCTCTCGAGCGCGCGCTCGAACAACTGCGTGGCGCGGCCAACCTCGACGCCGCCGAGCTGGCGCCCGAGCCGCTCCAGGCCGTGCGACGCTTCGCGCGCCGCGCCCGGCTCGATCTGGCCGGCCTGGCATTGCTGGTCGTCTCGTTGGCGCTGCACGTCGCTGCACGCGCCCGACCGTTGGCGCGCGGCGCGTGGGTGGGCGCCTGGTGCACGGCCCTCGGCGGCCTGCTGCTGGCGGGGATCGCGCTCTGCGGAGCGGCCGCGCGCGACACTGCCGTGGTCGTGACGCGCGGCGCGCCGCTGCTCGAAGCGGCATCCCCGGGCGCGACGGCCGTCGGCACGCTGCGCGAAGGCGAAGTCGTGCCGATCCTCGAACGCGGCGGCGCCTTCCTGCGCATCGAGGACTCGGCCGGCTCGCGCGGCTGGAGCCACGTCGAGGACGTACGCCCACTGCAAGGTCCGCTCGGCGACGCGCCGTACGACTGAAGCGGCCGTGCGGGCGCGGCCCGAGGCCGGCTACCAGATGGGATGGATCTCCGGCGCATCGGAGCGCAGTCCCAGGGCGCGCACGCGCGCCACGGGCTGGCGAGCGCAGCCCCAGCCATAGGTCAACGGCTGCAGGTCGGGGCTCAGCGCTCGCGCGACACGGAAGGGTCCGAGCGCCACGTCGGGCGAGGTGACGTCGACGAGCGCCACACGCACGCCACCTGCCGCCAGGGCGTCGCGGCAGGCGTCGAGCGAGGGCGCGGGCGGGGGCGCGTCGAGCTCGGCCAGGGGCAGCGGAGCATCGACGCCACGCAGGGCATCGAAGGCCTGGGCGCGCTCGGCCGGGAAGTAGTAGAGCGCGTGCTGCAGCATGTCGCGCACGTCGTGGGGCGCACCGGGCACCGCGGGCTGGCCGGCCCGCAGCAGGCGCCTCAGGTGCGGCCCTGTCTGACCGAGCTCCAGCAGCGCCTGGCGCAGCGCCGCGCGCGGGTCGAGCGAAGCGCCGAGGCCCAGCGTCGCGCCCGGCCAGTCGCGGCCGTCGCCCAGCGCCAAGGCCAGGACCACGCTCCCGCAGGCGGCCGTCGTCAGAGCGTGGCACTCGACGCGCGCGCCGAGCCGCTCGAGCCCGGCGACGAGGCGCATGAGTTCGGGCTCCAGAGTGTCGTCGAGTGCGATGCGGTGCGCGCGCCGGCCGGTCAGCCACGCCGTGAGCAGTGCATCGCGCTCGACCAGCTCGAGCGTCGCGCGCAGCCCGGCGTCGCGCGCGTCGTGCGAGGCCGCCAGGCCGTTCGACGTGCCCTGGCAGATCAGGTGCTCGCGGCCGACCTGAAGCGACAGGAAGGCGCACACGGCCGGCACCCACACGGGCGTGTCGTCGTGCAACCAGACGCCGCGCACCCACGGGTGCCGCAGGCTGGGGTCGAAGCGCACCCACTCGAAGCCCGCGCGCTCGTACTGCTCGTCGGTGTAGAGCGCGAGAGAGCGCGGGTCGAGCACCTGGCCGTCGAGCTCGTCGAGGCACCGCCACACGACGCGGCTGGCGACGTCGGGCAGCGACGGGGCATAACGTTCGAGCGCTTCGCCCGTCGCCGAGAGCAGCGCTGTGCCGAGTCCGAACCCCTTGCCCCAGCCGAGCGGTAACCGGCGCGGGCTGCCGGCCTCGTCGAAGACGTGCGGCGGCGCCGCGCTGACCACACACAGCTCGTCGAGGCCCGTGTCCTGCTCGTAGGCCACGCCGGGGATCACGCCCGTGACGGGATCGACGTAGCCCGCCAACGCTTCGAGCAAGGCGCGCGGGCCGGCCGCGGCGTCCAGGGCAGCGACCGGAGGCGCCGGCACCGGCACCTGGGCGGCGCCGCCGCAGGCGGGACAACGTGACAACGGGATGACGCGGTGCAGACTGGCGGTGGCCCGCGTCGTGTCCAGGCACAGCACGTGGTCCAGCAGGCGCGCAGCGGACGACTCGCGCCGCAGCAGGCCGCGCACCTCGCGCGCCAACGTGCGCGCACACAGGGCGCTCAACGCGGGCTCGTCGAGGACGGGTGGTTCGGCCTGCGCGCGCGCACGGCCCAGCGCCGCGGCTGCCATGCGCTGGCGGCCGCACTCGCCGCATCCGACGCGGCCGGGGCACGTCAGCGGACCGATGCGCAGCCCGGGCGGCGCCACGACGATCGCCAGGCTGGGCACGCGCACGCGCATGGCCCAGTCGGCCAACGCGCGCTCCCCGGCGGGCGCGCCGGCGCCCATCACTGCGAGTGCCAGCCGCACGCCGTCCAGGTCCGCGGCCGCTTCCGGAAGCGCCGTCACGACTCGCGCGCGCGCCCGCAGCTCGCCGGCCAGGGCCACGACGAAGGCGCTCGCTCCGGCGGGGGCCGCGATCAGCACCGGCGCGGGACGAGCGACGCCGCGCGCGCTTCGCGCCGGCGTCGCACGCGGCATGGCGCGCGGGCTCAGCCGATCGCCCGAGCGGACTGCTGGAGCGTCTTGACCGTCTGCGTGAGCTGCAGCACCTCCTCGTTCATCTGCTCGAACTGGCGGTCCACCACGAGGAAATGGGCTGGGGTGGTGATGCCCTTCAGGATCTCCCAGAAGCGCAGGCGGTCTTCGGCGCTCTTGCTGCCCAGCAGCTCGAACAGAGCGGCCGTGTTGCGCTGCAGCGCGATGACCCGCGGCTTGAGGGACGGCCCCTTCTTCTTCGGCATGCGACCTCCTGTGGAGCGCGGCGGCGTGGATGCCACCGTCGTCGAAGCTCCGTGGAGGTAGTGCGCCGGCGGCATGAAGCGTTGCAGGCCGGCGACGCGCGACTCAGACGGCGGCGGCCGCGACCTCGACCGGCAGGCCGTTGAACGCGGCCGTGCCCGACAGCTCGTCGATGTGCGCCTCGTCCGTGACGTCGTTGAGGCTCTGCCCGGCGTGCGCCGCGGCCACCGACTGGCGCGTGCCTGGACGTCCGTGGCCCCAGCCGTGCGGCAGACTGACCACGCCCGGCCGCACGCTGTCGCTGATCTGCAGCGGCACTTCGAGGCTGCCCGTGCGCGAACCGACGCGCACGCGCTGACCGTCCACGAGGCCGCGCGCCGCCGCGTCGTCGGGATGCATCAGGAGCGTGCAACGCGTACGCCCCTTCACCAGCCGCGCGCTGTTGTGCATCCACGAGTTGTTCGAGCGCAGGTCGCGCCGGCCGATCAGCTCGAGCGTCTCCGTCGGACGCCTGCGGCTGGCGACGGCCTGCCGCTCGAGGCGCGTCAGATCGTCGAGGAAGGCGCGCGGGGCCAGCGCGAGGCGCTGGTCGCGCGTGCCGAGCCGCCCGGGCAGGCACGCTTCCAGCGGTCCCAGGTCGATGCCGTGCGGCGCGGCTCGCAGCCGCGCCAGCGTCAGGCCGCGCGCGAACGGCAGCCAGCCGGCGCCGTAGGGTCCTTGGCGCAGCAACCAGCCGACCAGGCCGGTCGGCCCGAGACGGCCGAGCAGCGCGCGCGTCAGGCGCGGCCGGACTCCCGCGCCGCGCGCCAGCTCGAGGCGCGTGGCCAGCTCGAGCAGGATCGTGAAGTCGTCACGCGCGTCGGCCTCGGGCGCGAACAGCGCGGGCGAGTACTTGGCGGTGTTGCGCACCGCCAGCAGATGGAAGACCAGATCGTAGTGGTCGCGCTCCAGAGGCGACGTGGGCGGCAGGATCAGGTGCGCGTGGCGCGTGGTCTCGTTGACGTACATGTCGATCGAGACCATGAAGTCGAGGCCGGGCAGCGCGCGCTCCAGCCGCGCGCCGTTGGGCGTCGACAGCACGGGGTTGCCGGCCAAGGTCACGAGCGCGCGAATCTGGCCTGGTCCGGGGGTGACGATCTCGTCGGCCAGCGTGGCGACCGGGAACTCGCCGCCGAACTCGGGCAGGCCGCGCACGCGCGAACGGCGCCTGGCGAAACTGCCCCGCAGTCCCAGGCGCGTGCCAAGTGCAACCGCGTCCACGGCAGGCCGCGTGAACATCACGCCGCCCGCGCGGTCGAGGTTGCCGGTCACGACGTTGAGCGCATACGCCAGCCAGGCCGACAGCCCGCCGAACTCCTGCGTCGAGACGCCCATGCGCCCGTAGGCCGCGGCGCATGGGGCCGCCGCGAACTCGCGCGCCAGACGCGTCACGTCCTCGGCCCGCAGGCCGGTCAACGAGGCCACGCGCTCGGGCGGGAAGGGGCGCGCCGCCGCGGCGAGTTCGGTCAGCCCGTCGGTGAAGGCCTCGAGCCGCCCAGGGCGCGTCAGGCCCTCGGCGAACAGCACGTGCAGGAGCCCGAGCAGCAGGTACGCGTCGCTGCCCGGCCGCAGGGCCAGGTGACGGGTCGCCAGAGCGGCCGTCTCGGTGCGACGCGGGTCGACCACGACCAACGTGCCACCGCGCGCCAGCAGCGCCTTCAGGCGGCGTTCGATGCCCGGTGCCGTCATCAGGCTGCCGTTGGAGGCCAGCGGGTTCGCGCCGAGCACCAGGAAGAACGACGTGCGGTCGACGTCCGGCACCGGCAGCAACAGTTGATGCCCGAACATCAGCAGCGCCGCCAGCATGTGCGGCAGTTGATCGGCCGAGGTCGCGGAGTAGCGGTTGTGGCTGCGCAGCGCGCGCAACAGCACCTGCGCGCCGAGCGTCGCGCCGTGACTGTGGACGCTGGGATTGCCCAGGTAGGCCGCGACGGCGTGGCGCCCGTGCTCGCGCTGCACCCCGTGCAGACGCTGCGCGGCCTCCTCGAGCGCGGCCTCCCACGAGAGCTCCTCGAAACCGCCATCTGCGCGTCGGCGCAGCGGCCGGCGCAGACGCTCGGGATCGGCGTGCAGGTCCTGGAGCGCGACCGCCTTGGGGCACACGTGGCCGCGGCTGAAGGGGTCGTCCTGATCGCCGCGAATGGAGAGGATGCGTTGGCCTTCGACGTCGATCTCCAGCCCGCAACTCGCTTCGCACAACGTGCAGGTGCGGTAGTGCGTGCGTCGCGTGTCGAGGGACATGGGCGGAGTATACGTCGCGCGCGGCGCGGGCCGCGTCGAGACGAGGTAGAGTTGCTCGAAGAGGAGGCGCACGCATGGCGACACGCTGGAATCCGCCCATCGACGTGACCGACGGGCAGATACGCATCCCGACCCCGCCCGGAGGCGCGCTTCGCGGTCTGCTGATCGCGGTGGCGCTGCTGCTGCTCGTCTGGACCAGCTACTACCAGGTCGGCACCGAAGAGATGGCCGTGGTGCAGCGCTTCGGCGCCTTCGTCGGCACGGCCGAGCCCGGCCTGCACTTCAAGCTGCCGTTCGGCATCGACCGCGTGACCAAGGTCCCGGTGCAGCGCCAGCTCAAGATGGAGTTCGGCTTCCGCACGCTGAGCGCCGGCAAGCGCAGCACCTTCGAGGACACCGGCGAGACGCGCGCCGAGGCGCTCATGCTGACCGGCGACCTCAACGTGGCCGTGGTCGAGTGGATCGTGCAGTACCGCATCCGCGACGCCTACGCTTACCTCTTCCACGTGCGCGACGTGCCCGAGACCTTCCGCTACATGTCCGAGGCCGCCATGCGCCAGGTGGTGGGCGACCACAGCGTCGACGAGGTGCTGACCGTGGGCCGCGAGACCATCGCGCGCCAGGCCAAGGACGAGCTGCAACGCCTGTGCGACCTGTACGGCGTGGGCATCGAGGTCCAGCAACTCGTGCTGCAGGACGTCAATCCACCCGACCCGGTCAAGCCGGCCTTCAACGAGGTCAACCAGGCCATCCAGGAGAAGGAGCGCTCGATCAACGAAGCCTGGGCCGAGTACAACCAGGCCGTGCCGCGCGCCAAGGGCGAGGCCGAACAAGCCGTGCGCGCGGCCGAGGGTTACGCCACCGAACGCGTCAACGCCGCCGAGGGCGACGCCAAGCGCTTCGAGGCGCTCTACGAGGAGTATCGCAAGGCGCCGGACGTCACGCGCCGCCGTCTGTACTACGAGACCATGGCCGCGCTGCTGCCGCGCGTGGAACGCAAGGTCCTGGTGGACGAGAGCGCCAAGGGCGTGCTGCCGCTGCTGAACCTGAGCGGTCCGGCGCAGGCGCGCCAGGAGGAGCAGAAGTGAAGCCCCTGTACGTCGTCGCGGCCGCGCTGGTGGCCTTCCTGGCCCTGTCGTCGATCTACTCGGTCTCCGAGACCGAGCAGGTCATCCTGACCCAGTTCGGCAAGCCCGTGGGCAGCGTGGTGCGCAGCGCCGGACTGCACGTCAAGGTGCCGTTCATCCAGACCGTGCACCGCTTCGACAAGCGCTGGCTGGAGTTCGACGGCGACCCCAACGAGATCCCCACGCGAGACAAGAAGTACATCTGGGTCGACACCTATGCGCGTTGGCGCATCGCCGACCCGTTGCGCTTCTTCCAGGCCGTGCGCGACGAGCGTGGCGGCCAGAGCCGGCTCGACGACATCGTCGACGGCGAGACGCGCAACGCGGTGGCCTCCTACGACCTGATCGAGATCGTGCGCTCGACCGATCGACAGTTTCAGTTGAACGAGGAGCTGGCCGGCATCGGCGCTGCGGAAGCCATGGCGCGCATCGAAGTGGGCCGCGGCAAGATCGCCGCGCAGGTGCTCGAGAAGGCCGCCAAGATCACGCCGCAGTTCGGCATCGAGCTCAAAGACGTGCGCTTCAAGCGTCTCAACTACGTCGACTCGGTGCAGCAGAAGGTCTTCGAGCGCATGATCTCGGAGCGCCGCCGCATCGCCGAGCGCAGCCGCTCGGAGGGCCAGGGCCGCGCGGCAGAGATCCGCGGACAGAAGGAGCGCGACATGCTGGGCGCATCGTCGGTCGGCTATCGCGACGCCCAGCAGGTCAAGGGCAAGGCCGACGCGCTGGCGACGTCGATCTACGCGCGCGCCTACGGCCGCGATCCCGAGTTCTACCGCTTCACCAAGTCGCTCGAGACGCTCGGGGCCAGCCTCGACGCCAAGACCTGGCTGATCCTGTCGACCGATGCCGAAGTGCTGCGGCCGCTGAAGGGCGATCGCAAGTGACGCGCTCGCGGCGCGTGCCGGCGCGGCTGCACTGAGGCGCGAGGCACGGTGAGGACGGCGCCGGCCGTGAGCGCGCGCACGCTGCTCGTGCTCGGCACGGGCGCGGCGCTGGCCTACGTCGCGGGGTTGGTCCTGCAGGCGCCGGCCCTGCGCCTGTGGGTCAAGCCGTGGCCGGTGCTGGCGCTCGCCACGTGGGTGGCGAGCGCGGCCGGCGCGCGCGCACCGTACGCGAGGCGCATCGCGCTCGGGCTCGGACTGTCCGCGGCGGGCGACGTGCTGCTCGAGCTGCCTTCCGGCTTCCTGCCCGGCCTGTGCGCCTTCCTCCTCGCCCATTGCGCGTACCTGGCCGCGTTCCTGGGCGAGACACGCGCGCCGCGGCTGCTGCGCGGGCTGCCCTTCCTGGCCTACGGGGTGGCGCTGTACGCGCTCCTGGCGCGCGGCCTGGGCGCGCTGGCCGCGCCGGTGGGCGTCTACGCGGCGGCGCTCTCGGCCATGCAGTGGCGTGCCGCAGCCTGCCTGGGAAGCGGCGCGCGCGGCGCCACGGCCGAGCGGCTGGGCTTCGGCGGCGCGCTGCTCTTCGCTCTGAGCGACAGCCTGATCGGCCTCGACCGCTTCCACGCGCCCCTACCCGGCGCGCGTTACGCCATCATCGCGCTCTACTGGGCCGGACAGGTCGGTCTCGCGCTCTCGACCCGCGCGGGTCGTTGATTGCGCGCGGCGCGCGGGCTATGCTGATTCCATGGCCAGCGCGCTGCCCCTGCCGTGGTTGTCGCCCGAGGAGTACCTGGCCCTCGAGCGCCGCGCCGCCACGCGCAGCGAGTACCACGACGGCGAGACCTTCGCCATGACGGGCGGCACGCGCGGGCACAGCCTCGCCATCGTCAACGTGGCCAGCGAGCTCAGACAGCGTCTGAAGTCGTCGCCCTGCGAGGTCTATCAGTCCGACCTGCGCGTGCGTGTCGGCGCGGCCAACGCCTACGTCTACCCGGACGTGGCCGTGGCCTGGCCCCCGATCGAGCTGGAGGACGCCCAGGGCGACACGCTGCTGAACCCGGTGCTGATCGTCGAAGTGCTCTCGGATTCCACTGAAGCCTACGACCGCGGCCGCAAGTTCGCCTGGTACCGCCAGATCCCGTCGCTGCGCGACTATCTGCTCGTGTCGCAGCGCGAAGCCCGGGTCGACCACTACACGCGCACCGACGATGGCGCCTGGCTGCTGCGTGCGGCCGATGGGCTCGACGCCGTGCTGCACCTGCAGGCGCTCGACTGCGAGCTGCCGCTGCGCGAGATCTACGCCAAGGTCGACCTCGAGCCGCCGCTCGCCCCGCCCGACGCGCGCCCCGCGCAGCGCTGAGCGCGCCCGCCTCTCACTCCGGCTGCGACAGCAGCGTGAACCCGATCAGCTTGTAGAGCAGCCGCGCGGCGACGTTGGCATCCCACTCCGAGGTTCCGCTCGGATCGGGAGCCACCTCGTTCAGGTCGAAGCCGACGATGCGCCGTCCGCTGCGCGCGAGCAGGCGCAGCAGGGTCACGGCTTCCGCGAAGGACAGACCGCCCGGCACGGGCGTGCCGGTATGCGGACAGAGCGCCGGGTCGAGACCGTCGACGTCGAAGGAGACCCACACCTCGCGCGGCAACTCGGCCACGATGCGCCCCACCAGGCCCGCCCAGGTCTCGCCCTCGTGCAGGTCACGACGCAGGTCGGCGTCGAAGTAGGTGCGCACGCGGGTGGGCTCGGCACGGATGAGGGCGTCTTCCTCCTCGCAGTAGTCGCGGATGCCCACCTGCACCAGACGCGCCACGCCGGGCACGTCGCGCAGCACGTTGTTCATGATCGAGGCGTGCGAGAAGCGCAGGCCCTCGTAGGCTTCGCGCAGGTCCGCGTGCGCGTCGACGTGCAATACGCCCAGGCCGGGGTGCGCTTCGCTCGCCGCGAGGAGCGCGCCCAGCGGCGTCGAATGGTCGCCGCCCACGATGCCGGGCAACTTGCCTTCGCCCAGTAGCCGCGCGACGTGCTCGTAGACCCAGGCGTTCATGCGGCGGCCGAGGTCCGTCGCGCTCCCGGCCGCGGCCAGCAGGGCGGGGTCGTCGCCCGGCCCGCCGGCCGCGATCACGGGCGCGGCCAGACGCCGGGCCTCGTCACTCCAGGCGCGCACGTCCGCGGAGATCGGCAGCATCGCGATGCCGGCTTCGTAGGGGCGGCCCGTGTCGCGGTCGAGCAGGTCGACCTGTCGGCTGGCGCGCAGGATGGCGGCCGGGCCGTCGGCGGTGCCGGCGCCGTAGGAGACGGTCGCTTCCCAGGGCACCGGCACGAGCACGACACGCGCCTGGTCGGGAGTGAATGGCAGGCCGTACACGCCGTCGAACTGCGCGGCGGCGTTGGGATCGAGCACGCACATAGGCGGCGAGTATAGCGTGCGACGCGGGCTCAGGGCCGCGGCCCGAGTTGCAGACGAGCGCGGGCGCGACGCTGCAGCGGGTCCCAGACGAGCGCGCGCTCCCAGGCGGCCCGCGCCTCGTTCGTGCGGCCCAGCGCCAGCAGCGCCTCGCCGCGCTGGAACCAGGCCGCGGGCAGGTTGGGACGCAGCGCCAGCGCGCGCTCGAACTCCACGAGCGCCTCGCCGGCGTGGCCGCGGCCGAGCAGGACGCGGCCCAGGTTGAAGAGCGCTTCGGGCCCGGCGGCGCCGCGCGCGTCGAGCGCGCGCCAGGCCGCGATGGCCTCGTCGTGGCGCCCGAGGCCGGCCAGGGCCAGGGCGTTCCACTCGGACGCCTGAACGTGCGCGGGCGAGCGCGCCAGCACGCGTCGCAGGCTGGCCTGCGCGTCGCCGTAGCGCTTGCGCACGAGTTGACCCTCGGCCAGCGCCAGCCAGGGCTCGTCGTGCTCGACAGGCGTCGCCTGGAGCAACGCCGCCAGGCGCTCGATGGACTCCAGGGAGCGCGTGCCCGACGCCAGCGCCAGCGCGCCGTAGATCTCCGGCAGGCCCGCGGCCAGGCCGTGGGGCTCCGTGAGCGTGACGCCGCGCACGACGGGATCGCGCTCCGCGAGCGGAGCCAGCCGCTCCTGCTCGGGACGCGCGTGGCGCTGGATCAAGTGATCGGTCATCACGACGTGCACCACGTCCTGCGGGCGACGACGCGGCATGTGACAGCCGACGCAGTCGGCGCGCGCGTCGTGCGAGTCGCCCTTGCCCGAGCCGCAGGTCGCGCGCTGGTGGCAGCCGAGACAGGCCGCGCGAAAGCGTGCGGCGCGTTCGGCGGGCGCGGGCTTGGCGTGCGGGTCGTGGCAGGTCAGACAACTCAGCCGGCCGGCGCTGGCCTGAAAGCAGCGACTCTGGCGCAGGCGGTAGGGGTGGTGATTGATCTCGAAGCGCGCCTCGCGCGTCTGGCCCGCATAGTCGGCATCCACCTGGACCAGGTAGTCGGCCAGCGCTTCGCCGGGCCGGAACGAGAAGTCGCCACGCCCGAATCGACGCACGCCGGGCAGGGCCAGAGCAGGTTGCAAATGACAGCCCAGGCACACGTCGTCGCGCCGCGCCGGCGGCAGGCGCGCCGGGTTCACGATGGTCGCTCTGATGCGCGCGAGCGCAGGCGCGCCGAGCTCGCCCGCCACGCGCGCCGATTCCTTTGCGACTGCCGCGACGTGCGCGCCGCCTGGACCGTGGCAACGCTGACAACCCACGCCCTCGGGCAGGTGCTCGGGAAAGCGCTGCGGCGCATGCCGCGCGTCGGCCGTGGAGGCTCCGTCGGGATAGGCGTTGTGGCAGAAGAAGCACTCGCGGCGCACACGCCGCAGCACGCCGTCGTGCTCCGCTCGGTCGTAGCCGGGCGCCATGCCAAGGCGCCCTTCCTGCGCGTACCAGGCGATAGGAAGCTGGTACAGCTCGCCCCACGGCGTGCGGTACAGGTAGACCCGGGCGTGATGGCCCGATCCGAGCCAGTAGTCGACCGGCTGCTCGAGCAGGTCGCGCGGGCGGCCGTCGGTGCCTATCGTGAAACGGCGGAAGAGCAGGCCCGCGCCGCGCCGCACGAGCTCGAAGTGCTGGCCGGAGGGCGCGTGATCGACGCGCGCGTGGCTGAAGTCCTCGATGTAGCTCCCGTCTCGCGGGCGGCCGAACGAGCGCGCCATGCCCACGTCGCGCTCGTACGATGCGCTGAGCGCTCCGTGGCAGTCGCCGCACAGCGCGTCGTCGACGTAGTCGGCGTCGGCCGGGGACGGCGCGGCGCTGCGTCCCGTGCCGGCGCGCACCAACGCGGCGGCCAGAGCCAGGCCCGCGAGCAGGCCCCACCGCGTCACGGGCGCGCGGGCGGGCGGGCGTCGGGGGCGGCGTACAGGTCGATCACGCGCTCGATGGCGCGCCGGCAGACGGCACAGAAGCCGACCTCGTCGCGCGTGAACATGATGCAGTCGGACTGCGGCCGATAGTAGCCGCGGGCCTCGTACATCGCGCCCTCGAAGGCGCCCACGGCGCCTCCGTGAGCGTGCTGGCCGAGCAGGCGCGTGCTCAGCCCCTGCTCCTCGCGGAAGAGCTCCTCGACGCGCTCTTCGGGCGCGTGCGCGGCGCGCAGCGCCCGGCGCCGGGACTGGAAATCGCGTTGCGCCGTCTCGAAGGCGTCCTTGGGCCAGGGCGTCGGCAGCGGCGTGTCGCCGGTGATCAGGTCGCTCCACTTGGCGGCGCGCGGGTCGGCCGTGGCGTTGGGCTCCCAGGGCTCGACGCGCTCGGCCCCGGACTCATAGGCCACCTCCGAGGTGTAGTACTCGTCGGCGAGCCCCGCGAAGTGATGGCCGAACTCGTGCACGAAGACGTAGGGCGTGTAGGCGTTGTCGGCCGCGACGGTGGCGTAGAGGTTGTGGATGCCGCCGCCGCCGTACTTGCGGTCGTTGACCACGATCTCCACGAACTCGTAGGGTGCCGCGGCCGCGGCCTCGCGCAGGCGCCGGTTGTCGAGAGCCAGCACGTAGCGTTCGGAGCCGAACGCGTCGTAGGCCGCACGCAGCGGGGAGCGACGGTGCACGCCGTCCGAAGGGCGCGCCACGCCGCTCTCGCTCGCAGGCGTGTCGACCGCCCACACGTTGAAATCGGCGCGCCGCTCCTTGAAGGGCGAGAGCGCGAAGAGCGTCTCGGCCAGCCGGCGTGCGTCGCGGTGCCACTTGGCAAGCTCGTCGGCGGCGTAGCCATCGCCCATCAACAGCAGGTCGACCTTGTCGCGCGGCGGGCCGTTCTGCATCACGGCCCAGGGCTGCGGGGCCGTGGCCAGCGACGTGCGATCGACGTCGGCCGCGCGCGCATCGACGCGCACGGACCAGACCTCGCGGAACAGGTTGTGCCGATCGCGCTTCTTGAGCACGACCTGCCCCGGCACGTCGGGCTCGGGAAAGCGCAGCGACTCGTGGAACGCGCGCCAGCCGTCGCGCGCCTCACCGGTCGTCTCCCACTCGCCGAACACGCTCGCGAAGCCGCGCGAGTAGAGCAGGTGGTTGCTGCGTGGGTCGCGCACTTCGAACAGGTACTTGCCGAGGTTGGCGTCGTCGATCCAGCGCGGCCCGCGCTCCGGGCCGGCCCAAGGCCCGTCGAGCGCCAGGCCGTCGAGCGCGAAGTGCTCCTCGCGCGCGTCGCCCGCGTGCACGTAGTCCACGCGCAGCGTGCGCGTGACGGGCGCCGTCGCCTGCAGTGCCGCCGCGGCCATCACGGCCCACACGAACATGGCCACCTCCCGCGCTCGACGTCGCGCATCGATCGGGTCTGCAAGCGGAATTATCGCATCGGCCGCGCGCGTCTCGCCGATAATGCCCGGCCAGGGAATATGGGTGGGGTGGATGGCGGGCTGGGCAACACGGGACTGCGCCTGCGCCGGGGCGAGCCCTGGCCGCTGGGCGCGCACGTGCGCGCGGACGGCGTCAACTTCGCGGTCTTCTCCGCGCATGCCACGCGCCTGAGCCTCGTGTTGTTCGCTCCCGGGGCGCGCGAGCCGGCCTGCGAGTTCGCGCTCGATCCGCGCACGCAGCGCACGGGCGACGTCTGGCACGCGTTCGTGCAGGGCCTCGGGCCGG
>WBZQ01001234.1_pt1 | contig 18187 bp, 22 predicted proteins | sample 5204251 | NCBI WGS metagenome assembly WBZQ01 (sample SAMN12412402, study PRJNA552823) | activated sludge metagenome | isolation source: activated sludge from nitrification reactor of wastewater treatment plant... | place: USA: Virginia | collected 2017-09 | reverse complement strand
CCAATCAAGCTACAGGCGTCGTGAACGGAGCGATCCAATCGATGAGAGGCATTACGAGCAGACACCCGTTTTTCCAGAGCAATATCCTGGTGCCGCATCTATTTCTTCTTTCTGCAAACCTCTACCATCGCTTCAACTCGTCCGTCTTGGGGGCTGATTATGAGGAGCATCCCCTTGTGCTCAGAATCTCTCTTGAAGAACGTGGCATAGTCCTCATCATATTGGCGTTCTTTGATCTTGGTTTCGCCACTTTCGCGGTCGTACAGAGCTTCGACGATAAACACGGCGACGGTCTGTGTACCATTCGCCCGTGCCTTACTGGTGACTCGCCAATAGAGGTTTTCTGAATCATACGGTCGTTTCGAGGATTCCAGGATGGCGTTCGGACAAAGCTTTGTACCTTTGGCCACCTCGACATACTCGCCCTTATCCACGAATTGAGCGAAGGCTGAGTGTGGAAATTCAACAACGACTGCAATGACAAATAAATACACCAACATGTGCAGTTCCTTCCTGAACAGGGTGAAAAGACTTTCAAACCGATCCAACTAAAGAGAACAGGCTAGGCACCCGCTCTAGATGCTTACTCGCACCTCCGAATTGCTCTCCGCAGTTCAACACTAAAGCCCTCTTTCCAGCTTAATGCATAACATCCCCACCTCTTGAGATGAGGTGTCCTCAGACGGTGCCTTCGAGCCGGTCAAGAATCCCCAACAGGACTTTCTCTCGCGCAAGTCTTGCTGCATGGTCTGACGTTGAGCCCACGAACATCAGGCGGCTGCCGCCCGGGCACTGACATGACATCCCTCGCTCCTTACCGGCCTTGGCGATCCGTCATAATGCATAGGGCCCCCTTAGATGAGCATACTGGAGTAGCTGGCTGTCGTCTGGTCATAATTGCTCAGAAGACATCGAGTGCACCCTGGCGGCTAGGGCCGGGTGACGCCTGTTCTAGCTCACCAGCAATCAATGCCACAGAATCCGATTGGAGACCCTTGTCGTGAGCACGTTTGCACTGGGCTAAAGCCCTCGTGCGAGAGTGGTCACTATTGACCAGTCATTGTTTGAGGAATATGCGATTTATGGTCCGTCCCAAGAACCTTCTCCCAATCACCGCGCCTCGAGTGGCAGCAGACAGCAGTACTGAGGTTGAGGGATGTCTATGCCTATGGGTATCACTATTAATCGCAGTCAAATTGATCAGGTCCTGATGGTGTCGCAGCAACAGGGAAAGCGATGTTCGGTGGATGAGGCTGTGGGGTTCGGTTCCGACCTGACAGAGAATCAAGTCTTTCCGGCAATCGACTATTTGACACGAACAGGTCAGGTATGCCTGACGCTGGATGCTACCCGGACCTCCTGGGTGCGGGTGTAATACTTGTAGCTGAAGCGTGATTGGTCATCTTTTTTACCATGATGCGCGATCCGTGCAACGCGAACGAAACGGTTCCTAAAGTCGGCATCAATACACCCGGCGAGGGGTGCTGCATGGATACCTGGGCGGAGGAATTCAAGCCAAGAGCCATTCTCTCCATTGGGAAGACGAGCATGTGATACGAGGACAGAAGGAGGTGCCCCATGAAGTCTTACATGGAAACCCGGACACTTGAACCCTCGGGTGACACAGCGCCGGTGACGACTTGCGTGCACGGGCGGCTCATTGATGATGTCCTGACGAAAAGAGGGAAGCGGACCGGCCAGGTGCGCTGTCTCGAATGTGGTGAGATCTTTAATGATCCGTATCAGGAGCTCAGGTGACAACCGGAGGCGATAACTTGATCATGAACGCTTCGGCACAACGGCGTATTGTGTATCGATGGGATGCAGAGTTTCTGAATACATTCATTTGCCCGACTAGTAGGAGGGGAAGACTTATGAGCTGGACCAAAACGATCATGGTTACAAGTGCAGTGTGTGGTGTGCTCGCGGGAGGTGTCACGAGTTCGGCCTTCGCGGCCGAGGACGGGCACATTAAGGAGGTCATCAAGCATGCGAAGGAAGGGATTGCCCACGAAAAGGAAGTGATCAAGCATCTGGAGGAAGCCAGCAAAGGCAGTGAGAATGCGCACGCCAAGGAAGCTCTCGAGCATGCCAAGGCATCGCTGAAGCACGCAGAGGAGTCGCTCACACATGCCGAGGTGGCCCATCAGCCGGAAAAAAAGAAGTGAGCCTAGGAACTCTCCGTCGTAAGGCACTAGGAATTGGTCTGAATGTAAATTCCTCGTACCTCCGGCGTCAGGAATGAGTTTAGGGTCGTTCACTTTTCTGTATGGAGGAGAAAACCATGACCACAAAAACACTGGTTGGGGCCATCGTGATCCTGAGCTTCGTCGGTGTGCATGTTCAGCCAGGCCTGGCGAATTCAAACGGTGACTACTCGCATGGCTCTGGAGGCGAACACGGGTATTGGGAGGAGATGAAGGGCCATCAGTCCCATGCCGCCGATCATCTCCGGCATCTATTGAAACATGACAAAGAAATTGGACTGACGGAGGAGCAGGTCAAGAAACTGAAGGCAATCGAATTGGAGTATGACCGTGCCCACATCAAGGCTGAGGCAGACATCCATGTGGCCGAACAGGAATTGCGTGCCTTAGCCGAGGATGAGAAGACCGAACTGTCCGCCCTCGAGGCCAAAGTGAAGCAGAGTGAGATGCTGGAAGTGGGTCTGCGTATGGCGGCCTTCAAGGCTCGGCGTGATGCATTGGCGGTCCTGACGCCGGAACAGCGGGAGAAGGCTAAGGTGGCTCATGAGAAGAGAATGCACGAGATGATGAGTGGGACCCACGGGGCCATGCCCGGAAAGGGACATTAATCGTCCCAGAGAATTCGCTGTTCTGTCGCAAACAGGACCATGTCGACCAACCGGATTAGGCGGGAAGCGAATTGAATGGTTCAGCCAATGTTCGTATGTTTCATAATACGGGCCGGTGCGAAAACTCCCAACCGTTGACGCCGAACGAGGTTCCATGAAGGCAGCAGAACTGCTGGTTCGATGTTTGGAAAATGAAGGCGTCCAGCTTGTGTTTGGCCTGCCCGGCGAGGAAACGTTGGAACTGATGGATGCCTTCCTCGATTCCCGCATTCGCTTTATCGCGACACGGCATGAACAGGGGGCGGCCTTCATGGCCGACGTCTATGGACGACTGAGCGGGAAGGCAGGGGTTTGCCTATCGACGCTGGGACCCGGCGCGACCAATTTGCTGACCGGCGTGGTTGATGCCAACCTAGATCGAGCTCCTCTGGTTGCCCTTACTGGACAAGCGGCATTAAATCGCCGCCACAAGGAATCTCACCAGTACATCGAGGTAATCTCACTGTTCAAGCCCATCACAAAATGGAATACCTCGATTCCGAAAGCAGAGATCATTCCCGAAGCGATTCGAAAGGCGTTCAAGATTGCGCAGACGGAAAAGCCAGGTGCGACTCACGTGGAGCTTCCGGAAGATGTAGCAGATGAAGAGCTCGGCGATGCCGGTGGGATGGAGCCTCTCTTTGTACAAGCGCCGATCACACCTGAGCCGGCACCCAGCCAGATCTTCCGAGCAGTTCGAGCGATCGCCGCCGCACAGCGCCCTGTCATCCTTGCCGGGAACGGCGTGATTCGCGGTCGTGCACACGAGGCGGTTCGACAGTTCGCTCGGCGCCTGCAGATTCCTGTGCTCCACACCTTCATGTCCAAAGGGGTCCTTCCGGACAGCGATCGGCTGTCTCTGTACACAATCGGCCTTCTAGCACGAGATTATGCCTCGGTGGTCATGGAGCAGGCGGACGTGGTGATTACGTTGGGATATGATTTCGTGGAATACGCGCCCTGTCTCTGGAACCCATGCCGGGACAAGCGCATCGTACACCTTGATGTGTCACCGGCAGAGGTTGATGCACACTACATCGTCGAGGTCGGTGTGCTGGGGGATCTCCGTCTTTCCTTGGACCTTCTCGCGGAGAAGGTGAAGCCCTTCGATTCCCCATGGGCTCGGGAGGCCCGAAAGACGGTTGTCGATGGATTCGAAAGGGAGCTAGCCGTCGCGGCTGCCTGGCCGATGCGGCCGCAGCACATCGTGCAGGATCTGCGAGCCGTACTTGAGCCTGACGATCTGGTGATCTGTGACGTCGGTGCGCATAAACTCTGGATGGCCAGGATGTTTCCATGCGAGGTTGCCAATTCGTGCATCATCTCGAACGGCTTTGCTGCAATGGGGATTGCTCTGCCGGGTGCGATCGCCGCAAAGTTACTGTACCCCGAACGGCGCGTGGTGGCGGTGACCGGCGACGGAGGTTTTCTCATGAACTCGCAGGAGCTGGAGACGGCGGTGCGTTTGGGATTGCCGCTGGTCATCCTGATCTGGCGGGACGATGGATACGGTGTGATCCGCTGGAAACAGCAGGTGCGCTTCGGACGGACATCATCGGTGGATTTCGGCAATCCGGATCTTGTACGCTATGCCCAGAGTTTCGGCGCGGTCGGGTATCGCGTAACGGACCAATCCGAACTTCGGCCCATGCTCGCCGACGCACTAAAGAGTACCGTGCCGGTGGTGATCGATTGCCCGGTTGATTATGCCGAGAATCTTCGCCTGACGGAACGTCTCGAGGCCCTTCCGTACTGAGCCAGTCTCTCTCTATCGTCACACGATTCCTGTCGAGTCGGCTCCGAGCCGACTTGCATAATGGTCGACATGGACCGAGCTGATCTCCTCTTGCTCTATCGTCAGATGTTGCTGATCCGCCGATTCGAAGAGAAATCGGCGGAGATGTATGCCCTTGCAAAGATCGCCGGCTTTCTTCACTGGTACATCGGTGAGGAGGCGGCGAAGCAATTTCACCGTCAGCTCAAGAAAGACCGGCGATCCCATCCCTCAATCGTGGCGCTTGCCCTCCACATACATCCGGACCTGAACGGGTCCTATGTCGGCGACGCGATTAGGCGGTATGAACACCTCGATATCGGCAATGGCGGTCGGGCTGGAAGAAGGCCTGATTACGCCCGTCATTCGTGGTTGTGGCACCAAAACGTTGGAAACGATCTCAGCTGAATCTCGAGCACTCATCGAGCGAGCCAAACAGAAACGGTTGCAACCACTTGAATACAACGGCGCTACCTTTTCAATCTCCAATCTCGGCATGTTTGGGGTGGATAATTTTCTCGCCGTCCTCATCCCGCCGCAAGCCGCCTCACTTGCCGTCGGCGCGGTTCGGGACGTGCCGGTTATCGTTGCAGGTGTCGTGAAAGCAGGCCGTAGCATGCACGTGACGATGTCGTGCGATCACCGGGCCATCGATGGGGTAACGGGTGCGAGGTTTCTGACGGAGCTGAAGCGCCTCCTTGAAGCCCCGCACGAGCTTGCGAGTTCGACAGCAGCTGGGTGATGAGGCTCTGTTCTAACGGCAACTTTGTTTTCTTCATAGAGATCACCCTCCTCGAGGGTTCGCCATACGCTATTGTGGTGCCTCGCTGAGCACAGCGATTCCGGGCAGCTCTTCGCCCCCGATGAATTTCAACGAAGCCCCTCCGCCGGTTGACACATGGCTGATCTCCGTCTCCAACACTTCTGCCTTGCGCACCGCAGCGACGGTGTCACCACCCCCTACGACGGTGAAGGCGCCGCGCCAGTGCGCCAGCGCCATGGCGCGAGCGATGTCGACCGTACCACCTGCGAACTCGTCGAGCTCATAGGCACCCAACGGGCCATTCCAGAATACAGTACCCGTGCCCCTGAGCAACTCACGGGCGAAAGCCAGTGACGTATTGCGTCCGATATCCAATCCTTTGAAGCCGGCAGGAATCGTTCCGTGGACGATCCGGATGCCATCGGGTTGCTCCATACTCCTGGCGATCACATGATCCTGCGGCAGAAGAATGTGTTCCCGATACTTCGTCAGCATTTCTTGGGCCCAGGGGATGAAGTCCTGCTCGACAGGCGAGTCGCCCGTCCCCACGCCTTGCGCCCCAGGAACGTATAGGCAATCCCTCCGCCGAGGAGGACGGTATCGGCCTTGGGAAGGAGCGTCTTCAGAGCCGCCAGCTTGTCTTGAATCTTGAGACCACCGACCACCACACGGAAGGGACGGGTGGGATGATCTCGAATATGGCTCAAGACGTCGATCTCCTTGCCCACTAACATGCCGGCCAGCCTGTCAGAAAACATCTGAGCCGCCCCCTAGGTCGATGCGTGTGCACGGTGACTGGTGCCGAAGGCATCATTCACATAGAGGTCCGCCAGTGAAGCGAGCTGCTTCGCGAGGACGGGATCATTCGCTTCCTCTCCTCGTTCAAACCGCAGATTCTCAAGCAGCAGGACCTCTCCAGGTTTCATGGCAGCGAGGGCGTGCTTCACCGGCTCACCAACAGCCGCGCTGACGAATTTCACCGCGGGAACCTTGAGCATCTCCCTGAGTCGGTCGGCGACGGGCTTCAATGACAGCGCCGGCACCACAGTCCCTTTGGGCTTTCCCAGGTGAGAGGCCAGGATTACTGTCGCGCCCCGCTGGGAAAGGTATTCGATCGTCGGGATAGCGCATCGGAGGCGGTGATCCTCTCGAATCTGGCCGTTGTTGATAGGGACGTTGAAATCCACCCGAACGAAGACACGTCTCCCTTTATAGCGATCATCGGCCAGATCGGAAATGACTCGTTTCATGAGTCAGCAACCTTCACTCGAATGGCGCCAGCTCGTCCTGAGTTTCACCGCCGTAACACATTTTCCATTTCCAGGACGGCCACGGTCGTCTTGAGGACCGTATCGGGATTGAGCGAGATGCTATCAATGCCCTGCTCGACCAAAAACTTCGCGAAGTCCGGATAGTCACTGGGGGCCTGACCGCAGATCCCAATCAGGCCTAGAAGAATCTCTTCGATCGTCCGATCCAGCTTCGTCCCCCAAAGAAACTCTCGATAGGCGTCTGCGGAAATGGCAAAGCCGTTCGGCACCTTCACTCCCTGGGACGCAAGTTCGCGATACATCTCCCCTAGCGAGGCGTTCTTCCCTCCGACGAGCGGAATCTCCCAATGCAGATTTCTTCGAACCAGCGGATCGAGGACACGGTGTGTGTGACCACTGCCATAGAGCACCTCACAATGTGGGACGTTGTTTAAAGACTTCTCTGTTTGCACTTGAAGTGTGTCATCCAGTCCCTGAGGATGACATCGCCAGGCATACCTGGTGTTGAGGCAATCTTGCTCGCTACGACCGTGCGTGACGATGTCGGTTCGAAGGCCGCATGGTGGATAGAGGGAATATCTCATGTTCTCTATATCCTGAGAATTGGTCCCTCGCTCTTTCCCGATGCCACACTGTGGAGCAGTGGTCAGAGGGTAGTAGGGACTCGGCACCACACCAGAGAGTATCAGCGCACGCACTGGCAGCACGGGTGGGACAGGCCAGCGAACGGGCCATGTCCCCACTCCCACACCACATCCCGTGCCTAATCCACATTCAGACCTGCCTGCTTCAGGCGAGCGTGTAACTGATCGATCTGTTTCAGCAGATCGATCATCACTGCAGCCGCCTCCAGACTCGCTCCAAAATCTCTCTGCAGCCGGGCGACTCGTCGAGCACATGTGAGATCCACCGCGCGAAATCGCCAATCCGTGGTCTCTCTTCCTTCCGGTGCCAATACGCCCACCGCTACCAATTCGACGATCCACTCGACCTCCGCCCCGCAGGCCCTGGCCAACTCTTCAAGAGCTAGCACACCCTCATCACCAACCACACTCCCGATCAGAATCTCATTCTCCATATCCATTCCCTCAGACTCCGAGTGCGTGGCGCGGATTGAATGCCAGTTCCCGCGCCATGGTGCGATAGATCTGTTGTGCCTCCTCCGTCTCCGCTGCCGGGAGGACCACCGCCAGGACAAGATAGAGATCGCCAGCCGGTTCACCGGGAATCCCTCGTCCCTTGAGCCGTAGTTTTTTCCCACTCTGTGAGCCTGGGGGGACCTTGACTTCAACCACGCCCGTCGGTGTCGGCACTTTGACCGTGGCTCCGAGGGCCGCTTCCCATGGTGCAAGCGGCAATGAGAGAGACAGGTCACGGCCTTGTACCTGATAGAGGGAGTGGGGGTGGAAACAGATTTCGAGATAGAGGTCCCCCGCAGGCATCCCGTTGACTTCTGACGCACCCTGCCCTGCCAATCGGATATGCTGGCCTTCATGGATGCCTTTGGGGATTTGCACATGCAGCGACCGCTCCCGCAGCACCACCTGGCCTTGTGCATTCACCTGCGGGGCACGCAGGGTAACGGTGTGGGTACCGCCGTGAAACGCATCATCGAGAGCAATAAAAATTTTCGCATGATGGTCCTCGCCATGAGCACGAGGATGAGCGGTGTGACGGGCGAAGTTGCCAAACAAGGTGGAGAAGAAATCGCTATAGCCGGTACCTTCCGCTGCAGACGCGCCGCCGGGAGTGAACTCGAAGCCTGCAGCCCAATCCGGCGGAGGGGTAAATTCCTGCCCTGCCCGCCAGCGATCGCCCAATTGGTCGTAGGCGGCGCGCTTCTCCGGGTCCTGAAGCACTTCGTAGGCTTCACCGATTTCCTTAAATCGCGTTTCCGCTTGCGGCTCTTTACTCACGTCCGGATGATATTTTCGCGCCAGCTTCCGGTAGGCACTTTTGATGTCGTCGGCGGTCGCCGTGCGGTCAACCTCGAGAAGTTTGTAGTAGTCCTTAAATTCCATATCGATTCGTTTCCGGCTGTTTCATCAACCACATCGGGAGCTCCCTGGGTGTTCGTTGTGCTGGGTAATCGCATGGACCTCACAGTATCGTCATGGGCGAAGCCCAAGAGCCAGGACAAACCAGGCAGACACATCATCGACCTTCAGTATCATCCTCTTCTGCCAGACTGGAGCGTGCGATGGATCTGATGCCGCCGAGCCTGCCCATTTCCGATGCTAGACTTTCGGGGTGTAGTTGCCGTGGCCTCTTTGGAGTTCAGGATCCCTTCAGCATCGTTCTGCAAACGATCCACAATCCACTTTATTATCAGTACCCCGGATATCCACGGGCACGAAGTGCTTGTCCTGGACCCTCGGGGCACAGGCACCCACGAGCAGGTAGCTGTCCAGCTCGGTCGTCTTCATCACCTCTTCAAAAATGACGGTTCTCCCCTCGCCGCACAACTGTGCGGCATAGGAACGTGAGATACGCTTCAACCAATTAATGCCCAAAGGTATAGGGAGATGTGCCCACTCCTCTGCCTTCTTTGGCCATAAAAATGGACGGCTCGCATCAGTCATTTCCTCAGCGTCGCCTGGCTCTCCTCCGCCTGTTCGCATGTCAGACAGAAGGCTGCCGCAGGGACTGCCTCCAGCCTGGTCTGGGGAATGGCCTTTCCGCATCGCTCGCATGAGCCGTACCGCTCTGTTCCCAGCTTGAAGAGTGCCTGGTCGATCGCCTCGATCTCGGCCTTTGCTCGCCCATCCAGACGACCAAGCAGCTGAACCATGGTCTCGTCCTGCCCTCGCTCCTCTACTTCGCTTTCGATATCGCGTTGGAACCAGCGTAGTTCCTCTTCAGTCTGAGCAACCTGGCAAAACAAGTCTCGCCGTTGGGTTAACAGTTTTTTTCGAATACCTTCAACTAGTAGCATAGCAATACCCCTTCATGACAACGACCATGTCAGCTACAACCTATATCTTTTTCTCATCGGCTCTCGCCTCCTCTAAGACGTCTTCCTCCGTACGCCTGGCATCTCCCTTCATGGCTCGACGAGTCTCTTCCTCGACTTCAGGACAAGAAGAAGCGCTGCCACCACTCCGGCCGCGGCTCCTTCTCTTGACGAAGCTGCGTTCAGGGAAGTGGCGTAGTCATGGTGTCATTGGCCAGCATCGATATCTTTAGTTCTTCGATGGCCTTGGCAACATCTGCCTCCGTGGAACCAAATCGGTCCCCCATCACCTTGATAGCTTGATTGATCGCTCTCTTCATCTTCGCAATTTGCTCTTCGGGTGTCATGGTTTAGCTCCGATCGTGCGAGGTTGACATAACAATTCCTTCCGTCGATTGCTCGAAGTCATTCACCTAAATCCACGACTTTATGAAGCAGCGGACTGCAGTCTCCACCACAGCCCGTCTGATCGAGATAGGCTTTTGCGTTTTCCGCGGCATCCTTCGTGAAGTCCGGTGCCCTCACATCCAGAGGCAAGAGGCCATCAGACGGTGCCTTTGAGCCGGTCGTGAATTGCCAACAGGACTTTCTTGTTCTTTTGCAAGCCTTGCCGCATAGCCTGGTTGTCTGTGTGACCAACCTCGGTACCGACGTCCGAGATGGCACTTGTGACTGCCTCCAACAATACCTCCTGCTCCTGAGGTGTCAGTGTCAGCTGCATAACTTCCTCCTTCATGAACCTCACTCCTGATACTCAGAATAGACCAGACTGCATCTCCTCTGCCTCAACCGATCGGCAGGAAATCTGGCTCGTGTCCATGCACTTAGCTCTCCCAGTTCGCCCGAAGCAGGTCCTCATTTTCCTCATACCGGCAGGTCAATGTGCCGCGATATGCGTGATGCAACGCCTCGCCGATATGCCGCGCCAGATGGGGGTCGGTTGTGGTGATGACCACCCCTCGAGGTGTTTCGGTTTGGTCCTCGATCGTGATAATGCGGGCCAGCGGATGTTCGGCCTTCAGGCGAGCCTCTTCATTCCGGGCAAGCCCGAGCACCTGATCTCGATGCCTGACAATGATCTCACCGGTCAGCAGCAGCACCCCGCTCGGTGCGTGGTCCCGGATCCGTTCGCAGGCCGGACACACCACCTCCTGACTGTCCGACGGCACAGGACCCCACATCCACCGCCCCTTGTGGTACACCGCCTGGCACTCACGACACACCGACGGCCCCTGGAGTTTGCCCTTGGCTTTGTACGGGTCGTGCTTTCGAGGTCGAACCGATCGATCTTTCTTGTCTCGGGGAAGATGCGACGTCGACATACAAGCTCCTTCGCTCTCTCGTATGAGAGATCTTGGGTAATTTCGGCTGGCGGTCTCTCCTGACTCATCCCTCTCCAAACCCTCATCGTCCTCTACGTGGTGAATCTGCACATGACATGCCACTCCGCAACAGGCTCAACTTGGTGGGAAAGACGAGTAGTAGGGGGAATGATCCAACCTAGCTACATGGCACTCTCTATTGAGAGCGTGGCATTGGGGGGCAGGGGGAGGTAAAAGTCTTGTCCCTTAATGCCACAGCCTCGCGGAGGGGAAGGCTTCACTTGCGTCTGGGTCTGGTCGTCGGCTGTAAACAGTGACCGCCCACATCTCATCACCCCGTTTAACTCTTCGTCTTCTTCCCGGCACAGTGATTCCTGATCGTGGCACTGCGGGGCAAATGACCTTTTGCTCGCTCCCATTTCATGCCACGCTGAAACACTCTGAAGCGAGGGTTCACCCGATCAGTCGGGCAATGCTAAAGGCAGCGGCCGCCGCCAATCCTCCGACGAGCACGGTTTGAAGCCCTCCACGCAACGGAGAAATGCCCGTGAATCTACTTTTCACATATCCAAAGATAAACAAGGCCACGGGGGTTATGGCAATCGACCCCCACAGAGCCGTGACGATATTGTCCAGAAAGATGTAGGGGAGGAGCGGGACGAGCCCCCCGACGATGTAGGAACCTGCAATGGTCATCGCACTCACGCCGGCTCGCTTGGGATCCGGCACATCAAGTCCCAATTCAAATCGCATCATAAAATCCACCCATCGATCCGGGTTAGCCCGCAGCGTTGCGACCAAAGGGACAAGATGCTCATAGCTGAGTCCATAGCGACTGAAAATGCCGGCCACTTCATCCTCTTCTCTGCGGGGATGTTGCTCAACCTCCTGTCGCTCTCGCCTTCGCTCCGAGTCATAATGGTCCGCATCGGTCCTGGCGGCGAGATATCCGCCAAGCCCCATCGCAATCGAACCCGCGGCAATCTCGGCCAGACCAGCGGTCACGACGATTCCGGATGACGCAACGACACCGGAGAGGCCTGCCGCCAGTGCAAACGGGACCGTCAATCCGTCAGCCATGCCGATCACGATATCGCGAACGGTTGCCGTCGCGGTAAAATGCCTCTCGATATGCGGGGTCATTGGCATGATGCCGCCTCGTGCAGCGCGCGCGGATGGACACCGGTGATCCTCCCGAACGGGCCGGCTGTTTGGTAGAGAATGGATGCCCCCCCATGATCAGTTTGACCATGCCATAGGTTCTATCGACCCGCCCCTTTTTATCCGGCCTTCCGGATCTCGATCACATCGCCCGCTTCGTTGAGTTCAATGGTGATCGACGTTCCCTCTTTCATCCCAGAGAGTGTGGTTTCTCCGTGCTGTACCGAAAATGTCCGTTCCCCTTCCGGCGTCATGAGCGTGATCTCTTTCAAGTCCTTCGAGGCAAAGGTCAGCTTGCCGGTGATGAGGCGATGCACCCCCTCTTTCCCTTTCGCATGGTGGTCGACCGCAACATTATTGCTGCTGATCCAGAGCATCAGTTTATCGCCGACCGTGACGTCATGCGGAGCCGTCTTGGTGGTCAGACTGTAGCGGCCCACGGACGTCTGCACGAAGACCAACCCAGACTTGATGTCCACCACGACACCCTCGAGCTTGATCCGAGAACCAGGTCAGTATGAGGCATCGGGGCAATGGCAAGTTCCAATTCTAACTGGCGATGCACATCGATGACCTCACCCTTATCGTTCAACTGCGCCGTGATCGGATTCCCTTCGGCAAAGCTCCCGAACTTCGATCGATTCCGTTTCACGATGAAGTCCCGCTTGCCCTCCGGAGTCCAGAGAGTGATCGCTTCCTGATTCCCGGAAGTATAGGTCAGATTGCCCCTCACCCACCGGTGATGCGGCCGCGCCGCTCCTTTGGGGTAGGCATCGATGACCACATTGTTTTCATTCACCCAGACAGTAATCCCATCGCCAACCTTGGCCTCGGTCAACGCATCAGACTGGATGCTCATGGTGCCCCAGGACGTAGTGACCATGATGAGACCGGATCGCATCTGGGAGATGACTCCGCTTACTTTCGTCGTCCAAACCTGCTCATCGGCACTCACCTGAGTCGCCGTGACAGCAACAAGACAGGTCACGGCCAAGCAGTACCGCACAAGCGCTGTTCTTAGGAATGTGGTCATAGAGGGCTCCTTTTTTCGAGTATTGAGCAGTCGCCCTGCAATCGGGGGCCGGCACTGTCGAAGGCCAGGCCTGAAGAGAGTCTTACTGATCGGCAGCACCTCCCTGCGCTCTGACAGGTAGGTACCAAAGGACGTTCGCGTGAGAACTGGATTGAGTCTACCTTAGACGCAATTCACGGTCTGGTCAGAATTGCTCATGCGGTGGGACACACGGCTGAGTTCGACCGACCCGTCCTCAGCGAATCGATGACTCGCCAGGAAAGTATTTCTTGGACACTACACCAAGACTTTGCGCCAGAGAGGGTGCAGGGCACCTGATGTCGAATGACACCTGCCCTCCAGAAACGAGGATTATTCTCAATCCTCTCCCGAAGTCCCGATGCCAATCCAGGCTCGCAGAAGATCGTGTCGCGTCACGGAATAGGCCACCTTCCCATCCTTCTTGACAGGAAGATTATGCAGATGTCCGTTCTCCATCGTCCTGACAGCTTCTTCAATCGTGGTTTCAGCCGTAACGCTGATTCGCTCACGAACCATGATATCTTCCGCCGTCAGTTGTGAAAGATCTTTGCCGGCCTCCAGCGCACGGAGGACATCAAATTCGCTGATGAACCCGATGAACTCGTTCCGATCATCAACCACCGGCGCGCCGGGAGTATGAGTAGACAATAACTCCAGCGCCACGAGCATCCCATTTTGGCCGGCGTGCAAGATGATGGTATTGGTCCCTCTGATCTGCCCCACCGTTCGCAATCCTCCGGCCGGAACCCCAGGCACCTCCCACTTCGTCATCTGTCCTTGATTTAGCATCTGACGCTCCTTTCCATTTCACCCGATATCAGGGTGATCAAATAACTACTCGTGACGAAAGCGAAGTCCATACCAATTCCACTCATCGAGAATTCAGGCACTTGAGAGAACCTTGTATATGTCGGCCAATAAAACTTGGGGTGAAACACCCCATAAGAATGAACGTTGATGGAGGAATATCGCCACAACAACAAGTCACGGCCCCTTCCTCTGGATCATCCGAGCACAATGCGAACGTGATGCTGGCCCTCCACAACGAGCGGGATGTTTGTATTGGCAAGCAACGCAGTGCCGTCCAGCTCCGTCAGCGTCACACCGCGACTGACATGGCGTGGATTGTCCACCGTAATGTCATAGATTGCGGCATGATACCGAAACTGCATGGAGTACCCCGGCCAATGACGCGGAATACAAGGGTCTATGGAGAGCGTCGCGCCGCGCAAGCGGAAACCAAGCATCCACTCAGTCCCCGCCCGATAGAGCCAACCCGCCGCACCACTGTACCAGGTCCATCCCCCTCGTCCGACATGAGGCGGCTCGGCATAGACGTCGCCGGCGACGACATAGGGTTCGACTTTGTAACGCTGGACGTTCGCTCGCGAGGAGACCCGATGAACAGGATTCAACATTCGAAACAACTCGCCTGCCTTGTCCCCTTCACCCAATGCGGCGAAGGCCAGCACGGTCCAGACAGCGGCGTGGGTATATTGGCCTCCGTTTTCTCGCACGCCAGGGACATACCCCTTGATATAGCCGGGATCCCGCGACATCTGATCAAAGGGTGGTGTCAGCAGACGGATGAGCCCATCCCGCCGGTTCACAAGATGCCGGTCTACCGCGGCCATCGCACGTGCGCCACGGTCAGGATCCGCCGCACCGCTGATCACTCCCCAGGACTGGGCAATCGAATCGATTCGGCATTCTTGATCCGCAGTGGAACCGAGCGGCGTCCCATCATCGAAGTAGGCGCGGCGGTACCATTCTCCGTCCCATCCATCCCGCTCGATCGCGGCCTTCAATGCGCTCACATGAAGCCGCCACGCTTCAGCGCGAACGCGCTCACCGCGCTGAGCAGCCAATTTCGCGAACTCCCAGAGCACTGTATGCAAGAACCAGCCGAGCCAGATACTTTCCCCTTTGCCCTGCTGGCCCACACGGTTCATGCCGTCATTCCAGTCTCCTGTGCCCATGAGCGGAAGACCATGACTACCGACGACAAGGCTCCGGTCCAACGCACGCGCACAATGTTCAAAGAGACTGGCACTCACCTGAGATACCCGTGGCTCAAAATAGGATTCATGCTGCCCATCCGCTAATACCGGCCCCTCTAGAAAAGGCACCATTTCGTCCAACATAGCCATGTCGCCCGTCACGTCCAACAGCTGAAGCACCGCATAGGGCAACCAGACCAGATCGTCGGAAATGCGGGTCCGTACACCGCGGCCGGAGGGAGGATGCCACCAATGTTGGACGTCCCCCTCGAGAAACTGCCGCGAAGCCGCCCGCAGCACATGCTCACGCGTGACATCCCTCGCGGACACAGTCAAAGCCATGACATCTTGGAGTTGATCACGAAACCCATAGGCCCCGCTCAGTTGATAGAACGCCGCACGTGCCCAGACGCGGCACACCAGCGTCTGATACAGCGCCCAGCGATTCACGAAGACATCCATCGCACGTTCCGGCGTATGGACCTGTACCACACCCAGCACGTCGTCCCATCGTCGGATCACCTCACGCAAGAGCGTTTCCACGTCCGCCGCACGATAGCGAGTCAGCAGGAGACGAGCCTGCTCCCTGTCTCCCGTCTGACCGAGAAACCAAATGACATCAACACGTTCACCTGCCTTCAACTCCATCGACAGCTGAAGGGCACTACAAGGGTCGAGGCCCGCTCCGACTTTTCCTGATAAGGCACCGCCCGCTTCCATTGCCAGGGGACGCTCGAAGGTTCCATTCCGGCCGAGGAATTCCCTGCGATCACCGGTCCACGACGTCTGTATGCCGGCGAGATCAGTAAACGCGATGCGTCCGGCGAACTCGCCGCCGAGCATATTGCGCGCAAAGAGTGCCCCGGTTACCGGATCGATCTCCGTCAGAATGTACGGAGCGGACTCACTGCGGGAACTCCCGAGCACCCACTCCACGTAGGTAGTGATCGAAAGATGGCGCGAGCGGCCTGACATGTTCTGCAACGTCAGCCGAGAGATCTTGATCGGATCGTCGAGTGGAACGAACTGCAGTAATTCGGCCTGGACACCGTGCGAACCATGATGGAAGCGGCTATAGCCTTGTCCATGACAAGCAATATAAGAGGCCGGATCGTCGCGAATCGGCAGAGCCGTCGGACTCCAGACCTCTCCGCTGTCGTCATCGCGAATATACAGCACCTCACCTGACGGATCAGACACCGGGTCGTTCGACCAAGGCGTCAGCTGATTCTCGTGGCTGTTCAGCGACCAGGTAAACCCGGATCCAGACTCGGACACGAGAAACCCGAACGACGGGTTCGCGATGACGTTGATCCAGGGTCGTGGCGTCCGTAATCCTTCGCCGAGAATGGTGACATATTCGCGCCCATCATCTGCAAAACCACCCAAGCCATTGAAGAATTCGAGATCCCTCTCGGGCAACGGCACATCCAAGCGCGTACCCTCACGTGGCGACGACGGGATCGTCGAGGCCACACGGCTCCTGCGCTGTAACCGAGTCACCTGCTCCACCAGTGTGCCACGACGGCCGAGCAGGACAACCCGAGCAATCTGCGGCAGCAGCATCCGATCCTCTTGGGAGAGCAGGTCAGTTCGCAGAAGATAGATACTGCCTCGCGCCCAGCCGGCATCCGGGCAGAGGCGCAGCTTACTGCCACGCACGAGCTCTTCCAACGAACCGTGCAACCCCTGCTCATAGGACGAAGCCTTCTCATTCAGGATGATGATATCGGTCGATAACTGCCTCATCCGCCAGTACTCATGTGCTCGGAGCAACTGCCGGACAATATCAACATCATCCGCCTTGTCGATGCAGACCAAGACGATGGGCAGATCGCCCGAGATACCATGCTTCCATAATGCCGTACGTTCCAGCGTACTGTGGCCGAGTGTGTCGGAAGACGGCCGCAGCAAGACATTGGAGTACAGCACCGCGTTCCCCAGTTGCTGGAACAACTGCGCCTCACCGTTTTCGATACCGAGGTGATGAAGTTGCACGCGCGATTGCGTCCAGGCCAGCGACAGGGCACGCTCAAAGACTCTTGTGTCGCTGTACTTGTCGGCCAACTCCAACACGTGGTCTCGGGATGGGCCGATGATGGTTGAAAACACCACGCGCACGGTTCCACCTGGAGGCACCCGCACCGTACGGCGCACACTCATCACCGGATCAAGCACGGATCCCACGGTATTTGAGAGCGGCCGCCCCCCCATCATTGAGACCGCCGTGCGAACATGGTGTCCTCGGCCGAGAAACCGGGCGCGATCCGTTTCATATTGGAGATCGCCGACGATGTCGCCTTCGGCCACCACCACCTGGGCCACCCACACCGTTGCTTCTTCATCCGACCGTCTGCGACGCGTGGCGAGTACCGCTTCGACATCCGGCACGAATTCCGTCTGCACAAACAGATTGGCAAAAGCAGGATGGGCCACGTCGGCAGCCTGTGAAACCAGGGACAGTTCGGCATAAGAGGTGATCTGCAACGTGCGCGCGCTAGTTCCCATGTTGGTCAGAGAGACACGCCGCACTTCCGCATCATCCTCAGACGACACCACGACCTCGAGCGTCGTACTCCACTCGCCGTCCCGTCTGGAAATTTCAGCCCGTTCTTCTGTAAACGACGCCTCATAGGTGTCGGCATCCACACCACTCGGCTGATACCCTGCCGACCAAACAACTCCCGTCTCCATATCGCGCAGAAAGATATACGACCCCCAGCAATCCCTGGTCGCATCTTCGCGCCAGCGTGTCACGGCAATGTCTCGCCATCGGCTATATCCGGAACCTGCCGTCGTCAGCATGACGGCATACTGCCCGTTGGATAGCAGATGCGTCCGCGGAGTGGCCTCATGGGGTGAGGTGAATCGCCGCACGACCGGCGGTATGAGATCGCGGACGTGCGCCGCGGCAGCGACTTCTTCCGCGCGAGGGCGCGTCACCGGCACGTCGCGCGGAGTCCGTTCCTGAAGCAGAAGTTCGGTAGCCCGGATGATCGGCTCGGCATGAAAACGGTCCCTCATCAGTCCATTGT
>WBZQ01001233.1_pt1 | contig 18192 bp, 13 predicted proteins | sample 5204251 | NCBI WGS metagenome assembly WBZQ01 (sample SAMN12412402, study PRJNA552823) | activated sludge metagenome | isolation source: activated sludge from nitrification reactor of wastewater treatment plant... | place: USA: Virginia | collected 2017-09 | reverse complement strand
GCGCGCGAGTTGGCCCCAATACTGTTCAGCTCACACGTTGGCGATGCCTTGATGTTGTCGCCCTGGTGTAGGCCCTGTCTCTTGATGGTTTTTTTTCTTCGTTGCGACTTCGGTCCCTCACCCTCAATCCCTCTCCCGGGGGGAGAGGGAAGTTAAAGCCCCTCTCCCCCCGGGAGAGGGGTTGGGGTGAGGGACGGTGGCGCCACAGCGTGGTGCGGAAAGATGTTTGGGGAACGCAGGCGTTGCGCGGATGCAGGGACGAGCAATGTTGAGCCTTGGGCAGCGCAATCCGCGCATCAAGGTCACTGATCCGAACCGCGTCGGAGTAGACACCCTGCCAATGCGGCGCTTTACAGCACGTCGGTCAATTGCGGCACAGATCACTCGCTCTTCAGGTCATTGACCAAGACCGGGCCGCACAAAATTACACGCGCTCAGTTGCGCGCACGCCATGCCGAATTCCACTTTGCCCCATCCCGCCCCATTTTCCTGGACGCCCCTGGCTGTAGGCGTTTCAATCTGCGCTCTGGCGTTGTTACTGACTAGCGCCGCCATTCAGTGGAGCCAGGCCGTCACGCACCGCGCTGCCCAAGACCGCTTTGAGCATCGGGTGGCTTTACTCAATGACGACATTCAATCGCGCATCGATGCTGTGCTCTACGGTCTGTCTGCATCACGCGCATTGTTTGCCGCCAATGCCAACACCGTTGCGCGGGATCAATTCCGTTTATTTGTGCAGGGGCTCGATCTGCCCAACCAGTTTCCAGGTGTTCGGGGTATGGGTTTCATTGAACATGTACCCCGCGCAAAGTTGCCGCAATTTATCGCCCGCGAGCGCGCCGACCAAGCGCCGCACTTCACCGTTAAGACCAGCGGCGAGGCCCCCGATTTGTACGTCATTAAGTACATCGAGCCCTTGGCCAACAACATCCCAGCCTGGGGCTATGACATTGGCTCCGAAACCGTGCGGCGAGCTGCAGCACAACGCGCTGTTTCATCGGGTCAACCCACACTGACCGCACGTATCGTTTTGGTGCAAGACGGTCGTCGTGGCCCCGGCTGGCTCTACCTCATGCCGGTTTATCGCAGTGGGCTGCCCACCCATACGCCTGAGCAGCGCCAGGCAGCCCTGCTCGGGCTGGTGTACTCACCCATTGTGGTGGCTGAAGTGCTGCAAAACACCGCCACCGAACAACACCGCGACATCGACTTTGAGCTTTTTGATGGGCCAACGCTGAGTGCAAACACTTTGCTCTTTGATGCTGATCAACATTTAGATCACATTGATCGGAGCTACGGTCCGCATGACTACCGCGAACGCCTGTTTACTTCAGGCCGCACTTTGAACATGGGTGGCCGCGCTCTGACCGCGCGTTACAGCAGCCTGCCCACATTCGAAGCCAGCATTGATCAGCGCGCCACAACCATCATCGGTGTGTGTGGTGCTTTACTGGGCGTACTCATTGGTTTTGCCGCCTATCTCGTGCTCGGTGCGCGTTCACGAGCCATGGCGGCAGCCCAGCGCATGACCGCAGATCTAGAACGCCTGGCCATGGTGGCGCGCAACACCAGCGATGCGGTGCTCATCACTGATCGGCAACACCACATTGTTTGGGTCAACGAAGGCTTTACGCGCATGAGCGGCTACAGCTTGCAAGAGGCACTGAACCAACACCCCGAACATCTTCTGCACGTTGAACACAACGATCCGGCCACCTTGCAGGCCCTGCACAGCGCCTGTCAGATGGGCGAGCCCTTTCGCGGCGAACTGCTTCGCCACAACAAGAGCGGTCAGGCGTATTGGCTCGATTTAGAGGTCCAGCCCATCCGTGACGCGCAAGGTGTTGTCACGGGTTTTATGTCAATTGAAACCGATATCAGCGAACGCAAGCGCGCTGAAAGCACGCTGCGTTCAAGCGAGCAGTTCATGCGATTGATCGCCGACAACCTGCCGGGTCACTTGGCCTATTGGGATCGTGATTTGTGCTGTCGCTTTGTTAACCGACCCCTGGCCCAGCACCAGGGGCGTGATCCGGCACAGGGATTGGGTTGCTCTATGCAGGAGTTGCTCGGCGATGAGAGCGTGACCGCCACCTGGCACCACATTCGCGGGGCATTGCGCGGCCAGACGCAACATTTTGAGCGCACCGAGCATTCGAGCAGCGGCGCCACGCGCACGATTGATATGTATTACATCCCTGACATTCAGTCCGACGGTGTGCGTGGCTTTTTATCGCTGTCCCTTGACGTCACGGAACTGAAGCGCGCAGAGCACCGCTTGCGAGACGCCAACGTAGCGCTTTTGCAGGCACGCGACCACGCCGAACGCGCCACGGCCGCCAAAAGTGAATTTCTGGCCAACATGAGTCACGAAATTCGCACGCCCATGAACGCCATTTTGGGCATGCTGCAGCTCTTGATGCGCACTGATCTGAATGGGCGTCAGCGTGATTACGCCGAAAAAACCCAGGCCGCCGCGCATTCTCTGCTGGCTCTGCTCAATGACATTCTTGATTTCTCCAAGGTCGAAGCGGGCAAGATGACACTCGATCCACACCCCTTCCGTACCGACACGTTGTTGGGCGATTTAGGCGTGGTGCTGGCAGCCAGCGTGGGCGACAAACCTGTGCAAGTGCTTTTTGATATCGACCCCGCCCTGCCCTCGATGTTGGTGGGCGATGCGCTGCGGTTGCGTCAAATTGTGCTCAACCTTGCAGGCAACGCTGTCAAGTTCACGGCACAGGGCCATGTGCTGTTGCGCATTGCGGTGGTGGAAACGAATGCGCAATCAGTCACGCTGGACGTGGCGGTGCGTGACACCGGCATCGGTATTGCCCCTGAAAATCAGCAGCGCATCTTTGCGGGTTTTGTGCAGGCCGAGGGATCGACCACACGCAAGTTTGGTGGCACAGGCTTAGGACTGGCCATCAGCCGCCACCTGGTGCAGATGATGGGCGGCGAGCTCAAATTGGACAGCGCCGAGGGTCAAGGCAGTTGTTTTTACTTTCAACTCACATTGCCTCAGGCCGCCACGCCTGATTGGGCACCCCCTGCACCACCCAGATTGATGCCCCCCGCACTGCAAGTGCGCAGCGCCTTGGTGGTGAGCACCGATGCGCCGGTGCGCGACATTCTGTGCCGCCTATTGACCGCTCAGGGCATTGCACCGACCGCGGCAGCTGATGCGCTTGAAGCCAACGCTCAACTGGCGCTGGCCCCATTTGACTGCGTGCTTCTGCAAACTCCCACTGAGGATGCCGCCGATCAAGCTCTCACGCAGTGTCTGATTCAGTTACGCCGCACGCGTTCGCAACCCATCGTCATTGAAGTGGTGCCCCACAGCGCTGCGCTGCTACGGCGACATAGCGATGAGCCGCCGCCGTGGCGTGATGCCTTATTGGCGCAACCCGTGTTGGCTCAGGACGTGCTCGATGCCTTGCGTGAGGCCGCCGCAACGGCCCAACATTGGGACGCCACACCCCCCACCGTGTTGGCACAACGTCTGCGCGGCCTGCGTCTGCTGGTGGTGGATGACAACCTGACCAATCAGCAAATTGCCCGTGAGCTCTTGACTGAAGAGGGTGCACGGGTGAGCACGGCAGATCACGGCGCGCAGGCCGTGGCCTGTGTACGCAACGCCGACCCGCAATTCCACGCCGTGCTGATGGACCTACAGATGCCGGTCATGGATGGCTACAGCGCCACGGAACTCATCCGCCGTGAACCACACCTGCGCCGCCTTCCCATCATCGCCATGACGGCCAACGCTTTGTCCAGCGACCGCGAAGCCTGCTTTGCGGCAGGCATGAACGCGCACGTGGGCAAACCTTTTGATCTGAACGAGTTGGTGCAAACCCTGGTGCGCCTGACCACACCGGACAGCGCAGACCTGGGCACTGCGCACACCCCCGTCTCCACACCGCAACCCCCGGCAACGCCAACCCACAGCCCCCCCACCCACCTTTGGCCTCAAGCGGCGCTGCGCTATGCCCATGAACACGCCGTAGATCTGGAAACTGCACTGCAACGGCTGGGTGGCAAAGCGCCGGTGTATCTGCGCAGTCTGGAGCGCTTCTTGAATGAAACACGGCATCTGATATCGACCGTGCAAACCTTGCTACAGCAACGCGATCTGCCCCAAGTCATGCGCCACTGGCACACCCTCAAGGGTCTGGCCGCCACGTTGGGCTTCACACAATTAGCCCACGCCGCTGCCACGGCAGAGCACGCCGCGCAACAAGCCTGCGCCTCCTCTTTGGGGCATCAAGATCATCGCGCCGTGACCAGTCACGTGGCAGTGCAATTGGCCACCGCACACGTGCATGCCGATGCCCTCATGACGGCGTTGGCATCCGCGACCGAAGTGAGCGCTCCAGATGCACACCCCAAGGCCATGGATCCCGAAGCACTGCGAGCGCGTCTGGCTACTTTGATGGCGTTGCTCACGGGTGCCGACATGCGCGCAACCGATGTGTTCACTTCAATTCAAAGCGAGTTTGGGGTCGCGCTCGGCCCTCATATGCAGGCCCTCGATCAGGCCATCCATGCGCTTAACTTTTCAGCAGCGCTACAGCTTTGTCAGCAGATTGATGCGCAGCTCGCTCAATCCGCAGGCTCAACCCTATCTCCTCTGGCGGACGCATGACGCCCGATATGACTCCTATCTCTACCTCTACCTCACCCACACCCATGCTGCAGCCTGGGGTTGCACACGCCGGGCCGCCACGTTTGTTGGTGGTTGACGACGAGCCCATCAATATTCAAGCGCTGTATCAAACGTTTGGTCACGATCATCAAGTGTTCATGGCCACCGACGGCGCACAGGCGCTGACTGTGGCGCACGAGAAGCTGCCTGACCTCATCTTGCTCGATGTCGTCATGCCTGGCCTGAGCGGGCATGAGGTGCTCACGCAACTCAAAAGCGACGAGGTCACGCGCGACATCCCCGTGATTTTTGTCACGGCCCACAACGACACCGCCTCAGAAACGCAAGGCCTGGCGCTCGGTGCAGTCGATTTCATCAGCAAGCCCATCAACCCTAGTGTGGTGCGCGCCCGAGTGCGCACCCATCTCACCCTCAAAGCACACGCCGACCTTTTGCGCAGCATGGCGCGGATTGATGGGCTGACAGGCATTTACAACCGGCGCCACTTTGATGAGCGCCTAGACATTGAATTTCGTCGCGCTGTGCGCAGCCAAATTCCACTGGCGCTGGCCCTAGCCGATGTAGATGACTTCAAGAAATACAACGATCACTATGGTCACTTGCAAGGCGATGACGTGCTACGCCAAGTGGCCGCGACCCTCAGAGCCACCTTAAAGCGCCCGGGCGACCTCCTGGCCCGTTATGGCGGCGAAGAATTTGTATGCATCCTGCCCGAGGTCAGCCTGAAGGCGGCCACCGGTTTTGCCCACACGCTGGTCGAATCGGTGCGCGCGCTCAACATCGAGCACGCTGCCTCGCGGGCCGCACCGGTGGTCACACTGAGCCTTGGTCTGTCGGTGTACGAACCCGGACAACCGGGCAGCGCGCCGTTGCTCTTGTCTGCCGCCGACACAGCGCTGTACCGCGCCAAACATGAAGGCCGTGCCCGCGCTTGCGTGCAAGCACTGAACCTCAGCGCGAACGCAGCGCCAAAATGACTTGGTTGCGCAGTGATCGCAACAAGTTAAGTTCTTCGACTGACAGGCCTTGTTCGTCAACCACACCACGGTCTGCAAAAAAAAGCCCCACGGGTTTGTCTTTCAACACCAGAGGCATGAGCACAAAGCTGCGCGTCTGAGGCAGCTCACGCGCAAACCAGCTGGGCAACTTGCTGGCCACTTTTTCTGAGGCCACGTCCGCAATGTGCAAATCAGTGGCATGCGACAGGGCTGCGTGCACCAAATCGGGGGTATAGACCGATGAGAACGCAAACTTGAGCGCCGGCTCACCAAAGCTGGCACGCACGCGAAACAAATTGGCAGCCGGGTCTCGCAGAAAGAAGGCCGCACGCGCATACCCCAAACCCGAATACATGGCCTCCAAAACAATGCGGATGATGGCGTTGACATCCACGCTGCCATCGATGGCACGGGCCAGCGCATCGGTGGCCTCGGTCAGACCCGCCAACAAAACATCGCGAGCATTGGCCGGACGCCCCACCGCATCACGCTGCACACTGGGTTGCACCGCTTCAACATCGAGTTGCGCCTCTTGGGGCAACGAATCCAGAACACTGGCTGAAGCCGGCTCCATCGACGGCAAACCAATGGCCTGCTCCAACTCAATCGTGCGCGCCAACGCCCGATCCAGCAGAGTGGTGAGTTGCGAGCGCTCCAAAGCAAAAGCCGGCGCAAAACGCGCCAGCAGGGTTTTCATCGTCTCAGCAAACGCCGCACCACCCCGCTGACCCCCGTCACGCATCGCACCGGCGACCTCATCGGACAGCTGCGCCGCCAAACACACACGATCTGCGCTATCGGCCGGAGCACTCACCCGCACGGGTGTCGGCGCAGCGGCTGCGGCAATGCGGTCGGGCACGCTCCACAACTGCATCACACGTTGCGTGATTTCTTCAAAGCTTTTACCCAGCACGCGCCGCACAACCGCAGCACCTGTGGCACCTTCTTCAACCTCCAATGCGCGAATGGCCGCATGCGCCTGCGGTGCAAACGCAGCCACCAGCACGCGCCCCACACTACGAAACATGGCAGCGATAGAAGCTTCTTCTGCCTCATCGCCATGCGAACCCATCAACAACTCACGCGCCAGAGAACCGGCCAGCAGTGCGTGATGAAAATCTTCACGCACCGCAGATCGCACCGTACTGCCCAGACCATCGAGCAAGACCAATGACACGGCCGCCGCACGAATCTGGTTAAACCCCAACACCATGATGGCGCGCGTGATCGTGGTCACCGGCGGCGTGCCCTGCCGATAAGGCAGCAAGTTGGCCAATTGCAGCAGCCGCTGCGTGAGCGACACGTCAGCCAAGATCACATTGGCCAGATCCTGCACCGCATCGGTGTCACTCTCCAACATCTGGGTCAGACGACCTAACGTTGTCCCCAGCGTGGGCAGACTGCCATTTTCTTTGAGTGCTCCGAACACCGCCTCGACCGCATCGGCATGCGTCGGACCTGCTGCGGTTGCAGCATCGGGCTTACGGGCTTTGCGTTCGGCGTCAGGCATGGGCGAGCATCTGCTGAACGACCAAGCTATCGAAAATGTTGCCCGCACCATGCAACAAATAGCGGCTTGCCAACCAACAAGTTGGCCCGTTCATCCGAGTGATTTCATCGATCAGCACGCATTGCGCTGCGTACACTCGGCCAAAACGCGGCCCCCCATGGAAGACATTCTCATCAACATCACGCCACAGGAAACCCGTGTGGCCATCGTCGCCGATGGCGGCGTGCAAGCGCTGCACATCGAGCGCACCGCCACCCTGGGGCTCGTGGGCAATGTGTATGTGGGCAAAGTGGCCCGCGTGCTGCCCGGCATGCAATCGGCCTTTATAGATATCGGCCTAGAGCGCTCGGCCTTTTTGCATGTGGCCGACATCCTTGAATATCGCCAGCAAACACAAGGTTTGCTGCGCCATGGCAAACCCAACTCACCCACCTCATCACCCACCCCATCACCCACCTCATCACCCGCTCCATCGGCCACACCCATCACCCCCGTTCCCATTGAACGCATGCTGCGTGAGGGTGATCGGGTGCTGGTGCAAGTGATCAAAGACCCGCTGGGCACCAAAGGCGCGCGGCTCTCCACACAGATTTCTCTGGCCGGCCGCATGTTGGTCTACCTACCCCAAGAAGCGCATATCGGCATCTCACAAAAAATTGAAAGTGAGGCCGAGCGTGCACATCTGCGCGAAGCGCTGGCGCGCCTGGTGCCCCCAGACGAAACTGGCGGCTTCATCGTGCGCACCTGCGCAGAAGAAGCCAGCGACGAAGACCTGCGCACCGACATCGCCTACCTGCGACGGCGCTGGGCACAGATTCATGAGGCCGCGCAAAACATGCCGGCACCCTCGCAGCTCTATCAGGAACTGTCTCTAGCGCAGCGTGTGTTGCGCGACATGGTCAATGATCAGACGGCCAGCGTGCAGATTGATTCACGCGAAAACTTTGTGGCGCTGCAAGCGTTTTGTAGCGAGTACGTGCCCGGTGCCCGTGCACGCCTCGTGCATTACAGCAGCGAGCGGCCGCTGTTTGAACAGCACCAGATTGACGCAGAAATGGACAAAGCATTGGGCCGCCGGGTGGACCTAAAAAGCGGCGGCTATCTGATCATTGACCAGACCGAGGCCATGACCACCATCGACGTCAATACCGGTGGCTTTGTGGGCGCACGCAGTTTTGACGACACCATCTACAAAACCAACCTGGAAGCCACACAGGTGATTGCGCGGCAGCTGCGACTGCGCAACCTGGGCGGCATCATCATCATCGACTTCATCGACATGACCAGCGCGCCACACCGCGAAGCGGTGCTGGCCGAGCTGAACAAGGCCCTGGCGCGCGACCGCACCCGCATCAGCGTCAATGGCTTCACCCAGCTGGGTCTGGTGGAGATGACACGCAAGCGCACACGTGAGTCGCTGGCCCACGTGCTGTGCGAACCCTGCCCCACCTGTCAAGGCCGTGGCGAAATCAAAACAGCGCGCACCATTTGCTACGACATCCTGCGCGAGATCCTGCGCGAGTCGCGCCAGTTTGGGGTGCAAGGCGCCAGCGCCCCGGTGCGCGAGTTCCGCATCCTGGCTGCGCAGTCGGTGATCGATCTCTTTCTTGAAGAAGAAGCCCCATCCCTGGCCGCCCTCTCGGACTTCATCGGCAAACCCATCTCGATGCAGGTGGAGACGGTGTACAGCCAGGAGCGCTACGACATTGTGTTGTTGTAGCCTCGATCCGCCCTCAACCACGTGACGCATGCATCCGGTGGAGAGTCGTCTAATGAACCGCAATCAGGTCCTGGAACATCTCGCTCGCAACAAGCCGACACTGATGGCCCGTTACGGAGTCACTGATCTCGCTCTATTTGGTTCTACCGTGCGCGACACCGCAACTGCGCACAGCGATATCGACATCCTGGTTTCGTTTGATGGCCCGGCCACCTCAGAGCGTTATTTCGGCGTTCAGTTTTTCTTGGAAGACTTGCTGGGCCGTTCCATAGATCTCGTTACAGACAAGGCGCTACGCCCTGAGCTGCGTCCCTTTATTGAAAAGGAAGCCATCCATGTCTGATTCCTCACTACGGGAATGGCGTTTTTATATCGACGACATGATTGGCTTTACGGAAAAAGTCATTGCCTACACGAATGGTTTGAATCAAAACCAATTTATTTCCAATAGCCTCAACTATGACGCTACGGTTCGAAATCTTGAGTTGATTGGCGAGGCTGCAACTCATGTTCCCGATGCCATTCGAACAAACCATTCAGAGATTCCTTGGCGTCTCGTCATTGCCACGCGCAATCGACTCATTCATGGCTATCTGGGCATCGACAACGACACTTTGTGGAGCATCGTGGTTTCGGATGTTCCTGCCTTGCTTATCGGTTTGAGAGCCCTCAAAGCAAAATACATTTAACCTGAATCTGGCAGTTGAACGTGCGGCAGAGCACAAGCCCTGCACTGCACTTCACTTCAGACCGCCATTTCATTTTCCACTCGCATGCCCTGCGCTCGCGCATGCACTTGCCGCACCACATACGGAGCCGCAGCGGCCGCGGCCAGGGTCGCCACATAACCGTCTGGCGCGCTCAGAAGATGCAAGGTCGTACTCGCGGGGACAACGCCTCGCCAAGCGGATGCCATCTTGAGTTGCGGATGCGTGTGATCGGGGTTGACGATCTCAATGGCCGTCGGCGGCAGCTGCAAACCCAATCCGCACAACTTCATCACGGCTTCCTTGGCCGTCCACCAACGGGTAAAGCACGCGCTGCGCTGCGTGACCGGCAGGCGCTCAAGTTGCGTGCGCTCGTTGGGACACAGGCTCAGGTGCTGAAGTGAGGCCGTGATGCGGCGCGTGTCCACCAGCGCTTCAATGTCCACCCCCACCGCACAATCGTCACTACATGCCAACAGCGCCCAGTCACCGCTATGACTCAGGCTGAAGTGCACATGGGGCGCATCGGGCAGATAGGGTTTGCCGCCTGCTGCTTCTTTGAGTTGCACTTCACGTGGTCGCACCCCCAGGCGTCGCGCCAGATGGCGGCGCATGCCGGCGTGTGCCGCGATGTAACGCCCGGCTGCGCCCGGAGCAATGAAACGCGCGGCACGAATGCGCTCTGCGGCGCTGAGCACGGCCTGATCCTCGGGCGCGACCTGCGCGGTGGACCATTGATACAGGTCCACCGTTGCCAGCCGCGCGTCAGTAGCTACGGCGCAGCTGTACATAGGCCAACCGGTTTTGTGTGAGCTGGCCCGTCTGGCTGTGCGCCGGACCAAAGGGGCGCTCATGACCGAGCTGAAGGTTCCAATGGTCATCGAGCGCGTAATCGAGTTTGCTGCGCCATATCCCTGACGGTGATTGACTGTCCCGTTCGCGCACAGGCCATAACGCCAGCACCGTGGATTCAAGCAACAACGCGTCATTGAGCATGCGACGGGCCACGCGCAACGTCAGCCCGCCTTGCTGGGCCGCCACCTGATTGGCCGTGGCGGCCTGACGCCACGCCACATCGCGCGCGATGGGGTCGGCCAGCGCATCCGGGCTGCGAAAACCGCGCACCCACTGCCACACACCTTGCGTGCCCACAGTCCAACCACCACCGCTCCATTCGGGTCCACCCACCACGGTGAAGGCGGGGCGCTTGTGCGCAAATTCATCGGCGTCATTCACGCGCGGCTGGATGTAAGCCGCCTCTGCGCGCCACACCACCGCGCCGCGCTGCACAGAAACATCCGCGCCCCACACCCGCGTGCGCGCATTGCGCAAAGCAATTTCCGCACCTGTGAAACTGAGCGCCGCCAAACTCAGATCGGGCATGAGGTCGGTGCCCTCGTAGTACGACACCGAACCGTCCACACCATCGGCGGTGATGTCCCATTTGAGTGCCCAGCTGTCGCGGTGGTCGCGGTGCGCCGGTGCGTCGATGCGATACGTCACGCTGGGCAGTTGCGTGAGCGGGATGCGGTGACTGTCGTCCTGAGCGAACCAGGTGGCGCTCACCACCCCGGCATCGCGCGGCAAGCCGTAGTCCAGCTGCACACCGTTGCGGCCGTGGCGCAAATCAGCGTCTTCGGGCGCCAACAAGGTGTAGTCACGCGCAGTGAGGTTGTCGGTGGGGTTCAGACCATCGGCGCGGCCCCAAGCGGGCATGAGGCGCCCGGCGCGCACATCCACAGCACCGAACGCTTGCCGCCAGTAGAGCTCACGCACGCGTCCGCCGCGGCTGTCTAAACGACGGTCTTGCGCGCGCAGCCAAGCGTTCCAGACGAACGTGCCCACCTCGCTGCGCAGCTTGCCGTCGGTCCACAACGATGCGCTTGCGATGTCGTGCTCGTCATCCAACGAGCGCGAACCGCTCCATAGCTCCGTGCGCAGTGAGGCGCGCGGACTCAATGTCACGTTGGATTCGCTTTGCGTCACGCCGGATTCACTTTGCGATTGCGCAGGCGCGGCCACCGCGGCGGCCAAGGCAGCAAGCGCCCATCCAGAAATACGCATGGCTACCGCTCCAACTCACGCGCCGTGAACAAGCTCTCCGCCACGTTCTGATCGGCCTTGAAATTCTCAAAGCGAATTTCCGTGCGGTGTCCACTCACCAGGTTCTCGGCCACCGAGACCATGGGTTGCCAGCGCGTTTGCGCCCCGCTGCCGCTCACGGCGCGGATGTCGCTGGCCGACAGGCGCTTGAAGAGCACGCCGCTGAGGTCATAAAGCTCGCCACGCACCGCGACAAAGTTGTCTTTGCGCACCCAGTTGATGCGCTTGCTGTAGCCCGAGTTTTGGCGCACGGTCTCGTTCACCGGCACCGACTCAATCACCTCGCACGGCTGCCCATCCACAACCTCTTCCTTGAGCAGGCGGTGTGTCCATTCTTCAGGCCGGTGACCAATGATGTCGCCATAACTGAAGTCGGTGCCGACAAAACCCTCTTTCTTGTTCGATGCCGACAAACGCCGCACTTTGCCTAGCGCCGGCAGGTATACCCACAGGTCATCGTCGGCACCGCCGTTCTCCAGCATGAGCGTGGCCGTGCCTTTGATGTCGGCTGGCGCGGTGAAGCGCACCAGCCGCATGTTGTCGCGCGCGTTGCCACGCAGCCGCGTCCAACCTTGCGTCTGCCGCACGCGCGTAGCGCCGTCGCGGTTGGTCAGCGTGAAGGTTGCACCCGCCACCGAGTCGCGCACGCGCGTGGCGGCATAGTTTTTCTCCATGATCTGGCTTGCAGACTGATCCGCACCCAGCGCTTGTGCGCATAGCGCCACTGCCCCCACGCCCAGCACGAGGTTCCACACCCGCGCCCACCACACCGACGTGCTTTCCATGCCCGACCCCTTGCTTAACTGTGAAAGATCGTCAGGCTAGGGATCCGGTGCGGTGCGCGCCCCGGCGTATTGCGGCTTAGGAATGCAGAAAATTCACGTGACCTGCGCGACACATTCACACGCGCCTTGACATGCGCGCTCCAACCCTCCGTGGCACCATGACTTTTTCACCTTTGGCTCTTGTGAAAAAGACAATTTTCAGATGACATCACGCTTCTTCTCGGTTGAATTGCCATGCCACCTATCAAGTTTGATGCCGCATTAACGCAGCGCGTCCACCATGTAGAAGTTCCGCAACAGGTGGGTTCACCTGTGGCCTTGCGCTTAAATGGTATGTCCAGCGGCGCAACGCATGCACCTGCGCCACGGACTTCCCCCAAGCCAATCCTGAGTTCTTCCGAGAAAGCGTTTAGACAACCTTCTGTCAACCCTGCACCACGAGTCGTACGCCTAGCCTATGCCACGACATTGGACACCTCATGGGCAATGCGCGCAATGGCAACCGCAGCGCACGAATTACCCAGCGCTTTGCGAGTCGCAGGCATTCAGGTTGCTGCCCTGACGGTTTCGCGCCTCGCGCCTTTCATCGTTCCGACAGTCGCGCTGGGCGCCGCTTTGTACCCACGCTCACTTGGTTTCAGCAGCTTGCCAGTGCTGCCGGCCAAGCCAAATGGCAATGACGGTTTTGCATCCTTAGGCCCGAACGATCCTGTTCAGGTGGGCATTCCTCCGACCGAATACACACGCCCTGCCACTGAACGCAAGCATGAATTACCTATTAGCGCTACGACTGAGCCTGAATTGCACGGCGGTGGCACATCGGTGCGGTTGCAACCGTTACCCGGAAAGGCTCTGCATGTAGACAAGGCGTCCAATTTCATCCATCTGGCCCAGGAAGCAGAAACCGATACGGCCCCAGCAGTCACACCATCACGCGCAAAACTCACGTTTTCTGATGTGGTGATCGCCACCCAAACCGACCCTGCCGATTTGGGCGTGACGGAAGACAAAACGCTGCGCTTGAAATTTCAGGCCGGTGAATACGGCCAAGGAAATATTTCAATTGGTTGGCTGGATCCTTCGTATCGCGGCGGCATTCATGTTGAGATTGAGAAGAGCGCTCAGCTGCCGGACCGATTAATGGGAGAAATTCTTGCCCGCGCGTTGGGCCACGAAATTGGGTTTATTCCCCGACATGAACTCCAGCTTCGGGCGTCGGACATTGAAACCAAACAGCCTGTGACAGAAGAGAGTGCGCTAACAATCGCGCGCTGGGCGCTAGGGATGCACGGACACCAACTGACCATGGCGCAGCGCCCTGGAAATCGCAGCGATCCTTTCATCCTGGCAGTTTCGCCAAACTTTCGTACAACGTCGTATTACTTTGAAGACCCTGTCGTACTTTCAGGCCATCAAGGCAACGGCGAAGGTATAGCAGCACCGAAAGTCTTCCTAAATTTGAATCCCGCTTCAGAAACCTTCGCGGCACCTCCTGCACGCAATGCAAAAAACTGGGTCCCCGTCGAAAGCCCCGACGCCGCCTTGAATCAACGTGTGAATAACGCGCCGAAAAACTATGTCATCCCCATTCCCTCTTCGGAAGAAGAAGCCATCGCACCGAGGATCGGCGTTTCTCAACGGGGCCATCCCTACCTTGCGCAAGGGGGGCCTGTACTCGATGCGGGGGAATACAAACCCGCTTACGACCCCTATGCAACAGCGTTGAAGCACCGAACCCAGTGGCTCACTGACAAATCGGGGCACTATGCGCCGTACAGCATCAACCCCAAGAACACAGCCGAACGCGCCTTTCAAGAAATAGGGCGCGATGGTGATTTGCGCTGGTTTCCAACGTTTGGGAAACCGGTATCCACCGCACCTTTTGCCGGGCTCATGGTGCGCAAGAAGGTTTCTGCTCAGCAGCACGCGGCGTATGAAATCAGGGTCCCCGATGCCAGAGCACTGGACATCGATGGGTCCATGGAGGCGCTGAATGAGAAGAGCAGGAACTTTCCTGATCTGGCATCCATGGTGCTCGAGCCCAGCACTGACAAGCCGGGCTGGGTTCGCATTAGCAACATTAAATTGACCGAGGGCATGGAGGGCTTTCTCCCCACTTTTGTTGGTCAAGCCTTGAGTGCTGTGCAACTGGACCAGCCCTTCAAGGGGCTGGTGGTCAATGCTCGCGAATGGGAGGATTCGCCATCACTGCGTGAGGGGAATTTCAGTGACGGTCTGACGATCTATGGCTTGGATAGCCCGATCATCTATAGCCCGGATAAACAGCTCGGTAAGTTTTCACCCGAAGTGCCATTTGTTTTAAAGCGTGGCCTGGACTCTGGTGATATTGAGCTATCTATGAATCCCAACGTATTACTTCAGCGATAAGGCGGTCACACCAAGTTAAGCGGTCACACCAAGTTAAGCGGTCACACCAAGTTAAGCGAAGTCACGCGCCAGCGCCGCTTGCACCGCGGGTGCCACTTCATCCACACGTACCGTGCAGTGCGCGTGGTCCACACCCATAGCCAGCGCCGCGCCACGCTTGACCGCCGCAATCATCCCGAGCGTGAATTCAAAACGTAGAAAGTGCACCGAAGAGGTTTTCTCTTCATTCTCCCGCTCCAGGTCTTCATCGGCAATGGCGTAGACCTTCTCGTGTCCATCCACTTGCAGGTAGACGCGCTCTTCCACGCCCTTGAGTTGCGCCAGCGCCTGCTTGCGCTGCTCGGGGTCGGGGTACTCGATCATCATCGTGGCTTTGAGGTTGCTGCCATCGGGAATCAGGGGCGTGTAGGCGTCCAACTCATCTTGGATGCCCGCTTCCTCAAACGTCTTTTCAATGCGCAGCATTTCCTGCACCTGATAGCGAATGGTCATCTCGTCTTCAAAGATGAGCGTGATGTGATCGCCCAGATGCACGGTGCGGTTCTTTTTGTGCGCAATCACCTGCGCCCGAAATTCCTGGCGGCGCTTGGCGTAGGTTTCCAAACTCCAGAGCGTGTCGCGAGTCAGCATGGGTTACTCCTGCGTGAGTCCGTAAGCAATGCGCACCAAAGTCAGCGGATGCCGATGCTGCGGCACCTTGCCGCCCAGCGCGTCTTTGGCGTATTGCGTAATGCCCTGCTCAATGTGATGCCCGGCCAACTGGCAATCGGAGCCGATGTAGTCGGGCACCGCCTCGGCCATTTTCTTGAACACGGGCTTACCGATCTTCATGGCCATGGCGTGAAATTCTTTGCGTGTGCCCCATAGGCCCGAGTGGCCCGAGCAACGCTCCACGGTGTTCAGCGTGATGTTGGGCGTGAGCTTTAAAAATTCTTCCGTCTTCTTGCCAATGTTTTGCACGCGGCCGTGACACGGCACGTGGTACGAGACCGTGCCCAGCGATTGCTTGAAGTCTTTCTTCAACAAGCCGTCTTTGTCGCGCGCCACCAGGTATTCAAACGGATCCCACATGGCCTCTTTGATGGCCTGCACATCGGCGTCCTCGGGGAACATGAGGGGCAGCTCTTGCTTGAACATCAAGGCGCATGAAGGAATGGCCGCAACAATGGCCCAGCCTTCGCGCGCCAATTGCGCCAACACGGGGGCGTTGATGTTCTTGAGTTTTTCCACCGACTCCAGATCACCAATCTCCAGCTTGGGCATGCCGCAACAGGCTTCCTTCTCCACGATGATGTGCGGGATCTCGTTGTGCTTGAGGATTTGGATGAGGTCGTGGCCGATGCCCGGCTCGTTGTAGTTGATGAAGCAGGTGGAAAAGATGGCCACCTTGCCCGGCGTGCGTTCGCCGTTTTTCACCGCAAAGGCACCGTTGGGTTGCGCGCTGGCGCGGAAGGTGCGCGGCGCAAAGTCGGGCATCCAGGCATTGCGATCCATGCCCAACGTCTTCTCGATCATCACGCGCGCAGGCTTGGTTTTATTCACCGCGTTGATGGTTTGCGTGACGATGGGAATGCCGGCAAACATGCCCACTTTGTCGGTAGACGTTAAAAATTTATCGGTGAACTTGGCGCCGTGCGTTTTGAACTGCACCGCCTTGGCGCGCAGCATCAGGTGCGGGAAATCCAAGTTCCACGGGTGCGGCGGCACGTAGGGACACTTGGTGAGGTAACACATGTCGCACAAGTAACACTGGTCCACCACGTCTTTGTATTTTTCTTTGGGCACGCCATCGACTTCCAGCGTGGGGCTGGCGTCCACCAGATCAAACAGCGTGGGAAACGCACCGCACAGGCTCACGCAACGGCGGCAGCCGTGACAAATCTCAAACACGCGCTCCATCTCTTTTTCGAGCGCGGCGGCGTCGTAGAACTCGGGGTTCTTCCAGTCCAGCGCGTGGCGCGTGGGCGCTTCTAAGTTGCCTTCACGAACGGTCATGGTGGGGGCCTCTTAAAAAAAAGGGGGGCCGCGCACGCGGCCCCATTTCTGGACTAGTCGGCCAACGTATCCAAAGTTTTTTGGAACTTGTTGGCATGTGAGCGCTCGGCCTTGGCCAGCGTCTCGAACCAATCGGCAATTTCTTCAAAGCCTTCCTGGCGCGCGGTCTTGGCCATGCCCGGGTACATGTCGGTGTACTCGTGCGTCTCACCAGCGATGGAGGCTTTCAGGTTTGAGCGCGTGGGGCCAATGGGCAGGCCCGTGGCGGGGTCACCCACCGCTTCCAGATATTCGAGGTGACCGTGCGCATGGCCCGTCTCGCCTTCAGCCGTGGAGCGAAATACTGCGGCCACATCGTTAAAGCCTTCCACGTCGGCCTTCGATGCGAAGTACAGATAACGGCGATTGGCCTGAGATTCGCCGGCAAAAGCGTCCTTCAGGTTTTGCTCGGTTTTTGAGCCTTTGAGTTGCATGAGATTTCTCCTGCGCAAGGGTTGAAAAAACGCGCGCAGCGGCCGCTACGCACGCGGCGCAATCTACGCGCGGCACCCCTGTCACTCAAATGAAGCTTTGCAATCGAACCCATAGCGACATGCAATGAGGCATGCCGCATTGAGGTGATTTGAACCGCCTTAGAACTGTTCAGCGCTCAACGCCAACACGCCCGGCGCGCCCTGCACGATGCTCGTGCGCAACCCCGCTGAAGCCGACAGCACATGGTCGGCATAAAAGCGCGCCGTCGCCAACTTGGCACGCATGAAATCCACGTCCACGCCGCGCGTGATGTTCTGGTGCGCAAGCTGCGCCGCCCGCGCCATGAGCCAGCCGCCCACCACCAAACCGGCTAGACGCAAATACGGCACCGAACCGGCATACACAGCACGCACGTCAGTTCTGCAATGCGCCACCACGTAGGCCACGGCGGCTTCAAAGTCTTCAAGGCCTGCGGTCAGTGCGGTGCGGATGGCGGTGAGATCAGCATCAGACGCGTCGGCCAGCGTCGTCACGGTGGCACGCATCTGCGAGATCAAGGCCTGCGCCACGGCGCCGCCATCGCGCGCGGTTTTGCGCCCCACAAAGTCATTGGCCTGGATGGCGGTGGTGCCCTCATAAATGGTGAGGATGCGCGCATCACGCAGCAACTGCGCTGCGCCGGTCTCTTCGATGTAGCCCATACCGCCATGCACTTGCACGCCAGCACTGGTCACGTCAATTGACATCTCCGTAGAACACGCCTTGACGATGGGCACCAAGAATTCATAAAGCGCATGTGCCTGTTTGCGCATGGCGGCGTCAGCATGTTGATGCGCCACATCGCAC